>Ga0207648_10003961_pt1 | contig 15393 bp, 16 predicted proteins | sample KBSMisM32_FD_184310 | JGI IMG/M metagenome (GOLD analysis project Ga0207648, IMG submission 184310) | Miscanthus rhizosphere microbial communities from Kellogg Biological Station, Michigan, USA - KBS Miscanthus M3-2 (SPAdes) (version 2) | ecosystem: Host-associated > Plants > Roots >...
ACCTCGATCTGGCGGATGCGCTCGGCCGAGACCTTGAACTCGGCGGCGAGGTCGTGCAGCGTGAGCTGGTTCTTCTCGCGCAGCCAGCGCGTCTCGATGATGCGGCGGCTGCGGGCGTCGAGGGTCTCGAGCGCCTGCTCGAGGCTGTTGCTGCGGCCTGCCTCGGACTCCTTGGCCTCGAGCTGCGCCAGCGGCTCGGCGTCGCGATCCGCGGCCAGGTAATGCACCGGCGCGTAGGTCGCTTCCTCGTCGTCGCTATCGGCCTCGAACGTGATGTCCTGCCCGGAGAGGCGGGTTTCCATCTCCGTCACTTCCTCGGGCTTCACGCGCAGCTCGCTCGCCACGCGCTCGACGTCGGCGGCGCTCATCGTCGCCAGGCCCTTCTTCATCGAGCGCAGGTTGAAGAACAGCTTGCGCTGCGCCTTGGTGGTGGCGAGCTTCACCAGCCGCCAGTTGCGCAGGATGTATTCGTGCATTTCCGCCTTGATCCAGTGGATGGCGAACGACACCAGGCGCACGTTGCGGTCGGGGTCGAAGCGCTTGACCGCTTTCATCAAGCCGATCGAGCCTTCCTGGATCAGGTCGGCGTGCGGCAGGCCGTAGCCGAGATAGCCGCGCGCGACCGCCACCACCAGCCGCAGGTGCGAGACCACCAGCTGGCGCGCGGCGTCGAGATCGTTGTCCGAACGGAAGCGCCGTGCGAGCTCACGCTCCTGTTCGGCGGTCAGGATCGGAAAACGGCCGACCGTCTGGATGTAAGCCTCGAGGCTGCCAGTCGCCATGGGCATCGGGACTGAAACGGGCAGGGCCATCGTCGCTTGCATAAGGTTCATTTCCTCCTGGGAGAAGATTTTAGCAGTCGCCATATTAGAGTGCTAATGGTCTTGCAGGTTCCCCGCATTTCACCTGTAACATCATGATGATAGGTAGAGAGTGGGCGCTTACCGAGGCTCGATCGCACGGAGGTGCCGAGCGACCGACAGCCACGCGCCCAGCCACCCCAGCCCCCCTGCCAGCACCACCACCAGCAACGCTTCTGACAGAGGCAAAAAGCCGAAGCGAAAGTTCGAGCCGTACGACTCTGCGAGCAGGCGCACCTCGCGGTTGAGCAGCGCGAACGCCGCGGCGGCGACGGCCAGCGCGAGGACCCCGCCTACCCAGCCCTGCAGCAAGCCGAGGTAGTAGAACGGCCGGCCGATGAACGCATCGGTCGCGCCGAGCAGCTTGGAGACCTCGATCTCGTCGCGCTGGGTGAGGATCTGCAGACGAATGGTGTTGAAAGTGACCGCGACTAGCGCGGCGCCGAGCAGCGCCGCGAGCAGGCCGACGGTGAGCTGCGCGATCGAGGCGGCCGCCGCCAGCCGCCGCGCCCACACCGCGTCGGCCTGCACGTGCGCCACGCCCGGCAGCTTGCCGAGCTCGCCCGCGATGTCCTCTTTCGAGGTGACCACGAAAGCGTCGGGCAGCGGGTTGCGGCCGAGCGCGCCGATCACCTCCGAGAGCCCCTGCACCGAGCTCATTTCCTTCAGCGCTTCTTCGCGCGGCACGAAGCGCACGCTGGCGATGCGCCGGTCGGCGCGCAGCCGCGCTCCCAGCGCGTCGGCGTCGGCGCGCCGCGCCTGCGGCGTCAGGAACAGCGAGATGCGCGGCTCGAGCGCCAGGCGCTCGCCGGCGGGACGCAGGCTCTCGATCAGCGCATAACCCGCGGCCGGCAGCGAGAGCGCGATGCCGATGACCAGCGCATTCAGCAGGCTCAGTTTCCTCAGGCCCAGGCGCAATGCCTGCCAGTGCTGGCGCAGCCACGCGCTCATGCGATGCGCCCGTCTTCCAGCCGCAGCACGCGCTTGCCGTAGCGCTCGACCAGCGTGCGGTCGTGGGTCGCGATCAGCACCGTGACCCCCACCTGATGGAAGGCGACGAAGATCTCCAGGATGCGCGCCGCCGCTTCCGCGTCGAGGTTGGCGGTCGGCTCGTCCGCCACCAGGATCGCCGGGCGGTTCACCACCGCGCGCGCGATGGCCACGCGCTGCTGCTCGCCGCCGGAAAGCTGGATGGGATTTGCCTTTTCTCTTTGCAGTAAGCCAACCTTATCCAGCGCCGCCCGCGCGCGCCGTGCGGCTTCTTTCGGCGCGTGCGCCGAGAACGCGAGCGGCAGCATCACGTTGTCGTACACGCTGCGGTCGTAGAGCAGCTTCTGGTCCTGGAACACGAGCCCGATGTTGCGTCGCAGGTAGGGGATCGCGGCACGCTTGAGCGACGCCACGTTCTGCCCGTTGACCACCACCGAGCCCGCGCTCGGGCGCTCGATCGCCGGAATCAGCTTGAGCAGCGTCGACTTGCCGGCGCCCGAGCGGCCGGTGAGGAAGGCGAGCTCACCCGCCTCGAGCGAGAAGCTCACGTCCTTCAATGCCTCCTGGCCGCCGGGATAGCGCTTGGCGACCGCCGAGAAGCTAACCAACCAGCGCCTCCGCGAACTCGCGCGCGACGAACGGGCGCAGGTCGTCGATGCCTTCGCCCACGCCGATGAAGAGCAGCGGCACCGGTTTTTCCTTCGCGATGGCGCACACCACGCCGCCCTTCGCGCTGCCGTCGAGCTTGGTGAGGATGAGCCCGCTCAGGCCGAGCGCGCCATCGAATGCCTTTACCTGCGCAAGCGAGTTCTGGCCCGTGTTCGCGTCGAGCACCAGCACGACCTCGTGCGGCGCGCCTTCCAGCGCCTTGGCGGCGACACGCTTCACCTTCTTGATCTCTTCCATCAGATGGAGCTGTGTCGGCAGGCGCCCGGCGGTGTCGGCGATAAGAACGTCGATTTTGCGCGCGCGCGCGGCGTTGAGCGCATCGAACACCACCGCGCCCGGGTCGCCCGATTCCTGCGCCACCACCGGCACGTTGTTGCGCGCGCCCCAGACGACGAGCTGCTCGCGCGCGGCGGCGCGGAAGGTGTCGCCCGCGGCGAGCATCACACTCTTGCCCTGCCCCTGCAGCCACTTCGCGAGCTTGCCGATCGAGGTTGTCTTGCCCGAGCCGTTCACGCCCGCGATCATGATGACGAGCGGCCGGCCCTTGCCGAGGTCGAGCTTCTTCTCCAGCGGTGAAAGCAGGCCGGCGATCGCGTCGCGCAGCGCGCCCTTGAGCGCGGCGCCGTCGGCGGGCTTCTTCTTCCTGACTTCCTGCACCAGCGCGTGCGCCGCGTCGACGCCGCAGTCGGCCTGCAGCAGCGTAGTCTCGAGCTCTTCGTACAGCGCCTCGTCGATCTTGCCGCGGGTGAACAGCTCCGAGACGGGCGTGTTGAGAACGTCGCGCGTGCGCGCGAGTCCGGCCTTGAGGCGCGCAGCCCACGAAGTCGCTACCATGGATCGGTGCATTCTAACAAAGGCAAAATCCGGATCATCGGCGGCGAGTACCGCGGCCGCAAAATCCAGGTGCCGAATCGCCCCGATCTGCGCCCGACGCCGGATCGTGTGCGCGAAACGCTGTTCAACTGGCTCGGGCAATCGCTCGACGGGCTGTCCTGCCTCGACCTGTTCGCCGGCAGCGGCGCGCTCGGCTTCGAGGCGGCGTCGCGCGGCGCGGCGCGCGTGGTGATGGTCGAGCAGGACCGCGCGGTGTTCGAAAGTCTTCGCAAAACCCAGGACGCCATCGGTGCAAGGGCGGTCGAAGTTGTGCTCGACGATGCGTTCGCGTACCTCGGGAAAGCGCAGGCCTTCGACGTGGTTTTCCTCGATCCGCCCTTCAGGCAGAATGCGCTGCCGGCGGTGTTCCGGCAGCTGAAGGGCGCGCCCGGCGCGCGCGTGTACGTCGAGTCCGGCGAGCCCTTCACACCCGCCGAGCCGTGGCGCGAATTGAAGCGCGCGCGCGCGGGCCAGGTGAGCTACCAGCTGTTCGAATGGAGAAGCGATGATCAAGGCGGTCTACCCGGGAACGTTTGATCCGCTCACGCGCGGGCACGAGGATCTGGTGCGCCGCGCGGCGACGCTGTTCGACAAGGTGGTGCTCGCCATCGCCGACAGCAAGGCGAAGAAACCCTACTTCACCCTCGAAGAGCGCATCGCCATGGCGCGCGAGGTACTGGGCGACATGAAGAACGTCGAGGTGGTCGGCTTCTCCAGCCTGCTCACCGAGTTCGTGAAGAAGCAGGGCGCGCGTGTCGTGCTGCGCGGCCTGCGCGCGGTGTCGGATTTCGAGTACGAGTTCCAGCTCGCGGGCATGAACCGCAACCTCTACCCGGAGATGGAGACCGTGTTCCTCACGCCCTCGGAGCAGCACATGTTCATCTCGGCAACGCTGGTGCGCGAGATTGCGGCGCTCGGCGGCGACGTGAGCGAGTTCGTCCACCCCTTGGTCGCGAAAAAGCTGAAGGCCAAGACTACTTCTGGCAGGTAGGGCAGAAGTAGGTCGAGCGCTGTCCCTGCGTCAGCTTGCGGATGGGCGTGCGGCAGCGCCGGCAGTTCTTTCCCGCGCGGTCGTACACATAGTGCCGCTGCTGGGCATAACCTGAGCCGCCGTCGGCGCCGACGAAATCGCGCAGCGTCGAGCCGCCGGCGCGGATCGCGGCCTGCAAGGTGTCCTTGATCGCTTTTGCGAGCTTCGTGCTTTCTTTCATCGTGAGCTTGCGCGCCGCCCTGCGCGGATTGATGCCCGCCCGGAACAGCGCCTCGCTCGCGTAAATGTTGCCGACGCCGACCACGCGGCGGCCGTCCATCAGGAAATGCTTGATCGCCGTGCGATGCGGTCGAGTGAGGGCGTGCAGTCGCTGCGGCGTGAGCGCGCGCGACAACGGCTCGATGCCGAGATGGGCGAGCAACGGATGCGCGTCGACGTCGCCCGCGGCCCACAGCACCGCGCCGAAGCGCCGCGGATCGCGCAGCCTGAGCAGCCGATCGCCGAGCAGCAGGTCGAAGTGATCGTGCTTGCCGGGCGGCGTGTCGGGCGGCAGCACGCGCAGGCTGCCGGACATGCCGAGATGCAGGATGAGATGGCCGTCGCCGCAATCGACCAGCAGGTACTTGCCGCGCCGTCGCACCGCGCTGACGGTGCGTCCCGCGAGCGCGAGCACAGCGCTCGGCACCGGCCAGCGCAGTCGCGGCTCGCGCACCGATACGCCGCTGATCCGGCGGCCGGCCAGCTGCGGCGCGAGGCCGCGGCGCGTGACTTCGACTTCTGGAAGTTCCGGCATGGGAAAAGTGCGCTTTTGTGACGCAAAGTGCGCTTGTGCGCAGCACCAAATATACCTAAGATGGTTCGCCTCCCCATGGCCAAAAGACTTCTCGCCGCGGCGGCGCTTTCGCTCGCCTGCGGCCTCGCCCCGGCGCAGCCGCAAGCTCCCTCCGATCTGAAGGCGGCGCCCTCCGATCTAAACGAGCCCACCCTCTACGAGTTCCTGCTCGGCGAGATCGCCGTGCAGCGCGGCGACTTCGAGCTCGCCGCCAAGACCTATCTCGACCTCGCCAAGCGCACCGGCGACGCGCGCGTCGCGCGCCGCGCGGTCGAGGTGGCGAACCAGGGAAATCTGAACGAACTCGCCCTCGAGGCCGCGCGCGCCTGGTACGACATCGAGCCGGGCTCGGCGCACGCGCTGCAGGTTCTCGGCGCGATGCTGGTTGCGGCCAAGCGCGTCGACGAAGCCGGGCCGGTGCTGGAGAAGCTGCTTACGGCGGAAGGCGTGAACCGTGAGAACGCGTTCATGCAGCTGAACCGCCTGCTCGCCGCCAACCCCGACAAGATGACCAACCTGCGGGTGATCCGCGGCCTCGCGGCGAAATATCCGCAGCTGCCGCAGGCGCACTTTGCGGTCGGCCAGGCCGCTGCGATCGCGGGCGAGGATGCGGCGGCGCTGAGCGCCGCGCGTCAGGCGCTTGCGCTGCGCCCGGACTGGGAGCTCGCGGCGATGCTCGAGGCGCAGGTGCTGCAGAAGAAGTCGCCGGCCGAAGCGGCCAAGAGCCTCGGCGCCTTCATCGAGAAGAACCCCAGCGCGCGCGAAGCCCGGCTGAACTACGCGCGGTTGCTGGTGCTAGACAAGCGCCTGCCGGAAGCTCGCAAGCAGTTCGAGGTGGTGGCGAACGCCAATCCGCAGAACCCCGAAGTGATCTACGCGATCGGGCGGCTCGCCTTCGAGGTGAAGGACTACAAGGCGGCCGAGGGCTACATGAAGCGCGCGCTCGGCCTGAACTATCGTGATCCGGACGCCGTGCGCTATCTGCTGGGGAAGATCGCCGAAGAGCAGAAGCAGTGGGCGCAGGCGATCCAGCATTACGAGGCGATCAAGGACAGCGACCACGAGCTGCCGGCGCGCATGGGCACCGCCAACGCGATGGCGAAGCAGGGCAAGGTGAACGAAGCGCTGGTCTACCTGCGGCGCGTCGCCGCCGAGCGTCCCGAGGACGAGCCGCAGCTCATCGTCGCGGAAGCGCAGATCCTGCGCGACGCCAACCGCTCCAAGGACGCGTTCAAGCTGCTGTCGGAGGCGCTCGACAAGCAACCCGATCAGCCGGACATCCTTTACGACCTGGCGCTCACCGCCGAGAAGCTCGAGCGCTTCGACCTGCTGGAAACGCATCTGCGCAAGCTGATCCAGGTCAAGCCCGATCACGCGCACGCCTACAACGCGCTCGGCTATTCGTTCGCCGAGCGCAACATCCGCCTCGCCGAAGCGCGCAAGCTGATCGAGAAGGCGCTGGAGATCTCGCCCGAGGACTACTTCATCATCGACAGCCTGGGCTGGGTGCTCTACCGCGAAGGCGACCTCAAGGGCGCGGCGCGCGAGCTGCGCCGCGCGTACGGCGGCCGTCCCGACGCCGAGATCGGCGCGCATCTGGGCGAAGTGCTCTGGCAGCTCGGCGAGCGCGACGAGGCGCGGCGCGTGTGGGACGAGTCGCTCAAGTCCGGCCCGGACAACGAGACGCTGCAGAAGACGATCAAGCGACTGCGCAAGTGAAGGTTGTTGTGGTACTGCTTGCAGCCTTCCTGGCTGCCTGCGCGCAAGTCGAGTTAAAGCCGCCCGCCGGTCCGCTCGAGTTTTCGCTCGCCGGCCGCATCGCGGCGCGCTCGGGCAAGGATGCATTCACCGGCAACATCGCCTGGCGCCACGCGCGCGACGGCGACGAGATGCTCATCACCACGCCGACCGGCCAGGGGGTGGCGCAGATCATTCGCCAGGGTGACGCGGTGGTGCTGAAGACTTCCGAGCCGCGCGAATACCGCGCCGCGGACTCCGAGGAGCTGACCCAGCGCGTGCTCGGGTTCCGTCTGCCGATCGAGGGACTGGCCGAGAGCGTGCAGGGCAAGCCGTCTCCCTCGCTCGAAGGGCGCGGCTGGAAGGTCGAATACCAGGAGTTCGACGACCAGCGCCGCCCTACACGGTTGCGGCTCACCAATGCCGGGGCGGAGGTGCGCCTTGCCATTCACCAGTGGAATTGATTTGGTATCCCGCACCCGCCAAGCTGAACCTGTTCCTGCACGTCCTGGGGCGCAGACCTGACGGTTATCACGAGCTGCAGACCGTTTTCCGCCTGATCGAGCGCGCTGATCGCGTCGGCATCGCGCCGCGCGAGGACGGCGAGGTGTCGTTTTCTGGTTTATTTGGTGCCGACAATCTCTGCGTTCGCGCAGCGCGGCTGCTGAAGGCGGAAACCGGCTCCTCCAAGGGTTGCGACCTCGCGCTCGAGAAGAACCTGCCGATCGGCGGCGGGCTGGGCGGGGGCTCGTCGGATGCCGCCACGGTGCTTTTGGTGCTCAACCGCTTGTGGGGGACGAGACTGGGTCAAACTCAACTGCAAACCCTTGGCGCAAGACTCGGCGCGGACGTGCCCTTCTTCATCTACGGCCGCAACGCCTTGGGCGAGGGCATCGGCGAGCGGCTCACGGCGCTCGATCTGCCCTCCGCTTGGTACCTCGTGCTGACGCCGCAAGTCTCGGTTTCCACGAAGGAAATCTTTGAATCTGCGTTGACACGATCGACGAAACGACTCAAAATACCGCCCTTTTTGTCGGGGCAGGGAGCGAACGACTTGGAAGCGGCAGTCGTCGCCCGATACCCCGACGTGGCAGCGCACCTCGCGTGGCTCAAGAAGCACCGCCCGCAGGCGCGCATGACGGGATCCGGAGCGTGTCTTTTCGCCGAGTTCGAAACCGAAGCCGAAGCGCGGGCGCTGCATGCAGCGTTGCCGGCGGGGCTGCACGGCTTCGTCACTCGAGGGCTGGAGCGGCACCCGATCGAATCCAACATTTGAAGCACCGAATTCGGGCAGGATTCTTCTGCCCCAAACCGATTGGGGAGTCGCCAAGCTGGTTAAGGCAGCGGATTTTGATTCCGCCATACGAGGGTTCGAATCCTTCCTCCCCAGCCACTAACCCATGACCGCGATGAACACGGGAATCGCTGCCGCCATGACTAACCTGCCGCTCGAACGGCTGATGGTGTTCACCGGCAACGCCAACGCGCGCCTCGCGCAGGAGGTGGCGAAGCACCTCAACCTGTCGCTCGGGCGCGCGATCGTCGGCAAGTTCTCCGACGGCGAGGTGATGGTCGAGCTGCTGGAGAACGTGCGCGGCAAGGACGTGTTCGTGCTGCAGTCGACCTGCGCCCCCACCAACGACAACCTGATGGAAATGCTGGTGATGATCGACGCGCTGAAGCGCTCTTCGGCAGCGCGCGTCACCGCGGCGATTCCGTACTTCGGCTACGCGCGTCAGGATCGCCGCCCGCGCTCGGCGCGCGTCGCGATCAGCGCGAAAGTCGTGGCGAACATGCTTGCCTCGGTCGGCGTGGCGCGGGTGCTGACGATGGACCTGCACGCCGACCAGATCCAGGGCTTCTTCGACATCCCGGTCGACAACATCTACGCCGCGCCGGTGCTGCTCGGCGACGTGTGGAAGCAGCGTTACGAGGACCTGATCGTGGTTTCGCCGGACGTCGGCGGCGTGGTGCGCGCACGGGCGCTCGCCAAGCGCCTCGAGTCGGACCTCGCGATCATCGACAAGCGCCGGCCGAAGGCCAACGTCTCGGAAGTCATGAACGTGATCGGCGAGGTGAAGGGCCGCACCTGCGTGATCATGGACGACATGGTGGACACTGCCGGCACGCTGGTGAAGGCCGCGCAGGTCCTGAAGAAAGAGGGCGCGACCAAGGTGGTCGCGTATTGCACTCACGCGGTGCTGTCCGGCGGCGCGGTGGATCGCATCGCCAAGTCCGACCTCGACGAGCTGGTGGTGACCGACACCATTCCGCTCGGCGAGGACGCGCGCGCGTGCAAGAAAATCCGCATCCTGTCGGTCGCCGGCCTGCTCGCCGAGACCATCCTGCGGATCTACACCGAGGAATCGGTGAGCTCGCTGTTCATTGAATAAACTTTCAAAGTTAGGGTAAACCCATGGCAATCGAAATCGTTGCGCGCAAGCGCGAATCTCAGGGCACCGGGCCGGCGCGCCGGCTGCGCCGCATGGGCCGCGTGCCCGGCATCATCTATGGCGGCGAGAAGGGCGCGGTCAACATCGAGCTCGACCACAAGGACCTGTACCTCAACCTGAGGAACGAGCGCTTCCACGCCTCCATCCTCACGCTCGAGATGGGCGGCGCGAAGGAGCAGGTGCTGCTGCGCTCGGTCACCATGCACCCGTACCGTCCGCAGGTCGAGCACGTCGACTTCCAGCGCGTGCAGAAGGACCGCAAGCTGCACATGAAGGTGCCGCTGCACTTTACCAACGCGGAGAAGTCGCCCGGCGTGAAGGACCAGGGCGGCGTGGTGAGCCACGTGGTGAACGAGATCAATATCACCTGCTTGCCCGACGACCTGCCGGAATTCGTCGAGGTCGACCTCGGCAGTCTCTCGGTCGGCAACTCGGTGCACGCGCGCGACCTCAAGCTGCCGAAGGGCGTCGAGCTCGCGATCGGCAAGGCCGAAAACCCGGTGGTCGCCACCGTGGTGGTGCCGCAGCTGGTGACCGAGGAGGAAGAAGCCGCCGCCGTCGTCTCGGCGGCCGACGTGCCGACCACCGAGCAGGCCGCCGCGCCGAAAGAAGGCGAAGCGCCTGCCGAGGGCGAAAAAGGTGCCGCCGCGAAGGGTGGTGGGGACAAGGGCGGCGACAAGGGTGGCGACAAGGCCGCCGCGAAGCCCGCTGCTGAGAAGGCCGACAAAAAAGAGAAGAAGTGATTAGGCTGGTCGTCGGCCTCGGCAACCCGGGCAAGGAGCACGAGCGCACGCGGCACAACGCCGGCTTCTGGCTGGTGGAGCGCTTCGCGCAGACGAGTGGCTTCGCCTTGCGCAAGGACCCGAAGTTCAAGGCGCTGGTCGGCAAGAACGCCGCCGGCGCCTGGTTCCTTTTGCCGCAGTCCTACATGAACCTCAGCGGACAGCCGGTGCAGATGCTTGCCGGCTTTTTCCGGATCAAGCCGGAAGAGATCCTGGTGGTGCACGACGAGCTCGACTTCGCGCCGGGCGTCGCGCGCGTGAAGCAGGGTGGTGGCATCGCCGGGCACAACGGCCTGCGGGACATCTCGCAGCGCCTCGCCTCGCATGAGTACTGGCGCCTGCGCATCGGCGTCGGCAAGCCGCCGGCGGGCACCGAGGGCGGCGACTATGTGTTGCAGAAGCCTTCGGCCGACGACAAGGCCGCCATCGACCAGGCCATCGACCGCTCGCTGCAGGTGCTCCCGGAGATGCTGACCGGCGATATCCAGGCCGCGATCCAGAAACTGCATTCCGGGGAGCCCAAGCCGGTCGAGAAGAAAGAGCCGCCCAAGAAAGAGGTTCCGCTCAAGGAACCCGAGAAACAAGAACCCGCGCCGCAAAAGTCCGGCGGCCTGTTGAAGTCCCTGTTCGGGAAGAAATAGCTTGAAATGCGGCATCGTCGGACTGCCGAACGTCGGCAAGTCCACCCTGTTCAACGCCCTCACCAAGGCCGGCATCGCGGCCGAGAACTATCCGTTCTGCACCATCGAGCCGAACGTCGGCATCGTCCCGGTGCCCGACCCGCGCCTCGATGCGATCGCCGAGATCGAGCATCCGCAGAAAGTCGTGCCGGCGGTGGTCGAGTTCGTCGACATTGCCGGGCTGGTGGCGGGCGCCTCGAAGGGCGAGGGCCTGGGCAACAAGTTCCTCGCCAACATCCGCGAGACCGACGCTATCGCGCACGTGGTGCGCTGCTTCGACGACCCGAACGTGGTGCACGTCGCGGGCAAGGTCGATCCGGTGTCGGACATCGAGACCATCAACACCGAGCTCGCGCTCGCCGACCTCGACTCGGTGGAGAAGCAGATCTCCAAGCACGCCAAGCTCGCGCAGACCACCGGCGACAAGGACGCGGTGCGCCTGGTTTCCGCCCTGAACAAGGTGCGGGACGTGCTCGACGCCGGCCGGCCGGCGCGCAGCGCCGAGCTGTCGAAAGAGGAGCGCGCGGTGATCGCGCCGCTCTTCCTGCTCACCATGAAGCCGACCATGTACGTCGCCAACATCGCCGAACAGGGTTCGGAAAAACTCCTTTCCCAGATCAAGGCCCATGCCGCAAAAGAGGGAGCGCCCGTGGTGCCGGTGTCCGCGGCGATCGAATCGCAGATCGCGGACATGCCGGACGAGGACAAGAAACTGTTCCTCGAGGACATGGGCATGGAGGAGCCGGGACTCAACCGGGTGATCCGCGCCGCCTACGCGCTGCTCGGCCTGCAGACCTACTTCACCGCCGGGCCGAAGGAAGTGCGCGCCTGGACGGTGCGCGCCGGCGCCACCGCGCCGCAGGCGGCCGGCGTGATCCATACCGATTTCGAGCGCGGCTTCATCCGCGCGGAGGTCGCTTCCTACGACGACTTCGTCGCCTGCCGCGGCGAGGTCGGTGCCAAGGAGGCGGGCAAGCTGCGGCTCGAGGGGAAGGACTACACCGTGCGCGACGGCGACGTCATCCACTTCCGCTTCAACGTCTAGCCTCTGGCGGGCTGCGGCTTGCGCAGCGTGACGCCGATCGCGCTCAATCCGGCTTCCGTGAGCCGGAAAATCTGCGTGCCGACTTCCTCGATCAGCAGCTTCGAGATCAGTCCTGCGTAGGATCTGCGATAGGTGTCATGATGGATCGGCGGCCATTGCATCAGCAAGGCCTTGACCTGCAGCTCGTGCTGTCCGTCGATCGCGTACAACGCGCGAATCTGACGCAGTACAGCCTTCTCGCCGGGTGTGAGATCCATTCGTCCCCCCTTTCGTACGGCTTGCGTTTTCAGCTTGGCATGGCGAAGGGCGACACGAACTGCAAAATGTCGGCGGCTGCGGCCAAATGCACTCGCGCTGAAACACTTTTACACTGTCGACCCATGCGCAGTTCCAAGCCATGAAGCTTCGGGGCCTGAGGCTCGCGACGGGCCTCGTCCTGATGCTGTTCGTCACCGGCCATATGGCCAACTTGATGCTGGGGATGCATTCCCTGGCGGCCATGGAGCACTGGCGGCCGTGGCTGATGGGGCCGTGGCGCAGCGCGCTCGGACAGGGCCTGCTGGTGTGCTCGGCGCTCATCCACATCGCGCTCGGCCTGTACTCGCTGTCCCAGCGCCGCTCGCTCTCGATGAGCAGGACCGACGTGGTCCAGCTCTGCCTCGGCCTGGTCACGCCGCCGTTGCTCCTCAACCACGCGGTGGTGATGCACATGGCGGGCGAGGTGACACCGAACTTCGACGCTACCTACGGTCAGATGCTCGCGGTGTACTGGAGCTTCTCGCCGGGCTACGCGCTGCAGCAGCTCTGCGTGGTGATGGTGGTGTGGATGCACGCCGCGGTCGGCCTGTATTCCTGGCTGGTCCTCAAGCCGCTGTGGAAACGCGTCGGCGGGCTGGTGCTACCGGTCTTGTTCGCGATCCCCGTGCTCGCATTGATCGGCTTCGCCGAATCCGGCAAGGAAGTGGTGGAGAAGCTGGCCAACGATCCGGTTTGGCGTGCGCACATTACAGAAAATCTGAAAAAGGTGGTCCAGGTCACGGACCCGCTGAATGCATTGCAGGCGCGCATCCTCCTGGTCTACGGCCTGCTCGTGCTTTCCGCGGCCGGCGTGCTGCTCTGGCGCGTGCTGCGCGACCGCGCGATGGTGAGCGTCGCCTATGACGAGGGCTTCAACGCGCGCGGCCGGCGCGGGCTGTCGATCCTGGAGCTGAGCCTCGCGAACGATGTGCCGCATGCGCGTGTCTGCTCGGCGCGGGGCCGCTGCGGGACCTGCCGCGTGCGCGTCGAGGCCGGCGCGGATGCGCTTTCGCCGCGCAGCTCGCTCGAAGCATTCACCCTGTCGCGCGTGGGCGCGGGCGCGAACGAGCGGCTCGCCTGCCAGGCGCGCGTGCTCGGACCGGCGGTCGCGGTCACGCGGATCCTGCCTGCGTACGCCGATGCTTCCGCCGCGCGCACGCCGGAGGAATGGGTGACGCCATGACCATGGCATCGTGGTCGATGCAGGCGCTCGACGCCACGCGCGAGCGCATCGAGGTGCTGGGGCGCGATCTGGTGCAGGGACCGGCCGAGCTCGCCAATGTGATCGGCACCACCAACGCCGCGATGATGACGGGGATGGGCGTGCGGGCTTTTACCTACGTCGTGGTCCTGCTGCTGGTCGGCATCGGCATCGAATGGCTGTACTGGAGCTATGCCTACGCGGCATCTCGCGCGGCGCAGGCTGCGCCCACGGCCTCGCCGCGGCAGGCGCTGCGTCCTGCGTTGCGCCGCTTCTTCCTGAGGCTGTGCGGGCTGTTTCTGTTTGCGGTCGCCGCCATCGGCGCGTCGGCGGCGTTCTCCTGGCCGCGCGGCGTGCAGGAGCTGGTGATTGCCGCGACGCTTTTCCTGGTCGTGCTGCGCTTCGCCTGGATCGTAGTCGCGCTGCTGCTCGCGCCGGGACAGCCGCGCCTGCGGCTCGTCCCGGTGGCGAACGGCCGTGCCGGCTGGCTCGCGGCGCTCACCATGGCGGTCGTGTTCCTGTTCTCGCTCGGTCGCTTCGTGCCCGAGCTGATCGAGCGGCTCGCCGGCGCGAGCCATGCCGCCGGTTTCCTGCGCTTCGTTGCGGTCACGCTGGCATCACTGCTGCTGCTCGCGGCCGCATTCATTTTCTTCGGCCGGCGCACGCGCGCGCCGCGCTTCCCGCGCGCCTTCGTCCTCGCGCTGCTCGTCATGCTCGCCTACACGAGCTGGTTGATGAGCCCGATGTGGGGCGCGATCGCCGCGATCGGCGCCGCGGTGATCGCGTTGCAGATCGGCCTGCGCGAGCTGGTGTTCCACTTCTGGCGCGAACAGGACGGAGAACTGCAGGACCAGGTGCTGCCGAGCATCGTGCTCTCCGCAGCGCGCTTCGTCGTAGTGCTGGTCGGACTCGGCATCGCCGCGCTGGTGCTGGAGGCGCCGCTCGCGTCGCTCGCCGCCGCGGAAAGCCCGCTGATCCGCTTCGGGCTGCGCCTGGTCGGCGTCGCCACGCTGGCACTGCTGACGCACGTCATCTGGATCACGCTGCGCACCGCCATCGACCAGCGCTTGAGCCGCGTACCGCCGCCCGGCGCGCACCACGGTCCGGACCCGAGCTCGCGCCTGCTCACGCTGCTGCCGCTGCTGCGCGTCACCTCCGCCGTGCTGCTGCTGGTGATGCTGGTGCTGACCTCGCTCTGGGCGCTCGGCCTCGAGATCACCCCGGTGCTGGCCGGCGCCGGCGTGGTGGGCATCGCGCTCGGCTTCGGCGCGCAGGCGCTGGTGCGCGACGTGATCGCCGGCATCTTCTACCTCGCCGAGGACGCGTTCCGCATCGGCGAGTACATCGAGAGCGGCCAGAATACCAAGGGCGTGGTCGAGCGCATCACCTTGCGCACGGTGGCGCTACGCCATCACAACGGGCCGCTGCACTTCGTGCCCTACGGCGCGCTCGGCACCGTGCGCAACACCTCGCGCGACTGGGTGATCGAGAAATTCAACCTGCCGCTGCCGGTCGACGTCGACAGCGAGAAGATCCGCAAGATGATCAAGAAGGTGGGCGAGGAGATGGCGGCCGACCCGGAAGTCGGGCCGTCGATGATCGAGCCGCTCAAGGGCAAGCTCTACCGCATCGACCCGGGCGTGAAGATCTTCCGCTGCAAGTTCAGGACCGCGCCCGGCAAGCAGTTCGACGTGCGCGCGCAGGCCTATAAGCGCATCGAGGCCGCGCTTGCCAAGATGGGTGTCGGCTTCGCCGACGGCAAGCAGACCGTCCTGCTTTCGGCCCCGGCATGAGCTTCAAGTTCGAGACCGCAGTGCAGAAGGATCTGCCGCGCCTGGTCGAGCTGCTCGGCATCCTGTTCGAGTCCGAGGCGGAATTCTCGGCCGACGCGGAAAAGCAGCGCGTCGCGCTGCACGCGATCCTGTCCGATCCGGCCAAAGGAAAGATCTACGTCGCGCGCGAGGGGCGCGAGGTGGTGGCGAT
>Ga0207648_10003963_pt1 | contig 15385 bp, 8 predicted proteins | sample KBSMisM32_FD_184310 | JGI IMG/M metagenome (GOLD analysis project Ga0207648, IMG submission 184310) | Miscanthus rhizosphere microbial communities from Kellogg Biological Station, Michigan, USA - KBS Miscanthus M3-2 (SPAdes) (version 2) | ecosystem: Host-associated > Plants > Roots > Rhizosphere...
CCAAATGGCGACCGGTTTGTTTCTGAGAAACTGGTGAATATGAAAAACCATAATTACCGCCTTGAGCCCAATGTGCATTTCTCACCGGATGAGAAATGGGTGATCTTTCGCGCTAATTTTGAAGGCATAGAAAATATTTATGCTGTGGAACTGCAGAAGGATACCCAATAGGTCTTAAATTTCATGCATGCGATATCTTTCATTTTTATCTCTTTTAATTTCCTTTCAATTATCTGCCCAAATTAGCTGGCCTCCCATAACCAATACCACTAAACCCTGGACAAGGTGGTGGTGGGAAGGTAGTGCTGTCAATAAGAAAGACCTTACCCGTAATCTTCAGCAATTCCAGCAGGCAGGTTTGGGTGGAGTGGAGATCACTCCTATCTATGGCATTTATGGATATGAAAAGGAATTCATTCCGTTCCTGACTCCACAATGGATGCAGGTATTTGATCATACACTCGCAGAATCCAAACGATTGGGATTGGGCGTTGACCTGGCCAATGCCACCGGCTGGCCCTTTGGTGGCCCCTGGGTGAGCGATGCAGATGCCAGTAAGACGGTGTATTATAAATATTACACCTTGAATGGAGGTGAGCAGTTAAAGGAGCCTGTAATATTTGTGAGGCAGGGTTTTGTAAGAACTGCAAATAATAAACAGGTGTCTCCTGATACCTTAAAAAGCCCGGTTTCAGCAAACAATAATTTGCAGGCACTGGCGCTGGATCAGATCCAATATTCAGGTAAAATTCCATTACAGGCATTAATGGCCTATTCAGATAACAAAACAATAAACCTCACAGATAAGGTAGGTGCCAATGGAAAATTAAATTGGACAGCTCCGGACGGCAAATGGGATTTAATTGCTGTATTTGAAGGATTGCATGGTAAAATGGTGGAAAGAGCAGCACCCGGTGGGGAAGGGTATGCTATTGACCATTTCTCATTAAAGGCAGCCAATAACTATTTCAAGAAATTTGATGAAGCCTTCAAAGGACATAATCTTTCCTATTTACGTGCATTCTTCAATGATTCCTATGAAGTGGATGATGCGCGGGAACAGGCAAACTGGACTCCGGATTTCTTTGCTGAATTTCAAAAAAGAAAAGGCTATGATCTGCGGGAACAGTTACTTGCGTTGTTTGGAGGTTACGATTCACTGAAGCGCCAACGCGTTCTTTATGATTACCGTTCCGTTATCGATGAATTATTATTGGAACATTTCACCATTGCATGGAAGAAATGGGGCGGTACAAGAGGAAAAATGTTGAGGAACCAGTCCCATGGTTCTCCAGCCAATACACTTGACCTGTATAGTGTGGTGGATATTCCGGAAACAGAAGGAACAGATATACTTCGTTTTAAATTCGCTACATCAGCGGCTAATGTGACAGGAAAAAAACTCGTTTCATCTGAATCTGCCACCTGGCTCAATGAACATTTTCTTTCTTCATTGGGTGATGTGAAGAAAATAGTTGACCTGTTCTTCCTCGGAGGTGTAAATCATATAATTTATCATGGCTCGGAATATTCACCGGAAGCTGCCCCCTGGCCTGGCTGGTTATTCTATGCTGCCGTGCATTTTCAACCAACTAACCCTCAATGGAAAGATTTTCATACCCTCAATGAATATGTGGCGCGGGTTCAATCCTTTTTGCAAAAAGGTAAACCGGCAAATGATATATTATTATACTATCCAATTATAGATCGCTATTCTGAACCAGGCAACACTTTGCTCCAGCATTTTGATGGAATGGAACGGAATTTCGAGAATACTGAATTTGAACATGTATCCAAATGGATGCTGGAGAAAGGGTATAGTTTTGATTTCTTTTCAGACAGGCAGTTAAAGCAGATCACTGTGAAGGAGCGTAACCTGGTGGCAGGTAATAATATCTATAAAGCAATTTTGCTTCCTGCGAATAAACTGATCTCTGAGCAATCTTTCCAGCGTCTGATCGATCTGGCAAAACAGGGAGCCGTAATCCTGGTAGATAAACATCTTCCTGAAGACGTTCCGGGATTCGGTAATCTGGAAAAAAGGAGAACCCTGTTTCAACAATTGGTCAAACAACTTTCCTTTAGACCGGTAGATAATATTCAGATTGCGCATATTGGACAGGGAATTTTTATTATGGGAGATGATGTGGGCGGCTTATTGTACACAGCAGGCATTGACCAGGAAAGTCTCGCATCTAAAGGATTGTCTTCCCTGAGAAGAAAAAATACCGATGGAATTACCTGGTTTATCAATAACAGAACAGAAAAGCCTATCCAGGAATGGATTGAATTAAAAGTAAAAGCAGCATCTGTTGCTTTGTTCAATCCCATGACTGGGAAAAGCGGACTTGCAAACTGGCGAACCAATTCACGCGGTTTTATTGAGGTTTATCTGCAACTGCAATCTTTTGAATCTATAATTGTTCAAAGTTTTATAGCTAAAAAATCCGGTCCGCTGTATCCATATACAGAAGCAACTGGTCAAAAACAGGAACTGACGGATAAATGGGATATTGAATTTTTGGAAGGAGGTCCGGTACTTCCTCCAAACCAAAGTGGAATAAGCTTACAACCCTGGACCAGTATTGGTGGGAACGAGGCATTCAATAACTTTTCAGGCGTAGCCAGATATTCAACCAGTTTCACAACACCTGCCGGTAATTCAAAAGCATGGTTACTGGATCTTGGTAAAGTAAATGAAACTGCTGAAGTGATCCTCAATGGAAAGAAGATTGCTACATTGATCGGACCGGCATTCCAGGTTGTTGTACCTGCGTCAGGCCTTCAGGCCAATAACAAATTAGAGATCATTGTCGCGAACCTGATGGCTAACCGGATTGCATACATGGACCGTTCAAACATTCCGTGGAAGATATTTTACAATACCAATATGCCTGCACGCAGAAGAGAAAACCTGAAGAACGGGTTGTTTGATGCCGGTGCATGGAAACCGATTGTATCAGGATTGTCCGGGCCCGTTATGCTAACAGCACTGAAATAAGTATAAAAGGATTTATATGCGGGTATTCTCCATACGGGCAATTATCATCTGCCTGTTGTTACAACATTCTTCCTGGTCCCAAACAAAACAGGTAAAGTATTTATCGGGAACAGATAATACGAATACTGCTACCTGGGATTTCTATTGTACCGGCGGCCGCAACAGCGGCAAATGGACTACCATCCAGGTGCCTTCACATTGGGAGCAACAGGGATTTGGTAATTATAATTATGGAAGGGATTATAAAACCTATGGTAGAAATTTTCGCTTTGCCGATGAGCAGGGCCTCTATAAACATAGTTTCACTATACCTGCCAACTGGAAAGGCAAACAGGTCTTTGTTGTCTTTGAAGGTTCAATGACCGATACTGAAGTTAAGATCAATGGACAATCAGCAGGAGAGAAGCACCTGGGAGCATTTTATCGTTTTAAATACAATATCACTGATAAATTGAAATATGGGCAGAAGAACCTGCTGGAAGTTACAGTTAGTAAAATGTCTGCTGATGAATCCGTCAACAATGCAGAACGTCTCGCAGATTATTGGGTTTTCGGAGGAATATTCCGACCGGTGTACCTTGAAGTTCTTCCTGCCAATTATATTGACCATTGCTCTATTGATGCAAAAGCAGATGGCAGCTTTGCTGTAAATGTATTTCCTGGGAAAGTAAAGTCGGCTATGAACCTTTCAGGAGAGATCATTGATAACAAAGGCAAAGTAGTAGGAACAGCTAAGGGAATCACAAATGGAAATGATCCGGTAAAGCTGACCACCTCTGTTACAGCACCATTATTGTGGACAGCAGAAACTCCCAATCTCTATACGCTCAGGCTCTCTTTAAAAGATGGCGCAACCACGCAGTATGTTTCAAATGAAAAATTCGGATTCAGGACCATTGAAGTAAGAAAACAGGATGGTATTTACCTGAATGGAGTGAAGATCAAAATGAAAGGAGTAAATCGGCATGTGTGGTGGCCTGAAACGGGAAGATGCGTTAGCCCGGCACTGGATATTGCAGATGTGAAACTGATAAAGGAAATGAACATGAATGCAGTCCGTTGTTCTCATTATCCACCGGACCAGAGTTTCCTGCAGGCCTGTGACTCACTAGGTTTATATGTACTGGATGAACTGGCCGGATGGCAAAAAGCGTATAGCACCAAAGCAGGCGCTCCATTGGTAAAAGAAATGGTGACCAGGGATGCGAACCACCCATCGATCATATTCTGGAGTAATGGAAATGAAGGCGGCCATAATAAAGAACTGGATGATGATTATGGACAATATGACCTGAGTAACCGTACCGTAATTCATGCACACCATCGTCCCGGAAATGCCTTTAACGGAATAGACTGCAACCACTACGAGGATTATTACAGCACACAGGAAATTTTAAAGGATACCAATATATATATGGTAACAGAATTCCTCCATTCACAGGATGATGGCGGGGCCGGTTCTGCCTTGAATGAATTCTGGGAACTGCACTGGAATTCCAAAAAAGGAGCTGGAGGGTTTATCTGGGATTTTGCAGATGAAGGCATCGTGCGTACTGATCTGAATAATATCATTGATGTAAATGGCGTGAATGCTCCGGATGGAATTTTAGGCCCACACAGGGAAAAGGAAGGTAGTTTTAATGCTATTAAAGAGATATACTCTCCGGTGAAGATCACAATGAAATCACTTCCGTCAGATTTTGACGGAACTATTCCCGTTGAGAACCGGTATCATTTCACTAATACCTCCCAATGTAATTTTTACTGGGCACTGGTGAATTTTCGTAAGCCCAATGATCAGTTTTCCGGATCCGATATTATGAAGAACGGACAGGCAAAAAGTCCGGATATAGCTCCCAATGGAATGAAGGGGACATTGCAACTTAATCTTCCAGCCGACTGGAAAGATTATGATGCATTATTCGTATCGGCGTTTGATCCGCATAAATCCTTATTATATAAGTGGACCTGGAAAATTAAATCGAACCAGGCACTCCTAAAAGATATTGTGGTTACGGCAGATACTGCTAACGCCGCAGTTAATGAAACAGATTCTTCCATTGTTTTGAGAGGAGGTGATATCAGTGTCGTGATCAGCAAGCAGACAGGAATGATCGGCGGGTTGCGTAACCGCATGAGCGATCCACTTTCATTTGGAAAAGGTCCCGTGCTGGTGAGTGGGAATGCTATTGTATCGGGTGTGAATGTGACCAATGAAACAGATGGACCGGTTGTAGAAGTAAGCTATACGGGGAATATGAAATATGCGCGTTGGAAAATGTATTCCAGCGGCTGGCTGAAGCTGGATTATGAATACGTACTGGATGGCAGCTATCCTTTTGCCGGCATCAGTTTTACCTACCCGGAGAATTTTGTGCTGGGAGCCAAATGGCTGGGAAAGGGACCTTACAGGGTTTGGAAGAACCGATTGCAGGGTGTAACTGATAATGTATGGATGAATGCTTATAATAACACACTTGCCGGCTCTGCACCCTGGATATTCCCGGAATTCAAAGGCTATTTTGCTGATATAACCTGGATGGAATTAAATACTGTTGAAGGAAAATTTACCGTGGCTTCTCCTGATAATGGTTTATATGTTCGTCTCTTTGATTTTTATGCGTTGAGTGGTGTAAGGCCACACCCGGATCTACCAGTTGGTAATCTTTCCTTCCTGGATGCCATTCCACCGATCGGTACCAAGCTGGCATTGAATATCAGTGCCAATACTTCGCGACTGGGACCGCAGAGTGAACCCAATAAAATAACGGGTACTAACAAACGCAGTTTATATTTCTATTTTGGAATACCGAAACCATCTGATAACAAGAAACAGTTTACCATGCCGGTAGTGAACGACCTGTTTTAAATTGGGTTATAAATCAGACCATTATTTCCCGGATTGCAGTGTTTTCATCCATTCAATGCATAGCTCCATCCATTTTTCATCCTGCCCCTGTCCCAGGCCCAGGCCAAAGCCATGGCCACCTTTGGGGAATAGATGCATTTCACTAAGAACATTATGGTCTCTCAGGGCCTGATAGAACATTAAACTGTTTTCCACCGGCACTGTTTTGTCATCCATAGTATGAACCAGGAAGGTTGGTGGGGTTTGATCAGTCACTTGTAGTTCATTGGAATAATATTTTGCCAGAGCCGTAGAATCGGGATTTCCTCCAATCAGCCGGTTGCGTGACCCTACATGCATTACCGGTTTAGACATGGTTATTACCGGGTAAACCAATACCATAAAATCAGGCCTTGAGCTTTGCTGTTCAATAGAATCAGTTGATGAGGCATTGCCTTTGTCGAAATGAGTTCCGGCTGTTGAGGCAAGATGTCCCCCGGCACTGAAACCCATGATACCAATCCTGTCCTTCTTAATATTCCATGATGATGCATAATACCTGGCCATCCTGATTGCGCGTTGGGCATCCATCAGTGGTGAGAGTGTTGGGTTGATATTACTTGCTCTATCCGGTAAACGGTATTTTAGCACAATGGCTGCAATTCCTTTGGCCGCCATCATTCGCGCGGGATCGCTGCCTTCCCAGTTATAGGCAAGTCCGGAATAGGAGCCACCAGGGCAGATTACTATAGCCTGGCCTGTAGCTGTCTTTTTAGAAGGAAGGTATATACTGATGTCGGGGTCCTGTACCTTGTGGATCCAGACTATATCGGTACTGTCCCATTTCTCCTTGTCATCAGATTTTTTCCAGTTGGGCATCTTACCGGCTGGCCAGAGACGCATTGTGATGTCCTGTGCAGCAATAAATTGGCAAATAATGGCCGAAAAGGCAAATAGAAGTAGTTTTTTCATGATGGAAACACAGTCTTTGTGAAGATGAAAGTTATAAGTTATTAAGGTAAGAAACTCGCTGGATTTAATACTGTTTAAAACGATTTTCAGAAGAAAATATAAGTCATTAACAATCCATAAGTCTAATAGCTCAAATATCAGGATACAACAGGATAGCTAAGCACTGAAAACAACTAAATTTCCTCATCAAAATTGCTTGTTTGCCATGAAACACCTGCGCTTCAATTGCCTTTTCCTCTTCTTTAGTTTCTCAGTTGTTTTATTGAATGCGCAAAAGCTGGATTGGGTCTCAAAAGTTGGCGCAAGAAATACCACATCTTCCAAAAATCAATATTGGGTAAATGATTATGGTGCCGTGAACGATGGCAGTAAGGTGACTACTCTTGCTGTTCAGAAAGCCATTGATGCCTGTGCTGCCAAAGGCGGGGGAATAGTTTCCTTTAAACCCGGTACCTATCTTATGGGTTCAATATTTCTTAAAAGCAATGTACACTTGCTAATAGATAAAGAAGTGCTGATAAAAGGAAGCCAGGATTTCGCGGATTATCCCGAGATAGATACACGCATAGCCGGTATTGAAATGAAATGGCCTGCAGCTCTTATCAATGTGATTAACCAGAAAAATGTGCAGGTGAGTGGGAAAGGAAAGATCAATGCGCAGGGGAAATTCTGCTGGGATAAATACTGGGCGATGCGCCGGGAGTATGAACCAAAGGGACTTCGTTGGATCGTTGATTATGATGCTAAGCGGGTAAGGACCTTCCTGGTGCAATCATCTTCAGATATTACACTGAAAGATCTCACTTTCTCCAATGCAGGATTCTGGACTGTACAATTATTATACTCGGATCATCTTACAGTGGACGGAATAACTGTTAAGAATAACGAAGACGGGAGAGGACCGAGTACGGATGGTATCGATATCGATTCATCCTCCTGGGTACTGGTAGAGAATTGTGATATTGATTGTAACGATGATGATTTCTGTTTGAAAGCTGGTCGCGATGCCGATGGACTACGGGTAAACAGGCCAACAGAATATGTAGTGATCCGCAAATGTATTGCACGCAAAGGCGGTGGATTATTGACATTGGGTAGTGAAACCTCCGGTGGTATCCGCCATGTGTTAGCTACTGATCTGAAGGCACTGGGTACCGGGAATGGCTTTCATATCAAATCAGCCACTACTCGTGGGGGCACAGTGGAAGATATTTATTTCCGCAATATTGAGATGGACAGCGTAGGCAATGCATTCATGTATACCATGAACTGGAACCCAACGTATAGTTATTCCAGTTTGCCTGCAGGTTATAAATATGATTCGTTGCCTGCTCATTGGAAAGTTATGCTACAGAAAGTGGAACCTGAATCTAAAGGTATTCCTCATTTTAAGGATGTGTATGTGTCCAATGTAACGGTGAAATATGCAAAAAAGGCTATCAATGCTGCAGGCCTCACTCAATCCAGTTTAGATAATTTCAATTTCTCAGCTATAACCGTTCAATCAGATAATGCAGGTGAGGTTAGTTATGCCAAAGACTGGAAATGGGAAAAGGTTTCCATCAGTGCAAAGGATAATAAGGCAATTGCCGTCAAAAATTCAGACAGATCATCATTATAATTCCATGAGAAAACAATCAATCAACCTGGTCCTGCTTTTATTTTTTTCTATTGTGCTGAATGCACAACGGCAAATGGAGTATCTCAACCGGGGGGTGTCAGCAGTACGTAATGCAAAAGGGCAGGTATTCATAAGCTGGCGTATGCTGGTGACGGATCCTGCTGATCTTGGATTTAATGTATATGTTACTGTGGGGAATGGAAGGATCATGAAACTCAATGGGAACCCTGTAAGCAAGATCACCAGTTTTCTGGATACCAATACTGATACTTTGAAAACGAGAAGATATGATATCAGGGCAATATTTAAAGGAAAAGAATCGATTGAAGCACCTACTTCTTTTATCCTTCCTGCTGGTAATAAACCCTATTTATCCATTCCGTTAAAAACGCCACAGGGATATACACCCAATGATGGAAGCATTGCTGACCTGGATGGCGATGGTCAATATGAAATAATATTGCATCAAACAGGAAGAGCAAAGGATAATAGCCAGGCTGGCGTAACTGATCCTCCCATATTCCAGGCATATAAACTGGATGGCACTTTATTATGGACGATCAATCTCGGTAAAAACATTAGGGAGGGGGCACATTATACTCAATTCATGGTGTATGATTTGGATGGAGATGGGAGAGCAGAGATTGCCATGAAAACCGCTGATGGTTCTATGGATGCAAAAGGAACTATTATTGGTGATTCATCAAAAGACTGGCGAAACAGTAATGGCTATATACTATCCGGTCCTGAATTCCTGACAATATTTGATGGACTCACAGGGGCAGCGCTTGCTACTGCCAATTATGATCCACCCCGATATCCAACTAGTATTACACCTACCACAGAACAATTGAAAGAGATGTGGGGTGATGGTTATGGTAATCGTATGGACCGGTTCCTGGGAGCTATCGCTTACCTGGATGGGAAGACTCCCAGTCTGGTAATGACAAGAGGATATTATACCCGCTCTGTTTTAGCAGCCTGGAATTTCAGAAATGGGAAGCTTACTCATTTATGGACATTTGATAGTGATAATGATCCGCCTGGCAATCGTCCTTATCGCGGACAGGGCAATCATAATTTAACTGTTGCTGATGTGGATGGAGATGGCAGGGATGAGATCGTTTTTGGTGCGATGACTATTGATGATAATGGCAAAGGATTGTATTCAACCGGTTTGGGTCATGGAGATGCACTGCATGTATCTGACCTGGATCCATCAAGACCCGGATTGGAAGTATTCGATATACAGGAACGATTTGATGATGCAGGAGCCAATTTCCGTGATGCAAAAACGGGTGAAGTGATCTGGAAAATAGCATCTGTAAAAGCAGGTGCTGACGGAGAAGGTCCGGGTAGAGGTCTTGCACTGGATGTAGATCCCCGCTATCCCGGGTATGAATGCTGGGTGGCAGGTGCGGGTATCACCGGGATGTATGATTGCAAGGGAAATAAAATTGCAGAGAAAACACCAGCTTGCAATATGGGCATCTTCTGGGATGGAGATGTGCTGAGTGAAATTCTCAACTCAACCCATGTAGAGAAATGGGATTATCAGAATGCCACTACTACCAAATTACTGGAGGCGGCTGACTATGGATGCAGGAGTAATAATGGGACCAAAGCTAACCCGGTATTATCTGCCGACCTCTGGGGTGATTGGAGAGAGGAGGTTATCTATAAAACGGCGGATAACCAGGAGCTGAGAATATTCTCAACACCGATTCCCACGAAATATAAATTCTATACACTGATGCAGGACCCTCAATACCGGTTGAGTATCGCCTGGCAGAATGTAGCCTATAATCAGCCTCCTCATACCAGTTTTTATTTTGGGGATGGTATGAAGAACCCGCCCAAACCAAATATTGTTTTAGTAAAACCAAAACAAGGCGCACGTGAAACTGCATCAAAAAAAACGGAGTAAAAAGCATCTATTCAATTCGCAAACAATAGCAAGTAATATGAAATATATCGCTGGTCTGATCGCCATTTTCTCAATATCGTTTATCATTCCAAAGAAAGAGAAACCAGTATTCTATATTATTGGTGACTCCACAGTTCGTAATGGAAGTGGAACCGGGGCAGATAAGCTATGGGGTTGGGGTAGTTTTATGGCGGAAGTTTTTGACACCACCAAAATTGGAGTCAGTAACCAGGCGATAGGAGGAAGAAGCAGTCGTACCTTCATTACCGAAGGTCGCTGGGATAAAATATTGGCTACCTTGAAGAAGGGGGATTATGTGATCATGCAATTCGGACATAATGATGGAGGGCCTTTGGATGATACGGCAAGGGCACGAGGTTCCATTCGTGGAATAGGTGAGGAATCAAAAGAAATATATAACCCGATCATGAAGAAGCAGGAAACCGTGTATACCTATGGATATTATATGCGGAAGTATATCAGGGATACAAAAGCAAAAGGCGCGATACCCATTGTTTGTTCTCCCATACCCCGCAATGACTGGAAAGAGGGAAAAGTGATCCGTTCAACCGATAGCTATTCCAAATGGGCAAAGGAAGTGGCAGAGCAGGAGAAAGCTTATTTTATTGACCTGAATGACCTGGTGTCATTGAAATATGAGGCAATGGGTGCAGATGCGGTGAAACCATTTTTTCCTGGTGACCATACCCATACCAATATGGATGGAGCAAAGGTTAATCGCGATATTGTAATAAGTGAGCTTAAAAGAATAAACCCCGGTAAGGTTAAAAAATACTTACGATAAAAGGTAATTTCATTGAATGAAATATTTCTCGCGATCGATTTCCATTTTTATTGTATTATCATTTTGCGCATTTATCGTCCATGGCCAGAAGATTGATAGAAAAGCTCTGGTGCAGCGGCATAATATTATTGTTACAAAGGCAGATTCGCTGTCTTCCTTAACAGTTGGAAATGGAAAATTTGCCTGTACGGTTGATGTAACAGGGCTGCAGACTTTTCCGGAATTCTATAAAAAAGGCATTTCCCTTGGTACTCAAAGTGAATGGGGTTGGCACAGTTTTATTGATACCAGTGATTTCAAAAGAAGTGAAACCTATAAGACTTATCGTCTGAACGGTAGAGATATACCTTATACCGTTCAATGGAATTCGCCTGAAAGAAATAAAGCCGCAAGTAACTGGTTTCGGCAAAACCCTCATCGTCTTCAATTAGGAACGCTGGGTTTTGATTTAATAAAGGCGAACGGACAGCCAGCTACCATTAATGATATAAAGAATATAAAGCAGGAACTGGTTCTTTGGACAGGAGAGATCAAAAGTCATTTTACACTCGAAGGAATTCCTGTTGATGTTTCAACTATTTGTCATGGCAGGATTGATATCCTTGGAGTAACCGTGAAATCTCCTCTGATCAGGGCTGGAAGATTAAAAGTAAAATTGCGGTTTCCTTATCCTACAGGGGAATGGACGGATGAAGGCGCAAACTGGAAAGAGGAAGACCGCCATCAGTCATTTATTGTTTCCAATGATGAATATGGCGTTACTATCCAGCATCAGATAGATCTTGATAAATATTTTGCGGAGCTGCAGTGGTCCGCACCTTGGCCGGAACTCGCAAAGGCAACTGTAGTTGAAAAGAAGGCACATTATTTTATAGTGACCCCGGACCCGAATAAAAGTCAATTTACGTTCACTGCAAGTTTTGGCCCTTACGATAAAGGTTCCAGAATTCCTTATGCGGAGATCATCAGTGAGAGTGAATTGATGTGGGATAATTACTGGACCAGAGGGGCGGCCGTCGATTTTAAAGGCAGCACTGATCCACGGGCGTTTGAACTGGAACGCCGGATAATTCTGTCGCAATACCAGCTAAGGGTACAGGAAGCAGGTGAATTTCCGCCACAGGAAACAGGCCTTACGTATAATAGTTGGTTTGGCAAACCGCATCTTGAAATGACCTGGTGGCATTCTGCTCAATATGCCCTTTGGGGAAGACTGGATCTCCTGGAAAAGCTCATGAGCTGGTACTATGCTGTAACGGAAAAAGCAAAGATGATTGCGAAACGGCAGGGATTTGATGGTGTTCGTTGGCAAAAAATGACAGATAATAAGGGTGATGAGGCTCCATCCTCCATCGGTGCTTTCCTTATCTGGCAACAACCGCATTTTATTTATTTCGCTGAACTATGTTATCGTCAGAAACCAAATATTCTGATGTTGAAACGGTACCAGGACCTTGTTTTTGCCACGGCAGATTTCATGGCCTCATTCCCCGGGTATGATTCGGCAAAGGGAAAATATATTTTGGGCAAAGGAGTAATACCTGCACAGGAAAGATTTAAGGCAGAGGAAACTTATAATCCCGCTTATGAATTAGTATACTGGCATTGGGCACTGGAAGTGGCACAGCAATGGCGGGTAAGATTGAAAATGTCCCGTAATCCAAAATGGGATGAGGTAATCAGTAAGCTTTCTCCATTAACTATACAGAATGGTTTATACCTGGCAACAGAAAGTGCAACTGATTCTTATACCAATCCTGAATATCGCACTGATCATCCATCCGTACTGGGAGCATTAGGGATGATGCCCTCCACCGGACAGGTTGATCCTGCTATTATGAATAAAACATTCGACTGGATATGGAAGAACTGGACCTGGGCTGATACCTGGGGCTGGGATTTTCCCATGACTGCCATGACTGCAACAAGACTTGGTCAACCTGATAAAGCTATTGATGCGCTATTGATGAAAATTCAAACCAATACATACCTGATCAATGGACATAACTACCAGGATGGCAGGTTAAGGTTATATATGCCTGGTAATGGCGGATTGCTAATGGCCATTGCCATGATGGTTGCAGGATATGACGGAGCTACTACAGAAATGCCCGGAATACCAAAAAACGGAAAATGGAAAGTGAAATGGGAAGGTTTGCGGAAAATGCCATAGTAGGTAATTGCAGGATGCTACAGGATGATCCGGCAGTGCAAATCCTGTAATATAGATTTTAATTACATAACTACATTGCTATATGAACAGGGTTCTTCTGGTCTTATTACTAACTGCTTTCAGTGCGGGTATTGTTTCAGCCCAAAAATTGCCAAAGAAAAAGAAAACACTCGCCACCCTTCGTCTCGCCAACAAATATTTTATGGAGAAGTGGCCGGATGCGGGGAAGCCGATATTCACCAATATTGAACGGCCAAGTAATATCTGGACAAGAGCCGTGTATTATGAAGGACTCATGGCGCTCTATGCAATCGATAAAAAGAAAGCTTATTACGATTACGCTCTCCAGTGGGGTGAAAAACATAAATGGGGATTAAGAGGGGGTATTCAAACACGTAATGCAGACAACCAGTGTTGCGGTCAGACCTATATCGATATGTATTTGCTGGATGGAAAGAAAAACCCAGAACGGATAAGAGATATAAAGGCTTCTATCGATCTCATGATGCCAACTGCAAAGATTGACGACTGGAACTGGGTAGATGCCCTGCAAATGGCAATGCCTGTATTTCTGCGTCTCGGAAATTTGTATGATACATCCTATCACCGTAGGATGTATGAAATGTATGCCTTTAGCAAATACAAACATGGAATAAATGGATTATATAACCCGGCAGACCATTTATGGTGGAGAGATAAAGATTTTGTTCCTCCTTATAAAGAACCAAATGGTGAAGATTGTTACTGGAGCAGGGGCAATGGCTGGGTATTGGCTGCACTCACAAAAACACTGGCGGGACTTCCAAAGAATGATCTTCACTACAACGAGTATCTTCAGGATTATAAAGATATGTTAGCTGCTTTGCTGCCCATTCAACGCGCAGACGGTTACTGGAATGTGAGCCTGCATGATTCCACTCATTTTGGAGGAAAGGAAGTATCAGGTACCTCATTATTTGTATATGGAATGGCCTGGGGCATCAATAATAATATCATCGACAGAAATACTTACCTGCCCGTTTTGCTGAAGGCCTGGAATGCAATGGTAAAAGAAGTTGTACATCCGGATGGGAAGCTGGGATACGTGCAGGGCACAGGAAAAGAGCCAAAGGATGGTCAGCCCGTTAATTATGATCATACGCCTGACTTTGAAGATTATGGATTAGGTTGTTTCCTGATGGCAGGAACGGAAGTTTATAAACTATGAGGAAGATACTTTCAATAATTTTCGCACTCACAATTTCAGTAATTGTTTTTGGGCAGAACCAAAAGCCTAATATCATTTTCATTATTGCTGATGACCTGGGGTATGGAGATATAGGAGTGAATGGCCAGGAGAAGATAGAAACACCCAATATTAACCGCCTCGCTAAAATGGGTGTACAGTTTAAACAGTTTTATGCTGGTACTGCAGTATGTGCTCCTTCCCGCGCCAGTTTAATGACAGGATTGCACACCGGCCATGCTCCGGTACGTGGTAATAAAGGATTTCAACCTGAGGGACAAACACCACTACCGGACTCCAGTGTGACATTTCCGATGCTGTTGAAGAAAGCAGGTTATACTACCGCTGCCTTTGGAAAATGGGGATTGGGATATATAACCACCAGTGGAGATCCCCAAAAGAAAGGCTTTGATGAATTCTATGGTTATAATTGTCAGTCACTCGCACATAATTATTACCCGGATCATTTATGGCAGAATCACGACAGAATTGATCTGTCAGGCAATTTAAAATATGATTCTGTTTATTCTGCTGATCTCATCCATGAACAGGCCATGAAATTTCTAAATGCTGATCATGATAAACCATTTTTTCTATTTCTTCCTTATACGCTGCCCCATGCAGATGTATTCCTTCCCCATGATAGTATATATAATTATTATGTAAAGAAGTTTAATGAAAAACCGGTTGAATTAAAAAGTACGGACCGCGAGGCGCATCATTTTGATCACTATCCTCATGCAGCCTTTGCAGCTATGGTGGCAAGGCTTGACCGGTATACAGGAGAGATCATGAAAGCGGTAGAAGAAAAAG
>Ga0207648_10003964_pt1 | contig 15378 bp, 19 predicted proteins | sample KBSMisM32_FD_184310 | JGI IMG/M metagenome (GOLD analysis project Ga0207648, IMG submission 184310) | Miscanthus rhizosphere microbial communities from Kellogg Biological Station, Michigan, USA - KBS Miscanthus M3-2 (SPAdes) (version 2) | ecosystem: Host-associated > Plants > Roots >...
AACGGCGCGGCCTTCCGGTCAAACTCGGGCTCGAGGTCGACTACGTCGGCGAGCGTCAGCACGAGCTGGCAGCGATTCTCAGGCCGTACCCCTGGGACTATCTCCTGGGTTCCGTGCATTGGATCGACGGCCTCTCCGTCGACAGCGGGCCAGAGCGCGGGGTCTGGAACGAATGGCCTGTCGATGAGGTCTGGAGGCGCTACTTCGAGGCGCTCGCCGAACTGGCGGGCTCGGGCCACGTGGATGTGCTCGCTCATCCCGACCTGGTGAAGATCTTCGGACTGCGGCCGGAGCTGATCGAGTACACAGAGCTGGAGGGCGTCGCGCTCGAGATCTCGACGGCGGGCCGCTACAAGCCGATCGGCGAGCTCTACCCCGACCTTCCGCTGCTCCAGCAAGCCGGCTTGCCGATCACGCTCGCCTCCGACGCACACGCCCCGCAGAACGTCGGCCGCGACTTTGCGCACGCCTTAGAGCTGGCGCATGCGGCAGGCTACGACACGGTGACGGTTTTCGACCAACGCACCCCTCGCCAGGAGCCGCTCGGATGAGGGTCGGCGTCGGGGTCGACGCGCATGCGCTCGTCGAGGGCGTGCCGCTCGTGCTCGGCGGGGTCGAGCTCGACTCGGCGCGCGGGCTCGCGGGTCATTCGGACGGTGACGTGATCGCGCACGCGTTGATCGACGCGGTGCTCGGCGCGGCCGGGCTGGGCGACATCGGCTCGCTCTTCCCGTCCGGCGCCGCGGAGTGGGAGGGCGCCTCGTCGCTCGACCTGCTCTCGCGCGCCTATGCGCAGGTGCGCGAGGCGGGCTTCGAGCTGGAGAACGCGGACTGCGTGCTCGTGGGCGAGGAGCCGAAGATCGCGCCGGTGCGCGAGGCGATGCGAACAAAGCTCGCGGAGGCAATGGGAGTCGAGCAGGGCCGCGTGAACGTGCGCGCGACGACCACCGACAGGCTCGGGTTCACCGGCCGAGGCGAGGGGCTCGCCGCGGTCGCCGTCGCGCTGCTCTCGTGAACATCGTCCCGGTCGATGCCGAGATTCGCGGCAGCGGGAGCTTCCAGGGGCTGCGGCGCGCATGGCCCGAGATCGTCTTCCACGACCCGATCTCGAACGCCAACTGGGGCCGGCTCTACGACGAGCGGCCCGAGTTCCAGTTCGCGCTCGTCGAGGACGGCCGCGTGCTGGCCGAGGGCAACTCGATCCCTGTTGCGGGGATGCCCGCGACCTGGCGCGAGGCGCTGCGCGACGGCTTCGACACCGACGAGCCCGACCGGCTCTGCGCGCTCGCGATTCTGATCGACCCGGACGTCCAGGGTCGCGGGCTCTCCAAGACGATGCTCGAGCACATGCGCGGCCTCGCCCACGAGCGCGGCTGGGAGCTGGTCGCGCCCGTTCGGCCGACGCTCAAGCACCGCTACCCGCTGACGCCGATCGAGCGCTACGCGAAGTGGCGCCGCGAGGACGGCCTGCTCTTCGACCCGTGGCTGCGAGCGCACGAGCGGCTCGGCGCCGAGCTCGTGGGGATCGCGCACGACTCGCTCGTCTCCGAGGGAACGGTCGCCGAGCTGGAGGAGTGGTGCGGGCTCGAGTTTCCCGAGAGTGGCAACTACGTGGTCGAGGGCGCGCTCGTCCCCGTCGAGATCGACCGCGAGCGCGACTACGGCGCGTACCGCGAGCCGAACGTCTGGATGCGCCACCCGCGCGGCTAAGAGAACCGAAGCCGGCCTGCGGCCGTACCAGGGACCAATCCCGAGGAGAGGAGCAACATGCGCCTCACGAAGAGGTCCGTCCTGGCCGCAGTGCTCGTCGCGGCCGTCGTGTTCGTCGCCGCCGCAGCCGCAGATCACGGCGGACGGGGACGCGGCCATCACGGGCCGCTGCTGGAGCAGCGGCTGATCGGCAGCATCCTCAGCGACCCGCCGATCCACGGCGTCACTCGCGGCAGCGTGCCGTGGGTGGGCAAGGGCACGGCGACGCTCGACCGCCGCGGCCGCTTCGAGGTTCGCATCCGCGGCCTGGTGATCGCGGGAACGAACAACCCGGGCCCGGTGACCACCGTCACCGTCTCGCTCTACTGCGCGCCCGATTCGAGCGCGGCGGTTTTCACAACGACTCCGGTATCGCTCTCGTCACACGGCGACGCGCGGATCCGGCAGCACGTGACAGTCCCGTCGCGGTGTCTCGCACCAGTTGTCCTGGTGCATCCGAACGGCGCCGCCGCTGCCTACATCATGGCGACCGGCTTCGCGAAGTAGCTCAGGCAGGCAAGCGGACGAGCTCGTCCTCGACCCGGACGAGCTCGTCTCGCTCCAACGCCCGGACTGCTTCGGCGTCGAGCGAGGCGAGCGGGCGCGGAGCCTCGGCCACGAGCCGCAGGGTCCGCGCCCGCCGTTGCCGGAAAGAGCCCTCGAACGGCCCTTGCTTGCGCAGCGCCTCGAAGCGGCGGCCGCGGGACGGGCAGGCGTCTGCGAGCGGGCACTCACCGCAGCGCGGGACGCGGGCGATGCAGACCGTCGCGCCGAGGTCCATCAGCGCCTGCGCGCACGTGTGGTCGAACTCTTCGCCGGTCCGCTCCTGCACGCGGCGGACGTTCACGTCGACCGGCAGCACCGGCCGGCCGAAGGCGAAGCAATCGACGGCCGCCGCCGTGTACGGCCCGACCCCCGGAAGCTCGGTCAGGTCGTCCGGCCAGCCGCGCTCGGCGACGACACGCACGGCTCGCTGCAGGCTGACCGCACGCCGGTTGTAGCCGAGGCCCTGCCAGGCGCGGATCACCTCGGCGGTCGGCGCGGCCGCGAGCGACTGCGCCGTCGGCCAACGCTCGAGCCAGGCGACCCAGCGTGGCGCGACGCGCGACGCCTGCGTCTGCTGCAGCATCACCTCCGAGACGAGAATCGCGTAGGGGTCCTGCGTCTCCCGCCACGGCAGCTCGCGCCCGCGCTCGGCGTACCAGTCGAGCAGCGCCTCCCTCACGCGCCAGACCCTAGACTGCGTCCCGGCCGTGTGCTTCGACCTCGACTCCTCGCCGCCGATACCGGTCATCTCGGGCGCGGCCGTCTCGCACGACGACCTCGTGCTGGAGGCCCGCGACGGGAACCGCTTCGCCGCCTTCCTGGCCGCTCCTGAGGAGCCGTCGGCCAAGGGCGTCGTGATCCTGCCGGACGTCCGCGGGCTCTACCGCTTCTACGAGGAGCTGGCCCTGCGCTTCGCCGAGCGCGGCTACCCGGCGCTCGCGTTCGACTACTTCGGCCGGACGGCGGGCATCGAGAAGCGCGGGGAGGAATTCGTGTACCGGCCGCACGTGGAGGCGGTGACGCCTGAGCAGATCCAGCTCGACGTCGCCGCAGCGGTTGAGCACCTGCGCTCGCTCGGCGTGGAGTCGGTGTTCACGGTCGGCTTTTGCATGGGCGGTCGCCAGTCGTGGCTCGCCGCCGCGGACGGGCACGGGCTGGCGGGCGCGGTCGGCTTCTACGGCCGGCCGGGCGAGTCGCAGGACGGGCAGCCCGGTCCAGCGCAGCTGGCCTCGAAGATGGAGGCGCCGATCCTTGCGTTGCAGGCCGGGGCGGACGCCAACATCACGGCCGACGACAACGAGGCGTTCGAGCAGGCGCTCTCGGACGCCGGCGTCGAGCATGAGCTCGTCGTCTACGAGGGCGCGCCACACAGCTTCTTCGATCGCAAGCAGGACGAGTTCGCGGGCGCCTCCGAGGACGCCTGGAACCGGACGCTCGAGTTCATCGAGCACCACGGCCGGTGATCAGGGAGGCACGGCCCGACGAGGCGCCGTCGCTGGCGGCCATCCAGCGGGACGCCTCGCTCGCCGCCTACGCGCACATCTTCCCGCCGGAGCTCTACCCGTACCCGATCGACGACGTCACCCGTCGCTGGGAAGACTCGCTCGCCGGCGACGAGGTGACCGTGCTCGTCGCCGAGGAGGAGGGGGTCGCAACCGGCGTGGCCGGCTGCCGCAGCGAGTGGCTCGACGGTCTCTACGTGCTGCCGCAGTGGTGGAGCCGGGGCGTCGGCCGGGCGCTGCACGACGAGGTGCTCGCGCGCCTGCGCGCAGAGGGCTGCGAACGCTGCCACCTGTGGGTGCTCGAGCAGAACGATGGCGCGCGGCGCTTCTACGAACGGCTCGGGTGGGCCGAGAACGGCGACTCGCGGGTCGTCCCGTTCCCGCCGAACCCGATCGACGTCGGGTACTCGATCAGCCTCTAGACGGAATATGGATTGGGCAGAGCGGTCCAGAGCACGACCGCCTCGTCCGTCTCCGACGGGTTCCGCCACGTGTGCGGGTCGCGTGGCGAATACGTGATCGTGTCGCCCTGCTCGAGCTCGTGCGTCTCGTCCCCGACCCGCAGCTCGAGCGAGCCGCTGAGCACGTAGACGAGCTCGACGTCCGCCGGCAGCGTGTAGAGCTCCTCGCCCGCGCTCCCGCCGGGCGGGATGTGCGACTCGGTGACGTGGAAGCGCCGCTCGTCGCCCGAGCTGAGCAGCAGGTGCTCGGCGTCGCCCATCGCCAGCGAGCGTCGCGCCTGCTCCTCGCGGCGAATCAGCCGGCCCGAGGGCACGTCGTCGATCAGGTCGCCCACGCGCAGCTCCAGCACGGCGCAGATCCGGTAGAGCGACGAGAGCGAAGCGGAGGTCAGGTCGCGTTCGAGCTGGCTGATGAAGCCGGCCGTCAGACGGCTGCGCTCGGCCACCTCGCTCATCGTCAGCCCACGCTCGAGCCGGCGGGCGCGAAGCCTCGCGCCGACCCGGATCTCACCTGCGCCGACGGTGTTCATGGTTTAAGTGTAGGCATATCGATTTTAGTGGTGCTAAAGTCTGGCCATGCGACGCATCCTGCTCACAATTCTGGGCGTGGCAGTGGTCGTCGCCTCCGGGGCCAGCGGTCCGGCCCGCCCCGCGTCGCCGTCCGCAGCGGCTGACGTGCGCCTGCTGATGGAGCGGATCCGGACCGCGCACCCCGATCCCTTCCATGCGACGTCCGAGGCGGCGTTCCAGGCGGCGGCCGACGACCTCGCCGCTCGAGCGGACGGCCTCTCGCCTGACCAGCTTTTGGTCGAGCTGATGCGCTTCAGCTGCCTGCTCGGCGAGCGTGACGGCCACTCCGGCATCTTTCCGCTCGACTCGGCGAACCGGCGCGTGCTGCACCTCTTCCCGCTCTACCTCTACAAGTTCAGCGACGGCCTCTTCGTCGTCGCGGCGCCCGGCCGGGAGTCGCTGGTCGGCTCGAAGGTGCTCGCGCTCGACGGCATTCCGGCGGCCGAGCTCGAGCGCCAGGTGCGCCCGCTGGTGCCGCGCGACAACGAGGCGACGCGTGACGACCGTTTCATGAGTTTCCTGCTGACCGCCGAGGTGTTGCACGGCCTCGGGCTGCGCCCCGGAACCGGCCCGGCGGCCTTCACGCTGCAGCGGCCCGGCACCGCGCCGCAAGAGGTGACGCTGGCGCCTGTCACCGCCTCCGCCTATCTGCGGCTGATGCACCCGCTCTTTCCGTCGTTCGTCTACGCGCTGCCGAAGCGGCCGAAGCCGCTCTACCTGCGCCGCCGCGGCGAGGATCACTACGTGACGACGATCGACCGGGGGAGGGTCGTGTTCGTGGGCTACAACATGACGGTCGGCTCAACCGGCCCCGAGGCGCGGCGCGTCCTGCGACTCGCGCGGCAGAAGCGGGTGCGGCGCATCGTCGTCGACGTCCGCCTCAACCCGGGCGGCGACAATCACACCTACGCGCCGCTGCTCGCCGTGCTCCGCTCGAAGGCGGTCAACCGGCCCGGGCGGCTCGTCGTCCTGATCTCGCGCAGCACCTTCTCGGCCGCCGAGAACTTCATCACCGACCTCGAGCGGCGCACGCGCGCCGTCTTCGTCGGCGAGACCTCGGGCGGCAGCCCGAACCTCTACGGCGACGCGACGGGCGTCGAGCTGCCGGCCGCCGGTCTGAACGTCGACATTGCGACGAGGTATTGGCAGAAGAGCTTCGCAGCCGACACGCGCGTCGGGATCGCGCCGAAGCTCGCGGTCACGCTCAGCTCGACGGCGTTCTTCCGCGGCGGTGACCCCGTGCTCGCGGCGGCACTCGCCTGGCACTAGATTCTGCGCCATGAGGCGCACCCGCTTCGCTCCCAGCCCCACCGGCTCGTTGCACGTCGGCAACGCGCTCAGCGCGGTCGCGGCGCGGTCGCTCGGCGACTGGCTGCTGCTGCGGATCGACGACACCGATCCCGCTCGCAACGTGCCCGGCGGCGAGGACGAGCTGCTGCGCGACCTGGAGTGGCTCGGGCTCGCATGGGACGAAGGGCCGGTGCGCCAGAGCGAACGGCGCGAGCGCCACCTCGAGGCTGGAGCGCCGCTCGGTGAGCGGTTCGACGGGGTCACGCTCGTGCGCGAGGACGGCTCGCCGACCTACCACCTGGCGAGCGTGGTGGATGACATCGACTTCGGCATCACCCACGTCGTGCGGGGCAACGACCACCGTCCGAACGAGGAGCTGCACCGGCGGTTGTTCGTGGCGCTCGGCGCGACGCCGCCCGAGTTCGTCCACCACGGGCTGATCCTCGGCGAGGACGGCAAGAAGCTGTCCAAGCGCGCCGAGGGCGCGACGATCGCGCAGCTGCGCGAGGCCGGGATCCCCGCGGAGGCGGTGCGCAGCTACCTCGAGGAGCTCGGCCTGCCGAAGCACGACGTCCATTACGACTTGCCGCGCATCCGGCGGCTGGCGACAGATGCGATCGGGGCGCTCTCCGACGAGGAGCTGACGGCCCGGGTGGGAGCGCCGCTCGAACTCGCGCCGGCCCTGCGAGGGGCGCGCGACCTGAACGAGGCGCGCGAGTTCGCCGGTCAGATCCTCGAGCCGGAGCCGGTGACGCTCCCCGAAGACGCGCGGCCGACGATCGAGCGCTTCAGGGAGCTGGCGGGCGGCGAGCCTCGCGAGACGATCCGCGAGCTGAAGGCCGTCGGCGGCAACCTCCGCGCGCTGCGGCTGGCGCTGACCGGGCGCGACCGCGGGCCGGAGCTCTGGACGGTCGTCGCGGCGCTCCCCCGCGACGAGGCGCTGAGGAGGGTCGATGCGGCTCTATGACACCGCCACCAGGCAGCTGCAGGAGCTGCCCCCGCCGCCCGGGCCGATCCGGATGTACGTCTGCGGGCCGACGGTCTACCAGCGCATCCACATCGGCAACGCGCGCCCGTTCGTGATCTCGATGTGGTTGAAGCGCTGGCTCGAGCGCAGCGGCTACGACGTGAAGCTGGCCGAGAACATCACCGACATCAACGACAAGATCTACGCGGCCGCCCCGGGCGCGAGCGCGAAGCTCGCCGCGGAAGCGAGCGAGTGGTACGTCGAAGACACGGGCGGCCTCGGACTCGGGCGGCCCGATGTCGAGCCGAAGGCGACCGAGTCGATCCCGGAGATCGTCGCGATGATCGAGCAGCTCGTCGACACCGGCCACGCGTATCCGGCCGAGGGCGACGTCTACTTCCGGGTCGAGAGCTTCCCGGACTACGGCAAGCTCTCCGGCCGCCACGGCGACGAGGAGGCGACGCGCAACCCGTCCGAGGAGCCCGAGGAGGAAGCGCTGAAGGAGGACCCGCGCGACTTCGCGCTCTGGAAGTCGCACAAGGAGGGCGAGGACACCTGGTGGGACTCGCCCTGGGGCCGCGGCCGGCCGGGCTGGCACATCGAGTGCTCGGCGATGGCGGAGGAGCACCTCGGGCCGGTGTTCGAGATCCACGGCGGCGGGCTCGACCTCGTCTTCCCGCACCACGAGAACGAGATCGCGCAGTCGCGCGCACTCGGTCACCCGTTCGCGCAGCTCTGGATGCACAACGGGATCCTGCGGCTGGCCGGCGAGAAGATGTCGAAGTCGCTCGGCAACATCGTCTCCCTCCGCGATGCGCTGGACGAGTGGGGCCGCGAGACGCTGCTCGTCTACTTCCTCGGCGGCCACTGGCGCAAGCCGATCGACTACTCCGAGGAAGTGCTCGAACAGGCGGCCGCGCAGGCCGAGAGCTTCCGCAACGTCTTCCGCGGCGAATCCGCCGAGGGCGGCGACTGGGACAAGCTCGTGGCCGCGCTCGACGACGACTTCAACACGCCCGAGGCGCTGGCGGTGATGCACGGCTGGCGCGACCACGACCTGCTGCGGCGTGCGCTCGAGGTCTTCGGGCTCGAGTCGCTCGCCGAGGTAGCGGAGGCCCCGGCCGAGCTGGAGGAGCTCGCCCGCGCGCGGGTCGAGGCTCGGAACCAGAAGGACTTCGAGACGAGCGACCGTCTCCGCGACGAGATCGAGGCCGCGGGCTGGGTCGTCCGGGACGTCGATGCCGAGCCCGGTTTCCAGCTCGTGCCGAAGCGGTGACCTCGGAGCTCCTCTACGGGCGGCGTCCGGTGCGCGAGGCGCTGCGCGGGCCGCGTGACGTGCTCGAGCTCTGGGCGACCGAGCGCGCGCTGAAGGCCGAGCCGTGGCTGCGCGAGGCCGAGGTTCGGCTCCAGGTGAAGCCCGAGCGCGAGCTGACTGCCGAGGCCGGCACGCAGGACCATCAGGGCGTGCTCGCGCGAGTCGAGCCGTACCGCTACGCGGACGCGTACGAGCTGGCGGCCGGCGAGGCGCCGCTGTTGGCAGTGCTCGACTCCGTCACCGACCCGCGCAACCTCGGTGCCGTGATCCGCAGCGCCGACGGAGCGGGTGCGGACGGCGTCGTGCTGCCGGCGCACAACTCGGCGCGGGTCACGCCGGCGGTCGCGCGCGCCTCGGCGGGCGCGGTCGAGCACGTGCCGGTCGCGGTCGTCAAGAACCTGGCGCGCTATCTCGGCGAGATCAAGAGCCCGCAGCTCTGGATCTGGGCAGCGGCCGGCGACGCCGAGACGTCGATGTGGCAGGCCGACCTTTCGGGGGGCGCCGTCTTCGTGCTCGGCGCCGAGGGCAAGGGCCTGCGGCCGCTCGTCCGGCGCACCTGCGACGACGCGCTCGCGATCCCGCAGCTGGGAACGGTCGAGTCGCTGAACGTGAGCGTCGCGGCGGCGCTGCTCCTCTACGAGGCGAGGCGCCAACGTGGCTGAGCCGACCCTCTACCTGTTCGACGGCTACAACATGCTGCACGCGGGCGAGTTCGAGGATCCGCGCGAGCTCGTGGACCGGCTGGCCAGCTTCGTCGCGCTGAGCGGGGCGCGCGGGGTGGTCGTCTTCGACGGCGTGGGCGAGGAGCGCGTGCACGGCCCGCTCGAGGTGCGCTACGCCGAGCACGCCGACGCCTTGCTGGAGCGGCTGGCCGCCGAGAACCGCGGGCGCGAGACCGTCTGCCTCGTCTCCTCGGACTCGGCGATCCGCGGCACCTCGGGGCAGGAGGTACAGAAGCGCAGCTCGCGAACCTTCATGCAGGACCTCGAGGAGCCCGGGCACGAGGACCCGGGCAGATCGCAGCTTGGAGATCGCGTGGACGAAGAGACGCGAAAACGCCTAGAGAAGCTCCGCCGAGGGCAAGGGTCCGGTTAAGTCCGAAAAACAGCAAGGTCTTGTAAACGTGCTGGGACCTTGCTATCTTGATCCTCAACCTCAGGGTGAGGCTTCTAGCTCACCATCCTCGAACGAGGGGGAGCCGTGCCCGCTCGGACAGCGCAGCAGACGGTCCAGTCGCCGCAGAAGCTTCAGCGAGAGCTCGCTGATCTTCAGCTCGTGATGCGAGCCCGCAACGGCGACCAAAAGGCTCTCGACGAGCTGATCCGCCGCTACACCGGCTTCGTCCGGTTGAAGTCGAGCTCGTACTTCCTCGCCGGCGGCGACTCGGAGGATCTGATCCAAGAGGGGCTGATCGGCCTCTACAAGGCGGTCCGCGACTTCAGCCCGGAGCTCTCGTCCTTCCGCAGCTTCGCCGAGCTCTGCGTGACGCGGCAGATCATCACCGCGATCAAGACGGCGACGCGCTTCAAGCATTCGCCGCTGAACTCGTACGTCTCGTTCAGCCACACACCGGCGGGTCAGGAGTCGGAGGGTGACTGCACCCTTGGCGATGCCTTGCCCGGGCCGTCGGTGGACGACCCGTCGGTGTGCGTGATCTCGACCGAGGAGCTGCAGAGCCTCGTCTTCACCCTCGGCTCAGGACTCTCGAAGCTCGAGGCCGACGCGCTCAAGCTCTACCTCGAGGGCGAGTCCTACGAGGAGATGGCCGAGCGGCTCGACTGCGACACGAAGACGATCGACAACGCGCTGCAGCGCGTGAAGCGCAAGGTGCTCGCGCACCAGCAGTCACGGCAAGTCCTGAGCTAGGGGTTCAGGCAGAAGATCGGCTCGTCCCGGCTGATCGTCGGGCATCCCGACTTGCGCTCCTAGATATCAATCTGATATCTAGATATCTGCGATGGCGAGACCGCGGCGCGAAACCGACTACACCGCCCTGTATGTGCGAATCCCCTCGGCCGAGGCCGAGAAGCTCCACCGGGCGGCCGACGTGCTGCGCACGCCGAAGCGCGAGCTGATCACGAAGCTCGTCGCGCAGTTCGACCCGGAAGACCCCGTCTGGACGCGGCAGGTCGCCGGGCCCGTGGCCGGCGCGCAGGCCGAGTTCGGGTTCGGGCAGCATTCGTTCCGGCCGGCGTCGGAGCTCGAGATCCTGACCCCCGCGCAGCTCGCCGGCCTGCTTCAGGTCGACGAGGACGTCGTGGTCGAGCTTGCCGAGCAACACGAGCTGCCCGGTCGCAAGGTCGGAGAGGAGTGGCGGTTCTCGCGCGAGGCGATCCTCGCGTGGCTCGCCGAAGAGGAATGAGGATCGGCCGGCTCGAGCGGGAGTGGGCCGCGGACGCGCTGCGGCCGGCGGTCGGCTGGAAGGTCTGGCGCGTCGCCGACGGGCAACTCGTGAGCGTGCTCTACGGAAACCCATGGCCGGTGGACGAGCCGATCGAGGCGAGCTGCTTCCGCCACGACCACGATGCGCCGGCGCGGTCCTGCGAATGCGGGATCCACGCCGGTCGCGAGCTGGCCGCGTGGGAGCACTACCTCCACGTCGGCGTCGAGTCGCGCGTCTTCGGGCGCGTGCTGCTCTGGGGCGCGACCGTCGAGGGCGTCCACGGCTGGCGCGCCGCCTGCGCGCGGCCGGTCGAGATCTTCGTGCCCTCGGCGGTCACCGAGCCAACCGAGGGGCTCGAGGCCTATGGCGTCCCGGTGCACGTGCTGGAGCCGCTCGAGCTGGCGGTGCCCGCGTGAGCCCGCTCGTGCCGATGGTGGTCGAGCAGACCTCGCGCGGCGAGCGCGCGGTCGACATCTACTCGCGGCTGCTCAACGACCGGGTCGTGATGGTCGGCTCCGCGATCGACGACCAGATCGCGAACCTCGTTGTCGCCCAGCTGCTGCACCTGGAGTCCGACGACCCGGACAAGGACATCTCCGTCTACATCAACTCGCCGGGTGGCGACGTCTACGCGGGCCTCGCGATCTACGACACGATGACCTTCGTCAAGCCGGACATCCGGACGATCTGCGTCGGGACGGCGATGTCGATGGGCTCGGTCCTCCTCGCCGCGGGCACGAAGGGCAAGCGCACCGCGCTGCCGAACGCGAAGATCCTGATCCACCAGGTCTGGACGGGGCAGTTCGGAGGGCAGGCCTCCGACGTCGAGATTCGCGCCCGCGAGGTGCTCGACCTGAAGAAGCGCGTCGAGCAGATCCTGGCCGACCACAGCGGCCAGCCGCTCGAGCGCGTTGCCGCCGACACCGACCGCGACCACTTCATGACCGCGTCCGAGGCGGTCGACTACGGCCTGATCGACGAGGTCATCACAAGTAGGTGAGCCTGCCTCGGCGCTAGGCTGAGCAGCGGCGCCGGAGTAGCTCAGTTGGTCAGAGCAACCGCCTTGTAAGCGGTAGGTCGTGGGTTCGAATCCCGCCTCCGGCTCTCCGCGAAAACCGATCCGCTCTTCGCTCGGTACGAACCAGAGGGTTCAAGCGAAAGGAGCGGGGATGGGAATTGCTCGTCTGACCACCCGCACGAGGGCCTTCCTTGGGTTGCTCGTGCTCGGCACGGCATTGGTGTTCGCCGCGCCGCTGGGGGCCGCGCAGCCGACCACGTACACGGTCGTGCCGCTGGTCTCCAACCAGCCTACGTTGGCACCCCTGACCGATCCGGATCTGCGGAACGCGTGGGGCCTGACCTCTGGCCCGACGACGCCCTGGTGGGTGTCCGACAACGGCACCAACAAGTCCACGCTGTACAACGCCGCCGGCGTGAAGCAGGGCCTGATCGTCTCCGTGCCCGGCGGACCGACCGGGACAGTGTTCAACACCACCACCGGCTTCAACCTGCCGACCGGCGGAAAGGCGCTGTTCCTGTTCGACGGCGAAGACGGGATCGTCCGCGCCTGGAACGGTACGCAGGGCACGACCGCGATCATCGTCGGTGACGGCGACCAGTCCGCCGCCGGCGCGATCTACAAGGGCCTGGCGATCGCGACCACGCCGAGTGGGCCGGAGCTCTTCGCGGCCGACTTCCACAACAACAAGATCGACGTGTTCGACAGCAACTTCAAGCTCCTGAAGAACACCGGCTTCGTCGACCCGTCACTGCACAAGCACTTCGCGCCGTTCAACGTGCAAGTGATCGGGAACCGCGTCTTCGTCGCCTACGCCAGGCAGGACCAGGACGCGGAGGACGAGGAAGCGGGCCAGGGCCGCGGGTTCGTCGACGTCTACGACCTGTCGGGGAATCTGCTCGGCGGGATCGACGGTCACGGCCAGCTGAACGCGCCGTGGGGCCTGGCGATGGCGTCGGCCACATTCGGCACGTTCGCCGGCGACTTGCTCGTCGGGAACTTCGGTGACGGCCGCATCAACGCGTACCGCGAGGCGTCGCCGAACACGTTCGTGCACGACGGCAAGCTGCGGGGCGCCGACAACAGGCCGCTCGAGATCGACGGCCTCTGGGCACTCCAGTTCGCGCAGGGCGGCAACAACGGCACTGCGGGGACCCTCTACTTCACTGCCGGCCCGAATGGCGAGGCGGACGGCCTCTTCGGCCGGATTCAAGTGGGCTGACGGCGCGCATCGGGCGGCGCGCGCTACGTGTGCGCGCCGCCCACCCCTTCGATCAGGTCGGCGGCGCGAACCGTGCCCGGCTGTGACCGGAGCCGCCGGGACGCCTCCGCCAGCTGCTCGTTCGGCGTCGAGACCAGGCGGTCGATCGCGTCGTGCAGCTGGGCGTCCTCGAACTCGTAGGTCGGCAGCCGCACGCCGAAGTCGACCTCCTCGACCCGCTGCGCGTTGTCGTACTGGTCCCAGAAGAGCGGCAGCACGACCATCGGCTTGCCGAAGTGGATGGACTCGGTGACCGTGTTGTTGCCGCCGTGGGTGATCACGAGGTCGACCTGCGGCAGGATCGCCGGCTGGGGCAGGAACTCGGCGCCGGTCATGTTCGGCGCGAGCTCGATCGACTCGTGCTGCGGGCCCTTGCTGACGATGTAGCGGTGGGGGGTCTCGGCGAGCGCGGCGACCAGGCGGTTCATCAGCTCGACGTCTGCTGAGCCGAGGCTGCCGAGGCTGACGTAGACGAGCGCGCCCGCGCCCGGCGGCACCTCGAAGGCATCGTCCACGCTTCGCACGCAGGAGTCGAGCCGCTGCCAGCGCTCCCCGAGTGGCCGCGAGCGGTCGTAGTCGGCCTCGGCGGGATAGAGGTAGAGGTTCAGGTACGGCGAGGTGTGCACGAACTCGAGCTGCGGCAGCGGCGGGGCGCCGCGCTCCTCGCAGAAGGCCGAGAACTCGCGCTGCAGCGGCTCGTGGAGCTCGCGGTAGCGCTCGCGAAACCGGTCCCAGCCCGACGAGTCGTGGGTCGGGTACCCGGAGAAGACCGGCGGCAGCGCCGGGTCCTTCAGCTCCAGCGGGTTGCAGGAGACGATCCTCACCCACGGCCGGCCGGAGGCGAGCACGGCCGGGAACCCGACCACGTTGTCCTGGACGATCACGTCGGGCTCGAGCTCGCCGAAGATCTCGACCAGCCGCTCGTCAACGTGGCGAGCGCCGTCGACGAGCTCCTGCCAGACGGGGAGGACGAACGTCTCGAGCTGGTCGATCGTCGGCTTGCGGAACTCGGGCGCGGTGTCGCGGACGAAGTCCTTCCAGAACTGGCCCGGAGCCTCCTCGATCTCGGGCGGGGGCTTCAGGCGCATCAGCGCCTCCTCGAAGCCCTGCGCCTCGAGCGTGCCGGCGAAGGACTCCTCGACCACGAACACGACTCGCTCGCCGCGCTCGAGGAGCACGCGCCCGATCCCGACGCAGTTGTTCGTCGGGCCGAAGGCGCCCTCGGGGAAAAAGACGTACGTGCTCAAGCCAGGGCTTGCTCGAGGTCGGCCCAGAGCTCGTCCACGTCCTCGAGACCGACGCTCAGGCGCAGGAGGCCCGGCGGCACGCGCGTGCCTTCCCAGCGCGCTCGCGACTCCAGCACCGACTCGACGCCGCCGAGGCTGGTGGCGTTCTTGATCGTCCGCAGCGAGATCTCGACCTTGCGTGCGGTCTCGGCGCCGTCCACGTCGAAGGAGAGCAGCCCGCCGAAGCCCGGATAGCGGACGAGCTCGACCGCCGGGTGAGCGCGCAGCCGCTCGGCGAGCTCGGTCGCGCTCGCGGTGTGGCGCTCCATCCGCACTCCCAGCGTCTTCAGCGACCTCGAGAGCAGCCAGCAGGGGTCGGGTGCGGCGACGATCCCGGTGCGACCGCGGAACTCGCGCAGGCGCTCGGCGTCCTCGGCCGACCGGCAGGCGACCGCTCCCAGCAGCACGTCGTGATGGCCGCCGAGGTACTTCGTCGCGCTGTGAAGCACGAAGTCGGCTCCGGCATCGAGCGGGCGCAGGTACACGGGCGTCGCGGCGGTCGAGTCGACCACCACCCGCGCGGGCGAGGCGACGGCAGTCTCGAGGTCGGGCATCGTCAGGAACGGGTTCGACGGCGCCTCGATCCAGACGAGATCGACATCCGCGGGCGGCGCGCCGGTCTGGTCGAACTCGGTCTTGCTAATGCCCCAGCGAGCGAGCTCGTCGAGCATGGCGCCCGTCCCGTAGTAGGCGCCTTCGGCGAGCGCGACCGTCTGGCCGGGTGAGAGCAGGGCGAGGATCACCGACGTGCACGCTGCGGTGCCCGATGCGAACAGGAGCGCGTCGCCGCCATCGAGCAAACCGAGCTGTCGTTCAGCCTCGGCGAGCGTCGGGCTCGAGAAGCGCGAGTACGTAAACGGCCCCGGCTCGCCATCCTTGTACGGCCATGAGGCCGAGCGGTCGATCGGCGTGGAACCCACGGCGGCGAAGCTATCACCGGCCGCCGTTAGGCTCCGCCCAGGTGGCGGAGATCCACGATACGACCGAGGCGAAGCTCCGCTGGCTCCAGGAGCTGAGCGCCGAGGCGTCA
>Ga0207648_10003965_pt1 | contig 15376 bp, 12 predicted proteins | sample KBSMisM32_FD_184310 | JGI IMG/M metagenome (GOLD analysis project Ga0207648, IMG submission 184310) | Miscanthus rhizosphere microbial communities from Kellogg Biological Station, Michigan, USA - KBS Miscanthus M3-2 (SPAdes) (version 2) | ecosystem: Host-associated > Plants > Roots >...
CTCGGTGACAAGCGCTGGCAGATCACGACCGATGTCCCGGTCTGGGCAGCGGCGCCTGGTCAGGCCGCAGTCCTGTACGACGGCGACGAGGTCCTGGGCGGGGGCAGGATCGCGGTACCGGCCGATCGTGCCGTGGGACGAGAGGCCGCGCTCCTCAGCGCGTGAACCTCGAGCCGTCGCTGGTCCTGTCGGTGTTGGTCGGGGTGTTCCACGCAGCCCTCTCGGTGGCGATCCGAGGCTCCGCCGGCGGCCGACTCCCGTTGCTCGTCGCCGCGGCGATCCTTGGGGCATGGGCGGGTGACGCGATCTTCAGCCGGCTGGGGATCGGCGTCCTGACGCTCGGCGATTACCACCTGCTGGGCGCATCGATCGTGGCGTGGGTCGGCATCGGTATCGTGTCCGTCATCGCCGTACTCGGCCCGAACCCGGGGCGACCGACATGAGTGAACGAAACGACGACCCCACGACCGCCAACTTCCTCCGCGGCCTGACGATCGGCGCGATCATCGGCGCGATCATCGCGGGGTCGCGGCTATGGCGCGTGCTCGGGAGACGCCCGAGGCGCTGAAGATCGCCGCCACGACGCGAAACAACGCCGGGGGCGGAACGTTACAGGGTCAATGGCTGGCGACCCTGCCCACGCAACGAGTGACGAGCCGGAGCGACTCCATGTCCGGCGCGTCGGCGGTCAGGCAGAAGCGGACCTTATCGCCGTCTACGAGCAGTACCACGACCCGATCTACGCCTTTCTTCGGCGAGCCACCCGGGACCAGGATGTGGCCGAGGACCTGCTCCAGGAGACGTTCGCGAGATTGCTCGTTTCATACCGGGCCGGGCGCCCGCCGGAACAGCTACGACCATGGCTCTACCGGGTCGCGTCGAACCTCGTCACGAGCCGCGGACGCCGGCTCCGGACCATCACCCACTGGCTCGCCGGTCAGCGCCACGACGACCATTTCGGTGCGGCGGCGTCGCCGGAGACGTCGGCGATCAGCCGCGAGTGGTCATCGGAGGTCGCCGACGCGCTCGGAACCTTGTCCGAGGAGTCGCGAACGGCACTGCTGCTGGCGGCCCAGGGGTTCGTCGGTCGTGAGATCGCTGACGCGATCGGCAGGAGCGAAGCGGCCACCAGGACGCTGATGTGCAGGGCGCGCCAGCAGATGCGGCGCGAGATCGAACGTCGGGAGGTGGCGGGATGACCGACCATCGACGCTTCATCGACCTCGCCGCGACCTCGATCGACTTCGATCTGACGCCTGCCGAACGGGCTGAGCTCGACGCTCACTTGGGCGCCTGTGCCGATTGCGGCGAGACCGCGCGAGGATACCGGGCCGATGCGCTCGCGCTGGTCGCCCTGCCCGCGTTGCAGCTCGCGCCCGACCGATCCTCCGTGATCCTGGAGCGCATCGCCGGACGCCGGCGATCGGCGGCGCCGCGCATCCGGATGCTCCTGGTGGCGGCGTTGCTGGCCCTGCTCGCAGCGAGTGTCGCGCTGACCGTAGGCGCAGAGCTGCTGCGGCGCGCGCGTGAACAGCGGCAGCTGACTGTGGTGCCCGAACGCCCGGTCGCGCAGGCATCCCTCGAGGCGTCACCGTTGCCATCAACGTCGACCGCCCCAGCGGAGGTGTACGCCGGTGGTCCGGCCGGGATACTTCCAAAGGATCACTACACCCCGACATCGATCGCGGTGGGTCCCGACGGCCAGGTCGTGGTCGTCGGCGGGGCCGGGTGCGCGACGAGCTCGGATACGGGCACATCGTGCGTGGCGCGGATGTCACGCGCGGATTCGATCGAAGCTGCCGAACTCGTTCCAGGCGATACAGGTACCGCCTTCGACGTCGGAGGAGCCGTCCCGACCAGCGGACCGCAGCTCGGCATCGATCGTGTCGCAGCGTCGGACGACGGGTTCGTCGCGATCGGCTACGCGGACGATGGCGGCTTCGGCGTCTCGATCTGGCGCCAGGAGCCCGGGAAGCGCTGGGAGCGTCTGCCACGCGATCGGGTATTCAAGGACGCGCGGGTCAGGACGGTCGCGGCGATCGACGGGGGCTGGGTCATCGGTGGCGAGATCTTCGCGCCTGACGGTCCTCGCGCCGCCGTGTGGCTGTCTCAAGACGGGCGGAGATGGCAGCGCGTCCAGGATGGCCCGGTCTTCGACGTCGGCGGCTATCTGGACACGGGAGAGGAGCCGGCGGCCGGTGGGATCCTCGATAGCGCTACCGCTGGTCGACGGATCGTCCTGGTCGGCAGCACGCGGGACGACCGCGGCGAAGCCTCGACGGCAGCCGCCTGGGTGTCGGACGACGGACGCTCGTGGCGGCGGTCGACGATGCCCACGGTCGACGGTCGCATCGTCGCCGTGGCGCGGCTTGGTTCTGGGTTCATCGTATTCACGAGTGATGGACAGCCAGGCACGGCTGACCCGATCATGCTGTCGGACGATGGCGAGACGTGGCGCGAGGTCGTCCCCCAGGGATTCCCGCCGGGGGTCGAGGCGACCGCGGCTGCCCCGGTCGGCAACAGTGTCGCCGTGGCGGTGGCACGGAACGAGCGCCTGGAGATGCTTGGGTCGCCAGACGGCGTCCATTGGTCCACCATCGACAGCCTGGCGTTCGAGACGACGCCCGGCGTGACGCCACCTGAGGGATCGGTGCGCATCGCGGCCGTCGATATGGCGGAAGGACCCGGAGGGACCGCCGTCGTCGTGGGCTGGGTCGAGATGATGGTCGACGGGAGCTCCAGGACGTTCCTGTATCGAGTCTCCGCGCTGCCGATGCCCAGGCCTGTGTCTAGGTGAGCTGCACCGCGATCGGGAACGACGCCTTGTAGGCGTCGCCCTCCTTGGTCACGGAGAGCAGGGTCGCGCCCCCGCTCTGGTTGTAGATCCCGTCCTGCGCATTCGGCATGTCCTGCGCGCCCTTCTGCGCGTAGACGCCCGTCGAGAAGACCGAGCGGCTCAGGTCGTCATCGAAGAACAGCTGGGACGTGAATTCGAAGCCGGCGCCCTCGTCGGGATCGGTGCGGATCTTGAAGTGGATGTGGACCGCTCGACCCTGGTACCAGCCGGGGTAGATGGTCTGGAACGTCGCCTTCCCGTTCGCGTCGGTCCGCTGGAAGCCACGCAGGAAGTTGCCGGTGTTGCCCTGGACGTCGGAATAGACGCCGAGCGCATCGCAGTGCCAGACGTCGACGATGGCGCCCTCCATCGGCATGCAGGCGGACCCGTCGGCCTGGGATACGAGCCATTCGATCGTCAGCGGCGCTCCTTCGATGGCGACGCCGTCCGCGGTGTTCGTGCGGATGTCCGAGCGCTCGAGATCCACATCGACGTAGTACGGACCTTCGGTCAGCTCCGGCACCACGACGCACGACGGGAGGGCGCTTCCGACGGCCGCCGACGCCATGGCCGTCGTGGCCGCGCTGGCACTCGCGCTTGCAGCCGCCGATGCTCCGGCGGATGCGGACGACGTCCCGCCGCCCGGGGTGCACGCAGCAAGGAAGGCGGCCGTCCCGCCCGCGCCGATCAGCGCGAGCACCTCGCGGCGGCTCAGGATCCGACCGATCGGTCGATCGTCGTCATCGAGGTCGTCGAGATCGGATTCGGTCTGGGGCGGGGATGTCGTCGGGCTGGTCATCGAGGCTCTCCTGATCGTGTCGATGTGCCGAGCGTTGCCGCCGACGGTGAGAGGCATCTGAGAGGCTGATGAGTCTGGACGACCATGCGTGGGCGTGCCCCGTCGGTTCGGTACCATTGCGGCCGATGTCGACCCCACCCGTCACCCCGGACCCCCGGATCGTGTCGCGGCCGGCGTCGGAGCTTCGGCAGCGCTTCGTCGAGTTCTTCGCCGAACGTGGACACACGATCGTGCCGAGCGCGAGCCTCGTCCCGGCCGGCGATCAGACGCTGCTGTTCACGAACAGCGGGATGGTCCAGTTCAAGGACGTCCTGACCGGCCAGGAGAGCCGCAGCTACACGCGCGCCGTCGATTACCAGCGTTGTCTGCGCGTGGCCGGCAAGCACAACGACTTCGAGGAGGTCGGCCGGACGCCGCGCCACCACACGTTCTTCGAGATGCTCGGTAACTGGAGCTTCGGTGACTACTTCAAGCGTGAGGCGATCCACTGGGGCTGGGAGTTCCTGACCCGCGACCTGGGTATCCCGCCGGAGCGCCTCGCGGCGACCACCTACACGACCGATGACTTCGCGTTCGAGGTCTGGCGCGACGAGATCGGCCTTCCGCCGGAGCGCCTCGTCCGCTGGGGTGATTTCCCGAACGGTGACGAGAAGAACTGGTGGCGCATGGCCGACGTCGGGCCGTGCGGACCGTGCAGCGAGATCCATTTCGACCGGGGAGCGCACCTCAGCGAGGGCCCCGCGTGCATCCCGGACCACAGCGAGACCTGTCCGCGCTGGCTCGAGATCTGGAACCTGGTGTTCATGGAGTTCGAGCTGCGGGCCGATGGCTCGCTCACGCCGCTCCCGGCGCCCGGCGTCGACACGGGCATGGGTCTGGAGCGGCTCGCCAGCGTCGTCCAGGGCGTCCCGACGAACTACGACACCGACCTCTTCACGCCGATCCACGCTCGGATGCGCGACCTGCTCGGCCACGATCCCGACGCGTTCGAGCAGGAGCGCTTCAGCTATCAGGTCATCGCCGACCACTCGCGCGCCGTCACGTTCCTGATCGCGGACGACGTCCTTCCCAGCAATGAGGGCCGTGGCTACGTCCTGCGACGCATCCTCCGGCGGGCGGTGCGGCACGGGCGGCTCCTCGGCCGGCGTGAGCCATTCATGGCCGACACGGCGTCCGTGGTCATCGACGTGATGTCCGACGCCTACCCGTATCTCATCGAGAAGCGCGACCGGATCCTGAGCACGATCGCTCGTGAGGAGGCGCAGTTCGCGCGGACGCTGGACGCGGGGACGGTGCAGCTCGAGGAGGCGCTGATCCCGCTGACGTCGGCGGAAGCGGTCATCGGGCGGCGTCCGGAGGATCTGCCCGCCGACGCTCCGAAGCTTCCCGGCGACATCGCGTTCCGGCTCCACGACACCTACGGCTTCCCGATCGACCTGACCGCCGAGCTGGCGGCCGAATATGGCGTGGCCATCGACCGCGTCGGTTTCGATGGCGCGCTCTCCGAGCAGCGCGAGCGAAGCCGATCGGGCAAGAAGGCGGAGCTCGCCAAGCACGCGGAGCTCACCTCGCTCTACAGCACGATCCAAAGCCGCGTCGGCGACACCGAGTTCCTCGGGTACGAGACGACGACGGCCGAGGGTCGGGTCGTCGCGATCATCCGCGACGGGATGGAGTTCGACGAGCTCACCGGTCACGGCGAGGCCGAGGTCGTGTTCGACCGGACGCCGTTCTACGCGGAGGGCGGCGGCCAGGTCGGCGACCAGGGCACGATCCGTGAACCGGGTGGTGGCAGCGAGCTGTTCGCGGTCGAGGACACCCAGAAGCCCGTCGGGGGCCTGATCGTCCATCGCGGCACCCTCCACGGTCGGCTCAAGGTCGGCGAGACCATAGAAGGCGTCGTCGACGCTGAGCGGCGCGCTCACACGATGCGCAACCACACCGGCACGCATCTGCTCCACCGGGCGCTGCGGAACGTCGTCGGCGACACGGCTCGCCAGGCGGGCTCGCTCGTGGATCCGGCCTACCTGCGCTTCGACTATCCGTTCGACCGTGCGCTGACCGATGACGAGAAGCGGGCGATCGAGGACGAAGTCCGCGCGATCGTCCGGGACGACCGACCACTGACGGTCGAGTACCTGCCGATGGCGGAAGCGATCGAGCGCGGCGCCGACGCGTTCTTCGACGAGAAATACGGCGAGACCGTCCGGACCGTGCGCGTCAAGGACTACAGCTTCGAGTTGTGTGGTGGGACCCACTGCCGGGCGACCGGACAGATCGGGAGCTTCGTGATCACCGGCGAGCGGAGCATCGGGTCCGGGCAGCGCCGCATCGAAGCGTTGACCGGCGCCGGCGCGGACCGGTACATCCGCGAGCGTCTCGAGACGCTGGACCAGGTCGCGGAGGACCTCGGTGCCCAGTCGGTCGATCGCGTTCCCGAGCGGATCGGGACGCTCCAGCAGGACCTGCGTGAGGCGAAGCGCCGTGCTCGCGAGGGCGGCGGCGGGGTCCCCAAACCTGCTGAGCTCGCCGCGCGTGCCGAGGAGGTCGCTCCCGGTGCGAAGGCGGTCATCGCATCGCTTCCGTACGAATCGATGGATGCGCTCAAGGCGGCATCGAAGGACGTCCGCTCGGCCCTCGGCAACGGCGTGATCGCCATGTTTCTCGACGCCGAAGCGCCGCAGGTCTGGGTGACCGTCTCGGACGACCTCGTCGATCGCGGCCTGTCGGCCGGTGACCTCGTCAAGGTTGCCGCGGGGCCGATCGGCGGGAAGGGCGGCGGGCGTCCGCAGATGGCGCAGGGGATGGGCACGAAACGCGAGGGGTTGGCGGACGCTGAGAAGGCGGTCCGCGACTCGATCGCGGGACGGCTCGGCGCGGGGGGCTGATGGCGTTCTGGCGCCGGATCTGGCAACGCGAGGGGGCCGAGGGACTGGCCGCCTGCACCGCGCTCGACGTCGGTACGGAATTCGCCAAGGCGCTCGTCTTCGAGATCGATGACGAGGGGCTCGGCACCGTGCGCGGGGTCGGGCGGAAACGCCAGGGCCTATCGCACATGCAGTCGGGGACCGTCGCGGACATCACGGCGGTCGTCGATAACTGTGCCGTCGCGCTCCAGGAAGCCGAGGAGATGGCGGGTTTCCGGCCGAGCCAGGTCGTGATCGGGATCGCCGGCGAGCTCGTGAAGGGCTTCACGACCACGCACAGCCAGGAGCGCAAGCGCCCGGACCAGCCGATCAGCGAGGCCGAGCTGCAGAAGCTGATCGACGGCGTCCAGCGCGAGGCGCTGGTCGAGGCCGAGCGCGCGATCACCTGGGAGACCGGACTGCCGCACGTCGATGTCCGGCTCGTCCACGCGGCGGTGACGTCCGCGTCGATCGATGGCTACGCCCTCACGAACCCGGTCGGTTTCCAGGGCCGGCATGTCCAGATCGGGATCTTCAATGCGTTCGCACCACTGGTCCATCTCGGGGCGCTCCAGAGCGTCGCATCGCAGCTCGACCTCGAGCTCCTCGAGATCGTCGCCGAACCCTATGCCGTGGCCCGCGTCCTCGGCAGTGACCAGATCCGCCAGACCGGCGCACTGTTCGTCGACGTGGGTGGCGGGACGACGGACGTCGCGCTCGTCAGGCAGGGCGGCATCGAGGGCACGCGCATGTTCGCGCTCGGTGGCCGTGCGTTCACGAAATCGATCGCCGACCGCCTGGATCTGCCGTTCCCGCGGGCCGAGTCGCTCAAGGTCGACTACGCGCGCGGCCTCGACGTCGAGCGCAAGCAGGACATCGCGAACATCATCGGCGAGGATGTCCGGGTATGGGCAGCCGGAGTCGAGCTGGTCATGGAGGAGCTGTCCGGCGGCGATCTGCTGCCGGGCCGGATCTTCGTGTGCGGCGGCGGCAGCCGGTTGCCCGAGATCCGCGAGGCGCTGGCCGCGGAAGCGTTCTGGAAGCACATGCCGTTCTCGCGACCGCCGGAGGTCACGGTCCTCGCCCCCGACCAGATCGAGACGGTCGTCGATGCGACCGATCTCCTCGTGGATCAGCAGGACGTCACGCCGCTCGGGCTCGCCTATCAGGCCATCGAGCTTCAGACCACCGCCGACCCGCTGGACGTGGCTCTCAAGCGCGTGCTGCGCGCGATGAAGGTCTGACTCCTCGCTGATGGACGCCCGGATCCTCTATCTCGACAGCGACGACGAGATCACGACGGCGGCCAACCGCGTCCGGGCGGCCGATACGACGCGGATCGCGATCGTGCTCCCGTTCGGGTCGCGTGTCGCGACGTCGCGCATCAACTTCCGATTGCTCTCGCGCGACGCGACGCTGAACGGGAAGCGGCTGTCGGTCGTCGCAGGGGACGCGGCCACCCGCGCGTTGGCGGCATCTGCCGGCCTGCCCGTGTTCACGACCGTCGGCGAATACGAGGCATCCGAAGAGGGCGGTGTCGACCGGTCCGAGGACGCGACGGGTCTCTCGGCCGAGACGGCCACCGCGGCGGCGGGAGCCGCTGGCGCCGTCGTAGCCTCCGGCGAAGCCGCCGCGAGCGTCCGCGCGAGTTCGACGCGTGGCAGCGGCGGGCGCCGGCCGCGCGGTGAAGGCGCGTTGCCAGCTGAGGTCGTCGATGAGGTCGAGGCCGAGGTACCGGGCGCGACAGCCGCCGTCACGGCCATCGGAGCCGGATCGGCTGCCGCCGCCGCGGATGCGACGCCCGCGCCGGTTCCTCGGTCCGCTCGCGAGCCACATGCGCATCGGCTGCCATCGGCCGTCCCGGCCGCCAGGGTCGTCGCCGACACCCCGATGGATACGCCGGTCCCCGGTGCCGCACCGGTGGGCGGATCGCGCGTCCGGCCAGCACCGGCGACGGAGCGCTTCGGCTCGCGCATCGCTCGCACCCCAGTGGCGATCGGCCTCGCCGTGCTCGCCCTGGCGCTGGTCGTCGGTGGGGTCGGGGCCTACGTCTTCCTGCCGACGGCGACGGCCGTGATCGCGCCCAAGGAGGCCACGATCGGGCCGATCCCGCTTCGGATCAGCGCCGATCCGGCTGCGACCGCACCCGATCCCGAAGCGCGTACGGTCCCGGCGATCACGAAGGACGTTCCCGTCCAGACGACGGACAGCTTCGAGGTCACGGGGAAGCGGGTCGAGGAGACCGCGGCGACCGGGACCGTCCGCTTCCGCAACAAGGACTTCACCTCAATGAACACCGTCCCGCGGGGGAGCATCGTCGGGACCCAGAACGGGATCCGGTTCCGGACTGATCGGAGCGTCACGGTCCCCTCAGCACAGCTCGTCGGTCTGCAGATCTTCCCGGCGAGCGCGACGGTCAAGGTCACGGCCGTCGATCCGGGGCCGGAGGGCAACGTCCAGCCGAACACGATCCTCGTGATCCCACGCGGCGAGGACCCACTCACGCTGGACGTCACCAACCCGGACGCGACGAGCGGGGGGAAGCGGACCGCGTTCCCGCGCATCGTCCAGGCTGATCTCAACGCGGCCACCAAGGCGCTCGACGCCAAGCTCGCCTCGACGTTCGCCGAGCAGGTCGCCGACCCGTCCCTCTCGGCAGACGGCACGACGGTCTTCCCGGAGACGGCGACGCTCGGCGAGGCGACATACACGGTCGATCCGGCGACCCTCCTCGGCAAGGAGGTCGCGACCTTCGACCTCGGCGCGAGTGCCACAGGAACCGTCCTCGCCGTCGATGAGGGCGCGGTGCAGCAGGTCGCCGAGGCGAACATCGCGCCCCAGGTGCAGGAGGGCTACCAGCTCGTCGACGGCTCGAGCCAGGTCGAGCCGTCGCCCGGCGTCGTCGAGGATGGCGTCATCACGTTCCCGGTGACCATCACGGCCCGGCAGGTCCTCCAGGTCGACCCGGCGGCGGTCGAGGCGCAGATCCGCGGCAAGAGCCTCAAGGACGCCAAGGCGATCCTCGACACCTACGGTCAGTCGCAGTTGACCGTCTGGCCCGACTGGGTCGGCACGATCCCGACCCTGGAGCAGCGGGTCGACGTTCGGATGGCGGAGTCGGTCGAGCCGTGACGGCCTTCCTTGGCATCGATCTCGGTGAGCGTCGGATCGGCGTGGCGATCGCGGACGGCCCCGATGTCGGTGCGCGACCGCTCGTCACGCTCAAGCGGGGCTCGACCGTCGAAGACGATGTGTCCCATCTCCTGCCGCTCATCGAGAGCAACGTGATCACCGAGCTCGTCATCGGCCTTCCGCTCGAGGCTGGAGGCGACGAGGGTCCCCAGGCCACCGCGACCCGCGTATGGGTCGATGCGCTGGCGCCGCGGCTCGGCGCTCGCGTCGCGATCACCCTGCGCGACGAGCGGTTGAGCAGCCACCTTGCCGAGTCCCGTCTCGGCCCGATGCGACGCGGCAGATCCGGCGGACCGCCCTCGAAGACGCAGCGCGACGCCTATCGCGCGCGCGTCGACCGGGAAGCCGCGGCGATCATCCTTCAAGATGAGCTCGACAGCCGCCGCGCGACCGGGTTCTCCCAGATCCGGCCCACGATGGAGACGACCCCATGACGATCCGCTCGGGCGGCCGCCCGCGCGACCAGCGACCCGGCGTCCGCCGGTTCGACCCTGACGCCTACGCGACCGACTACGTCCCCGAGGGCTATGAGCCCTCGAGGCGGTACGGCAACGAGGGTCGGTCGGGCCGGCGCCGCGGCCGGGGTGGTGGTGGTCTCGGCGGGCTCGTCCGGTTCCTGCTCTTCGCCGTGCTCTTGGCGGCGATCGTCCTCATCGTCGCGCTGACCGCACTCCGCCCGATCGTCAACGGGGCGATCCTGTCGTGGGCCCAGGACAGTCCGGCCGCGCTTCGGTTGCCGTTCGTCGCCGACATCGTCCGGGAGGACCTCGGGACGGCCCTCACCCAGCCCGTCTCGTCGGATCCCACCCAGGTGGAGTTCGTCGTCGGAGAGGGCGATACGGCGTCGCGGATCGCGACGCGACTCGGCGACCAGGGCCTCATCAAGGACCCGCGAGCCTTCGTCTTCATCGCCAGCCAGCGCGACCTGACGGGCGCGCTCCAGCAGGGCACCTTCGTGCTCCGCAAGAACATGACGCCCGATCAGATGGTCTCGGCGCTGCTTGCGCCACCACCGAACCCATACATCGAGGTCGACCTGCGGACGGGCCTTCGGCTCGAGCAGATCACGGCCAAGCTCCAGACGCTCGATGGGCTCGAGATGGACCCGCACGAGTTCTACGACCTCGCCAAGGAGCCACCGGCCGCGCTGCTCGACGACTACCCGTGGCTCAAGCGCGTCCTCAAGGACGCGCCGGACGGTGCGTCGCTCGAAGGCTTCCTGTGGCCGGGAACGTACCGGATCCTGCCGGACACCACGCCCGAAGAGCTTCTGCGCAAGATGCTCGACGCGTTCCACGACGCGGTCGGCGACGACAAGATGAAGGTGCCGCCGGAGCGCAAGATGACCTTCTACCAGGTCCTCACGCTCGCATCGATCGTCGAGCGCGAGGCGCAGCTTGACGAGGAGAAGCCATTGATCGCCGGGGTCTACCAGAACCGGCTGGATCCCAAGAAGTGGCCACGCCAGGAACTGGAGTCCGATCCGACGGTCTTCTACACCCACGACACGCTGCAGCTCGAGAAGACCGACTTCGTTGACTGGAAGGATTACCGGTTCTGGGCGCCGATCAAGGGCGGCTTCACCTCCGACCCGTTGCCGCCCGAGCTGGCCGGCTACAACACCTACACGTCGAAGGGCCTGCCGCCTGGCCCCATCAGCACACCGACATTGAAGTCGATCGATGCCGCCCTGCACCCGGACACGAGCGACGGCTACATGTACTTCCTGGCCAAGGGTGATGGCAGCGGAACGACCGCATTCGCCAAGACCTTCAAGCAGCACCAAGCCAACATCAAGAAGTACGCGAAGCCCGCATCGTGACTCGGGCGGTCTGGCCGGTCCCGGCCGACTTCGCCGCCCCACCCACCGAGGCCGAGCGCAGACGCTGGGACGAGGCTGACCGCGCGGCCAGACCCGCGCGCCGCGACCGGGTCCGAGCAAGATTCGCCGAAGCCGGGATCGATGCGTATTTCGGTGTCCGGCGCGAGCACATGCGCTACCTCACGGGCTTCGCGCTCGCGAACGGCGAGGAGAAGGTCGCCGGCTCGTCAGGCCAGTTCCTGCTCTCCGATGAGCACTTGATCCTGTTCGCCGATTCGCGCTACGAGATCCAGGCGACGCGTGAGGCGCCCGAGGCGTCGCTCGAGACCGTCTACGGCGACCTTCCGTCCCGCTGGCCCGAGCTCGTCGCGTCGATCGGCGCGACGCGCGTCGGCGTGGAGGCTGCGCTCGTCCCGCAAGCGACGTGGATGAAGCTGGCTGCCGCGGCACCGGACGTCGAGCTCGTGCCGATCGAGGGCTGGATCGAGGCCGATCGTGCGACGAAGGAGCCCGCCGAGCTGGAACGGGTCGCGGCGGCGTGTGCGGTGGGCGACCGAGCCCTCGCCACGCTCCTCCCCGAGATCCGGCCAGGTGTGACGGAGGCCGAGCTCGCCCTGCGACTCGAATGGCTGATGCGGACGAGCGGTGCCGAGGCACTTCCGTTCGACGTCGCGTGTCTTGCCGGACCCGAGGCGGCGTTGCCACACGGTGCGCCGGGCGATCGGCCGGTCATCGAGGGTGCGGTCCTATTGTTCGATTTCGGGGCGCAAGTCGAGGGCTACGCGAGCGACATGACGCGGACGCTGTTCGTCGGCGAGCCGTCGGGCCGCGATCAGGACCTGTACGCCCTCGTGAAGGCTGCCCAGACCGCCGCGATCGACGCGCTCGAAGGGGCCGTCGGCAGGAAGGACGGGCTGCCGTCGGGGCGGGCGGTCGACGCCGTTGCGCGCGGCGTCATCGGCAACGCCGGGTACGGCGACCTATTCGGCCACAGCCTCGGTCACGGGATCGGCCTCGCTACGCACGAAGCGCCGACGCTGAGCAGACGAGCCGCCGAGACGCCACTCCCGAGCCCGACCGTGTTCTCGGTCGAGCCGGGGATCTACATCGAGGGCGAGACCGGTATCCGCATCGAGGACCTCGTGACCATCGACGTCGCCGCCGGCCGGCTGGAGCGACTCACGCACTTCCCGAGCGATGTCGTCGTCGTGGGGAACGAGGGCTAGCGAGCCGCGATCGACCCGAGCGTCGAGGCCAGGGCATCGACGAACACCGGGATGTCGGCGTCCGAGAACGCGAGAGGCGGGCGGACCTTGAGCACGTTGCCCTCGCGACCGGCGGTCCCGATCAGCACACTCCGCTCTCGCAGGCCCTCCTTGATCGCGCCGGCCGTCGCTCGGTCGGCGACTTCCACGCCGATCGCAAGACCGACCCCACGGACGTCGATGACCGCGGGGTAGGGCCGAACGACCTCGCGGATGGCCGCGCGGAGCGCGTCGCCGACACGGACGACCCGCGCGAGTACCCGCTCATCGTCCAGGACGTCGAGCACGGCCAGCGCCGCCACGGCCGAGACGGGGTTCCCGCCGAATGTGCTGAAGAACACGGTCTCGTCACCGAACCGCGCCGCGATCTCACGGCGAGTGACGACCGCGCCGACCGGGTGGCCGTTGCCCATCGGCTTGCCGATCGTCACGACGTCAGGCAAGAGGCCCAGATGCTGGAACGACCACATGTGATGCCCGGTCCGCCCGTGCCCGCCCTGTACCTCGTCCGCGATCCAGAGGGCGCCGGCGGCGTGTGTCGCGTCCAGCCACTCGCCGGCCAGCGCCTGACCAGGTTCCAAGTACCCGTCGCTCGTCAGTACGCCATCGAGGATCGTGGCGGCCGGGGCGTAGCCGCGCGTCGCGAGCCGGGCGACAGCGTCCGCGAACGGCTTCCCGTTCACGTGGAGCTCACGGAGTCGGTCGGGTGGCTCCCAGGTCTCGACGTGGTCGGGTGGGCGGACGGCCTGCCAGGACTCCGGTGACAGCGCCGCGGTGGCATCGGTCACGCCGTGATAGGCGAAGGCCGTGCACAGCGCCCCACGGTTCCCGGTGAAGGTCGTCGCGAGACGCCAGGCCATGTCATTCGCCTCGGAGCCCGAGTTGACGAACATGACCGTATCGAGCCCGGCCTCTGGCGGCATCGTCGCGATGAGCCGCTCGGCGAGCTCGATCGCCGACTCGTACAGGTAGCGCATGTTGGTATTGACGAGCCGGCCCTGGCGGGCGATCGCCTCGGTGACCCGTGGGTGGCCGTGTCCGACGCACGGGACGTTGTTGTAGGCGTCCAGATACCGACGACCGTCGGCGCCGGTCATCCACGCGCCACTCGCCGCGACGACGTGGATCGGGTCGTCGTACGTGAGCGGCTCCATCGCCGGCCCGATCACCGCCTCACGGCGCACCGCCAGACCGCGCGATGGTCGCTCGACGGTCGCGCCGAAGCGGCGCGCGGCCTCGTCCCAGCCGACATCGAGCAGCGTCTCGATCGTCCGTGCGACCGGCCCGTTGTAGCGCTCCGCGAACGTGGCGTCCTCGAACCCCTGTCCCGAGCGCCATGATGAGATCGCGATCGTGACCGCCGCTCGTGCCGCTACGAGGTCCGCGAGGAGCCGCAGCTCGACCGGCTCGAGTGGGGTGATGGTCTCGTATCCGGAGATCACGAGCCTCGCGGTCCGGAACAGCTCGTCGTCGATGCGGTCGTTCAGCAGCGAGTCGAGGAGCGAGGCGAGGTCGACGATCAGCGGGCTGTAGCTCATGTCGCCGAAGTCGACGATCCCGCTCACATTGCCATCGTCGTCGGCGAGCGCGTTGTCCGTCGTCAGGTCGGTGTGGATGACCTGGGCGCGCAGGGTCGGCAGCACCGGCACGACCGCCGCATCGAACCGATCCAGCACCGCCTCGACGATGGCTCGATGACGCTGGTCGCGGATGGCGTCGAGCAGCTCTCGCGTCCGCCCGGCGTGCTGGACGTCCCAGAGCATCGTCCGCTGCGCAGATGGATGGAAGAACCCGCGAAGCGCCCGGCCGACCCGGGCAGCCATCGCGCCCCAGCCCGCGAGCGCGGCGTCGGACAACGTGATCGCGTCGATCCGGTCGTGGCCGGGCAGGTTCGGGTAGGTGCGGATGTGATGGCGCCCGTCGGCCGCGTCGATGGCGACCCGTCGGTCGGCCGGGTCCCCAGAGTCGCGATGCGCGCCCGGGACGAGCCACGGGATCGCCAGCGGCAGGGACGGATCGACCCGCTGCGCGTGGAGCACGGCGAGCGCCTCCATGTCGAGCGTCGCGGGGTCCTCGGCGGCGTTCGAGAGCTTCAGGACGGCGAGTGGCGCGTCGTCATCGTCGAGCAGCAGGAACGTCTGGTCGCGTTCGCTCCCGAGGTCACGTGCGGCCGCCGCATCGACATCGAACGTTCGCCGAGCGATGTCGACGACGCTCGCAGCGTCGAACGCCGGGCGCGCTACGGCGAGGACACGGTCCATGGTCAGCGCATCCTACCGGCTAGAATGGGCGCCTCATCCCGACCGATCCGCATTCCGTACGCCCGTGCGTCGCGTCCGGACGCGAGGCCGCGAGGCCCCGAAGCCCATCCAGGAGCCCACACCCCACATGATCAGCACCGGAGAACTGCGCAAGGGCGTGACCATCGAGCTCGACGGCGAACTCTGGCAGATCCTCGACTACCACCACATCAAGATGGGTCGCGGATCCGCCCAGGTACGCATCACGCTGCGCAACGTCAAGCGCGGCCAGACGATCGAGCGCTCGTTCCAGGCG
>Ga0207648_10003966_pt1 | contig 15374 bp, 9 predicted proteins | sample KBSMisM32_FD_184310 | JGI IMG/M metagenome (GOLD analysis project Ga0207648, IMG submission 184310) | Miscanthus rhizosphere microbial communities from Kellogg Biological Station, Michigan, USA - KBS Miscanthus M3-2 (SPAdes) (version 2) | ecosystem: Host-associated > Plants > Roots > Rhizosphere...
CTGCTGGGGCTGGCCCACAGCGGCATGCATCGCGCCTATCTGGTCGATCAAACGCGGCTCGATATCGCCCGGCGCAAGGCGCCTTCCACCATGATCGGCGTCGAGCTGTGCGCCGCGCACACCGCGGCGCAGGCCGTGAAAATTCTGTTGCGGCGGGGCGAAGTGAAGCCGGCGCCCTTTCACTATCACTTCGATTCCTATTTGAACGCATTCAAGAGCGGCCGCAGGGCGGGCAACAATGGCTTGCTGCAGCGGCTGAAGGGCGATGCGGCCGAACGGATGTTGAAAAAGCGCTTGGGGACCAGCGGTGCTGAACTTTTCCCGTCTGCCACCGGCCGTTGAGCGGATCCTGGAAGCCGCGCATTGGGCGCCCAGCGGCGACAATGCCCAGCCCTGGACCTTCGAGGTCCAGGATCCCGGACGCTTGGATGTCTGCGTTCGCGTCGAGCCGGGCAATGTTTATGAATACCGCCATGGCGAACCGACGCTCATCTCCGCAGGCACGCTGTTGGCAAATATCGCAGTCTCGGCACCTTCCAATGGCAAACGGGTCCATTGGGACTATCTCGGCGCCGAAGGCCCCCTGCACCGCATAAGGGTCGTGCTGGAAGACGACGCCCAAGCGTCGGACCATCCGCTGCATGCGGAAATCCAGCGGCGCTCGGTTGACCGCAGGCCGTACCGGATGCAGCCCCTGAGGCCTGAGGACAAGCAGGCCTTGGCGGAGGCCTTGGGTCCCGGCTGTTCCGTGATCTGGCATGAAAGCCTGGCGGCGCGGCGCAAGATAGCCGGGCTGACGCGCCTGGCGACCGACATCCGGCTGCGCATTCCGGAAACCTTCGCCATTCATAGCCGCATCGTGGATTGGCAGCGCGCCTATAGTCCCGACGCGATCCCTTCCCGCGCGCTCGGCGTCGATGCCATGACGCAAAAAATGATGCGCTGGACACTGGCCAAGCGGAAAAGAACCGAGCTGGCCAATCGCCTGGGGTCGCCTTTCTTTGCCGGCATGCAAATGGACTTTTTGCCGGGTATCTTCAGTGCCGCATATTTCGCCTTCCGTTTTCAGGAGGCGCGCAAGGCCGGACCCGAAGGCGTGCGTCAATTGCTGCGGGGTGGCGAAGCCGTCCAGCGTTTTTGGCTCACGGCCAGTAAGCGGGGGTTGGCGCTGCAACCTTGCCTGGCGACGCTGGCCTTTGCGCACTACGGCCTTGCCGACGAACCCTTTACCGTCAGCCAAGCCGAGCGGCGCAAGGCGCAAACTCTGGCGCGCCGGGTGGTCCGCGACCTGGGCGACCTGCAATCCACCTTCTTTGTCGGCCGCATCGGCTATCCGCAAGCGTCAAAGTTGGAGAGCCGCTCCTTGCGCCTCCCCCTGGACCGGCTGGTGCGGGACAACGCGTAGCTTCAACGCGGGCGGGGCATCAGCCAGATGCCCCCCGCGGTCAGCGCCACGATCGCCGCCAGCAATAGGAACATATGGTTCGTGGCCAGCATGATGCTCTGGCTTTGGACCAAGCCATCCAGCGAATGCAGGGCTTGCCCAGCACCCAGCCCCTTTTCTTCAAGCTTCGCCATCAAGTCGGGCGAGACATTCAACCTGCCTACCAGATTGCTGCGGGAAGCGACCGCGTCCGTGCTCCATGCCGAAATGGTGACCGCGGTGGCGATGGCGCCGGCGATGGTGCGCAGGAAATTGATCAATCCAGAGGCCGCGGCCGTCTCGCCCGGACTTACCGAGGTCATGGAAATCGTCATCAGCGGCACGAAAAAGAGCGGAATGCCGATTCCCATCGCCAACTGCGGCAGGATCATCTTTTCGAAGCTGATATTGAGAGCATAGCCGGCACGATAGAAAATGGAGAGCGCCAGCACGCACAGGCCGGCCGACATGACCAGGCGTGGATCCAGGCGGGTCATGAGAATCGCTGCGATAGGCGCGACAATCACCCCGAATATGGCTTGGAAAGCCAGGACATAGCCGGACAGGGTTGAGGTATAGCCCAAATTTATCTGAAGCCAGAGCGGCATCAGGACGATGGAAGCGAAGAAGGCGCCAAAGGTGAGGGACAGGGCAGCCGCCGAGACGGCAAAGCCGCGATGGCGGAAGACACGCAAGTCGACCACCGGATGATCCTCGGTCAATTCCCAGACCACGAAGACAGCAAAGCCAAGCACCGAGATCACCAAAAGACCGACGATCCATGGCGATGCGAACCAATCCTGGTTTTGGCCATTGTCGAGCATGATCTGCAGCGCCCCTACCCACAGAGCCAGCAAGCTGAGGCCGACGAAATCGATAGGCACCTTGGAAATGCGGGATTCTCGTCCCCGAAACAGCCACCAGGCGCCCAGCGCGCAGACGGCGGCGATAGGGATGTTGATGTAGAAAGCCCATCGCCAGCCTATCGTGTCGGCAAGCGTGCCGCCGAGGATCGGGCCGGCAATCGGCGCGAGAATGGTCGTCATCATCCACAGCCCCATCGCCAACTCGACGCGATGGGGCGGGGTGATCCGCATGATCAAGGTTTGTGAGGCCGGCATCAGGGGGCCGCCGCACAGGCCTTGGAAAACGCGGAACACCACCAGCATGGTCAGGGACGAGGCGATGCCGCACAGAACCGAAAAGACGGCAAAGCCGAGGATCGAAACCAGAAAGGTGCGAACCACGCCGAACCGCGCAACCAGCCAACCTGAAAGCGGCACGGTAAAGGCTTCGGCCACCGCATAGGAGGTGATTGCCCAAGTGCCCTCAGTGGTGCTCGCCGCGAAGGCTCCTGCGATATGAGGCACCGCCACGTTGATGATGGTGGTGTCCAAGATCACGATAAAAGTGGCCAGCGAAAGCAAAAACACCGCGGCGGCTAGCGCACCGCCCTGCATGGGCGGCGCATCGTCCTCGCGATCCGGTCTCAGGGAAATTGCGTGATGGTCCACCGATGGCTTTCGCGGCTGATGAACAAGGATTACCGCTCCCTCTGGTCCCTCACAAGCACGGGCAAGACAAAGGCGATTCCTTTTGCCCGGCTTGACTGGTAATTTCGACACAAAGTGATTCGGTTCCACGGATTTGAACCGGGGGCTCAATCTGTTTGATCTGCTGGGCAAGGCCTGAGGTTTTGCATGGCCTATACCGAGGCTATCCACGCGCCCGGCGGAGCGATCTCCGGCAGCCTGTTGAAAGGCCGGCTCACCCGTATCCGCTGGCGCAAGCGCCTGCTGGCAGGCATCGCACTCGGTGCCCTGGCCGTGGCGGCCGTCGCGACGGCACGTTGGTACGTCAGCCTCAACACCGTGTTCACCGATGATGCCTATGTCGAGGCACCCTTGGCTGAAATCACGCCGCAGATCGATGGCACCATTCAGGAGGTGCTCGTTTCCGACACCCAGCACGTCCAACGCGGCGACCTTTTGGTTCGCTTGGATCCGGCCGATGCCGATCTCGCAGTTCAACAGGCGCGCGCCAATTACCAACAGGCCCTTCGTCGGGTGGAGCAATACACCGCCAATGTGAATGGCGCCTTGGCCAATGTCGGGGGCAAGCAATCCAACCTGAGGCGAGCCGAGCTCGACCTGCGGCGGCGCACCGGCATTTTGGAGGCGGGCGCCGTTTCCGGTGAGGAAATCTCAAACGCCCGCAACGCCGTGGATGCAGCCAAGTCGGAGCTTTCCATCGCCCGCCAGCAGTTGGCCGCACAGCAAAGCCTCACCCAAGAAGCCGACCCGGAAAGCAATCCGGAAGTGCTGGCCGCCAAGGCTGCCCTGAGCAAGGCCCTGCTTGACTTGGACAGAACCGCGATCCGCGCCCCGGTCGATGGCGTGGTGGCGTCGCGCCACGCTCAGATCGGCCAGCGCGTGAAGGTCGGATCGACATTGATGAGCGTGGTTCCGCTGATGGATGCCCATGTCGACGCCAATTTCAAGGAGGTGCAGCTCAAGCACATCCGCCCGGGACAGCGAGTCGAACTGACCGCCGATCTATACGGCTCCGGTGTGATTTTTCATGGCAAGGTCAGCGGATTGGGCGGTGGTACCGGTTCGGCCTTCGCGGTCATTCCCGCCCAGAATGCCACCGGCAACTGGATCAAGGTGGTGCAGCGCCTACCGGTTCGGATCGCTTTGGATCCCGGCGAGCTCGCACGAAATCCCCTTCGCGTCGGTATTTCCATGACCGCCAAGGTCTATCTGGATGAGACCGATCAGACCTTGCCGATGTTGAGAACTGCGACCCTGCGATCCGCCTATTGAGGCTGCTTTTTGGGCCTAGCAACTATAGGTTGTATGGATGTTTTATCGGGTGTTGCCATTTCGCCAGACGCACGGCCATGATGGCGCAGGCCGCAGCTTTGCATTGCACTGTTTCTTAGGATTCAATAGCTTATCCAAAGATCGGGCTCCGCTAGGGGTCGCATCAGTTAGGGGGTTCGTCATGGGATCGCGCTTCGAATTCAGCCCGGTTTGGGCTCAACTGGCCGCGGCTGCCGTAATCATGTTTGTGAGCCTCTGCAGCCTTGCGGCTGGTCCCGCTGCTGCTCAGCAGGCCGAATCGCCCAAATACCTGATCGGACCAGGGGACATGCTCCAGATCTCGGTTTGGCACAACCCTGAGTTATCCACCAATGTGCCGGTGCGGCCCGATGGCCGGATCTCCACGCCGCTGGTGACCGATGTGGTCGCTGCCGGCCGGACATCGGAAGATCTCGGCCATGAAATCGAAGCCCGGCTGAAGAAGTTTGTTTCCGACCCGATCGTGACGGTGATCGTCTCAAGCTTTGTGGGACCCTATAACCAGCAGGTGCGCATTGTCGGAGAGGCCACCACGCCCAAGTCGCTGCCCTATGTTTCGCACATGACGGTGTTGGACGCGATGATCGCCGTGGGCGGCCTTACGCCCTATGCTTCCGGCAATCGCGCCAAGCTGGTGCGGCGGGTTGCAGGCAAGGAAACCGAAACCACGCTGAGAATTTCGGACATGCTGAAGAACGGCGATCTGAGCGGCAATACCGAACTGCAGCCCGGTGATATCATCATTATTCCCCAATCCTTCTTCTGACGCGTTTTTGAGCATTGAATCATCACCACGAGCTGGGGAAGCATCCTTTGGTACAAAACACGCACGAGATGCTGCCCGGACGGCGTCGTAATCTTATGGTAAACGGCACGGCCTGGGCCGCGCTGACGGCCGGACTGCTGTGTGCGTCTCCTTCCATCGCCCAGGACTCGCCCGTCACCTTGGCCCAGGCTGCCGCGCCCGCGGTGCAGCCAGCGGCCAATCCCGAGCGTCCGCCCAGCGAAGTATCGAGCTTTGCCGGCTCGCTAATTCCCGGATTCCAGTTGGGTGCGAGAGTCGATCTCAGCGAGACCTACACGACCAATTCTTACGGCTACTACACCACCGGCAACAACGGGGATGATCTGATCACGCAGGCCGGCCTTTTTTTGGATATGCACGAGCATTCGCGGAGCGTAAGCATCGATGCCTCGTACGGCGGCCAACTTTATTATTATGCCCGTGATACCCAGCCGGTGCAGTTCATCAATGACCTGCAGGCGGTGGGTCAGGTCATCGCGATTCCAGACTATTTGAGCTTCATCGGCAGGGCCTTTGCCCAGCCCGTTGTGAGCAGCAGTTCCGCCTTCGGCAGCGCCTATGGCATCGGTTCGCCGAACGGCTATCGCAATGGCTATGGCTATACGGTTGGCCCCGACATCACCTTCAGGTTGGGTGATTTCGCCAGTTCCGACACCTTGGCGACCTATAGCGCGGCCTATTTCGAAACCCCGAACGGTTTCGACCCAACCATTGTGATTCCAGGGGTCATCGGTCCGCAAAATACGCAGATACGTTCCGTGCAAGAGACATTGAGAAGCGGCGAGTTCTTCAGCCGCTTGCAATGGACCGGCGTCGGCACGTTCATGGAAAACGAAAGCCCGCAAGGCCTGTTTTCGGCAAAGATGGGCGTGGTGACGTTTCGATACCTCATCCAGCGGGGCTTCTCGCTGCTGGGAACCGGCGGTTATAACGCGCTGACCAACTCGATCGGGTTCAACAGGAGCATTTCCGGTCCAATCGCAATGGGCGGCGTGTCGTACGAAAACGAAAATTTCAGTCTCGAAGCCCAAGCGGGCCAAAGGTACAACGCCTTGAGTTATGAGGGCACGGTTCGCTGGAATATCGGGCCGACGACAGCCTTCACCGGCGTGGTGACCGATGGCGTGAACACACCCGAAGGACAGCTGCTCTCCAATCTGGGCGGCTTGACGGCATCGTTGGGCGGCGTGCTGACGAACGGTTCGAATATCTATGCCAATGGGTCAACGGCCTCGCTGACCTCCTTCAACCTGCAGCAGCAGGGCAGCCTGTCGTTCGACCAGAGCGTTGCCCGTTACCAGCGCGCGGTTCTCACTTTCCTGCAAGACATAGAGCGCAATCATATAGCCTTGTCTGCGTTCGCCGAAAAGCGCACGCGGCTCGCCGGTCCGATCGTGGGAAGTGATGTGAGCAATTCCTGGGGGGGGTATGCCACCTATTCCCGTGACGTCAGCCGGCTCACCAACGCTTCGCTTTACGCGGGCTATACCTATTATGACGAGTTACAGGGCCATTCGAAGTTTTTCAATTTCGGTGGACAGGTGGGATATTCGCTCTCTCAGCAGACCAGCGCTTATTTTCGTGCCGACTATTTTAAGCGCGAGACCTCCCCATCCTTTCAGAGCCTTTCGCCCATCACCGGCGGCACCGACGAGTTGCGGCTGACAATCGGACTGAGTCATCGGCTATAGGTCCGTTCGTGCAACCTGGCGCCGACCAGCCTGCGACGCACACCATTCCCGGGGCGCCCGTATCCGTTCGTCTCATGCGGGATGGCGATGCGTTGAAGTGGGATGCCTTCGTGCAAGAGAGGGAGGAAGGCACTTTCTTTCATCGTAGCGGTTGGCATGGCATTTTTCGGGATGTGTTCCGCCTCGAGCCCCGCTACCTGATCGCCGAGCGAGAGGGCCGCATCGCCGGCATCTTGCCGCTGGTGCTTCAGCGAAGCCGGCTGTTCGGCAATGCCCTGGTGGCCGCGCCTTTTTGCGTCGAAGGGGGACCGTTGGCCGGCGATGACGAGGCCGACGCCGCCTTGGTGGATGCCGCGCTTTCCCTTCAGCGCGAAACCAAGGCACCCTATATCGAATTCCGCACCCGCCGCGCGCGGCATGACGGCTGGACCGTGCGCAAGGATCTGTACGCCACCTTTTCCGGCCCTTTGAGTGCCGACGATCAAGAGAATCTCAAGGCCATACCGCGCAAGCAACGGGCCGTGGTGCGCAAGACGCTGGATAGCAAGCTGGTCAGCGAAGTCGCCGAGGGGGCAGACGACATGTTCCGCGTTTATGCGGAGAGCGTGCGCAATTTGGGCACGCCGGTTTTCGCCAAAGGCTATTTCCGCCGGCTCAAAAACACCTTCGGTGCCGATTGCGACATCGTCGTGATACGTGACGAGGGAGTGCCGGTCAGCGCCGTCCTGAATTTCTATCATAAAGAAACCGTGCTGCCCTATTACGGTGGCGGCACATTGGCGGCGCGGCGCAGTGGGGCCAACGATTTTCTCTATTGGGAGGTGATGCGGCGCGCGAGTCTACGCGGCTACCGGCGGTTCGACTTTGGCCGCAGCAAGGCCGGTACCGGCGCCTTTGCATTCAAAAAGAATTGGGGATTTGAGCCGGAATGGCTGGAATATGAATATCATTTCCGGACCGGCGAGACGATGCCGGATAAGAACCCTTTGAATCCGAAATACCGGCTTTTCATTGAAACCTGGAAGAAGCTTCCCTTGCCGCTCGCAAATCTAATCGGTCCATGGATCATTCGCGGCCTCGGCTAATCGCGCCCGCAGGACCCATGCCGATGACCCACCTCAAGAGTCAGCGGATCCCGTGATGAAGATAACCGTCTCCGCCGTCTTCGATCTGCCCGACCTGGCGGCCAGCTGGATGGAGCTCGAGAAACGCGCCGATGCCGGTTTTTTCCTCTCTTGGCGGTGGATCGGAAGCTGGCTTCGCGCCACCGGCGCAAATCCCTTGCTGGTTAAAGCTGTGGAGGGGGACCAGATAGCCGCGCTGGCCTTGCTTGTTCCTTCCCGTCGCCGAAGCCTGTTTTCTTCGGCGCGCCAGTTGTGCCTGCACGAGACCGGTCGACCCGAATGTGATGCGGTGATGATCGAACATAACCACTTGCTGCTTGCGCGGCAGGCACCGCAAGGACTTGTCGCCGACATATTGCGCCAACTCCAGGGAGCCGATCCTGGCTGGGATGAATTGGTTCTTGGAGGCGTTTCTCCCCAGCTGATGACCGAGGTCAGGGCAGCGGGCCTGGCGGTGGTGGTGGACCGGTTGTCGCCGGTTTTCGGCGTAGAGCTACATCAGGCTCAAACCCAGGAGCAATGGGAAAGCGCCTTGTCGTCAAATCAGCGGGCCCAGTTGCGGCAGTCGCGGAATTTCGCGGAACGCATTGGGCCGTTATCGCTGAGAGCCGCCGGCGATGCCCAGGCCCTTGAATTCTTCGAGAAGTTGACTGCCCTGCATTCCGCCTATTGGCAAAGCCGGGGCAGGCCCGGTGCCTTTGCCACGCCCTTTGCGAGGGCCTTTCACCGCGAGATCATCACCTCCCAAACCGGGCCGGGCCGGGTGGAATTGCTGGAACTGAGCGCGGGCGAGCAGGTTTTGGGTTACTTGTATAACTTTGAATATGGCGACAGGACGTACAGCTATCAAAGCGGATTTGCCTATGGCGATGACAACCGGCACCGGCCGGGGCTGCTCGCCCATGCGCTGGCCATCGAACGCGCGCGCAGCCGTGGCATGCGCGTCTATGACTTCCTGGCCGGAGACGCGCCTTACAAGGCGCGGCTGGGCCGAGAGCTAGGGCAGATGGTTTGGTGCCGGGGACAAAGAAACAGGACCCTGCTCCGGTTTGAGCGCGCTGCGCATGCCCTCTATGACCGATTCCGCAGCGCCAGGTCGCCCTGACCGACGCTAACGCCAGCTTGCGGCAAGCTCGGTCGCCGCCGAACGGTCCTTGAATTGGGTGTTGCTCGCCAACAGGGCCTTTAGCAAGTCACGGGCGGCGTCACGTTTGCCGTTGGCGTCCAAGACCCGTGCCAGATGGTAGGTAATCTCGCCGTCCTTGGGCTTCTGCGAATGGGCTTTGTTGAGCAGCTCCAATGCCCCCGCCGCGTCCTTCTGCTGAAACTTTATCCATCCCAGCGTATCCGCGACATCGGGTGAACTCGGCGCCAGTTTTTGCGCCTGGGTAAGCATGGATAGCGCCCGCTTCGGATCACTGGTCTGGATCAAATAGCCCAAATTGTTGAGAGCGACCACGTTGTTGGGACTTTGCTTCAGGATAGTTTCATATTGGGGGACGGCGCGCGCGCGATCCTCCTTCTCCATGAAGATGTTGGCGTAGGCCAAACGCACCAGCAGGTCGTTGGGATTTCTGGCAAGCCAATTGGACAGCAAGGTCGCGGCACGCTCGGTGTTCTTGGCGCGCAAGGCGTAATCGCTCAATCGCAGCACCACCACATTGGCGGGCTTATCAGCCAGGCTCTTGTTCAGCACGGCTTCGGCTTGATCGTGATGTTTGGTCAGTTCGAGCGTCTGCGCCAGCAATAGGTCGGCAGCCGTGCCTGGATTGGCGGTCTGAAAGGCGCGCGCCGCCGCCACCGCCGCATCATTGCTTCCTTGTTTCAACAGCAGTTGGATCTGGGCTGTTCTGATGTCGGCAGAGGCCGGCGCCAGCTTGACGGCCGCTTCCATGGCGCGCACCGACCCGGCACGCTCTCCGGCGGACAGCAGCGCATTGCCCAAGAGGACCTGCGGACCGGCCGAGGTGGGCGTCAAAGCCGTAAGCCGGCGATAAGTCCCCACCGCTTCTGCTTTCTTCCCCATGGCGAGCTGGATATTGCCTAGCAAGACAAGGCCATCCCTGTTGGCGGGCTGAATGCGGACCAACTCGCTGGCAGCCGGCAGCGCGCTCTTGAAGTCTTGCCGTCCCAACAAATAGCGGATGAGTCCCATCCGCGGCGCGACGCTCTGAGGCGCGGCAGCGATCGCCTGGCCAAGCAGGCTTCGGACATTCCGGTCCTGCCCCTGTTGCCCGGCAATTTCAGCCAGTTTGAGATAGGCTCCCAGGTTCTTGGGATCTTGCGCCAAAATGGCCCGCAGATCCTTTTCGGCCTCCGTGAATCTTCGCGAGGAAGCTAGAAACTGGCCACGGGTATAAAGAGCCGCCAAATTTTTGGGATCGGTTGCCACCGCCTTGTTGAAGGCCGCCTCTGCGCCGGCATTGTTGTTCTGGGCCTGAAGTATGCTGCCGCGCATCATCAGGGCCCTGGAGAGCTGTTTGGGATCGGCCCCCAAGCGATCCGCGGCGGTAAGGGCCTCGGAATAACGCTTCGCCTGCATCAGGGCCTGTATCCAAGGAGCCGCGATATTCAGGTCGGTGGGATATTTGGCGACCAAGGGGGCCAGAAGCTTCAGTCCCCGATCCACATTGCCGGTTTGCATTTCCAGCAGCGCGATACTGCGCTTGACCTGGGGATCTGCTTTACCGTCGGCATCCAGCTTCTTAAGAACGTTCAGCGCGTCGGCCGGGCGGTTGAGACGGATATAGGTATTGGACAGCATTTCCTGAATCCGGAAATCCGGCATCGCCGAAACCGGCTCCAAGACCTTCAAAGCCTCGGCGGCGTCGTTCTGCTTCAGACGGAAGAAAGCAAGCCGCAGCCGGGCCGGAACCGAGGTCGGATCTTTCAGCAACACCCGCCCTAGGATGGACATGGCTGTGTCCTCATTGCCCGCTTCAGCCGCTATCTCGGCGACGACGATGGCCACGCGCGGCTGGGAATCGCGGAATTCGGCCGGTAGATTTTGAGCAATGTTCCAGGCCTCTTTCGGATGGCCGGACCGGGCCAACAAGAATGCCTGGTAATAGAGACCCATGGCGGCGCGAGGATTTTTTGCGACGATGTCATCGACTTCCGGCTTGGCCTTGTTGTCCTGTTTCAGCGCGATATAGGCCTCGATGCGCGCCAAGCGCCCGGGGATGTGGCCGGGGAATTTTTCCAAAAGCTGGTTGCTGAGATCCAATGCAGGTTGGTTTTCTCCTGCGTTGAGCAGCAAGCCAACTTTGAACAGCATCGCGTCGGGGCCGTTCGACTTGGAGATCGCCTCGTCTGTGAACCTGCGTGCATCCGCTGTCTGTCCTTGACGCACGGCAATGCGCGCCCGGGCAAGCAAGCCGCGCTCATCGCGCCGCAAGGCCAGTGAGCGATCCATGGCATCAATGGCCTCAGGTATTTTCTTCAAATTCTGCAGGGCCAAGGCGCGCGCGATGAGCATGTCGGCCGCGCCAGGCGCGCTCGAATTGGCGCCCGGATCGGGAAACTGATTCAATAAGAGCTCGTTTTCGCCCCGCAACAGCATGACGTCAAACAAAAGTGGTAAGACCGTGGCCGGCGGAGCTCCATCCTTACTTGCCTGCCGAAGCTCCCGCTCGGCGCCGCCTGAATCTCCCATTTGTTGCAGCACCGTTCCCAGCAACATACGGGCGGCGGTATTGCGCGAATCAACGTTCAGGGCATTCTTAAGATGAATCAGGGCAAGTCGGCCGTTTCCGGCTCGAATGGCCTTTTGAGCTTCGCCGACAAGCCTGTTCGCCTCCGCATTGCCCCCGACAGCCAGCTTGGCCGGGGGAACATCCGCCCAGACCGTGCCGGGCACGGCCAACCCGGCCACTAGGGCGGCCCATAGGACGACACGGTGCCAAACTCTGCCGCTGTAATGGTTGTGGTGGCTCACTTGGTCTTCCGATCGATGGACACTCGTTATAGCCGATAAGACTGTAGAAATGTGGCCGGCTGACGCCCAAAACTTTGCGGCCTTGGAAATATTCCCGTCCGTCAGCGCCAGCCTGCCGCAAGCTGGACCGCCGCCGGACGGTCCTTGAATTGGACATTGCTTGCCAACAAGGCATTGAGCAAGCCGCGCGCGGCATCGCGCTTGCCGCTGGCGTCCAATGCCCGGGCAAGATGATAGGTAATCTCGCCATCCTTGGGATTCAGGGTATGAGCCTTGTTGAGTAGGTCCAGCGCCCCCGGGACGTCCTTTTGCTGCAGCTTTACCCATCCCAAGGAATCCGCGATATCGGGGGAATTCGGCGCCAACTTCTGCGCCTGCACAAGAAGCGATAGCGCCCGCTTGGGATCGCTGGTCTGCATCATATACCCCAGATTGTTGAGCGCGATCACATTTGAGGGACTTTGCTTCAAAATAGTCTCATACTGGGCGACGGCGCGTTGGCGATCCTCCTTCCCCATGAAGACATTGGCGTATGCCAACCGTACAGATAGGTCGTTGGGATTTTTCTCCAGCCAGTTGGACAGCATGGCCGTTGCCCGCTCGGCGTCCTTGGCCCGGAAAGCGTACTCCGACAATCGCAGCAACACCGTATTGGTAGGCTTTTCGGCCAGGCTTTTGTTGAGCACGGCCACGGCTTGATCGTGCTGCTTGGTCCGGTACAGCGTTTCCGCCAGCAAGAGGTCGGCGGCCGCGCCTGGATTGGCTGCCTGAAAGGCGCGCGCCGTGGCCAAGGCCGCATTGTTGTTTCCTTGTTTCAACAGCAGCTGGACCTGCGCCGCCCTGATTTCGGCAGAGGCCGGCTCCCGGCTGACGGCCACTTCCATGGCCCGCGCAGACCCGGCCCGATCGCCGGATGACAGGAGCGCATTGCCCAAAAGAACCTGCGGGCCGGCTGCGGTGGGTGCCAGTGTTGCCAGACGGCGATAAGTTGCTACCGCCTCTTTCTTCTGTCCCAAGGCGAGCTGGACATCGCCCAGCAAGGCCAGACCATCCCTATTGCTCGGTTGAATTTGGACCAACTCATTGGCCGCCTGTAAGGCGCCTTTAGGGTCCCCCCGCTGCAATTGATAACGAATGAGGGTCAGCCGGGGGACGGCGCTTTGAGGTGCGGCAGCTATGGCTTGGCCAAGCAAGGTGCGGACATTCCGGTCCTGACTTTGTTGCTCGGCCATTTCAGCCAAGGTGAGAAGGGCCTCTAGATTCTTGGGGTCCTGGGCCACAATGGCACGCATGTCTTTTTCGGCATCCGAGAATCTTTGCACCGAAGCGCGATACCGACCGCGGGCAAAGAGGGCCGCCAAGTCCTTGGGATCGGCTGCCACAGCTTTATCAAAGGCCGCTTCTGCGCCGGAATTATTCCCTTGGGTCAAAAATATGCTGCCGCGAAGCATGAAGGACCTGGACCGCAATTTCGGATCGTCTCCCAACCGACCTGCGACTGCCAACGCTTCTGAAAAGCGCTTTGCTTCCACGAGCGCTTGGATCAGCGGCGCCGCAAGATTTATGTCGGTCGGATTCTTGGCCGCCATTTGGGAAACATTTTTGATGCCTTGGCTTCTGTCGCCGGCCTGCATTTCCAGCACTGCGATGCTGCGCTTGACCGAGGGCGGCGCTTTGCCATTGGCATCCGCTTTGTGCAGCGCATTGAGCGCATCCGCGAGACGGTTGGCTCCGATATAGCTGTTGCCCAGCATTTCCTGGACCCGGAGATCGGGGGAGTCTTTGATCGGTTCCAAAATCTTCAAGGCCTGGCCGGCATTATTCTGCTTCAGGCGCATGGAGGCCAAGAGCAACCGCGCCGGAACCGAGGTCGGATCTTTCAACAGCAGCCGTTCCAAAATCGAAGTGGCTGTTTCCTCATTTCCGGCATTCGTTGCCATTTCCGCCACGACCAACGCCACTCGAGGCTGGGAATCGCGGAACGGGCCCGAAAGGCTTTGGGCGATTCTCCACGCTTCCTTGGCCTGCCCGGCTCGTGCCAACAGAAATGCCTGATAATAGAGGGCGAGTTCCGTGCGCGGATATTTGGCGATGATATCATCGATCTCAGGCTTGGCCTTGTCGTCTTGTCTCAGCGCGAGGTAGGCCTCAATGCGCGCCAGCCGGCCCGAAAGGTTGCCCGGATAGTTGGCCAGCAGCTGGTTGGTCACATCCAGCGCGGCCTGATTCTCGTTGGTCGTCATGAGTAGGCCGGCTTTGAAAAGCATGGCCTGGGGCGTCGTAGCTTTCGGGATCGCCTCATCCGCAAATTTTCTGGCGCCTGCCAAATCGCCCTGGGAGAGCGCGAGACGCGCCCGAGCCAAAAGGCCGCTCGCATCGCGACGCAAAGCGAGCGAACGATCCATCGCGTCCACCGCCTCAGACGGTTTTCTTAAGCCTTGCAGCGCCATGGCGCGCGCCCAGAGCACGTCCGCGGCAGCAGGCGTGTCGGAGTTGGCGCCGGGATCAGGAAAATTGTTCAGCAGGAGTTCGAATTCGCTGCGCGACAGCATAACTTGGAAGAGAGGCGGTAAGACTTGGGACGGTGGGGCGCCATCCTTGCGTGCCTGCCGTAGCTCCCGTTCAGCTCCCCCAGAATCGCCCATCAGATTCAGCACTTCACCCAGCATGATCCGCGCAACCGCATGGTGCGAGTCGAGGGTCAGCGCATTCTTGAGATGAACAAGGGCGAGCCGGCCATTTCCTTCTTGGATGGCTTTTTTAGCCTCGCCGACAAGCCTGTTTGCCTCCGCTCTGCCGCTTGCGGCCAGAGAGGTGGCCGGGGGAACGTCGGCCCAGACAGTGCCCGGCACGGCCAAGCCGGCCGCCAAAGCAGCCAATAAGGCGACACGCCGCCAAACCCTGTCGCTGCAATAGCCGATATGGCTCACTTGGTCCCCCGATCGATGGACGCTAGTTATGGCCGATAAGACTGTAGAAATGTGGCCGGCTGACGCCCAAAAGCTTTGCGGCCTTGGAAATATTTCCATCCGACAGGGCCAAAGCCTCCGCCGCAAGCCGCTTTTCGACCCGGGCGACTTCCTTGCGCAAGTTCAAATCGCGCTCGCCGACCTTCACATCGCCCAAATCCAAATCCTGAGCGGTAATGCGTTTGTTCTCCGCCATGATCACGGCGCGTTTCACGCGGTTCTCAAGTTCGCGCACATTGCCCGGCCAGGTATGAGCCGACAAGGCCCCCAGCGCGTCCTCGGTAAAACCTGAAATATGCTTGGCATAGCTTTTGTTAAACCCGTTCAGGAAATACTGTGCCAAAAGCACCGGGTCCCCATCACGGTCTCGCAGCGCCGGCAAGTCTATGCGCACATCATTGATGCGGTAATAGAGGTCTTCGCGGAACCGGCCCTCCGCAATCAGTTTTTCCAGTTTCTGGTTGGTAGCGGTTACCAGGCGGACATTGACGGTGATCGATTCCCGCCCCCCCACCCGTTCCAGCCGGCGCTCCTGCAGGAACCGCAGCAGCTTGGACTGGA
>Ga0207648_10003971_pt1 | contig 15370 bp, 12 predicted proteins | sample KBSMisM32_FD_184310 | JGI IMG/M metagenome (GOLD analysis project Ga0207648, IMG submission 184310) | Miscanthus rhizosphere microbial communities from Kellogg Biological Station, Michigan, USA - KBS Miscanthus M3-2 (SPAdes) (version 2) | ecosystem: Host-associated > Plants > Roots >...
GTCGGAGGACGCCTCGAGCATCTGGGCCGCAACGAGCCGGGCCTTGTCGCGCACCTGGATGGCCGCCAGATGGACGGCGGTGCCGCCGACCGCGAGGCTGCGGCTGCCGTAGGTGCCGAGCCCGTACGGTGCGAACGCCGTGTCGCCGTGGATCACCTCGACGTCGTCGAACGGGATCCCGAGCTCGGTCTCGATGATCTGCGACCACGACGTGGCGTGCCCCTGGCCGTGCGGCGAGGTGCCGGTGATGACGGTGACCTTGCCGGTCGGGTGCATGCGCACCGTCGAGCTCTCCCAGCCGCCCGGCGTCAGGCCGAGCGCGCTTCGGGCCACGTCCGACGGCACGAAGCCGCACACCTCGACCCACGTCGAGAGCCCGCGCCCGAGCAGCTTTCCGCGCCCGTCGGCCTCGGCCCTCCGCTTCTCGAACTCGTCCTTCGAGTCGGACAGCTCGAGCAGCTTGTCGAGCGTCTTTTCGTAGTCGCCGGAGTCGTACATGAGCCCGATCGCGGTCGTGAACGGGAACTCCTGCGGGAAGTTCTTCCGCCGGATCTCGGTGCGGCTCATGCCCAGCTCGAGCGCCAGGATGTCCATCATCCGCTCGATGGCGTGCGTCGCCTCCGGGCGGCCCGCGCCGCGGAGCGCGTCGGTCGGCACCGTGTTCGTGTAGACGTTCGTGACGGTGACGTCGACCTCCGGAGTCGCGTAGGCGCCCGGCGACATGAGCAGCGTGAGCTGCGAGATGAGCGGCGTCAGCATCTGGAGGTAGGAGCCGTAGTCCTGGACGTAGTGGGCCCGCATCGCGAGCACCTTGCCGTCCTTCGTCGCGGCCAGCTCCATGTGCGCGTCCTGGGCGCGGCCGTGGCAGGTGGCGAGCATCGCCTCGGAGCGCTCCTCGATCCACTTCACGGGCGCGCCCACCTTGCGTGAGGCGGCCGCGGCGATGAACTCCTCGGCGTAGGCGTTCAGCTTCGAGCCAAAGCCACCGCCGACGTCGGGCGCGATCGCCCGCACCTTGGCCTCGCTCACCCCGCAGACGATCGCGAGGAACGTGCGCAGGAAGTGCGGCACCTGCGTCGAGCTATAGACGACCAGGTCATCGTTCGCGGTGTTCCAGTCGGCGACCACGCCGCGGGTCTCGATCGGGACGTGGATCAGGCGCTGGTTCCGGATCGTGTGCTCGACCACCACCTCGGCCTTCGAGAACGCGTCGTCGATGCCGTCGGTCCTGTGCGTGAGCACGAGGGCCACGTTGGAGTCGAGCTCGTCGTGCACCTTCGGCGCGCCGTCGGCCAGGGCTGCCTCCACGTCAAGCGCCGCAGGCAGCTCCGCGTAGCTCACCTCGACGGCGTCAGCCGCGTCGCGGGCGGCGTAGCGGTCGTCGGCGATCACGACGGCAATCGGCTCGCCCACGTGGCGGACGCGGCCCTTCGCCAACGGCGGCCGCACCGGGTGGACCATGTCGCCGGTGGGGTTCGAGGCGCACGGGACGCCGGCGGCGAACTCCAGGTCGTCTCCGGTCAGCACCGCCGTGACGCCCGGCATGGCCGCCGCGGCCGCCGTATCGATCCGGGTGATGTCGGCATGCGGGAACTGGCTGCGCACGATCGCCATATGCAGCATCCCGGGCAGCTTGAGATCGTCGACGAAGCGGCCGCCGCCGGTAAGGAACTTGCGATCCTCCTTGCGCAGCGCGGCGACGCCGATCCCCTTCGCGTGGTCGGCCGTCGTCGCCATCAGACCGTCACCCCCGATGCGGCCCGGACGGCCGCGACGATGTTCTCGTAGCCGGTGCAGCGGCACAGGTTGCCTTCGAGCCCGTGCCGGATCTCCGCGTCGGTCGGCGCCGGGTTCGCCTCGAGCAGCTTGATCGCGGTCATCACCATGCCGGGCGTGCAGTAGCCGCACTGGAGGGCGTGGTGCTCGTGGAAGGCACGCTGCATCGGGTGCAGTTCGCCGTTCTCGGAGATGCCCTCGATGGTCGTCACTTCGCGGCCGTCCGCCTGGACGGCCAGCAGGGTGCACGACTTCACGGCATCGCCGTCGAGCCAGACCGTGCACGCCCCGCAGTTGGAAGTGTCGCAGCCGATATGGGTGCCCGTCAGGTTCAGGTGCTCACGCAGCAGGTGGACGAGCAGCGTCCGCGGCTCGACCTCGGCCGTCCGTGGTACCCCGTTGACGGTGATGGTGACGGCGCTCTTCATCGAGCCCTCCTCAGACGTCGGGGTTGCGCTGTTGCATAGGCAGGTCTATCGCAGTACGACCCGGATCACAAGTACACCCGCCCGCCCAGTCGAGCGCCCGTAAGGGGGTTTCGCGTGGAACGTGCCCGAGTCGTTGGTCACTGCCCAGCCGTGAGTATCCCGTCACCGCCCATCGTCGTCGAGCACCATCTCGATCTGCGGCTTGGGGTCGCGCTGCGGCGGCCCGTGGTCGAGCAGCAGCAGGCCGAACGGCAGGTCGAGTAGCCCGCGGACGCTCGCTCGGGTGGCGTCCGGGTCGTCGTGGAACCGCAGGGGCACGAACTGCAGGTGGTCGGTGTACATCAGCAGGTCGGAGCAGATCAGCGCATCCTCCGCCGGATCGGTCAGCAGGCAGTAGTGCGCCTCCTCCGGCCCGGGCGTGCGCACCGCCCGCAGCCCCGCCGGCAGCACGTCCCCGTCGCCGTACCGTGCGTCCGGCTCCTCGTCGGCCTGCGGCGCGCCCTCCGGCATGTGCACCGGGATGTCGAACTGCCGCCGGTAGCGCCATGCCGCGCGCTGGTGACACTTGGCCGTCAGCACGATCGCCGTCGGACGGGGCAGCTGCTCCAGCTCCGCGTCGGCCAGCCGGATCGGGTCGACCAGGACGCAGTCGCCGAGATCCTGACCAAGTGGGATCTCACCGCGGCGGTGATTGGCGAAGTGATCGCTGAGCCGGTGTATCGGGTTACCGAGGGCGCCACAGTCGTCGCGGAATTCCCCGGCACACGCCTCGTCACTGACTGCCCGACCTACTCTCCAGGCGCGCGTGAATCGGAGTCAATTGTCGCATTGCGCAAGGTCGATCCGTTGTCGATTCCCGAGCGCGCGGAAGAAAAGGATCCGGCGTGGACACTGGAGCGGCTGCTGTCAGCGCCCACGATTGCGAGTAAGCGGTGGGCGTTCAGACAGTACGATTCAACGGTGCGCACCAACACCGTCGCTGGCCCCGGTGGTGACGCGGCCGTTCTGCGCATCCGTGGAACGAGCAAGGCTATCGCGCTCAAGACGGACTGTAATGGCCGCTACGTCTACCTCGATCCAAGAGTTGGCGGGCGCATCGCTGTCGCCGAAGCGGCGCGCAATGTGGCTTGCACCGGCGCGAGACCGATGGCCATCACCAACTGCCTCAATTTCGGCAATCCGACCCGCCCTGAAGTCTTCTTCCAGTTCAAGGAAGCCGTGGCGGGTATGGGCGAAGCCTGTCGCGCGCTCGGCACGCCCGTCACGGGCGGGAACGTCTCGCTCTACAACGAGAGCCCAAATGGCGCAGTCTATCCGACGCCTGTGATCGGAATGGTGGGTTTGATCGATGACATCTCGCACGTGACGCCGGCAACTTTTCAAACTGAAGGCGACACCGTGCTGCTTCTGGGCGACGTTGGCGGCGAGCTCGGAGGCAGCGAGTACCTGGCGACTATTCACGGCAAGGTCGTCGGATCGCCACCGGCGTGCGACGTAGAGCACGAGAAGCGCCTGATTGACGCGCTGCTGGCCGCAATCGGCGACGGGGTCATATCCTCGGCGCACGACTGCAGCGATGGCGGCGTGGCCGTGGCCCTGGCGGAATCGTGCATCGCGCACCCGGAAGCCCAGCGAGGTGCGGACATCGATCTGTCAGCGCTTGCGAAAATGTCGAACCGGGAAATTCTTTTTGGTGAGTCGCAGGGACGGATCGTGGTCTCCACCAAATCGCCCGAACGCGTGCAGGAAATTGCCGCGAATTTCAATGTCCCGTGCCGTCGCATAGGCACGGTTGGTAGGGCATCCGACGAATTCGAAATCGCCCTGCCCGTCGGATCTCTGCGCTGCTCGCTTTCAACGATGAGCAGCGCATATCACGGCACAATTCCGCGGATCATGTCCAAAACGATCGAGCACACAACCTTCGACGAGCTCTCTCCAGTGGCGGCACACTGATATGTGCGGAATCTTTGGAATCTTCGGTCACGAGCACGCGGCGGCGATGACACACCTCGGGCTGTACTCGCTGCAGCATCGAGGTCAGGAGTCTTCGGGCATCGTCGCTGTGGACAGAGAAGTCGGCGCCAAATCCCTCAAGCGAATGGGCCTCGTCTCAGAGGGCTTCGGCGCCTCTGATGTGAGTGCTTTGCGCGGCGACATTGCCATCGGGCATACCCGCTACAGCACCGCTGGCTCATCCACAATCGAGAACGCCCAGCCGGTGGTCGCCCGCTTCAAGGATGGGCACATCGCGCTCGCCCACAACGGCAATCTCACCAACGCCAGCGAGTTGCGGCGCGAGCTCGAGGACGCAGGATCCATCTTCAGCTCGACGATGGACTCCGAGGTGCTCGTTCACAGAATGGCGCGCTCGCCCTCCGACAAACCCGAGGACCGACTGGCGGATGCGCTGCGAGGCGTTGAAGGCGCATACTGCCTGGTGGTGATCGTTGGCAACACGCTGCTGGCTGCACGCGATCCGCGCGGCTGGCGTCCGCTCGTCATCGGCAGACTCGGCGAGGCGACGATCTTTGCTTCCGAGAGCTGCGCGCTCGACCTGCTTGGCGCTACGCTCGAGCGTGAAGTCCAGTGCGGAGAAATCATCGCTGTCGACCTTGATGGAATGCGCTCCATTTCTCCATTGGAGAAGATGGAATCCAGAAAATGCGTCTTCGAGTACGTCTACTTCTCGAGACCCGACAGCCAGGTCTTCGGCGGCTCGGTCGATCGCGCGCGCCGCGAGCTAGGTCGCCGTCTTGCCCGCGACTTCCCTGCTCCGACCGCTGACCTCGTGTTCAGTGTTCCGGATTCGTCCAACTCCGCGGCGCTCGGATTCGCTGAGGAGTCCGGGTTGCCACTGGAGCTCGCGCTGATCCGTAATCACTACGTCGGCAGAACATTTCTTCAACCGACGCAGTCGGGGCGCGACGCCAAGGTGAAAGTCAAATACAATGCGGTGCGCGAAGTGCTTCGGGACAAGAGCGTTGTGATGGTCGACGATTCGATCGTGCGCGGTACAACGACGCGCGGTCTCGTCAACATGGTCCGCGCCGCGGGCGCGCGCGAAGTTCACTTGCGCGTGAGCTCGTCTCCAGTCACCGGTCCGTGTTACTACGGCATCGACACTCCGACGCGCGAAGAGCTGATCGCTGCGAACATGTCGATCGACGAGATCACGCACGAAGTCGGCGCCGATACCCTCGGCTATCTCTCTCTGGACGGAATGCTGGAGTCGGTACCCGGCGGTCCATCGGGATTCTGTCACGCCTGTTTCTCGGGCGATTACCCAACGCCTCCTCCCGCCGACCCGGAGAAGCTCCGCTTCGGCTGTGGCTGCTGACATCCATGGGGCAGTCCGTCTACTTCTTCGGCAACGGGACTGCCGAAGGCACGCGAGACATGACGAGCGTGCTCGGCGGCAAAGGCGCCAACCTGGCCGAGATGACCAGCCTTGGTGTGCCGGTACCTCCCGGCTTCACCATCGCATGCTCGGAGTGCATAGAGTACCTCAAGACCGGTAAGTACTCGGACAAGCTCCGCGCCGAGGTCGAAGGGAACGTCGCCCGTCTCGAGGAAGCGACTGGCAAGAAGCTCGGCGATCCAAAGAATCCGCTGCTCGTTTCGGTCCGATCGGGCGCGCCGGTGTCGATGCCCGGAATGATGGAGACAATCCTCAACCTCGGCCTGAACGACCGAGCCGTGATGGCATTGGCCGACCAGAGCGGGAACGCACGATTCGCTTTTGATTCGTACCGAAGGTTCATCCAGATGTACTCGGACGTGGTACTCGGGGTCTCGATCCACGACTTCGAGCATCTACTGAAAGCCAAGCGCATGACGGCTGGAGTGAGCTCCGACTCCGAGCTTGGCGAGAACGATCTCAGAAACTTGGTCGAGGAATACAAGGCACTCGTCCGCAACCGCACGGGGAACGACTTCCCGCGCGATCCGGTCGTGCAGCTGTGGGGCGCGATCGAAGCTGTATGGAAGTCGTGGACTCTCAAGAAGGCGCGCGACTACCGCAAGGTCCACGGAATTCCGGAGGAGCTCGGCACCGCCGTGAGTGTCGTGGCGATGGTGTTTGGAAACCTCGGCGAGGACTCGGGCACTGGCGTGGCGTTTACGCGCAATCCCTCGACGGGAGAGAAGCGATTCTACGGCGAGTTTCTGGTGAACGCCCAGGGCGAAGATGTCGTTGCCGGCATTCGCACTCCGCTCGAGATCGACGAGATGGGCCAGCGCCTGCCCGACGCCTATAAAGAGCTGATGGACACCCAGGACAGGCTCGAGCGGCACTACCGCGAAATGCAGGATCTCGAGTTTACCGTCGAGCGCGGAAAGCTCTACCTGTTGCAAACGCGGACTGGAAAGCGAACCGCGGCGGCAGCGGTGAGAATTGCGCGCGACATGGTCTCCGAGGGACTCGTTGACGAAGTGGAAGCGGTGCGAAGAGTCCCCGCGGGACAGCTCGATCAGCTGCTGCACCCGATCATCGATCCGTCGATTCGGGCCACTCCGCTGTGCTCAGGCCTGCCGGCTAGTCCCGGCGCGGCGAGCGGGCGGGCGGTATTCGATCCCGACACTGCGGAGCAGCGCGCGCATGCGGGCGAGAACGTGATTCTCGTCAGGGACGAGACAACCCCGGAAGATTTTCACGGTATCGTTGCCGCCCGGGCCGTTCTCACGGCGCGCGGCGGAATGACCAGCCATGCCGCGGTCGTCGCTCGCGGAATGGGAAAATGCGCCATCGTCGGCTGCAAGGACATCGAAGTTGACATCGAGCACAGAAGCTTCAGCGTCAACGGGACGCACATCGCCGAAGGAGACTGGCTAACTCTCGACGGCGCGACGGGCCGCGTCTTCGCCGGCGACCTGTCCACGATTCCCAGTGAAGTGGTGCGTGTCACCAACGGGACACTTCCGGCATCGCAGGCCCCGCTGTACCAGTCCTACGCGCAGCTGCTGTCGTGGGCGGACAAGGTGCGGAAGCTTCGCGTGCGCGCGAACGCCGACACTCCGCGCGACGCCCGAATAGCTCGCAGCTTTGGCGCCGAGGGCATTGGCTTGTGTCGCACCGAGCACATGTTCTTCGAGGGCGATCGCATCACCGCGATGCGCGAGATGATCGTTGCACGTGAAGAAGGCGGACGCCGTCGCGCGCTGGCCAAGCTCCTTCCGATGCAGCGCGCTGATTTCGAGGGGATTTTCGAGGCGATGGATGGATTGCCTGTCACCATCCGTCTGCTCGATCCACCCCTTCACGAGTTTCTGCCGCACGGCGGCGAAGAGACCAAGCTGCTGGCGCGCACGCTCGATCTCCCGCGCGCGGACCTCAATCGAATCATCGAGTCGCTGCGCGAGACGAATCCCATGCTCGGGCATCGCGGTTGTCGGCTGGGAATCACCTATCCAGAGATCACCGAGATGCAGTCGCGGGCGATTCTCGAGGCCGCCGTGCGCGCGATGCGTCGGGGCATCGTCGTCAAACCGGAGATCATGATTCCGCTGGTCGCGACTGTTAAGGAGTTCGACCACCAGCGCGCGATCGTCGAAGAAGTCGCGAACCGCGTTCTGGGCGGTATGGGCGAAAAGATTTCTTATCTCATCGGCACGATGATTGAATTGCCGCGTGCGGCCCTGACGGCGGCACAGATCGCGCAGTCAGCGGAGTTCTTCTCTTTCGGAACAAATGACCTGACGCAGACTACGCTCGGGCTGAGCCGCGACGATGCGGGGCGGTTCCTTCCCTCTTACATTGATCGGGGTATTTTAGCCGACGATCCGTTTCAGATTCTTGACACCGAAGGGGTGGGTCGACTCGTAAGGATAGCAGCGGAGGAGGGCCGAAAGGTCCGTCCCAACATCAAACTGGGGATTTGCGGCGAGCATGGAGGCGAGCCGCGCTCCATTTCTTTTTGTCATTCCATTGGTCTCGATTATGTGTCTTGCTCACCGTTCAGAGTTCCAATCGCGCGTTTAGCCGCCGCACATGCCGCTCTTGACGCGTAAGCTCGCGCACGCTCGTCGCCTCGATCTGATGCCGGCGGGATCTCTCCCGATGGCGCAGATTCAGCATTCGCGACCACTGAGAATCGCGCTCGTCACCGAGTACTACTACCCACACCTCGGCGGCATCTGCGAGCACGTTCACTTCTTCGCGCGCGAGGCCCGTCGCTACGGGCATCAGGTCGACATCATTACATCCAACATCCCCGGCGCGCGCCCCGAGCCGCACGTCGTTCGCATCGGCAAGAGCCAGCCGGTGTACGCGAACGGATCGCAGGCGCGGTTCACATGGGGCTGGGAGCTGCGCAAGGACATTAAGCGCGTTTTCAGTCTGGGACAATACGACATCATCCACGTCCACTCACCGCTCAGTCCCGTTCTGCCGGTGCTGGCGATCGAGGAAGCGAACTGCCCCGTCGTCGGAACGTTCCACACATACTTCGATCGCTCGTTCTTCTACACGATCGGGAACCGATATTTCCAGAAACGACTCGATCAGCTCGACGCGGCGATCGCGGTGTCGCACTCGACGACGATCGCGCTCAATCGATACTTCGAGGCCAACTGGACGATCGTTCCCAATGGCATCGACACCGACGTCTTCAACCCGCACGTCCCCCGCCCCGCCGCACTGCGCACCGACGTCCCCGTCATTCTCTTCCTCGGCAGGTTTGACCCGCGCAACGGACTGACCACACTGATCGAATCCTTCAAGAAGGTCCGCGGCAAGAATCGCGAAGCACAGCTCGTCGTCGTGGGTGACGGTCCGCTGCGCAAGCACTACTATCGCGCCGCAGGCGGCGATCCCGATATCACTTTCGTTGGCTCGGTGCTCCATGAGCGCCCGAATTATTATGCCCATAGTGCTATGTACGCATGCCCAACCACCAAGGCATCGTTTGGCATCACGCTGCTGGAGTCGATGGCGTGCGAGACACCGGTCGTCTGCTCCGACATTTACGGTTTCCGGGACGTCGTAAAGCACGAGCGTGAGGCACTAATGGTGCATTGTGGAGATACGAACGCACTCGCGGATTCCCTGGTAAGACTGCTCGACGACGAGACTCTGCGAGCGCGGCTCGGCAAACGTGGGCGTCAGGAAGCGCTCCAATATTCATGGTCACGGGTTACTGAAGCGGTGCTGGACATTTACACTGCGGTTCTGAGACGGGCGACGCACGAATGATCGGACTGGCTGCAATCGGTTTGTCGGTGATTGGCGGAGCCATTCACGGGGCGTTTCATAGAAACAGCCCACTGTTCGGCCGCGCACTGGGCAAGATCGCCGGCGACAAAAAGGTCGTCGCGCTCACGTTCGATGATGGCCCGAACCCGGAAGCAACTCCGCTGATACTGGACACACTGCGCGAGAAAGGCGTAAAGGCCACTTTCTTCGTCCTTGGCAGTCACGCAGAGCGGTGGCCCGACCTGGTGCGGCGCATCGCGCATGACGGGCACCAGCTCGGGAATCACGGCTACTTCCATCGCAAGCTGCAGTTCAAGAGCCCGTTCTATGTCAGCCGCGACATACGCCTTGGAATCCGCGCGATCAAGCGCGCTGGAGCACCGGCACCGCGCTATTTCCGAGCTCCCCACGGCTTCCGCAGTCCGTGGACGACTCCGATCGCCAACTCCTACGGTGAGCGCACCGTAGGGTGGTCACTCGGGGTGTGGGACAGCGATCGACCTGGAGTCGACGAGATCGTGCGCCGTACGCTGGAGGGAGTCTCTCCCGGATCCATCATCCTGCTGCACGATGGCGACGGCTACAATGCCGACGGCGACCGGATGCAGACCGCGGCGGCGCTTCCCCTCATTATCGATCGCCTGAAGGACCAGGGCTACGAGTTCGCGACACTGCCCACTGAATGAGTCCTAAACTGAAGAAAGGGATTCGCTGGGCCATCTCGGCGGCGATTCTCGTCTTCCTCATTCTCTTCGCACGGACAATTGACTGGCACGCCGCATGGAACTCGATGCGCCACGCGTCGCTGCCACTCCTCGCGGCGGCAATCGGCGTCAATCTGCTCTCGGTTCTCATCAAGGGTGTGCGCTGGTGGCTTTTCCTCCGCCCCATCGGCATACCGTCGCTGTGGCTGGCCATACGCGCGTCGGTCGCCGGCGCCGGACTGAACAATGTCCTCGTCGCCAGCGGAGGCGATGCGGCAAGAGTGGTTTTTGTCTCACGCGTCAGCGGCGTGCCGAGCTCCACGGTATTGGCGTCGATGGCTCTGGAGAGATTGTTCGACCCGATCGGCTTCGTGATTCTGCTCGTCGTCGGGGTAATTGCGTTTCAGCTCCCGCCACAGCTGGAACGGTGGAAGGTTCCAGCCGAAATCCTGCTCGTTTTGATCGTCGCCCTGCTCGTGTTCTTCGTTTACGCCACGCGACGCATGAAACCCGAGCACGTGCCCGAGCGCCGCGCAAAGCCCCGCACCTTTATGGGAAAGTTTCGCGCGTATTTCGTCAGCTTCGGCAGAACCGCGGGCCGGCTGGCTACAGGGCCGCGATTCCTCGGCGCCATTCTCCTGTCACTTGCATCCTGGGCCTGCCAGCTGTGGACATTCGAGCTTGCAGCCGACGCGGCGCATGTGCCGATGCCTCTCGCCGCCAGCCTCGCCTGCCTGCTCGGCATCAACGTGGGTCTGGTGATCCGCGCCACACCGGGCAACGTCGGCTTCTTTCAATTCGTGTACGCGCTGATGGCGGAGCAGTTTGGCATCGCGCGTAATGACGCTATTGCGATCTCACTGCTGATTCAGACGCTGCAAATCCTGCCTTTGACGTTGCTTGGCATCGCGCTGGCTCCGGAATTCATTTTCCGGCGCGGGAAAAAGGATCGCGAGACCGAAGCAATCGCACAGACCATCGATGCCGAGCGAGCCACGCATCATGGCCCATTGTCTACCGCAGAGGAGGTCCTGAAGCGCGCGGACAGGGAAGGAGTCGCTGCGCCGACCGGAGAGGTGAAGCAGTAACCGGGTCTACGATCCCGAAGAAGCGCGCTGCAGAAAAGCCACGAATTCCGCTGGATCGCGCGTCAGTCCGGTGAACGTTCCGCGAATCTTGCCGTCCTTGTCGACCACGGCGTAAAGCGGAAGGGCTACCGTCCCGAACGTCTTCTCCTGAAACGCCTGCTGTTGCTCGTAGATTGGTCCGTCGCCGTCTGTGTAGAGGCGAGCCAGGACGAATTGATTCAGCTGCGCACCGACGTCTGGCCGATTGAAGATGTTCGCCTCCATCCAGCGACAATTCGTGCAGGTGTACCCGGTAAAATCGATGAACACCAGCTTGCCATTGATTCGCGCTGCGTCGATCGCCCCGGCGTAATCGTTGAGCACCCATTGTGGTGAGTTGCCGCTGGCACCGAGCGCAATCGGTGCGCGTGGAGGCAGAAAAGCTTCTACCTGAGGCAGAGTGCGTCCCGTGATGCCGCTCGCGAGCCAAATCGCGATGAGTGTCGCCACCATCACAGAGGCGAGTCTCGCCGGCGCGAAACGCCGATCGACGATGCCCGCTTTGCGGAGCGCCAGATAGGCTCCGCCCGCGAGAGCCAGACCGGTCCAGATAACCAGAACCACTTCGCGCGTGAAAATGCCCCAGTGCAGAACGAGGTCCGCGTTCGAGATGAACTTGACCGCGGCCGCGACCTCGAGGAGTCCAATGAGGACTCGCAGCGTGCGCATCCAGTCTCCCGCGCGTGGGAGATTGGCAACTACGCGTGGAACGAAGGCGAGCAGTACGAAAGGAAGAGCGAACGCCGTCGAGTAGACGATCATTCCCACAACTGGAGCCATCCAGGAGCCCGTCGCGGCGAGTACTAACAGCGTCCCAACGAAGGGTGCAGTGCACGTCACCGACGTCAGTGTGAACGTCGCACCCATGATCAGCGCACCAAGCGAGCTTCCCTGTCCAGCGTTGCGCGTCAGGCGATCGGCCGCCGTCAGAAGGCGCCAGGGAACGTTCAGCTCGAACCAGCCGAAGAGATTCGCCGCAAACACCAGGAAGAGCACAGCCAGCGCGAGGTTGACTCGTGGATCAGCAGCGAACCGATTCAGTCCCGACGCCCCGAACAAAGCAGCCAGCACCAGACCGAGAATCGTGAACGTGCTGATTATGCCGAGCCCGAATAGAATCGCCGTTCGTGCGCCGTCGGCGCGCCGATGCTCGCCCGAGAAATAGGCGATCGTTACCGGGACCATCGGGAAGACGCAGGGTGTCAACAGCGAGATGAGGCCCGTGCTCGCAGCCAGCCAGAGGAATCCGCTGCTCATCTATCTGGTCGCGATTCGGAGCGCGACATCGAGTTTATCCGTCCGCGCCGGCAGGCATAACTTGTCGCTGCAAACCTGATAACGCGCGCCGATCTGAAACTTGCGGACGCCGGAGACGGCTTTCCCCGGCACTCCAATCGGCATCGTAAAACGCGGGCTGCCCGAATAAAGCTCGGTTTCTATTCCAAAGTTCTTGTCGAATTTGCGGGCGGGCGCCGGCGCCTTGATCACGCCACGGACGAGAACGTCACCCGCACCTAGCAGCTCGAGCCGCAGTGGAATCGGCCCACCCGCCTTCTGAGTCAGGGAGTAGATGTGCCAGCCCTTGGCGATGTCCGCCTGCACCGTGACCGGGACCGTGCGACCGGAAGCAACATCCCGGATATGCGCTCCGCCCACGAGGGTCCATTTTACAGGACGCAAATCGGCGGCGCTGAGCGCCGGAGAGACGGCCGCACGAACATCGCTCCGTGACGAGGTCGACGGTGCAGACGGCGCCGCCACAACGACTGTCAAAAGAATCGAAAGGAAAAGTTTGCTCATCTGCTCCAAATATATCGATGCGCGGGCCTGAACCCTGCGTTAGTTACACCGTCCGTTCGAGCTCGGTTCAATAATGCTGCTGCTGTTGCAAACGCAGGCCGTGCCACCACCACCGCCGCACCCGCCATTTTTCTTCAACGGGTGGTACTACGTCGGGCGAACCGTCGCGCTTTCGATCATCGGATTCCTGGCGTTGATCCTGATGCTCCGGGTGTCCGGAAAGCGGACGCTCTCCAAGCTCAACGTCTTCGATTTCGTGTTCGTCGTTGCCGTCGGCTCGCTGTTCGCCAGCACCATCGTCGACAAGAACATCACCCTGGTCGAAGGGATGGCCGCGCTGGCGACGCTGATAGTGATCCAGATAGCTCTCGCCGAGTGGGCCGCGCGATCCAGGCTGGCCGACAGGATCATCAACGGCAGGCCAACATTGCTTTTTTCGCACGGGAAGTTCATTCCCAAAGCCCTGAAGCGGCAACGCATCACCGAGGGGGAGATCCGGGCCGCCATTCGCGATCACGGGGTCAAGAGAATCGAAGACGTCGACGCGGTTATTCTCGAGAACGACGGCTCGCTGAGCGTCGCATGGCAAAGCGAAGGGCCAGGGGAAACCAGCCTGGTCGACGCGCGGGTGCCGAAAGGAGCGAAGCGAGCGGATTCCACCCGCCGTTAGCGAATCCAGCGGGGCCGCGCTCTGGTTTGGCTTTTGCGACTCAGAAAGTCGTGATCAGTGAGTATTGATGCATCCCCACGCCGCAAGAAATTCGGGTTACCGCAGCTTTCTCGACGCCAGGGGCAGACTCTGGGAGGTTTGGATGGTTCATCCATCCTCCATCGAGCGCCGGAAAATGGAGCGTCGATCGCCCGTTGAGAACGCCGTCTTCCTTATCGAACAACGAGTCCTGGGCGATCGTCGGGCGCAACCCAGCTCGCGCGCGGCCGTGGCGTCCGAGTACAGTAGCGGGTGGCTTTGCTTCGCCAGCAAAGGCGAGAAGCGAAGGCTTGCACCGGTGCCCGTCAACTGGATGAGCGCGAACGACAGCCAGGTAGCGGAGTGGTGCCGCGTGGCGAAACGCGTCGTCAAATGCGGTCCGACCTGGGATCCGGAAGACGAAGAAGAGATCCCAGCGGCCAAATCCCGCCGTCGCCCGGATCCGGATAACGGCAGCCGGGCCTGACCCGACACCGCTCCCAACGGTCCATTTTCCTGCTCGCTTTGGCGCCCGACCAGGCCTCTGGAACGGGGTCAGAAGTGAGTGTTGCGCCCACGCAACGCTCTAACGTTCTGTTGCGCCCGCGACACACCCCAAAGGGCGTCTGACCCCCGCAGCACGCTGACTACATATGGTCCCCGACTTGCCCCCCGCTCACCGCGGCGCGCCACCGGTCCGGGCGTCAGGCCTTCGGGAACAGTCTCTCGTGGCATCCATAGGAAGGACCGGGGAGGCTACAGGTCATGGCCGACTCCGCGATGGGGCTTGACCGCAACTTCGATCCGGTTCCGTACTCCGCACCTATTAGTGCGGACCGTGTACCCGCCGATTTCAATCCGCGCGTCGCAACTCCGGACGCAGGCCAGATCGCCGATGTCGATCTGGGTTCGCTGATCAGGCTGGCGACCACGAAGCAGCAAAGCGGGGATGATGCAGAGGCAGAGCATTATTTCCTTAAAGCGCTTCAGCTCGCGGACAAGACGCTGGGATCAGCGCATCCAGAGATGATGCTGCTCCTCACGGATCTCACCCGCTTTTACCTCAAGAAGTCGGCATTCGCATCGGCAGAACCACACCTGCTGCGACTCCTCGAGCTGAAGCGCGCGAAAGGCGACGACCATCCCGAAGTCGCGACCGTACTGGCGAGTTTGGCGACCGTTCGTCAGGCGCTTGGAAGTCACGAATCAGCCGAGCAGCTCTGGCGCCGTGTTCTCAGCATTCGCGAACAGACGCTGGCACCCAACCATTTTGCAATCGCAACCGCCCTCGAGCACCTCGGCCAGTCGTGCGCGGCCCGCGGAAAAATCGCTGAGGGCCTCGAAGCATTTCAGCGCGCGCTGTCCATTCGCGAGCGGACTCTTGGCGTCGACCACGCAAGCCTTCGAGTATCTCGAGAGCGCATCGCCGATCTCGAGCTTCAGGACTCGGAAAGCTTTCTCGATCTCATACCGGAGGCTGCTCCAAGAATTTCACCCGAAAAATACCGGCTGACTTCCGGCGAGCCGCGCGTCACGCCTCTTCCGACCCTTATCGAGCGAGAGGCTGGCCCGTCGATCGTCAACCGTGAGCCGGTTCCCGCGCCGGTCACCCGTGAGAAGAAGGCAGCACCACCGCCGCCCGCGACTCCGAAGAA
>Ga0207648_10003973_pt1 | contig 15362 bp, 14 predicted proteins | sample KBSMisM32_FD_184310 | JGI IMG/M metagenome (GOLD analysis project Ga0207648, IMG submission 184310) | Miscanthus rhizosphere microbial communities from Kellogg Biological Station, Michigan, USA - KBS Miscanthus M3-2 (SPAdes) (version 2) | ecosystem: Host-associated > Plants > Roots >...
CGGACAGGCCGCCGGTTTTGCCGAGCGTGAGCAGGCCGCCGGTCGTCAACGTGCCGCTGCCGGAGAGCGTGCCGTTGAGGGTGATCGAGCCGCCGCCGGCGCTCGGATCGGCGCCCAGCGGAAGGTCGCAGTCGCTGCTGACCGTCTTGGCGCCGACCGTGTGGGTGAATTCGACGAGGTTGAAAACGACGTGGTTGCAGCGCAGCGTCGCGCTTGCGGTGCCGCCGAACTCAACCGCGCCTCCGTTGGAAGCGAAGGTGGACGGCCCCGAGATGGTCATCGCCCCACTGATCGACGTGGTGCCGCTGGAGGCCGTGAAGTGACCGGCGCCGAGCTTGAACGAGGTCGTGCTCAACGCCTGGTTGCCCGCCGTGAATGTCCCCGACGCCTGAGAGAAGCTCGTGGACACGGTGAGCGATCTGCTCATCGAAATCGTGCCCGTGTACCCCGCCGCGACGTTGACGTTGGCGACGATCCCGGCGAAACCCGGATCGATCGTCGAATCGGTGGACGAAGTGCCGTTGAAAGTCACCGTGTCTTCGGCGCCGGGAACCGCATTGTCGCTCCAGTTGTTCGCGCAGCTCCAAGAGCTGACAGCCCCGCAGCCCCCATCCCACGTCTTGGAGGTCGCGAGCGCCTCGCCGGGCAAGAGCAGGAGCAGGGCGATCAGCGCAAGGGAAAACAGGCCCCAACGGGGGCAGGAGCCGGCTGGCTTCGGGCTAAGCCCCATGGGTCTAGTTTGTTCATTGGCGGTTCCAATTCAGTCATCAGGCGAGCGGTCCTTCCCGCAAATTGGAGGAAGATGCGATCGCCGCGCCAATCTGACATCCAAGTATCGTCACGAGCGATGGACGCCTTGAATAAGCCGATTCCAGGGCCCATGTTCACCTGGGTGAAGTGGCTCTCGTGGGTGGAGCTGGGGATCTTCGGCCTGCTGATCGCCTTCTGGGCCCTGCCCGGCTTCGAAACCGAGACGATGCTCTTCGGCTGGGCCCACGGGCTCGGCTTCGTCGCCCTGTGCATCGTGATTTGGGTCGCTTGCGGCAGGCGCGAGGCGCCTTACACGCTGCTGGCGGCGACGCTGACGCCAGTCGGGCCGGTGGGCAGCGTGATCGGCATCGAGCTGATCGAACGCAAGGGTCTGTGGGTCGCGAAACCCGCTCAAAGGGCCACCGAATCCTCGTAAAGCGCTCAACTCTGCTTGACCCCGCCGCTTTGACGCTGTATAGGTAATCGTTGACTGTTCCTCTGAGCAGTCCCGTTTAGGGGAACGGCCGCGTCGGCATCCCTCCCTGGCTACCGACGCGCAGGTGCAGTGAGGGTCGCGCGGACCCCCCTGCCTCCCGCGGCCCCGCTGTGCCGCTCTGCCCGTGCCGTTTTATCCGCGCAGATTGCGGAGGACCGTCTGCAGGATGCCGCCGTTGCGGAAGTAGGCAACCTCGTTCGGGGTGTCGAGCCGCACCTTTGCCTCGAACTCGACCGGCTCGCCGCCGTCCCTCCGCGCGGTTACGTTCACGCTCTTTGCCCCCCCGTCCTCGAGGTCGCCGAGGTCGAACGCCTCACTGCCGTCGAGGCCGAGCGACTCCGCGCTCTCGCCTGGCGGGAACTGCAGGGGCAGCACGCCCATGCCAATCAGGTTCGAACGGTGGATGCGCTCGAAGCTCTCGGCGATCACGGCGCGCACGCCGAGCAGCTTCGTTCCCTTCGCCGCCCAATCGCGTGAGGAGCCGGAGCCGTACTCCTTGCCTGCGAGCACGACCAGCGGCACGCCCTCGCCGGCATAGGCCATCGCCGCCTCGTAGATGGTCGTCTCCTCGCCGTCGGGGAAGTGACGGGTAAAGCCGCCAGCCCGGTCTATGAGCAGGTTGCGCAGGCGAATGTTGGCGAAGGTGCCGCGGATCATCACCTCGTGGTTGCCGCGGCGCGAGCCATATGAGTTGAAATCGCGAGGCTCGACGCCTTGCTCGACCAGCCAGGCCCCGGCGGGGCTGTCCCGCTTGATCGCACCTGCCGGGGAGATGTGGTCGGTGGTGATCGAATCGCCGAGCAGGGCCAGCACCCGCGCCCCTTCGATCGGCTCGACCCCGGGCGCCTCGGCCGGCATGCCTTCGAAGAAGGACGGCCGGCGCACGTAGGTCGAGTCGGGCCAGGTGTAGCGGTCGCCCTCGGGCACCTCGACCGCCTGCCACGTCTCGTCGCCGCTGAGCACGTTGGCGTAGTTGCGGGTGAACATCTCCGAGGCGACGGAGCGGCCGGCCAGCTCCTTGATCTCGGCGGTGTCGGGCCAGATGTCGCGCAGGTAGACCGGCGCCCCGTCGGAGCCCTCGCCGAGCGGCTCGCCGGTCAGATCGAGGTCCATGCGACCGGCCAGGGCGTAGGCCACGACCAGGGGCGGACTGGCGAGGTAGTTCGCCTTCACATCCTGGTTGATCCGGCCCTCGAAGTTGCGGTTGCCCGAGAGCACCGCGCAGACCGCGAGGTCCTTCTCCTCGATCGCGGCCGATATCTCCGGCGGCAGCGGTCCCGAGTTGCCGATGCAGGTGGTGCAGCCGTAGCCGACGAGGTTGAACTGCAGCTCGTCGAGGTACTGCGTCAGCCCGGCCTCGTCGAGGTAGTCGGTGACCACCGTCGAGCCCGGCGCCAGCGAGGTCTTCACCCAGGGCTGGCGGGAAAGCCCCTTTTCGACGGCGTTACGCGCCAGCAGCCCGGCGCCGATCATCACACTCGGGTTGGAGGTGTTGGTGCAGCTGGTGATCGCCGCGATCACGACCCGGCCGTGGTCGAGCTCGAAGCTCGTGCCGTCCTCGAGCGTCACCTCGATCGCGTCGTCGCTGGCGCGCTCGGCGAGCGCCGTCGTCGCGCCGCTCAGCGCCGGCCGTGGCCGGCCTCGCTCGTCGTCGTGCTGCTCGGCCGGTGGGTCGGAGGCCGGAAAGGACTCCGCGATTGCCTCGTCGACTCCGTTGCCGAGCTGCTCGCCGGCCTCCGGGTCGAACTCCGCCATCGCCTCGAGGAAAGCCTCCTTGGCGTCGGCGAGCGGTACGCGGTCCTGGGGCCGCTTCGGCCCGGCGATGCTCGGCGCCACATCGCCGAGGTCGAGCTCCAGCAGGTCCGAGAAGGCCGGGTCCGGCGATCCCGGCTCGTGGAACATCCCCTGCTCGCGGGCGTAGGAGTCGACCAGCTCGAGCAGGCCGGTTGGCCGGCCGGTCAGCTCCAGATAGCGCAGGGTCTCGGCGTCGACCGGGAAGATCGCACAGGTCGAGCCGAACTCAGGCGACATGTTGCCGATCGTCGCCCGGTCGGCCAGTCCCAGCGTCGCCAGGCCGGGACCGAAGAACTCGACGAACTTGGAGACGACGCCGCGCTGGCGCAGCATCTCGGTCACGGTGAGCACGAGGTCGGTCGCCGTCGCTCCCTCGGGAAGCTCGCCGGCCAGCTTGAAGCCGACGACCTGCGGCAGCAGCATCGAGACGGGCTGGCCGAGCATCGCCGCCTCGGCCTCGATCCCGCCGACACCCCAGCCAAGCACGCCGAGGCCGTTGACCATCGTCGTGTGCGAGTCGGTGCCGACCAGCGTGTCCGGATACGCCTGCGGGACGCCGCCGTTCTCGCGGCTGTAGACGACCTTCGCGATGTGCTCGAGGTTGACCTGGTGGCAGATGCCGGTCGCCGGCGGCACGACGCTGAAGTTGTCGAAGGCCTCGCGCCCCCACTTGAGGAACGAGTAGCGCTCGCGGTTGCGCTCGAACTCGCGCTCGGCGTTGACGGCAAATGCGCGGGCGTTGCCGAAGGCGTCGACCTGAACCGAGTGGTCGATCACCAGATCGACGTCGACGAGGGGGTTGATCGCCTCGGGGTCTCCCCCAATCTCAGCCATCGCATCGCGCATCGCCGCCAGGTCGACCACCGCGGGCACGCCGGTGAAGTCCTGCATCAGCACCCGCGCCGGCTGGAGCGGGATCTCGACACTGGGCTCGGCTGACGCATCCCACCCCGCGATCGCCTCGACCGCCTCGCGCGTCACGTTGACCCCGTCCTCCAACCGCAGCACGTTCTCCAAGAGCACCTTTATGGAGTACGGCAGCTTGGCCACGTCGAACCGCTCAGCCAGCGCATCGAGTCGATAGATCTCATACGACCTGCCGCCCACGTCCAGGGTCGCGCGTGCTCCAAATGAGTCAGGAGAGCTCACAGCTCAATCCTAGGCAACCGCTGGTTGGGGGCGGTCGGAGCGGCCCTCGAACGGGCGGATACTCAAAATGCCGGGCTCATTAGGCCGGCATTTGTCCGGGCGAGGGCCGCTCCGACCGTCCCCAAATCAACGCTTGCCGGTCTGCCCTTTGGCGACGGCCGCGGCGGCCTTCTGTCCGGACTCGCCGCTGGCCGCCTTGACGCCGATCGCTGGGCTGGCGAGTGCGAAGTGAGCTAGGAAGCGCTGCTGGACCGGGGCGACGGCGATCTCGACCTTGTTGCGCTCGATCGCCTTGACGACAGCGTCCGCCACCTGCTTCGGGGAGCCGGTGCCCAGGCCCGGTATGGGTTTTGCGCCCGAGTCGGCGTACATGCCGGCTTCCCGGATGGTTCCGGGCGAGACGATCGAGACGCCGACCCCGACTGGGTCGAGATCGGCGCGCAGGCCGAGCGCGAAGCCACGCAGGCCGAACTTGGTCGCGTTGTAGACGGAGGAGAGCGGCGTCGCGGACTTGCCCGAGAGCGAGGAGATGAAGACCATGTGGCCGGCGCCGCGCTCGACCATCTGCGGCTCGAGGGCGCGCGCAAGGAGCATCGGCGCCTCGAGGTTGACCCGCAGGGCGCGGAGCAGGTTCTCGGAGCTGAATTCGGGAAGGCGCCCGGTGGCCGGCAGCCCCGCGTTGGCGACGAGAACGTCGACCTCGCCCGCTTCGGCGGCGAGCTGCTCCGCCGCGCCGGCCTCGGCCAGATCAGCCGGGAATGTGCGGTGGCCCTCGCCGGGAAGCTCGGCGGTGAGCTTCTCCAGATCCTCCGGTTTGCGGCTGCTGAGAAACAGGACGGCCCCACGGGCGGCGAGAGCTCCGGCCATCGCCCGCCCAAGGCCTCCGGTGGCGCCCGTCAAGAGCGCTGTTTGCCCCGCAAGTTTCATCGCAGCGCGCAAGCTACCAGCGTCGGCGTCGAAGGGATAGCGGCCGCCCAAGCGCGAAAGATCGCAAAATGTTTGTTTTCTATGAGCAAACGACCGGCGGATCGTCTACACTGCCGCCGTTCGAAATAACCGAAACGCCGAATCCCGCACGCCGGAGGCGCCGCGGGAGCGGGGGAACCACGTTTTCGGGGCTAACTCGCCTGACTCAGGCGAGGGCGCAGGCTCCTTTCGCGCCAGCCCGACAGCTAACCCCGTAGGCCGACGAAGGAGATCGGTTTGCGCAACAACGACAAGAACCTGAAGCCAGGCATAGCCGCCGTGGTCGGAGTATTGGCCATGATGGCCCTGCTGCCCGGCACGGCAGCCGCCGAATGCGGCGGAGGCGGCATCTCGGCCGCCGAAACCGACGTCTGCACCCCGACGGCAAAAGCGAGGCTGCTGAAGAGCGGCCAGCTGATTCCGCCAAAATCGGCGCCGCCGCGGGTCAAGGCCGTGATCGCCGCGGCCAACCGGATCCGCACCAAGCCCTACATCTGGGGCGGTGGCCACGCTCGCTGGTGGGACCGCGGCTACGACTGCTCGGGCTCGGTCAGCTTCGCGCTGCACGGTGGCAAATTCCTCGAAAGCCCATTGCCCTCCGGGCCGATGGAGAGCTGGGGCCTGCCCGGCAAAGGGCGCTGGATCACCGTCTATGCCAACGCCGGTCATGCCTACGCGGTGATCGCCGGCGTGCGCTGGGACACCTCGGGCGATTCGAGCGGCACCGGCCCCCGCTGGCACGAAGACCTGCTCAGCAACGCGGGCTTCGTCGCCAGGCACCCAGCCGCCTTCTGAACAGGGCAGGGCCATACTCCGCCCCGGCCAACCGGCCGGGGCGAGACTGTCCTTGCTTTCCTCGACCACTCGGATAACGTTTTCATGTAGCTGCTACACCCGACATCCGCCTTGCTGGTCTCTCCAAGCGCTACGGCGAGGTGGTTGCGGTTGCCGGCATCGACCTCGAGATCGAGGCCGGCGAGTTCTTCACCATGCTCGGGCCCTCGGGCTCGGGCAAGACGACGACGCTGCGCATGATCGCCGGCTTCGAGGACCCGAGCGCGGGGACGATCGAGCTTGCCGGCGAGGACGTCAGCGGCGTCCCCCCCTACGACCGGGCGGTCAACACGGTCTTCCAGGACTACGCCCTCTTCCCGCATATGACCGTTGGTGAGAACGTCGCCTACGGGCTGCGGATCGCCCGCGTCCCCAAGGCCGAGCGGGCCAGGCGCCGCGACGAGGCGCTCGAGATGGTCCGCCTGCCCGGCTATGGCGATCGCAAGCCGGGCGAGCTCTCCGGCGGTCAGCGCCAGCGGGTCGCCCTGGCGCGCGCGATCGTCAACCGGCCCAGGGTGTTGCTGCTCGACGAGCCGCTCGGCGCCCTCGACCTGAAGCTTCGCGAGCAGATGCAGGTCGAACTGAAGACGATCCAGGGAGAGGTCGGGATCACATTCGTCTACGTCACCCATGACCAGGACGAGGCGCTGACGATGAGCGACCGCATTGCCGTCTTCAACGAAGGCCGGATCGAGCAAGTGAGCCAGCCGGTCGAGCTCTACGAGCGCCCGGCGACCGAGTTCGTCGCCGGCTTCGTCGGTGTCTCGAATTTGCTTGAGCGCGAGGGCGCCCGTTTCACGATTCGCCCGGAGAAGATCCAGCTGATCGATCGCGCCGCCGCGGCAAACGGGCTGCGGACCGAGCGCGGGCGGATCGCGGAGGTCGCCTACGCGGGGATGGTGACCCGGTACACGGTCGCGCTCGAGCAAGGCGGAGAGCTTCAAGTCATACGGCAGAACGTCGACGGAACCTCGCTCGACGACTGGCGTGCGGAGCAGGGTAGGGAGGTCGTCGTCGGCTGGCGCCCGGAACACACGGTCGCCGTCCGCGACAGTTCGACCACTACAGAGGAGGAACCATCGTGAAACGGAGACGACAGGCAAATTCCGCGCGAACCGCGTGGCTGATCATCGGGGGACTGCTGGCGATCATGCTCGTGCTCGCCGGCTGCGGCTCCAGCAGCGGTGGCGGCTCGGGCGGCGAAGAACTGCAGAAGCTCGGCAAGGGTGAGGGCGAAGTCGACCTGATCTCCTGGGCCGGCTACGTCGAACCGGAATGGAGCAACCCGTTCGAACAGAAGACCGGCTGCAAGGTGAAGAACAAGGTGGCCGGCACCTCCGACGAAATGGTCTCGCTGATGCGCACCGGTCAGTACGACGGCGTCTCGGCATCGGGCAACGCGACCGCACGCCTGGTCGACGGCGGCGACGTTTCCCCTGTCAACGTCGAACTGGTGCCCAACTACAAGACGGTCTTCAGCGATCTCAAGAACCAGCCGTACAACACCTTCGACGGCGTGCAATACGGCATCCCGCATGGCCGCGGCGCCAATCTGCTGATGTGGAACCCAGATGAAGTGAAGCCAGCGCCGACCTCCTGGAACGTGACGATGGATCCGAAGGTCGCCGCCGAATACAAGGGCAAGATCAGCCAGTACGACGACCCGATGTCGATCGCCGAAGCGGCCGTCTACCTGAAGGCGCACGAACCGAAGCTCGGCATCGAAAGCCCCTACGAGCTGAACGAAGAACAGTTCGAAGCGGCTGTCGAACTGCTCAAGGAACAGCGTGCCAACGTCGGCGAATACTGGTCCGAAGCCGCCAAGCAGATCTCGGCCTTCGCCAACGGCGACAACGTCGTCGGGACGACCTGGCAGTACCAGTACTTCGCGCTGAAGGGCGAAGGCAAGCCGGTCGCGGCAAGTCCCGCCAGCCAGGGCTTCCTCCCCTCCGAGGGGGCGACGGGCTGGTCGGACACCTGGATGATCAGCTCGCATGCCAAGCACCCCAACTGCATGTACATGTGGATGAACTGGATCATCGAACCGAAAGTGAACGCGGAAGTGGCCGAATTCTTCGGTGAGGCGCCGGCGCAGAGCCTGGCCTGCGAACAGACCAAGGAAAAGGACTTCTGCACCAACTACCACGCCGACAACCCCGGCTTCTGGAAGCGCGTCTACTACTGGCAGACCCCGGTCGCCGACTGCGGCAACGGCGAAACCGACTGCAAGGACTACAACGCCTGGGTCCAGGCCTGGACGTCGATCAAGGGGTGAGCCGCCGGCTCGCCACCTTCCTCCACGGGCGCCCCCACCTGCAGGTGGGGGCGCTCCTGGCCGCGCCAGCCGGCTGGCTGGTGATCGGCTACCTCGGCTCGCTGGCGATCCTGCTCGTAGCCGCTTTTTGGACGATCGACCCGCTCAGCGGCGAGGTGATCCGCGGCCTCAGCTTCGAAAACTTCGAAACCCTCTTCAACGAACCCGTCTACCGCGACATCGTCGGTCGCACGGTCCTGATCGCGGCGCTGGTCACGGTGACCGACGCGGTGCTCGCCTTCCCGATCGCCTTCTACATGGCGAAGGTCGCAAGCCGGCGGGGCAAGGCGATCCTCGTCGTCGCCGTCCTGGTCCCGCTCTGGTCGAGCTACCTGGTCAAGGTCCTCTCCTGGCGGACGATGCTCTCCGCCGGGGGAGTGATCAACTGGGCCCTGGAGCCCCTCGGCCTGAACGGCCCCGGCTACGGCAACACCGCGGTCTGGCTGGTGATGAGCTACCTCTGGCTGCCGTACATGATCCTGCCGATCTACGCCGGGCTGGAGCGGATTCCGGACTCGCTGATCAGCGCCTCCGAGGACCTCGGCGCCTCGCCCTTCACCAGCTTCCGCCGCGTGATCCTGCCGCTCGCCTTCCCGGCCGTCGTCGCCGGCTCGATCTTCACCTTCGCCCTCACGCTCGGCGACTACATCACGCCGCGGCTGGTCTCCAACAACCAGTTCATCGGCAACGTCATCTTCAACAACATCTCCAACAACCTGCCGCTCGCCTCCGCCCTGGCGCTGGTGCCGATCGTGGTCATGGTCGGCTACCTGATGGTGGCGCGGAAGCTGGGCGCATTCGAACACCTGTGACGCGGCGATGAGGCTCTCGAAGAAAGCGCGGATCGTCTTGCGAACAGCGGTGGGGATCGGCCTCGCCTTCATCTACATCCCGCTGATCGTGCTCGGGATCTACGCCTTCAACGCGAGCAACATCCTCGAGTGGCCGCCGCCGGGCCTGACCACCGACTGGTTCCCGAAGGCGGTCGAAAACGAATTCGCGCGGGAAGCGTTCGTCACCTCGATCAAGGCGGGGCTGGTGGCGACGGTGATCGCGCTGGTCCTCGGCACGCTCGCCTCGCTGGCCGTCGCCCGCCACCGCTTCTTCGGCCGGGAGACGATCTCCTTCCTCGTCATCCTGCCGATCGCACTGCCGGGGATCGTCACCGGCGTCGCCCTGAGCAACACCTTCACCCAGGTGCTCGGCATCGACCTCAGCCTCTTCACGGTGATCGTCGGCCACGCCACCTTCTGCATCGTCGTCATCTACAACAACGTGATCGCCCGCCTGCGCAGGGTCTCCGGCTCCTTCGAGGAGGCCTCGGCCGACCTCGGCGCCGACACCTGGCAGACCTTCCGCTTCGTCACCCTGCCCAGTCTGCGCAGCGCGCTCGGCGCCGGCGCCCTGCTCGCCTTCGGCCTCTCCTTCGACGAGATCATCGTCACCACGTTCACGATCGGGGCAGGCGAAGAAACGCTGCCGATCTGGATCTTCCGCAACCTCTTCCGACCCAACCAGCTGCCGATCGTCAACGCCGTGGCGGTGATCGTCGTGCTGATCTCAATCGTGCCCGTCTACGTCGCCTACCGGCTGACGAGCGAGGAAGGCGGCGCCACGGGGGCGATCCGCGGGCGCATCGAGGGCGGCGGGGTCGAGACCGAGGCGACCGCGGTGCCGTAGGAGGGGCTGGCGAATCGCGTCTGCGAGGGTTTACTGACTGCTCGTTGCTAAACCCTGCGGGCCCTGCTGCCGATGCAGCGCTGGTGAGGGCCACGCGTGCAAACCTCTTGGCCGCCCTGGCCTCGGTACTGCCGATCCTGCTGATCTGCGCCGTCTCGGTGGCCCACGCCGGGCCTGCCCAAGGGGGGTCGGGAGGCGCTCCCGCGCAGGCGTCGGTCGTCGGCGGCAATGAAGCCCAGGCAGGACAGTTCCCGTGGATGGCCTTCATCGCCATCTCCGAAGGGCAGGAATTGCTCACCTGCAGCGGTTCGGTGATCGCCCCCCGGGTCGTGCTCACAGCCGCGCACTGCGTCGTCAACGAGGAAAGCGGCGCCCTGCGCAACCCCGCCTCCTACCGGGTCGTAACCGGCGTCGTCAACTGGACCTCGGCCGAACGCCAGGTCTCGACGGTCCCCCGCCTGATTGCCTATCCGAAGTTCGGAACGGCGCCGGAGGGCTTCGGCGACGTCGCGCTGCTGGCCCTCTCCGCCCCGGTGTCCGCGCCGGCGATACCGCTCGCCAAGGCGCCGCGCTTCGTCAAGGCCGGCACGCGCGCCAGGGTCATGGGCTGGGGCGACATGAGCTACGAGCAGAAGGGCGTCACCGAATCGCTGATGTGGGCGAAGACCGTCGTCGAGGGAACCCGCTGCGAAGGATTCCGGGGTCGGGTGTGCGCAGTCGACTTCCCGAGGTTCAGGTCCGGGGTCTGCTCGGGAGACTCGGGCGGCCCCCTCGTCGCCTTCGACAAGAAACGGGGCTGGATCGAGTTCGGGATCGCCCAGGCCGTCTTCTACAAGTGCACAACGCACCGGCCGCAGCTCTTCACGCGCACCGACCTGCTCGCGAAATGGATCGCGGGCAGGACTCAGGAACTCGAAGCGGGCTGAGCCGGCTCCGCGAGGAGGGCCTAGAGCGGGATGTTGCCGTGCTTGCGCTTCGGCTGCTCGACGCGCTTTGACTGCAGCATGCGCAGCGCCCGGATCAGCTTGGGGCGCGTCTGGCGCGGCTCGATCACGTCGTCGATGTAGCCGCGCTCGGCCGCCGAGTAGGGGTTGGCGAAGTGCGCCTTGTAGTCGTCGATCAGCTTCTGGCGCCGCTCGTCGGGCGTCGGCGAGGAGCCGATGTCCTTGCGGTAGATGATGTTGACGGCGCCCTCCGGCCCCATCACCGCGACCTCGGCGGTCGGCCAGGCGACGTTGTAGTCGGCCAGCATGTGCTTCGAGTTCATCACGTCGTAGGCGCCGCCGTAGGCCTTGCGGGTGACGACGGTGAGCTTCGGCACCGTCGCCTCGGTGAAGGCGTAGAGCAGCTTGGCGCCGTGGCGGATGATGCCGTTCCACTCCTGGTCGGTCCCGGGCAGGAAGCCGGGCACGTCGGTGAAGGTGAGCAACGGCACGTTGAAGGCGTCGCAGGTGCGGACGAAGCGGGCCGCCTTCTCGGAGGCCTCGATGTCGAGCACGCCGGCGAGGTGGGCGGGCTGGTTGCCGACGACGCCGATCGGAAAGCCGTCGAGGCGCGAGAAGCCGCAGACGATGTTCTTGGCGAAGTGCTCGTGGACCTCGAAGAACTCGCCGTCGTCGACGACGCGTGCGATCACATCGCGCATGTCGTAGGGCTTGGACGGGTCGTCCGGGACCAGCGAGTCGAGCTCGGCGTCTTCGTGCTCGGGGTCGTTCTCCGGGGCGAAGCGCGGTGGGGCCTCGAGGTTGTTGGAGGGCAGGAAACCGAGCAGGTAGCGGACGTCCTCGAGGCAGCTCTCCTCGTCCTCGGCGGCGAAGTGGGCGACCCCGGACTTGCTGTTGTGGCTCATCGCACCGCCGAGCTCCTCGAACTCGACCTCCTCGCCGGTCACCGTCTTGATCACTTCCGGGCCGGTGATGAACATGTGCGAGGTCTCCTTGACCATGAAGATGAAGTCGGTCATCGCCGGCGAGTAGACGGCTCCGCCGGCGCACGGCCCCATGATCACGCTGATCTGCGGAATCACGCCCGAGCATTTGACGTTGCGGACGAAGACGTCGCCGTAGGCGCCGAGCGAGACGACGCCCTCCTGGATGCGGGCGCCGCCGGAGTCGTTGATGCCGATCACCGGCGCCCCGACCTGGGCGGCGAGGTCCATCACCTTGCACATCTTCTCCGCCATCACCTCGCCGAGGCTGCCGCCGAAGACCGTGAAGTCCTGCGAGAAGACGAAGACGGTGCGGCCGTCGATCGTGCCGTGGCCGGTGACGACGGCGTCGCCCCATGGCCGTTTCTTCTGCATCTCGAAGTCGTAGGTGCGGTGGCGGACGAAGGTGTCCAGCTCCTCGAAGGAGCCCGGATCGAGCAGCTTCTCGATCCGCTCGCGCGCGGTCATCTTGCCCTTGGCGTGCTGCTTCTCCACCGCCTCCTCGGAAGCCGAATGGATCGCTTCCTCGCGCAGCTCGCGCAGATAGGCGAGCTTCTCCTCGTGGGAGATGGGGTTCCGTTCCCTCATCGAGCGCGGGAGTCTATTTGCACGCCGCCGGCAAAGGCTTGATACCGGATCAGGTATCATCGCCGTGTGGATTCTCCCCAAACGATCATCCGTCAGGCCCGGCTGGCCGCGGGCCTGTCGCAGCGCGCCCTCGCCATGCGAGCCAGTACCTCGCAACCGGCGATCGCCCGCTACGAGCGCGGCGTGGCGATACCGTCCTGGGAGACGCTGGCGAGGCTGATGACGGCTTGCGGACGCAAGCTCTCGCTCAAGGCGGAGATCGCCGCCGACCCGCACGACATCGCCCTCGCCGAACGGATGCTCGAACTCACGCCTCGTGAGCGTCTTCGCAGTCTCGCTCGGTATGCACGCCTGCGGAGGTCGACGGGGTGACGGAGTTCGACCCCGAAAAGCTGCTGCGCGCTCTGGTCGAGCATGGGGTCGATTTCTGCGTGATCGGGGCCGTGGCCGCGTGGCTGCAGGGCAGTCCGGCCGTCACCCTGGACCTCGACGTGATGCCCCGCCGCGATCTGGACAACGCAGATCGGCTGGCGGCGGCCCTCAACTCGCTCGCAGCCCGTCCCCCGGGAGCCGAGGCGCCGGTCGAGCTGGAGGGCGCCGATTTCCTCGGCTGGCAGGCGCAGCGGTTCGAAACTGCCGCGGGCCCTCTCGACGTGGTCCCACATGCAGCGGCCATCGGCGCCTTCGAGGAGGTGGCGACCGTCGGCCTGGAGCTCGACGACCTGTCGATCCGCGCGATCACGATCGACGAGGTGATCGCCTCGAAGGAAGAGCTCGGCCGGCCCAAGGACACGGCCGCCCTGCCTGCGCTCTATGCGGCGCGAGAGGCGCTCGGGCGCAGGCAGGGTCGGTAAGGCTCCTCTACCTAGAGTTCGGCGCAGACCGCGTAGGCGACGATCTGCCAGTTTTCGGCCTCTTCGGGAGTCTCGCGGCCACCGGCGATCCAGCCGATCCGGCCATTGTTGGAGTCGACGAGCGGATAGGACGCGTTGACGGCGACCGTCACTTTGGCGGACGAGTTGATGCGGGCGCCACCGCCGATCGCTTCCTTGCCCGATGGGCATTTGGCGGTCACGGTCTTTTCGTCGAGGGAGTCGTTTTCGCTCGTTTCGGTCACGTAGGTGACGTTCCTGAGCAGCTGAGCGAGGAAGTTCGGCGCCAGCTTGCTGCTGCTGACCGCGCCGCTGCCAAGCTTGTTCTCGCCGACGGCGCCGTTCTTGATCTTCGGTTCGGTGACGACCTGGCCGCCGAGCTGTTCGGAGCGCACCGCGCCCTTCGCCAGAGCTTCGGTGCCGACGTTGCCCGCCGCGATCTTGCTCGAGATCACCGAGCGGTTGCGCAGCTTCGCCGTCGTCACCGCGCCGTTGTGGAGCTTCGGCGTCGTCACCGCGCCGTTGCCCAGGTCCTTCGTCTTCACCTTGCTGGCGGTCTTCGCCGCGTAGGCGGCGCCGCCAAGCGCAAGGAAGAGCGCGAGGCACGACATCACGTTGGCGAAGGACAGGTGCTTGCTCAGCTGCTTCAACTGGCTCATCTCCTTGGCAGTTCGTGGATTAGGCGAAGGGCGGCTTGCGCGGCTCGGCGAGGCCGTCGAGGATCCGCTCGAGATCGGACTCTGCGAGCCCCGAATCCTCGGCGGCGCGCAGGGCGACACGGGTGCCGAAGCCCTTCTCGGCCATCGTCACCTCTATCCCTTCGACGGCGGCTACCAACTCGGACAGCTCGGGCTCGGACTTCATCAGCGTCCGCGCAGCTTCGATCATGCCGCCCGCTTCAACCGGCGATTCCAGGTTCCTGCCCGCAAACTGCGGTGAACGAGTCCGTTCAGGCGGGAGAGTCGGCGCGGATCCGACATCGACCACACGACGGAGCTCGATGTCGGATACGCGCCTAGGACCAGTGGCTAAAAGAATGCCCCGCCGCGGTACTCCCCAAACACGTCTCGCATCGCGCCGCAGACCTCGCCGATCGAGGCGTCGGCGGCGAGGGCGGCGCGGATCGGATGGAGGAGGTTGCCCTCGCCGCGGGCGACGTCGCGCAGGGACTCGAGCTTCTCCTCGACCGCGGCCTGGTCGCGCGACTCCTTGAAGGCTTTGAGCCGGGCCAGCTGGCGCTCCTCCGCCTCCGGGTCGACGCGGAGGATGTCGACGTCGTCGACCTGGTCGGTGACGTACTTGTTGACGCCGACGACGATGTCCTGACCGGACTTGTAGCGCTCGTGGTAGGAGAGCGCCGACTCCTCGATCTCGCGCTGCATGAACTCGAGCGCCTCGACCGAGCCGCCGAGCTCTTCGACCTTCTCCATCAGCTCCCAGGCGCGCGCTTCGATCTCGTCGGTCAGCGACTCGACGAAGTAGGAGCCGGCGAAGGGGTCGACCGTGTCGGCGGCGCCGGACTCGTAGGCGAGCACCTGCTGGGTGCGCAGGGCGATCCGGGCGGAGCGCTCGGTCGGCAGCGCCAGCGCCTCGTCGAAGCCGTTGGTGTGCAGCGACTGGGTGCCGCCGGCGACCGCGGCGAAGCCCTGGAGGGCGACGCGGATGATGTTCACCTCGGGCTGCTGGGCCTGGAGGGTGACGCCGCCGGTCTGGGTGTGGAAGCGCATCATCTTCGCCTTTTCGTCGGTGGCGCCGAACCGCTCCTCCATGATCTTCGCCCACATCCGGCGGGCGGCGCGGAACTTGGCGACCTCCTGGAAGACGTTGTTGTGGCAGTTGAAGAAGAAGGCCAGGCGCGGCGCGAACTCGTCGACGGCCAGCCCCGCGTCGATGGCGGCCTGCACGTAGGCGATGCCGCTGCAGAGGGTGAAGGCGACCTCCTGGACCGCCGAGCACCCCTTCTCACGGAAGTGGTAGCCCGAGATCGAGACG
>Ga0207648_10003976_pt1 | contig 15353 bp, 15 predicted proteins | sample KBSMisM32_FD_184310 | JGI IMG/M metagenome (GOLD analysis project Ga0207648, IMG submission 184310) | Miscanthus rhizosphere microbial communities from Kellogg Biological Station, Michigan, USA - KBS Miscanthus M3-2 (SPAdes) (version 2) | ecosystem: Host-associated > Plants > Roots >...
GAATCTTGTACTGGCATTTAACGACTCCCTGCCGGTGAAAAATGATACGCTTACACAATGGCAACAATTTAAAGCACAATCGGAAGAAAAAATTGAGGCCAATGAAAAGCGCATAATTGAACTTAAAACAACTGCGACAAGTAAGGAAGAAAAAATGAAAGAGAATTATAAAAAAACGATCAGTGAGCTGGAGCGAAAAAATGAGGATCTTAAAAAAAACCTGGCCAATTATAAAAACGATGAAAATGGCGACTGGCAATCATTTAAACAAAAATTCAACAAGGAAATCGATGCGGTTACAAAATCAATCCGGTCCATAAAACTAAAACAACCTGGTTGAAAACGGCGAATTTTTAAAGGAGTATAATAACAATTCAACTAAATTTTTTTATGAACAGGAAGCAGAAGAACAATAAAACAGAGGATGCCGAACTTGAAAAATCCAAAGCCCATATCATTGTTGAGATAATTGAATATCTCACCAATGCCGTCGTAAGCAAGACCATTATAAAAAAAACGACGGGCAATGTTACTGTTTCATCATTTGATGCTGGAGAGGAAATGGCGGAAAAAACTTCTCCTTTTGATACTTTTATACAGATAATTGATGGTGTTGCTGAGCTTTCTATCAATGATAAAAAGTATAAACTCCGGCTGGGCGAAGGAATAATTATCCCTGCCCATACGAGAAATCAATTTAACGCAAGCGAGCAATTCAAAATGATCTCTACGGTTATTAAGAGCGGGTACGAAGACTAACTCTTAAAATCTGATCAGGATGAAACAACCAAAAACTATTTTGCTGATTGACGATGATGTTGCCAACTGGCCGGTTGGCACAAACGTATCAAGGGCATCTGTCTTTATGTGAATTATGTAACATTCAAACAGGAGCCTGTAACAATATGAGGAAGTTCCTACACTAATTTTGGATCATGCTTTTAATGTATCCAATCCGGTCAGAAGAAATAAAAAAGATAAATATTGATCTCCGCGTACAGGAACAATTGTACCAGGAGGCTATTGCAAATGATTCGACGCTATCCATAAAAAAGGAGATCAGGTTAAACATAAAGGCGCTACAGGCACAGATTCAACATTTAAAAGTAGTTTGTTTAGGTTTAAGGGATAGCCGTCAGTAAAATTTGTACAAGGCGAAGACTTCCGTACCCGTAATCCTGTAAGGGGTGTGTAGAGCTTGACCCGGTTGAAAGACCGGGTCTTTTATTGCTTGGTTTACCTGTCGTGAATATCTAATGATTTGTTCATCACTGCCAATATATCAGCGATCGTTGCATTTGATCGTCTCATCTTTATGTGATTCCCCTCTTTCAACGCAGGTATAAACTGTTCATAAAAAAAGTACTGTCCCAAAAGCCAGGGCCCGGCAGGTGATGTTTTGAATAAGATCCCGGAAAGGTTGCCGCATAAGCCAATGCGTTAGTGCGGGTTGGCTGGATAGAGAAAATGATGTAACTTTTTCGCTTGTGTGTACGGGCATGAAGTTTTAACCAGGAGTTACTAAGCCACTTGCCATGAACCGGAAAATAAATACCGTTTTTTACACAGACGACGACGCGGATGACCATCTGTTTTTTTCGCTTGCGCTAAATGAAGTAAATCCTGCTGCCAACCTTCACCCTTTTTACAGATGCGAAGAGATTTTAAATTATTTAAGTGACGAAAGTAAGTCACTGCCCGATATCATATTCCTCGATCAGAATATGCCCGGAAATATTGGTAATGAATGTTTGCAGCAAATAAAAAAATTGGCAAGGTTACAGCACATTCCCGTCATCATGTATACTACGGGTGGAAACCCAAAACTTGTAGGCCAGGCCCTCGAATTAGGTGCGTATAAATATGTCATTAAACCACAAGTCCATAAAGAAATAACGGAAAATCTTGCAGAGATACTATCCGAGTGTGAGCAACTGAAAAGTTAACATCAAAGCCAAATGAGCCTAATTAAAATAGAAACCACGGAAGAAAACAATGAGAAGTATTCCCCTGAAAATACTTTTTAAAAAATACGTGGTTAACGGTTAGTGTTCGTTATTGATCTACCCTTTAAACGATTCAAACCTTCTTTTTGGATAATAGCAGCCGGAAATTACATTTGTAACAAACTCCCCGGTATATATTTCAGACAGGTATACTGATTATAAACTTACTTCCTTCATTTTCTTTTGTTTCCGCTTTCAGTTCACCACCATGCGATTTCACCATATCATAGGCCAGCGATAGCCCCAAGCCTGTTCCCTGGCCGGTTGGTTTGGTGGTAAAAAAAGGTTGAAATATTTTATTCAATATCGTCTGCGGAATACCGTTGCCATTGTCGGTGACTTTTATTTCGATGTTGCTACCCAACTTTTCGGTACTAACGGTAACGGTTGGTTCGTATCCCGGTATGTGTTGACGGGCTTTTTCGTTCACCGCATAGAATGCATTATTGTACAGGTTGAGCAGCACCCTGCCGATATCCTGGGGCACAATATTGATATTGCCAATGGTTTGATTAAACTGTGTTTTCAATTGTGCGTTGAAATTTTTGTCCTTCGCCCGCATTCCATGAAAAGCCAGTTTCAAATATTCATCTGCCAGCATATTGATATCCGTGAGTTGTTTTTTACCTGTACGCTGCCGTGAGTGTTCCAGCATACCCTTTACGATGGCATCGGCACGTTTGCCATGCAACACAATCTTTTCATTATTCTGGTAAATATCATTCAGCACCTCTTCATCGGTTTCAGATGTTAGTTTCGCGTTTTTTAATTCTGCGATCAGTTCGTTATTGATTTCACTGAAGTTATTTACGAAGTTCAGCGGGTTTTGTATTTCATGTGCGATGCCTGCAGTGAGTTCTCCAAGCGAAGCCATTTTTTCCGATTGCACCAACTGGGCCTGGGTTGACTTCAGTTCTGCATAGGCACTTTCAATTTTTAGTTTGGCTTTTTGTTTTTGACGGTTATTACGCAACAGTAAACCAGCCGTAATAGCAATCAGTGTTAACACAACCAGGGAGCTGATTAAGAAAATCCGTTGTATTTTTTGCTGCTGGCTGAGCTGTGTGATTTGTGCCTGTTTTTTTGCCAGGTCGTAATTGTATTTGAATACTGCCGTCCTGTTCCTCACTTCTGCATTTAACATGCTATCGCGATAGCCGGTATATTGCAAATGATATTTGTAGGCGTTGGCAAAATCCTTTTTCAAAGCATAAGCCTCTGCCAATGCCCCGGCATTGTCGCGCATATATTCAATTGTACCCATGTTGGTGGCCATATCCAAACCGGGCAATGCATAATAAACAGAACTGTCGGGTATACCTTTTCGTACATACGCACGGCCAAGTATACCGTGTATCCATGCAATGGCGTTACTATCTTTTAATTGGTTTGCCTTTACCAACGAGCTGAAGCCATATTGAAAAGCAAGTGGCAAATTGTTGATACGGGTGTATACATCGGCGAGATTACTTTCACTATAATATTGAATGCTTACTGTGCTGTCGTACTTCATTGATTGCATATAGGCCCCGATAGCCTGCGGATATTTTCCTGAAAGCCGGTAACTTTCCCCGATGCTTACCAATAATGGACCCGTTTGATCGTCGGCTCCGATTCTTTTTATTGCTTCACGTGCCTTTTGAAAGTAGTCAAGTGCATTGTCGTAGTCGCCGAGAAATTGATACAGATCGCCAAATTCGGCAGACACCCAATAAAAAGCGTAAGACGACCTGGATTTTTCGGCTGATTCATTTGCTTTGAGTAAATATTGCATGGCAACCGGGTAATTGCTGAGAATGGTTTGATACACCGCTGCGATGGATGCCTGGCACACAGCAAGCATTTCATCGTTACCCGATGTTTCATATATTTTCTCTGCCTTTAAAAAATAATCCAGGCTCCCTTTATCACCGGTGTTCCACATTTTACTGCCATACCTGAACAATACATATCCGGTAAGTTCCGGATCATCTAATTTTTTTGCGAGCGAATCTGCCTGCGCAAGCAAAGAATCGGATTTAATGATGGCGCCCTGCAGATATTGAAAACTGCCCATGTTGGCAAGCGCGTAACCTTGCCCGGGCAGATAATTTATAGCCTGTGAAATGGAAAGCGCTTCCTCTGTAAATTTTATTCTTTCTGTTAACGGTTGAAAAGAAAAAAGGGAAAGTAAGAGCAGCCTGTTCACACGAAAAGTATCCTGCTGCGGATGTTCGCTCAACTCTCTTTTGAGTTGCTGTATAGTTTTTTCCTGGGCATTAGCAGTTCCAAACCACGAAAACAACGACAGGATAAGCAGCGTTTTTTTCATTTACAATATTAATTTTTAAATGACGAAGTTCGTGAACGAAAAGCACGATCGCCTTCTTACACCATATCAAAATAATGAACTCACCTCCTTTCCCTTCCGTCGCTGCTTTTATCTCGCCCTCAAGTGATTTTACAATATCATCGCTCAACGAAAATCCCAAACCTGTTCCCTGTAACAAAAAATGCCCGAACGCTATCCGAAATTTCACCGATAGGCAGCACGAGGTTGCACTTTCGGACCTGCTCCGCAAAAGTTGGCTGTAATTTAAAGTGGTTGTGTCTTTTTCACATCAACAGAAAAATCGTCACCGAAGGATAATTCATTTTTCTCATTCCACAGTTTTAGCCTTTCCACTGATGCTATACCATGTTGCTGTCAGTGGTGATACAAAAATGGCCGGGATCATTAAGTCGCATGTGAATAATGCCGCAGACTTTAACCAGGCCTTGCATGCAGCAGCAAGGGGAGGGCATGATTCGATGGCTGAATGGTTGTTGGCACATGGTTGTGACGATCCGAATACTACTGATTTTGCCGGCAACACTCCGCTGCAGACGGCGGAGAAAAAAGGTTTTAGAGAAATAGCGGAGCTACTGAAAAAACATGGCGGGAAGTAATTCTTTCAGGCTAACGATAAGCACGAAAACCCGGAAGATGTGTGAATTATGTAATTTATAAAGAGAATCATGTAATAACGACTGCCATATGCGGAAGCTATCTTTACAAGACTTGTTTTTTTAATGCATTTTTTTTATAGCAGTCGGTTTTAGCCCCGTTTTACAGACGGGGCTTTACATTTACCAGTCCTTAAAAATTCTGAAATGGAGTCAAAAAGTGACATGCTCATGGACTGGTGTGAATGATGTAAAATTCAAACAGAAGCTTGTAACAATAGGAGAAAGTTCTTACACTAATTTTGGATCATGCTTTTAATGTATCCAATCCAGTCAGAAGAAATACAAAAGATAAAGATTGATCTCCAGGTACAGGACCAATTGTACCAGGAGGCTATTGCAAATGATTCGACTCTATCCGTAAAAGAGGAGATCATGTCAAAAATAAAGGCGCTACAGGCACAGATTCAACATTTAAAAGAGGTTAGTTTGGGTTTAAGGGATAGCCGTCAGTAAAATTTGTACAAGGCACAAACTTCCCTTCCGTACCCGGAATTTACAAGGGACGTGTAGAACTTGACCCGGTTGAAAGACCGGGTCTTTTATTCGATGTGGATCACCTAATTTTTCGAATCGCCTGAACTGTTTCATTTAACGGTCGTTCATACTGCTGGTTTGTTGTTATAATATATCCAGCTACAGCGCAGCAATAATTTTTTCGAGTTCTTCTTTGGACATACCCAATTTAGTTTGAAGTTTTTCAAGCATTACTTCCTTTTGCCCCTGCTGGTATAATAAGTCTATATCTGTGAGTACAGGAAATTTCTTTTTTAGCTCAGCCCGCTGTACATACCAGTTTCCTTTTAGATCTTTTCTGTTTGCCATTATATTTTTTGAGATTTAGTAAATAATTTTTTGCTCAACGCGTCTCCTTTGCACCCCTATACCTGTTATCTGATTCCATAAACATTTTCATCTTTAGAAAAACATTTAGTTCGTCATTATCACTTTTAATGTCTTTTCCTGTGCAGCATTTTCAAATGTGTCATAGGCTTTAATGATTTCGTCAAGCTTGAAATGGTGCGTGATTAATTTCTTTGGATCCAATTTCCTGGACTGAACACTTTTAAAAAGCATAGGCGTAGAAACCGTATCAACAAGTCGTGTGGTGATTGTAATATTCCTCGACCATAATGATTCCAGCTGCAGGGGAACACTTTTTCCATGCACTCCTATATTGGCTATACAGCCACCCGCACCGATTATGTCCTGGCACAGTACGAAGGTCTCCGGTATTCCCACAGCTTCAATAGCCGTATCTACTCCTTTGCCCTTTGTCAGGCTCATTACTTTTTCAACAGCATTTTCTTTGGCGCTGTTAATGATATGTGTCGCTCCAAAGGTCTTTGCAATCGACAACCGGTTATCGTCCAGGTCTACCATAATGATTTCCGCGGGCGCATAAAACTGCGCAGTTAGTAACGTAGCCAGTCCTATAGGTCCCGCCCCTATTATTGCTATGGTACCCCCGGGTTGTACTTTTCCATTCAGTACACCACATTCAAAACCCGTTGGCAAAATATCACTCAGCATCACCAGTGCTTCTTCATCAGCATTGGCGGGGATCAGGTACAAGCTGGTATCTGCATAAGGTATTCGTACATACTCTGCCTGTGTGCCATCAATCAGGTTACCAAGTATCCATCCACCGTTTTCACAGTGCGAATACATCGCTTTTCGGCAATAGCTGCATCTGCCGCAAGATGTAATGCAGGAGATCAGTACATGATCGCCATTTTTGAAATTGGTTACAGCATTACCTGTTTCTTCTATAATACCAACTCCTTCATGACCAATTATGCGCCCTTCCGTCACGGTGGGAACATCTCCTTTCAAAATATGCAAATCCGTTCCGCATATAGTTGTTTTGAGAATTCGCACAATGGCATCTGTTGGCTCTTTTATTAACGGGTTTGGTTTTTCTTCCCATAGTTTCTTTCCGGGTCCTTTATACACTAATGCTTTCATACGGTTATTGATTGTTTGTCCAGCTTCTGATTAATTTCATTGAGTAATGTGAATTGCTTTTCCTGTGTTTCAAAAAGTGTTTTGATTTGTTCTTCGAGAAGTAAATCCATTTTCTGATGCAGACTGCGTATCTGCATTTCTGCCTTCAGATTTATCATGTAATCATTTTCACTTCTCATTCTGTCTTTTTCTTCCTGCCTGTTTTGGCTCATCATAATGACAGGGGCCTGTAAAGCAGCAATACAGGAAAGTATAAGATTCATGAGGATGAAGGGATAGGGATCAAACTTATAATAGCCAAGGGCCAATACATTGAACAGGATCCACGCGAACAGTATAACACCGAATAAAATAATAAACCGCCAGCTTCCACCAAAGCGTGCCACTTTATCAGAAATCCGTTCACCACTGCTTAATATCTCTTCAGGAGGATTCAACAGATTGTGAATGATAAGCTCCTCAGCTTTTATAGTGGCATTGACTATATCGTGCAACTTATCCAGGTGTTCCCGTTCATCGCATAACAATTGGTTAATGTCATTGTTGCCCATAACAAACTTAATTAGCTGTTGTCAGTTTAGTCAAATCATGGTCGATTGCTTCCTGGATTTCGCGACATAATATTTCCATGTCATCGTGTTTTTTTAAACATGCCAATGCTCCCAGGGCACGAACTATTTCTGCCTGTGACGTATCCGTTGTACGCATTACCACCGGTATTTTCCTCACTGCCGGGTTATTCTTTATTTGTGTAAGACACTCTATGCCGTTCATGATAGGCATCTGGATATCGGAAAAAATAAGGTCTGGCAGAACGGTCGTCTTATTTAATTGTTCAAGTGCCTCTTTGCCGTTGTTTGCGACAAAATAAAGCGAGGCATTGCTGATACTGTTGAGTGCCTGTATAAAAAATTGCTGCTCATCAATATCATCTTCTATCACTAAAATGGTTTTTACTGCTTTCATTGTATTCAGTATTTTAATTTGTTGTCGTACCGGCCTTTGATAATGACAGAATCATTATGAATTGTTCATTCGCCCTGCAATGAAATTTGCCGTTACAGAATAGTTATTCCTTGGACCGGGTTAAGGTAATGCTGGCTTTCTTCTATTAAAAGTTCGGCAACACAGATGCTATCGTTATCCTGTCAGACTATTGAGATAAATGACTTCAATGGAATAAAATCATGCAGTAAATCTGTTGAAGCAATAAGCGGTGGCCGGGGTAATAACAGCTGAATCATTTTTTCGCGCCCTGGTTTTCCAATGCTGGAAAATAAAGATGATTGCACGGGCAATTCGTTTTTATGCCGTTCCTGCCATACCAACTCACTATCCTTATGTATTAGAAACCGCCGCTTTAAATCGCCTCGTTCCCTGGTGCGGCTGTCTTTTACCTCGTTGTTATCTTTCATTAAATACAATTTGAACTGTCGGAAATATCCGCAAATTCAAAGGTCCACCACTATCGTTCACTAATTCTTACATAACCGTCAAAATAAATTACATGATTCCCACTTCAACATAATTGGCAGCTCTTTTTGGCCATCGTATAATTGAGCTGCTGAATAGCCAAACCACGCCGTTGATGACCATTACACTTCCGGTACTGCCGGTTCGGTAGGAAAATATGTTCCAAATAGCGCAAGTTGCCTGGCAAATAACTTAAAGCAATTTGCCATCGTTTTACAGCCTTGTATAAAAAATGAATCAAAACGCTAGGATAGCTTTTCGCAGAATAGCGGTAATGTGTATGGTGTGCGGCCCGATAGCTACCAGTACAATCGCTAAATAATATGAAAATTGAAACCGGGATAATTGTAGCGGTTTTTTTGTTGGCAAAGGCCGGTACCGCGCAGGATACTTCGTTAACTCCTGTTGGCAGAGGTCAGCATGCTGCATGCTTTGATAACGAAAGACACCTGATGCTTGTTTTTGGAGGAGCTCAGCATGGAAGAAGCGCGGCCAGGCAGGCGGTTGATAACTCACTGTGGGGATGGAATAGTAACGGATGGAAACTATTGAGCCGCACTGGTCCCTCAGCGCGGGAAGATGCCAAAATGGGTTTTCACGATGCAGATCGGGTTGCCTATATGTATGGAGGCAGAACCTACGATTCATCTGGCAAGCCACAGGTGATGGACGACTTATGGAGCTGGGACGGTAAGACATGGAAACTGTTGGCTGCGCATGCACAACCCGGTAAAAGAATCCATGCAAATATGGCGTATGATAAGTTACGAAATACGATAGTGTTGTTTGGAGGAGCAATGTTTGAAGGAGAGTTTACCAATGACCTCTGGGAATGGCATGCCGGTAAATGGAAAAAAATTGATTTTTCAGATGGCCCGGCACCGCGACTGGCGCATGCTCAAACTTATTCTTCCGCTTTAAAGCGCACGCTGATTATTGGTGGTATAAATAATAAAGGAGAAACGCTGCATGATGTTTGGGCCTGGGATGGAAAAGAATTTGAATTACTTGACAACAACGTGCCGGCTGTTGAGGTAGGACAAGGTAACGCGGTAAGTATAGACGAAAACAATGCAGTTAAACTGCTGCTCTGTGGACGGCCTGCGGCTATGGCCGAAGTAAAAAGAATGAAAGGCAATGATTATGTGAACGGGTCATGGTTGTGGAACGGAAAAAATTGGACAAAGGTCTCGTCGGTGCTGAGTCCATCCTTGCGCGAATTACATATGCTCCTGTATGATCAAAAAAATAAACAAGCCATTCTTTTTGGCGGATCCGGCAGACAGGAGTCAGCATTCGCTAGTCCGAATGATACATGGTTATATAAGAAGGGCAAATGGAAACCGGCCTACGTAAAATGAATAAGGAGACGAGCAGGTTGTACATTCAATGTAGCCGGATGATTTGAGTGCCGGTTGAGTTAGTGCGAATCAGGAAAAATCTGCGATCATTGTGTAGTCGAATCCTTGTACTTTTCGAGTAGTATGTCTCTTATTTTTTTCCGGGTATCATACGTTCGTATCGTTTCAATATTGCTTAGAATTATTATTCCGGTTTTCTTCTCAGGAATAAGCGTCAGCAAGCTCCTGTACCCATCATCGCTTCCCCGTGCTCAAAGTTTATCACCCCCTTGTGAGGATAAATGAACCAAACTGATGGATATGTTTTGATCTTTTGCCGTTGCGGGTCTTTTGCAGAAAGAAGCACGCCGGTGTTGCTGTTGTGTCCATGTTAAGTGTAGGCAAAAACACCATCACCAACTGTGGCGTGTAATCTTAGGCATCATCTTAATGAAAGTTTTTTGAGCAGCAATTCTTTCCGGCTCCGGGACACATTAATAACAGAGCCATCACTCATAATTAAATAACCGCCTTCGCCTTTAATGTATTTTTCTACCTCGTTGATGTTTACCATATGCGAGTGGTGTATCCTGACAAATGGATAATCTTCCAGCAGCTCTTCCATCTCTTTTAAATTACGGGAGGCGATTATCTTACGTTTATCTTTTAAGAACAGGTAGGTATAATTACTGTCTGACTCACAACTGATAATGGATTCCGCACCTAACAACTGAAAGCCTTCCATTGTTGGTATAGCGATTTTATTAACGGGTATAGCCGGGTGCTTTAATTTTTGTAACAGCATATCCAATTGCTGTGGAAGCGGATGCTTATTTCGTTGCGCAGCTTTTTGTACAGCTTTCTGCAGGTCTTCCCTGTCAACGGGTTTTAATAAATAATCCAATGCGCTAAAACGGATAGCTTTAATAGCATACTGATCATAGCTTGTGGTGAAGATCAATTCAAAATTAATGTTGCCTAATTTTTCCAGCAATTGGAAGCCATTCATAAAAGGCATTTCAATATCCAAAAAAAGTATTTGCGGCTCATGCTCTTTAATGGATTGCATGGCTGTTTCGGCCGAGTAACAAATGTCCAGCACTTTTACCTCCGGGCAATAACGTTCCAGTAACATGACCAGCGATTCACAACAATCAGGCTCATCATCTACGATAGTGGCAGTAACCATTTTATTGTTTTATTACGTTATGCAATAACTTCTGTAAGTTCTTTGTAGGGTATTGTAAGCACTACTTTGGTTCCGCAGCCATTACCTTCGTCATCCATAAGATCTACAATATTAAAAACAGCGGCCTGAGCTCTCGATTTATTTAATAGCGCCAGGCGACCTGCTGTAATCTCAACACCCATCGATTTATTTTTTTCTGCAGACCGGCTGTTAAAAGAAGCAGCCATATTTCTGCCAATGCCATTATCAATAATAGTACAGGTTAATGCTTTACCTTCTGCACATAACTGGATCTCGAGGCAGCCAACACTTTTTTTGTGCATCAGGCCATGCCATATAGCATTTTCAGCAAAGGGCTGTATCAACATAGGTGGAATATACACTGCATTGATATCGATCGTATTGATAAATGTAATGCTGTAATTAAAAGCATTTTTAAACCTTAGTCTTTCCAGGTCCAGATACAGTCGAAGCGCCTCCAATTCACTTTCGAGAGCTATTAGTGGTTTCTCAGAATTGTGCAACACCATCCGTATCAAACGGGAAAATTTAGTAAGGTAATCAGAGGCTTCCTCAATTTTATTGACCAGGATAAACCGGTTGATAGAACTGAGGCAATTGAAAATAAAATGAGGATTCATCTGGGCACGCAACGCCTGCATTTCAAGTTCAGTTGTTTGTTGTTGAAACTCAGCCTTTACTTTTTTACTTTCTAATTTTTGTAATTGTAAGTCATTTTCAACTATCCTCCTTGTGCTGGCTTCATTTTTTCTTTTTAATAAAATATTGCGGAAAAGAATAAACCCCAGGATGAAAATTATAACAATGCCTGCAAGCAGGGTTTTCTTTTGCAGCGATGTTTGCTTTAGTTGTTGCTGCTGCAATTGATTTTCCTTATCAAGCAACTGAATTTTTTGCTGATAGCCATAGGAAATAAATTTAGCTTTTACCTGGTGCGTGGCGATAGTATCATTAACGACTGCATATTGCCGGAAATATAGATTAGCGCTGTCTTTTTGATTTTGCCGGTCGAATACTGAATAAAGAACCTGGTACCCATCCCGGATGATCTGTTTTGCCTTTGTTTGAAAAGCGAGGTTCAATCCCTCCCTTCCGTATTGTAATGCTGAGTCATTTTTATTAAGGGCAAGATAAGTTTGAGCGACAAACATCAGCGCACGCTGAATCTCGTTACGGTCATTCAGTTCTTTATGAAAATATAATCCCTGCAAAAAGTTTTGTAGCGCTTCATTATACATTTTTTGAAGAAAATAATATTCCCCTATACTTGTCAGGTAAACCCTGAAATATCTATCCTCCTTTTTAGCAGGTTTAAATAATTCAAAATAATACCAGGCAGAATCAAATTGGTTTAAGTGACTGAATATTTCTGCATATTCCATTTTCACCCAAATATCCCAATCTCCCGTCACCCTCGCATTCACAAGATCCGCATCATCCATTTGAAATGCCTGCCGGAAATAGGTTAGGGCGGAGGGGTAATCATCTATCTTCATATATAACTCACCCAATTGAAAAAACGAACCGGATAGCCAGAATTTATTATTTGCTTTTATTGCCAGTTGATGAAATTGTTCACTATACTCAAAACTCTTTTCATAGTTGCCCGCGTCTTTGTAAATAGAAGGAAAGCTGCCTAATGTTTCTGCCAGGTGCAATTCATCCTTATTTTCCTTACACCACTCATATGCCTTTTGGTTATATTCAACAGCTTCATCGAAGCGGCTTTGCGAACGAAGAGAATATATAAGTTCATAATAAACATCGTAGATCCCTTTTTTATCAGGAGTCTTTTCATACCACCGGAGAGATTCCTTTGCCAGTGATTCCTCCAGGTTAAAATCGTCATCAAAATGTTTAACTATTCTTGATTTTCGGGTATACGAAACAGCAATGCCACGCACGTAGTTAAGCTTTTTGGCTTCAGTCAGCGCCATATCAGCATAATACCATGCCGAATCTTTTTTTTCAATCTGCGTATAGTAAATACTTAATTCATTCATGCAATCGACGCGGGAGCTGTCACGTAAAACAAGTAATCCTCTTTTTAAGTTATCGATATTTTGTTGTGACAGGCCGGTTACACTGCACGCAAGAAAAAATAGTACTATTAAAAAACATTTCCGCATGTTCTGGCTTTATCACAGTCGGGTCAATTGTATCAGTTGTAGCGTTGCTGTCTTTTCAGGCAATCGTGTTGGTTAAAAAGAATTTTCCGGCAGCATTTTAAAGTTAATGTAATTATTATGAACAGGCCCGGGTAATTGTCTTAGAACTATCCAAAGTAAGGGCGGGGTTTGATCCATTCGTCATTATTGCATTGCTCCCTCTTGCCGGTTTTCAAGATAAATCAGTGGCCGAAGCCAATCAATTCTCCGGTAAGACAAAAAGGTTATCAAATGATAAGTTATGACAACCCTTTTAATGTTTAACTATAAAAAATTCACCTGACCGTATAATCAAAACAGTCACTCGTTAATACCGGCGTTAAAGTTGTTGCGTCGATTACCTGAAAGTGGATATGGAATGCCGTACCCCTTGCAATAGCGGTAATATCACGCCATAAATTTGCATTTCCATCACCATGGGAATTTGTAAGGATTGATTTTGGCTGTAATCCTTCACCAAGAGTAAGCCAGGCAGTGCTTGAACAGCCGGTTGGATCTGCTATTGGATTTACTGCACGTTGCAACAGGTAAGAATGATTGGGCTCCAGGTTTCTAACCCATGTGTCAAGTGTTATAACACGGGCTGTATCCGGGTTCTGGCGAAACTTTATAAAACCGGCCCCCGCATTTTTCGCCCCGCCATGAAGAGGAACATCCAGGTCATAAAGTGGGTTCAGTGGAGACTCATCTTTTTTGCAACCGGAAAACGCAATAAAGAGTACAAATGCTGGTAAAATAAATTTGAGTTTCATAAAAGACTTTTAATGATTAAAATTTTTGTGCGGTGTAAAAGTCTTCTCCGGCCAACACATTACATACACAGAATGTGTAGCCGGAGGAAATGGCGTGTAGCCGTACTGCTTGGATAAATCGTTGGAGAAAGAGTACTGGCTATTACAGGACACATCGAAAGTAGCGCCCGTATTGGTTAAGAAGGCTGGAAAAGATTCCAATAGCAATGCAGTTGGTGTTTTTGCCTCCACACCTGTCATCACACAACACCAATTGCGGCGTGCTTCTTTCACAAGACCAACAACGGCAAGAAAATAAGGTGATGAGCCTGCCGTTGTGATGTTGAATGTACCAGGTGATTTGGGCACAGCTTGATATAATGTGAATCACAAAAAAATAAGGTTTATAAAAGTTGCCAATGCAGGGTTCCAAATGCCTTCGCTTGTTTTACACAGGCGTTTTAAGTTGCGCTTACCTTCATCTCACTATTAAGCTGAACACCTGGTTTAATAGTACGATCTTTTGTATCATGGGAAATGGTGTACGCAAAAGATTCTACACCGGTACGGGGAAACCCGGACAAAAATTGTGATTCGGTTAGTTCCACCTTTTTGCGAAGACGATGATGTTTGTTGGCACGTTGTTTTTATTTCTATTACCTTGACCAATCATTTGGTCCGTTTCATCAACTATAAGAGCCTTTTACAATCACTTGCCATAACCTTAGTAAATACGTTTTGTGTGTAAACATCCACACATAAGCGATACTCCGTGCACAGAATTATGAATGCCACATTAAACTTATTTCATTTTTACTATGAACCAGGAACCCTTTCCCATTCTCGTAATCAGCAGTGACGAAGATGATCAAGTAATGTTTAGCGAAGCAATCGAACGAATCGGTCCGCCCGCGGTTTGCACAAATGCCTTTGCTTGCAGGAAAGCATTAGCTGACCTCTTAAGCGGCCAAATAAAGCCACAGTTAATTTTTCTGGATGCCTATATGGACGACATGGACGGACTGGAGTGCCTCCGGTTTTTAAAACAGCATCCTCAATTTTCCTCCATACCCGTAGTCATGCTTTCAGGTATCGATAATGAGAAAATCGCACTTGAAGCCATGCAATTGGGAGCCCTGCATTTTTATCAAAAACCGGTCTTGTTTTCGCAGCTGCTGGAAATGATAAAAGGTACGATCCCTGAAGTCATGCATCACTAAAAGCGGATACAATCCGCTGATATCGATATATGCTTGCTATTGGTTACTTCCCATTCCAGATAGCATGTTTAATTCAAAGACTATTTTGTTTTGCCATCCCCGGTCCCCCTGCTTAAAGAAGCACGCCGGTGTTGGTGCTGTGTGCCGGTTATGTTTGTTGGCAAAAACACCATCAATAACGAAATCCACCCGGCGGTTTCCCATCACTTCCTCATTCCTTATTCCTGATTTCTTATTTCTCATTTCTTTTAT
>Ga0207648_10003977_pt1 | contig 15350 bp, 11 predicted proteins | sample KBSMisM32_FD_184310 | JGI IMG/M metagenome (GOLD analysis project Ga0207648, IMG submission 184310) | Miscanthus rhizosphere microbial communities from Kellogg Biological Station, Michigan, USA - KBS Miscanthus M3-2 (SPAdes) (version 2) | ecosystem: Host-associated > Plants > Roots >...
GTACTGCGGCGGCATGCAGGACGGCCACACGTTCTACGCTTACCTGCCCGGCGGCGCTTCGGGCGGCATCCTGCCCGCGTCGATGGGCGACATCCCGCTCGACTTCGACACGCTGCAGCCGCACGGTTGCTTCATCGGCAGCGCGGCGGTGATCGTGCTTTCGCAGCACGACCGCGCGCGCGACGCCGCGCTGAACCTCATGCGCTTCTTCGCCGACGAGTCGTGCGGCCAATGCACGCCGTGCCGCGTCGGCACCGAGAAAGCCGTGCTGCTGATGGAGAAGCCGGGCTGGGACAAGGCGCTGCTCGCCGAGTTGTCGGCGGCGATGGCGGACGCGTCGATCTGCGGCCTCGGCCAGGCTGCGCCCAACCCGATCGCCTGCGTGGTCAAGTACTTTCCCCACGAGCTCGAAGCGTAGACTTCCAACCATGAACGCTCCGCACGAGGCCCTGCTCGAGCAGGCGACGGTCACGTTCAAGCTGAACGGCGACGACGTCGCGGCCGTGCCCGGCGAGACGATCCTCGAGGTCGCGGATCGCCTGGGCGTCGAGATCCCGCGCCTTTGCTACAAGCCGGGCTTGCGGCCCGACGGCAACTGCCGCTCGTGCATGGTCGAGATCAAGGGCGAGCGCGTGCTCGCGCCGTCGTGCTGCCGCGCGCCCGCGGCCGGCATGGAAGTGACGACCGACAGCGCTCGCGCGGTCGCCGCGCAGGCGATGATCGTCGAGCTGCTCGCGTCCGACGTGCCGGAGCGCGTCTACAAGCTCGACTCCGAGCTCGCGACCTGGAAGCGCAAGCTCGGGATCGGCACGCCGCGCTTCCCGATGCGCGCGCAGCCGGCCGCCGACCTGTCGCACCCGGCGATGGCGGTCAACCTCGACGCGTGCATCCAGTGCACGCGCTGCGTGCGCGCGTGCCGCGAGGCGCAGGTCAACGACGTGATCGGCTACGCGCATCGCGGCGCGCACTCGGCGATCGTGTTCGACCTCGACGACCCGATGGGCCTGTCGTCGTGCGTCGCGTGCGGCGAATGCGTGCAGGCGTGCCCGACCGGCGCGCTCGCGCCCGCGCACGAGGCGTATCTGGCACCCGTCGACAAGAAGGTGTCGTCGGTGTGCCCGTACTGCGGCGTCGGCTGCCAGATCACCTACCACGTCGGCGGCAACGACATCGTGCGGGTCGAAGGGCGCGACGGGCCGGCGAACCACGAGCGCCTCTGCGTCAAGGGCCGCTTCGGCTTCGACTACGTCTCGCATCCGCAGCGGCTCACCAAGCCGCTGATCCGGCGCGACGGCGTGCCGAAGGATCCGCACGGCACCGTCGATCCCGCGAATCCGCTCGCGGTGTTCCGCGAGGCGACCTGGGAAGAGGCGATGGCGCGAGCGAGCGGCTCGCTCGCGCGTATCCGCGACGAGAACGGGCCGCGCGCGCTCGCCGGCTTCGGGTCGGCGAAGGGCAGCAACGAGGAGGCCTACCTGTTCCAGAAGCTCGTGCGCATGGGCTTCGGCAGCAACAACGTCGACCACTGCACGCGCCTTTGCCACGCATCGAGCGTCGCGGCGCTGCTCGAGGGCATCGGGTCCGGCGCCGTGTCGAACCCCGTGATGGACGTGCTGAAGGCCGACGTCGTGCTGCTGATCGGCGCGAATCCGGTCGTCAACCATCCTGTGGCGGCGACGTGGATCAAGAATGCGGCGAAGACCGGCACGCGGCTGATCCTCGCCGACCCGCGCCGCTCCGAGCTCGCGCGCCACGCCTGGCGCTACCTGCAGTTCAAGCCCGACACCGACGTCGCGTTGCTCAACGCGATGATGCACACGATCGTCGAGGAGGGGCTCGTCGACCGCGACTTCGTCGCCGACCGCACGAGCGGCTACGAGGAAATCGCGAAGAACGTCGCGGCGTTCAGCCCCGAGGCGATGGCCGAGGTCTGCGGGATCCCGGCGGAAACGATCCGCGAGGTCGCGCGCGCCTTCGCGACATCGAAGGGCTCGATGATCCTGTGGGGGATGGGGATCTCGCAGCACATCCACGGCACCGACAACGCGCGCTGCCTGATCTCGCTCACGATGCTGACCGGCCAGGTCGGCAAGCCGGGCAGCGGGCTGCATCCGCTGCGCGGCCAGAACAACGTGCAGGGCGCGTCCGACGCGGGCCTGATCCCGATGGTGTTCCCGGACTACCAGCGCGTCGACAACGGCGGCCTGCGCGCCCAGTTCGAGAAGCTGTGGGGCGCGACGCTAGATCCGAAGCCCGGGCTCACGGTCGTCGAGATCATCCACGCGATCGACGCCGGCGACATCCGCGGCATGTACATCATGGGCGAGAACCCCGCGATGTCGGATCCGGACGCGAATCACGCGCGCGAGGCGCTCGCGAAGCTCGACATGCTCTGCGTGCAGGACATTTTCCTGACCGAGACCTGCTACCTCGCCGATGTGATCCTGCCCGCCTCCGCGTTCCCGGAGAAGACCGGCACGTTCACCAACACCGACCGGATGGTGCAGCTCGGCCGCCAGGCGCTCGAGCCGCCGGGCGAGGCGCGCCAGGACCTCGCGATCATCATCGACATGGGGCGCCGCCTCGGCCTCGACTGGACCTACGCGCATCCGCGCGACGTTTTCGACGAGATGCGCAAGGCGATGCCGTCGATCGCCGGCATCACGTGGGATCGTCTCGAGCGCGAGGGCTCGGTCACTTATCCATGCGAGCACGAAGGCGATCCGGGCGATCCCGTCGTGTTCATCGACCGCTTCCCGACGGAGAGCGGCAAGGCGCGCCTCGTGCCGGCGACGCTCATCCGCGCCGACGAGCAGCCCGACGCCGGGTTCCCGTGGGTGCTGATCACCGGACGGCAGCTCGAGCATTGGCATACCGGCAGCATGACGCGGCGCACCGAGGTGCTCGATGCGATCGAGCCGGCGCCGGTCGCGTCGCTGAATCCGCTGGATCTCGCCGAGATGGGCGTCCCGGCGGGCGGCGCGATCACCGTCGCGACGCGGCGCGGCGAGGTCGCGCTGTACGCGCGCGCGGACGACGGCATGCCGCGCAAGGCGGTGTTCCTGCCGTTCTGCTACTACGAGGCGGCTGCGAACCTCCTCACGAACGCGGCGCTCGACCCGTTCGGCAAGATCCCCGAGTTCAAGTACTGCGCCGTGCGCGTCACCGCGGGCGGCGCACCGACGGCCATGTTCGGCTACGACGAGCCGTCGGAAGCCGCGGCGGGTTGACCCCAAGGCGGATGCTTCAGCCGAGCGCCTTCCACCACATCCACGCGCCGAGCACGAACAGCATCAGCGCGAACGCGCGCTTGAGCCGCGCGACCGGCCATTGGTGCGCCACCTTGGCGCCGAGCGGCGCGAGGAGCATGCTGCCGATCGCGACGAACGCGAGCGCCGGCAGGTTCACGTACCCGATCGAATACGCCGGCAAGTCGGCGTGCCGCCAGCCCGCGATCACGTAGCCGATCGTCGCGGCGACGGCGACCGGCCAGCCGATCGCCGCCGACGTCGCGACGGCCGTGTGGACCTTGACGTTGCAGCGGGTCATGAACGGGACGGCGAGGAACGCGCCCCCGGTCCCGACCATCCCGGCGACGAGCCCGATCAGCGTGCCCATCGAGAACAACGCAAACCGTCCGGGCAGCTCGCGCGTCGGATGCGGAACGACGTTGCGCATCATCTGCCACGACGTGAGCCACGTGAAGCTGCCGAAGATGGCCGCCATGATGCGCATCGGCAGCAGGCTCGCGACCTGCGCGCCGACGAGCGAGCCCACCACGAGCCCGGGCGCCATCGCGCGCACGACCGCCCACGCAACGGCGCCGCGCTTGTGGTGCGCGCGCGCCGACGCGAACGCCGTGAAGACGATCGTCGCGGCCGAGGTCCCGATCGCGAGGGGCAGCAGGTGCTCGGTGCGCACGCCTTCGTGCGTGAACACCTCGACCAGCACCGGGACGATCGTGAATCCGCCGCCGATGCCGAGCAGTCCCGCGAGGAATCCGACGAACGCGCCGAGCGCGAGGAAGAACGGGATGAGCGCGAGATTCACGCTGCCTTGAACTTCGCCTTGGCGAGCGTGAGCACCGCCTCCCACTCGCCGTCGGTCACCGGCGTGATCGACAGCCGGTTGCCGCGCTGGAGCGTGACCATCCTGTCGAGCGCCTTCGCGGCCCGCATCTCGGCGATCGGAACGAGGCGCGTCTTCTCGACGAACGTGACGTCGACGCACATCCAGCGCGGATTCTCCCGCGTCGACTTGGGGTCGTAGTAGTCGCTCTTCGCGTCGAACTGCGTCGGATCGGGATGCGCGGCCGACGCGACCTTCACGATGCCCGCGACGCCGGGCTCCGGGCAGCTCGAGTGGTAGAAGAACGCGAGGTCGCCGACGCTCATGGCGTCGCGCATGAAGTTGCGCGCCGTGTAGTTGCGCACGCCGGTCCACGGCGACGTCTTGCGCGGGAGCTTCGCGAGATCGTCGATCGACATCTCGCTGGGCTCGGATTTCATCAGCCAGTGCTTCATGGCGCCCGGGAAAAACGAACGGCGCCTGCTTCGGCGCCGTTCGCGTTCGATAGGTCCCCGCAAGTGCCGTCTGGCCGCGTCCTGAACCTGGGTTCAGATCGGCTGCCTACCGGAGCCATCAGGCGCTTCCGCGTGGGAGCGCACACCGGCTCACTAAGGGTTCGGCAACCTCGCCATATGGCATTGGTTCAAGGAACTTAAAGCCAGGTGTCGAACACCGCAGGGATTGAAAGGATTCTAGATCAGCTTTTCCTGACCGGCCAGCAGCTGGTCGATCGCCGATTGCATCGACTGGATTCTACGCTGCGCGCGCGCACCGTCAATCGGCGTCGACGCTGCGGCCGCGTCGGCCGAACGCGCACGCAACAGGTCGTGCGCGAGGTTGACCGCGGCCATGACCGCGATGCGGTCGACCGCGGTGACCTTGCCGCCGTCGCGGATCTCGCGCATGCGCTTGTCGAGCAGCGCCGCCGCCTGCATGAGCTCGGCGCGCTCGGATTCCTTGCACGCGAACTTGTACTCGCGACCGAGGATCGTGCAGTCGAGCTGCAGCGCTTTCTCGGCCGGCGGCTTGGCGCTCATTCCGCCGGCATCCTGGCGAGCAGCGCGTCGAGGCGGCTCGCGGCCGCGCGCATGCGCTCGTCGAGCACGCGCTCGTGCGCCTGCGCCTGCGCGAGCTTCGCACGCAGGTCCTCGTTCGCGGCCCGCAGCGCGCGCGTATGCGCGATCAGGGCGGCGAGCTTCTGCTCGAGGAGCGCGAGGTCGTTGTCCACCGGGCTATGGTGAGGGCAAACGCGCGCGAGCGTCAACCGCGCTCGTCGGCCGTGGCCCGCCCCTCGCCGGTGGCGAGCGGGACGTAGCGCACGCCCAGCACCTCGAGCTCGTCGGACCCGGCTGGCGTGCGCAGCGGCACGACGTCGCCCTCGCGGGCCTTGGTGAGCGCGCGCGCGACCGGCGAGATCCACGACACGTAGCCGCGCGCGGTGTCGGTCTCGTCGATGCCGACGATGCTGATCGTGTGCCTGTCCCCCTCGCGCGTCGCGTAGTCGACGGTCGCGCCGAAGTAGACCTGGTCGATGCCGTCGCGCGCGCGCGCCTCGGGATCGACGACCTCGGCGGCGTCGAGGCGCTTGACCAGGAACCGGATGCGCCGGTCGATCTCGCGCAGCCGCTTCTTCCCGTACAGGTAATCGCCGTTCTCGGAGCGGTCGCCGTTCGAGGCGGCCCACGCGACCGTCGCGACGAGCGACGGCCGCTCGGTGCCGACCAGCGTGTCGAGCTCGGCCTTGAGTCGCGCGAACCCGCCCGGCGTCATGTAGTTGCGCGATCCCACCGGCAGCGCCGGCCCCGCTTCGAGGTCGTCCTCGTCGTCCGGCGGCGCGTCGTCTTCGCGCGTGAAGGCCTTGTTCATCGGGGCGAAGTCTACTCCCGCGCCCTTGCGACGACGGCGCAGAGCTGCGCGACGCCGTCGACGAAGCGCGGGCCCGGCCTGTGCAGGAGGTCGGCGTCGACGACGGCGAGACCCGCATCGCGCGCTGCCGGCAACGCGGGCCAGCGTCGCCACGCGTCGAGCCAGCGCGGGCGTCGCGCGCCCTCCGTGCCGGCGACGATCAGCGCGGGCTTCTGCGCGAGCACTTCCTCGACGTTGACGACCGGCGCGGGCACGGGCAGCGACGCGAAGACGTTCTCGCCGCCGCACAATGCGATGGCCTGGGTGATCGTGTGGTCGGCGCCGATCGTGTAGAGCGGCGCGTCCGACAGTTGGTAGAACACGCGAACGCGCGCGCCGGGGCGTACGGCCTGCGCGAGCGACCAAAGCCGCGCGCGAAACGCGCCGGCCGATCGTGCGGCCGCGACCGGCGTGCCCGCGAGCGCGCCGAGCTTCTCGATGTCGGCGGCGATCGCGTCGATCGTGCGCGGCGCCGTCGTGAACACGGCAATGCCGCGGTCGCGCAACCGCGCGACCTGCGCGGGCGCGGTCCACGGCCAGGTGACGACGAGATCGGGAGCGAGCGCAACGATCGCCTCGACGTCGATCGCGTTCGCGTCGCCGACGATCGGCAGCGAGCGCGCTTCGCGCGGGAGGTCGGTGCGCTCGCCGACCGCGACGAGCTTCGACGCCGCGCCCGCGGACGCGACCAGCTCGGCGGCGTGCGGGGCGAGCGTGACGATGCGGCGCGCCGGCGAGGCGAGCTCGACGGCCGCGCCCGTGTCGTCGACGACACGCGCGGCGTGCGCGCTCATGGCGAGCGCCCACGCGCCGACGAGGCCGATCAGAGCGCCCATCGCACGCCGGCAAAGGCCTGGGCGCCGCCGGTCGCGTAGCCCGAGGCCAGCTCGTAGTCCTTGTCAAGCACGTTGTCGCCGCGCACGAACAGCGTCACGCCCCTGACGACGTTCCATTCCGCGACCAGGTTGACGAGCGCATAGCCGCCCATCTTGCGCGTGTTCGCCGCGTCGTCGTAGCGCTTCGACGACGCGACGACCTCGGCCACCAGCAGGACCGGCCCGGCGCGGTGTTGCGCCGACATGGCGCCGTGCGTGCGCGCGCGGCGGGGCAGGAGGTGGCCGGTCGCGTCGTCGGTCGGCGATTGCAGGTCCATCGAGCCCTTGAGCGTCGTCTCGCCGAATGTTGCGTCAGCGGAGAGCGTCACGCCCTCGAGCGTGGCGCGGTCGACGTTCTGCGGTGCGCACGCGAAATTCTCGTCGCACTGGAACACGATCAGCGACTTCACGCGGTTGTGCCACGCGACAGCGCGGGCCTCGACCCGTGCGTCGCCGACGCTTCCCGACCACGCGACGCTCGCCTCGACGTTGCGCGAGGTCTCCGGCACGAGGTTCGGATTCGAGAAGTCGGGAAAGTACAGGTCGTTGAACGACGGCGCCTTGAACGCGGTGCCGCCGCTCGCGGTGACGCGCCAGCCGGGCGCAAAGCGCCACCCCCAGGCGAGCGTGCCGGTCGTGCGGCCGCCGAACTGCGACGAATGATCGTGCCGCAGGTTCGCCTGCAGCGCGTGCTCGCCGCGCACGAGCCGGTAGACGGCGACGCCGGCGTCGGTGTCGCGCGCGGTGACCGGGAAGCCCGCGTTGTCCGCGAGGCGCTCCTCTCGTCTTTCGTACGCCAGCGCGAGCTCGCCGGCGGGCAGCATCAGGTCGTGCTGCCACTTGGCCTGGGTGTCGCGCGTGCGGAATGCCGAGTCGCCGAACGCGAGCTTCGAGACCGAATCGTCGACGGTCTGCCCGGCCGCGAGCGTCCAGCGCCACCACGGCGTGATCTGGTTGCGGCTGTCGACCTGCCACGCCTCGACGATCGTGATCGTGCGATCGTCGAAGCCGCCGCCGCTCCCATCGAACGACGCGTCCAGCTTGTTGCGGAAATACTGCGCGCCCGCGACCTGGTCCTTCGCCCATTCGACGCTCGCGGACGCGTTCACGCTCAACGACTTGTAGTCGTCGCGGTCCGCGTCGAAGCCGAACGTCTCCGGCCCGCTCGCGGAGGTGAACCCGTCGCTTCGGCGGCCGCCCACCTGCACGGCGTAGCGCAGCGGCCCGCTGCCGCCCGACACGCCTGCGCTCGCGACCGCCGTCGCATAGGTGCCGTAGCCGACGCTGGCATTTGCCGCGGGTGACGCGCCCCGTCGGGTAAACACCTGGATCACGCCGCCGATCGCGTCGGCGCCGTACAGCGACGACGCGGGACCGCGCAGGATCTCGATGCGCTCGATCTGCTCGAGCGGGATCGCCTCGAGCGACGCGGCGCCCGCCGAGGACGACTCGATGCGCAGACCGTCGAGCAGCACGACCGTCTGCTGCCGGTTGGCGCCGCGGATGAAGACACCCGAGGTCGATCCGGGGCTCCCGTTGGTGACGATCTCGATGCCCGGCTGGCGCGAGAGCAGCGAGGCGAGGCTGCCCGCGCCGCTTCGCGCGATCTCCTCGGGACCGATGACGGTGACGTCGGCGACGAGATCGTCGAGCGATTGCGGTCCGCGCGCGGCGGTCACGACGACCGGATCGAGCGCCGCAGCCTTGGGCAGCGGCTGCGAAAGTGCGGCGGGAACGCCGCAGCAAAGCACGACGAGAGCGACGCGCCGCAGCGCGTGGGGCGACGAACGATGGCGGGACATGGCGACAGCTTCCGCATGGGGCCGCGCATCCCCGCGCGGGCCGTGGACGGACGCGTGCGCGGCGCGCACGGTCGCAGGCCGGTCTCCGGGCTCGTCATGCGGGCCTTCGAGCCTTCCCGCCGCATGGCGGCAGTGGCGTGGTTTCGGAGGCCCTCGAGGACTTACCGTTGCGGGGGCAGCCGCGGATTCCGCGCCGCCGTCTGTCAGACAGCGCGCCACCGCGTTCCCGTTTCACCCGTCGCGGGATTGCCGCGGCGGACACCTGCGCTGCGATGGTAGCGCATAGAATCGGACCATGCTTTCCAGAATCGCGACGGTCGTGCTCGCCGCGCTCGTCGCCGGATGCGCCTCGCTGCCGCCGCTCGACGGCCGCGTCGAGACGCGCGCGTCCGCCGACACCGCGACGACGCGCCTCGGCCGCGCCATGGTTCCCGACGTCGCGGCCCACGCCGGCCGCTCGGGCATCTATCCGTTGCCGTCGCCGACCGACGCGTTCGCCGCGCGCGCCTTCCTCGCGCAGGCCGCGGACCGCACGCTCGACGTGCAGTACTACATCTGGCACGACGACGAGACCGGAACGCTGCTGTTCGAGGCGCTGTTTCGCGCCGCCGAGCGCGGCGCGCGCGTGCGACTGCTGCTCGACGACATGGACACGTCGGGCCAGGACGAGCGCCTCGCGGCGCTCGACGCGCATCCCAACGTCGAGGTGCGCCTGTACAACCCGTTCCCGAATCGTCGCCTGCGCTCGCTCGACTTCGTCACCGATTTCGCGCGCGTCAACCGGCGCATGCACAACAAGTCGTTCACGGCCGACAACCAGGTGACGATCGTCGGCGGGCGCAACGTCGGCAACGAGTACTACGGAGCCGGGGAGGGCGTGGAATTCACCGACCTCGACGTGATCGCCGTCGGTCCGATCGTCCGCGAGGTGTCGGCCGCGTTCGACCTGTACTGGAACAGCGCGTCCGCGTATCCGCTCGCCTCGATCGTGCCGCCCGCGCCGGCGGACGCGCGCTCGACGCTCGAGGCCACGTTCGCGTCGACGCGCGCGGACCCGGACGCGACCGCCTACTTCGAGGCGTTGCGCGAGTCGCCGCAGGTGCGCGCGCTGCTCGCGGATCGCCTTACGCTCGAATGGGTCGAGGCGCGCCTCGTGCGCGACGATCCGCGCAAGACGCTCGACACGACCGAAGACACGTCGCTCCTGCTGCTCGCGGCGCTGCTGCCCGCGATCGGGGAGCCCGACGTTTCGTTCGACCTGGTGTCGCCGTACTTCGTGCCCGGCGAGCGCGGGACCGAGGTCCTCGCGGCGCTCGCGAAACGCGGCGTGCGCGTTCGCATCCTGACCAACTCGCTCGCCGCGACCGACGTCGGCCCGGTGCATGCGGGTTACGCCAAGCGCCGCGAGGCGCTGCTCCGCGCCGGCGTGCGGCTCTACGAGTTCAAGCCTGCCGCGGCGCCGCCGCCGACCTCGTCGAAGAAGGGCATCGCCGGAAGCCGCGCGGGCAGCCTGCACGCGAAGACGTTCGCGATCGACGGCCGGCGCATTTTCGTCGGGTCGTTCAACTTCGACCCGCGCTCGGCGCGACTCAACACCGAGATGGGCGTGGTCATCGAGAGCCGGACGCTCGCGGGCCGGCTCGTGGAACGGTTGGACAAGGACCTCCCGGCGATCGCATGGGAGGTGCGGCTGCGCGACGACGGCGCGCTCGAATGGATCGACCACGGGCCCGCCGGCGAGGTCCGTTATTCCGAGGAGCCGGAGTCCACGGCGATGCGCCGCGCCTGGATCCGCGGCATGTCGCTCCTTCCGATCGACTGGCTGCTCTAGCGCTAACAGACCCTGACGCGCCCCGTCGCCGCAGGCGGCGTTCCGTCGGCCGGGCTGCGCGCACTGCCCCGCTGGGCTATACTCCGGCCCCTTCGCATTCACCCGCGCCCCCCGGCTATTCCCGGCTCCGGCGCCGTCCGCGTGACCGGCAAGCTGTACATCCGCACCTTCGGGTGCCAGATGAACGAGTACGACTCGGCCCGCATGGCCGACGTGCTCGCCCACAGCGACGGCCTGACGCCGACCGACCGCGTCGACGAGGCCGACGTCATCCTGTTCAACACGTGCTCGGTGCGCGAGAAGGCGCAGGAGCGCGTGTTCCACGACCTCGGCCGCGTGCGCGCGCTCAAGGAGGCGCGGCCCGACGTCATCATCGGCGTCGGCGGCTGCGTCGCGTCGCAGGAGGGCGGTGCGATCGTCGAGCGCGCGCCTTACGTCGACGTCGTGTTCGGGCCGCAGACGCTGCACCGGCTGCCCGCGCTGATCCGCGCGCGGCGCCATACCGGCCGGCCGCAGGTCGACACGAGCTTTCCGGAGATCGAGAAGTTCGACGCATTGCCGCCGCCGCGCGTCGAAGGCGCCACGGCCTTCGTGTCGGTGATGGAAGGCTGCAGCAAGTACTGCTCGTTCTGCGTCGTGCCCTACACGCGCGGCGAGGAAGTGTCGCGACCGCTCGACGACGTGCTGACCGAGGTGGCGGACCTCGCGCTGCAGGGTGTGCGGGAAATCACGCTGCTCGGCCAGAACGTGAACGCCTACCGCGGCGCGCGCGACGGCACCGACGCGATCGCCGACTTCGCCACGCTGATCGAGCACGTGGCGGAGATGCCCGGCATCGAGCGCATCCGATACACGACGTCGCACCCGAAGGAGATGACGCCGCGCCTGATCGACGCGTACCGCACCGTCGACAAGCTCGTGTCGCAGCTCCACCTGCCCGTGCAGTCGGGCTCCGACCGCGTGCTCGCCGCGATGAAGCGCGGCTACACGGCGGTCGAGTACAAGTCGACGGTGCGCAAGCTGCGCGCCGCGCGGCCCGACCTGTCGCTCTCGTCCGACTTCATCGTCGGCTTCCCCGGCGAGACGGACGAGGATTTCGAGCGCACGATGAAGCTCGTCGCCGACGTGGGCTTCGACGGCGCGTACTCGTTCCTGTATTCGCCGCGGCCGGGGACGCCGGCCGCGGAGCTTCCCGATCCGGTGCCGCACGAGGTCGCGCACAAGCGCCTCGCGCGGCTGCAGGCGGCGATCGACGCGCAGTACCGCGCGGCCTCCGAGGCGATGATCGGTAGCCGCCAGCGCGTGCTCGTCACCGGCTGCTCCGCCAGGGACGCGCGCGAGCTCGCCGCGCGCACCGGCAACAACCGTGTCGTCAATTTCGCCGGCGACCCTGCGCTCGCCGGCCGCTACGTCGACGTCGTCGTCTCCGCCGCGCTCGCGCACTCGCTGCGCGGCGAGCTTTGCGCCTGACGCCGGCGACTTCAAGGTCCCACGAGGTATTCATGATCAAGTCCGTCACGCCCTCCATCCTTCTCTCGATCCTGCTCGCGCTCGCTGGCTGCGCGACGACGAATCCCGACCCTGCCGCGTCGGCTGAGGCGTCGCGCTCGACCGCGGATGTCGCGCGCGTCGCCGGCGTCGCGGCGGCCGCGGCCGTCGGTGCGCAGGCGGCCACCCAGCAGCAACCCGGCGCCGCGAATGGCGCGGCACGCCCGCCCTCGGGCGCGCCCGCCGCCGCCGCGGCCGCTGCCGCGGCCGCCGCGGCCGCCGCGTCGCAAACCCGGCCGTTCGCCGAGGTCGTCAAGGACGCGAAGGAGTCGAAGGGCTACTTCACGCTGTGGCAGAAGGACGAGAAGGTCTGGATCGAGATCGCGCCCGAGCAATTCGACAAGCCGATGTTCTTCTCGGCGAACCTCGCGACCGGCCTCGGCGAGAACTTCCTGTTCGGCGGCCTGATGGGACGCTCGAACGTCGTCGAATTCCGCAAGATCGGCAGCAACGTGCAGCTCGTCGCGCGGAACGAGCGCTATTTCGCGCAGCCGAAGACGCCCGAGGCGCTCGCGGTCGCCGAGGCGTTCTCCGACAGCCTGGTCGCCTCCGCGCCGGTCGCCTCGCAGCCGCATCCGGACCGGAAGTCGGTCCTGGTCGAGCTCAACACGCTGCTGTTCTCCGACATCCCGGGCGCCTATGCGACGCTGGACCGCGTCTACCGGCAGGCGTACAGCTTCGACGCGCGCAACACGTCGATTTCGCGCACGCGCACGACCGCGGATGCGATCGGCATCACGGTGAACGCACACTACGCGCTCGCGCGCGTGTCGCTGCCGCCGCCGATCGTGGCGCCCGGCCAGCCGGTGCCGTCGATCCCGGCCACGCTCGCGGATCCGCGCAGCCTGTTCCTCGGCTACCAGTACAACCTGGCGAAGCTGCCCGACGAGCCGATGCGCCCGCGCCTCGCGGATCCGCGCGTCGGCTACTTCATGGTGTCGCGCTTCGACTACTCGAGCGACACCAAGATCACGCCGAGCGTCAACTACGTCAAGCGCTGGCGCCTCGAGAAGAAGGATCCGTCGGCGGCGCTGTCCGAGCCGAAGCAGCCGATCGTGTTCTGGATCGACCGCAACGTGCCCGTGCGCTACCGCGACACGATCGCCGCGGGCGTGCTCGAGTGGAACAAGGCGTTCGAGCGCATCGGCTTCAAGGACGCGGTGCAGGCGAAGGTGCAGCCCGACGACGCCGACTTCGACACGCTCGACGCACGCCATGCGTCGATCCGCTGGATGACCTCGGCGCGCCCGATCTTCGGCGGCATCGGGCCGTCGCAGTCCGACCCGCGCACCGGCGAGATCCTCGACGCCGACATCGGCATCGACCCGGTCCGCCTGCGCTTCGCCCGCTACCGGCTCGCGGATTCATCCGGCGCGACATCGGCCGCGGCCGCCAACGGCCTCGGAACGACGCTGCTGCCCGAGAACGCGATGGTGTGCCGGATCGCCGACTTCCTCGCCGAGGAGCGCGGCTTCGCCATGGACCTGCTCGCGGCGCGCGGCGTGATCGATCCCGACGGCCCGGCGGCCGAGGAATTCGTGCTGTCCGACCTCAAGGAGGTCACGATGCACGAGGTCGGGCACGCGCTCGGCCTCACGCACAACTTCCGCGCCTCGACGATCTACACGCAGGCGCAGCTCAACGACAAGGAATTCACGAAGAAGAACGGCGTGTCGGGCTCGGTGATGGAATACACGCCGATCAACCTCGCGTTGCGCACCGAGACGCAGGGCGAATACTCGATGTCGACGCTCGGGCCCTACGACTACTGGGCGATCGAATACGCGTACCGGGAGATCGCGCCGGAGAGCGAGACCGCCGAGCTCGGGAAAATCGCGGGCCGCAGCAACGAGCCGCTGCTCGCCTATGCGTACGACGACGAGACCAACCAGGCGATCGATCCCGACGCGACCGCCGGCGACCTCGGCAGCGATCCGCTGTCGTACGCCGCGCGCCGCCTGACGCTCGCGAAGGAACTGTGGGAGCGATGGGAAGCGCGTCCGCTCAAGCCGGGCGAGTCGTATGCGTCGCTTCGCCGCAACATCTCGCGCGGCATCACCCAGGTGCGCGAAAGCGGACTGCTCGCCGCACGCTACATCGGCGGCATCAGCGTGCTGCGCGACTCCGCGGGTTCCGGCCGCACGCCGATGAACCCGGTCGCGATGGGCAAGCAGCGCGACGCGCTCCGGCTGATCGAGACCGGCGTGTTCAGCGCCGACAGCTTCCGCTTCAAGCCCGAGTTCCTGCGCAGCCTGTCGGTCGACTTCCTCGACCGCGGCGACAACACCTACGACGTCGGAATCGCGCCGCCGGGCTTCGACTACTCGCTGCCGACGCAGGTGCTCGTCGCGCAGAAGACCGTGCTCGACCGCGTGATGAGCGAGACCGTCGCGCAGCGGCTGCTCGACGCGGAGGGCAAGGTCGACAAGCCCGGCGACGCGCTGCAGCTCGCCGAGGTGTACACGACGCTGCATCGCGCGATCTGGAGCGAGCTCAAGGGCGGCAAGGACATCCCGCTGATGCGCCGCAACCTGCAGCGCGAGCACGCGGCGAAGCTCGCGCAGGCGCTCCTGCGGCCGTCGGGCTCGATGCCGGCCGACGCGAAGGCCTTGCTGCGCGCCGACGCGAAGGTGCTGCGGGGCGAGATCGCGGCGGCCTCGACGAGGTCGGGCTGGTCGGCGGCGGCGTCGGCGCACCTCGCCGAGAGCCAGGGCATGCTCGACGAGGCGCTCAAGGCGCCGCTCATCCGCACGACGATCTAGGACGCGGTCAACCCAAGGCGGCGATGGCAACACGCAGAACGGAAACCTCGGTCAAGCTGTCGCCGCCGGACAACCGCGCGCTCGCGAACCTGTGCGGGCCGCTCGACGTGAACCTGCGGCAGATCGAAGCCGCCTGCGACGTCGCGATCACGCATCGCGGCGACGCGTTCACGATCGCGGGGGCGCCGGACCGCGCCGCGCAGGCGAAAGCCGCGCTCGAGCGCTTCTACGCGGCGGCCGAGAAGCCGCTGTCGGTCGACGACATCCAGCTCGGCCTGGTCGAGATCGCGACGCGCGGGCCGCGGCCCGTGGCCGAGGACGGCGACCTTCCGGCCCTGCGCACGCGCCGCGCCGACCTGCACGGCCGCACGCCCAACCAGATCGCGTACCTCAACGCGATCCAGTCGCACGACATCACGTTCGGCATCGGTCCCGCCGGAACGGGCAAGACGTACCTCGCGGTGGCGTGCGCGGTCGACGCGATCGAGCGCGATACCGTCAAGCGCCTCGTCCTGGTGCGGCCCGCGGTCGAGGCGGGCGAGAAGCTGGGCTTCCTGCC
>Ga0207648_10003979_pt1 | contig 15346 bp, 15 predicted proteins | sample KBSMisM32_FD_184310 | JGI IMG/M metagenome (GOLD analysis project Ga0207648, IMG submission 184310) | Miscanthus rhizosphere microbial communities from Kellogg Biological Station, Michigan, USA - KBS Miscanthus M3-2 (SPAdes) (version 2) | ecosystem: Host-associated > Plants > Roots >...
TTCGTGCCGCGGTCGGTCGACGCGCCCCAGCCCTGAATCCGCTGCAGATACTCGGCGCCATCACTGCCTACTGCGGCGACGACCAGCGGATGTCCGCCGAGCTGGCTCAGCGAGTACGCGATGTTGCCCGCGCATCCGCCGAACTCGCGCCGCAAGGTCGGGACAAGGAACGAGACGTTCAGGATGTGCAGCTGTTCCGGCAATATCTGCTGCGCAAACCGGCCGGGGAAGGTCGTGATGGTGTCGAATGCAAGCGAACCGCAGATCAAGGCCGACATGGGGTCTCCGGATGAATTGAAGAAGATCGAAGCGGCTCGACGGCCGATACGGCCATCAAGGGTAGAAGATCTCGACGGTATATCCCGTGACCCGCGCGCTCTCGGTGTTCAGGACGAGCTGCAGGGCCGACTCCGCACCCGGTTCGACGGGCTTCGAAGCGGCAGCGAAATCCCGCGGCGTCAGCACGCGCCGCGCGATCAGGCGTTCGGCGGTATCCGTCAGGCTCAGTTCGACCGCGGGCAGGGCATTGATGGTGACCCCGCGGTTGCGCAGCGTGACCGACAGATTGAACGTGCCAGGCCCGTCTGCGCGCGTCAATGCGGTGCTTTCGACCGACATGTCTTCGATCCGGCGGGGCGACTCGACCGTGCAGCCCGCGATCCCGCACCATGCGCTCAGCAGCGGTTTCGTGATCGGCCATCGGGCCGCGACGTTGTCGCGGAAATGGTGCGCGCCCTGAAGGACGAGCGTCGCCAGCAGCAGCACAGACAACGCTGCGAGGCCGCCGCGCGCCGCCGGGTGCTGCCAGCGCGCGCGCCGCTGCGCCTGGCGGACAAAATCCGGTGCCGTCGCGGCGTCAGGGGCGTCGATCGACTCGACAGGGCGCTCTTCGGGCGCTGCCGCATCGCTCTGCGACGACTCCGATTCGGAATCGAACCTGGCATCCGGAAACTCGAGACGGTCGCGCTCGCCGACGCGCATCGCAGGCGTCGAACCCGCGTCGCCTTGCCGTGCGCCGCGACGCTGGCCCTCGACGCGATCGATGGGGTCGGCTGTTGATGAGGGTCGGTCATCGTCCGTCGTCGCGCTGTCGGACAAGACCGCCGGCGCGGGTGCCGCCACGGGCAGCGGGTCCGGTGTGCCCTCCGGGGGCGTGTCGCGTTCGAGATCGAACAGGCCTTCCAGTGCATTGAAGACCTCGTTGCACCGACCGCAGCGAACCCAGCCTTCCGAGACCTTGAGCTGGTCTTGCACGACCCTGAACACGGTCCCGCAGGCACTGCAGCGCGTGGCCAGGCTCATTGGCGCATCCTTGCCAATCCATCAAGGCGCACGGTGCGCCGTCATCAGGATCCAGCCCTCGTCGACATCGGCAACCTGCAGAGCGAGCCAGGGTGCATAGGCTGCCTTCAGCTCATCGGCCTGGCGCTCGAGAATGCCCGCCAGCACCAGATCGCCGCCGCTCGCGACATGGCCGCACAGCAGCGGCGCAAGTAGCTTCAGCGGTGTCGCCAGGATGTTCGCGAAGACCAGCGGGTACCGGCCCTGTGCGGTCTCGGGCAGGCCTGCGTTCAGCGCCACGCCGTTGGTGCGCGCATTCGCCCGCGTCGATTCGATCGCCGCCGGGTCGATGTCGACGGCGTCGATCTGCCGGGCGCCGTGCAGGCCCGCGGCGATCGCCAGGATGCCGGATCCACAGCCGTAGTCGAGCACGCGGGTCCAGTCGGCGGCATGTCGCGCGGCCTGCAGCGCGATCCAGCGCAGGCACATCCGCGTCGTCGCGTGGGTGCCGGTGCCGAACGCCAGCCCGGGATCGAGCCGGATGACGCACCGCGCCGCCTCGGGCGGCTCATGCCAGCTCGGCACGATCCAGAACGATGGCGTGATCGCGACCGGTGCAAATTGCGACTGCGTCAGGCGGACCCAATCCTCGTCTGCGACGGCCTGGATGCCCTGCAGATGGATATCTTGTGCCCACGCCTGCGCCAGCAGCAGCGTCGCCGCGTCGGTCGCCTGCGCCTCGTCGGTGAACAGGGCGCGCAGCAGCGAACGGCGCCATCCAGCGCGGGGTGCCGGCATGCCGGGCTCACCGAAAAGCGCCTGCTCGTCAGCCGAATCGGCATCGGCGTCTTCGATAGACACCGACAGCGCCTCGAATTCATCGATCAAGGCGTCGCCGGCGCGCTCGACGCCATCCTCCGGGGCCAGCAGGAGCAGTTCGACCATCGCCGTTGCCAGGTTCAGCGCTTGTGCTGGCCGAGCCAGCCTTCGAGATAGTGGATGCTGGTGCCGCCCTCGACGAACTTGGCGTCGACCATCAGCTCGCGGTGCAATGGGATGTTGGTCAGGATGCCTTCGACGACGGTTTCGGACAGCGCGATGCGCATCCGCGCCAGCGCCTGATCGCGCGTATCGCCGTGCACGATGATCTTGCCGATCATCGAGTCGTAGTTCGGTGGCACGAAGTAGTTGGTGTAGACGTGCGAATCGACCCGCACGCCAGGTCCGCCCGGCGGGTGCCACATCGTGATGCGTCCGGGCGAGGGCATGAAGGTGTAGGGATCCTCGGCGTTGACGCGGCACTCCAGCGCATGCCCGCGCATCTGGATGTTGCGCTGCGTGAACGGCAGCTTCTCACCGGCCGCGATGCGGATCTGCATCTGCACGATGTCGATGCCGGTGACGAGTTCCGTCACCGGGTGCTCTACCTGCACCCGGGTGTTCATCTCGATGAAGAAGAACTCGCCGTTCTCGTACAGGAACTCGAACGTTCCGGCACCGCGGTAGCCGATCTTCTTGCAGGCCGCCGCGCAGCGTTCGCCGATGCGTTCGATCGTGCGCCTGGGGATGCCCGGCGCCGGCGCTTCCTCGATGATCTTCTGGTGGCGACGCTGCATCGAGCAGTCCCGCTCGCCGAGCCAGACGGCATTCTTGTGCTCGTCGGCCAGCACCTGGATTTCGATGTGGCGCGGGTTCTCGAGGAACTTTTCCATGTAGACGGCCGGGTTGCCGAACGCCGCGCCGGCCTCGGCACGGGTGGTCTGCACCGCATGGATCAGCGCCGCCTCGGTGTGCACCACGCGCATGCCGCGCCCGCCGCCGCCGCCCGACGCCTTGATGATCACCGGGTAGCCGACCGCGCGCGCGGCCTTGATGATCTCCTTCGGGTCTTCCGGCAGCGCGCCATCTGACCCGGGCACGCAGGGCACGCCCGACTTGATCATCGCCTGCTTGGCCGAGACCTTGTCGCCCATCGCGCGGATCGATGCCGGCGTCGGCCCGATGAACGTGAAGCCGCTGCGCTCGACCCGCTCGGCGAAGTCGGCGTTCTCAGACAGGAAGCCATAGCCCGGGTGGATCGCTTCGGCGTCGGTGACTTCGGCGGTGGAGATGATCGCCGGCATGTTGAGGTAGCTCTGTGCCGAGGCCGCCGGGCCGATGCACACCGCCTCGTCGGCCAGCTTCACGTACTTCGCGTCGCGGTCGGCCTCGGAATAGACGACGACCGACTTGATGCCCAGTTCGCGGCAGGCGCGCTGGATGCGCAGGGCGATTTCGCCTCGGTTGGCAATCAGGATCTTCTTGAACATGGTGCCTCGGCTCAATCGCCCTGGCGGGCTTCGCCCATCGGGCCATTCGGCGGCGCCACGGATGCAGCGCCTTCGCCACGATGGGCGAGGAGAATCGTCGTCGGCATCGTGGCGCGCCTTATTCGATGATGAACAAGGGCTGCCCGAATTCCACGGCCTGGCCGTTCTCGCACAGGATCCGGGTGACCGTGCCGGACTTGTCGGCCTCGATCTCGTTCATGATCTTCATCGCTTCTATGATGCAGATCGGCTCGCCTTCCTTGATCGCATCGCCCACCTCGGCAAACGGCTTGGCGCCGGGGTTGGCTGAGCGGTAGAAGGTGCCGACCATCGGCGACTTGACGGCATGTCCGGGCTCGACGACCGGTGCAGCGACGGCTTCGACGATGGGTGCGGCGGCCACGTGCGCCACAGGAGCCGGCAAATAACCGGGGTGGGGTGCCGCGACCGGCTCAGACTTGACGATGCGAACCTTGCCATCGGCTTCCGTGATCTCGAGTTCCGAGATGTTCGACTCTGAAACGAGGTCGATCAGTGTCTTGAGTTTGCGAAGGTCCATGGCGTGTTCGGGTCCTGTCTTCCGGCCAGAAGAATTGCGGTGGGCGGGCGCCGGCTCTTGCCGATTTGCAGGCTCGCGCCAACGAATTTTCAGTGCCGCGTCTCGGGTTATCTGGGAAATCTCTGTAATGCAGGGATCATGCCGTGATCTCCACGCTATTCGGCGTCAGCCGCTTGATTGCCCAATCAATGCAAGGCGCAAATTCGGCAAGCAGCTGTCGCACGAGGCGAGCCGCACTCTATGCGAATTGCACGACGTTGGCGGCAGTTGACAAGAATTTAATCTCGGCCCCCACTTTGCCGACAACTTAACCCGGTCCGGCCTTCTCGACCCAGCGCCGCAGGTCTTCAGCCCGCACGATGCCGAGGCGTCGGTCCATCACGCGCCCCTGCCGATCGAAAACGACGCTGAACGGCAGCGCGCCGACCGCGTTGCCCATCGTGCGCGATAGCTCCACACCGCCCATGCCCGCCAGCCCGATCGCGAAGCCCACCTGGGACTTCGCCAGGAATTCGATCACCGGCTCGCGGTTGTCGACCGCCAGGCCGACCACCTGCCAGCCCCGGCCGCGCTGCTCGCGTTCGAAGCGGTCGAGCAAGGGCAGTTCGGTCACACAGGGCGCGCACCAGGTCGCCCAGAAATTCAGCAACAGCGGCCGGCCGCGCATCCCGGACAGCACCAGTTCCCCGCCGCGCGGCGATTCGAAGCGCATCGGCCAGATGTCGACTTCGTTCGCGCTCGTGGTGTCGCCTTTGTCGGCACGCGAGCGCCACCATGCGGCGCCGCTGCCGGCCAGCCCGGCTGCCATCGCTGCGGCTCCCAGCAACGCGCGACGCCGGTTCATGCCGCTTCAATCAGTTTGCGCAGCGCGGCCAGGTCGCCGCGCTGCGAACGGCCGCCGGCGTCCGGCTTCAGACCGCCGCGCAGATCGTCATGGTCGAGCACGCTGAGGTGCACCGTGACATGCTCGCCGAGCGCGTGGCTCGGCTCGGCGACGCTCAGGACGTCGACCGGCTTCCCGCGCGGACCAGGCCGGCTGCCGACCTGGTAGTCGATCCGGCGATCAATCAGCGCCAGTTCGGCGGCTTTGGAGTCGTCGCAGAAGAGTTCGAGATGCACATCGTTCAGGCGCGTCGCCGTGCCGCGCCAGACCGCGCCGGTCAGGTGCGGCCTGAACTCGGCGAGCCGCTCCATCCACGTGGCGGCGACTCCGCGCAACGCTGCCAGTTCGGCCGGCTGCGTGTCGGCACAAAAGAGGGCAAGGTAGTCGCGCACTTCGGCTTCGACCCGGTCATTGCTGGGCAGTTCGGCCGGACGCACGCTGTGCCGCCCCAGCACGCGCGCGGCGCGGCGTTTCGCCGCGCCATATTCCAGGCCTTCCTCGACGACCAGCCGGGCGGCCGTTGCGGCGATCTCGTCGCTGAGCGATGCAGCCATGGGCAATTCTAGGGAGCGCGCCGCGGCGTCAAGGCAAGTCCACGGCGCCCATGCGGGCGCTCACGGTTCCGGCGCGGCCGACGACATACGCCGAGCCGGGCCGCTTCTCGAAGCGCTTCGGCGCCGGCAGCATGACCGCGAGCTGCGCCGCCTGCATCGCGCCGAGCTTGGTCGCGTCGATGTGGAAGTAGTGGTGCGCCGCGGCCTCGGCGCCGAACACGCCTTCGCCCCATTCGACGTTGTTCAGGTAGATCTCGAGGATCCGCTGTTTCGGCAGGCAGGCTTCGAGCATGAAGGTGACGACGAACTCCTGGCCCTTGCGCAACAGGCTGCGTTCGCCGCCCAGGAACAGGTTCTTCGCCAGCTGCTGCGTGATCGTCGACCCGCCGACGATCTTCGGCTGCGTCCGCGGCAACGCGCGAGCCGGCGACGGCGCCTTGCCGGCGTCCCTTTTCGACAGCCGGCGGTCGAGCTGCGCATTGATCTTCTCGATGCGGGCCTCGGCCTTCTGGTTGCGCTCCCAGGCCTTCTCGAGCGCGTCCCATTCGACGCCGCTGTGGTCGGCGAAGCCGGCATCCTCGGACGCGATCACCGCCCGTTTCAGGTTCGGCGAGATGCGGGCGTACGGCACCCATTGCTGGCGCCACGCCAGCCGTGACTTCTCGGTCAGCAGACGCCAGGCTTCGGAGCGCTGGAACGTGGTCGATTGCGGATCGACCACCGTCATCAGCGCGACGCGTGCCAGAAAATACAGCTGCAGCGCGACGGCCGAAAGCAGCAACAGCGCCACGATGCGCCAGAAGGCCAGCAGAGCGGCCTTCACGCCGAGGCTCGCCGTTTCGCGTCGTCCATGCGCTGGCGCAACGCGGCCAGCGCCGGCGCGGTCTCCGGGCGCACGCCGCGCCAGCGCTCGAAGGCCGCGGCCGCCTGCTCGACCAGCATGCCGAGACCGTCGCGCCCGCGTGCGCCGTGCGCCGCGGCCCAGTCGATGAAAGGTCGTGCCGCGGCGCCGTACATCATGTCCAGCGCCAGTGCGCCCGGTGCGAGCACCGCGCTCGACACCGGCACCGGCGCCGCCTGCAGGCTGCTGCTGCTCGCATTGACGACGACGTCGAAGGCGTCGCCGCAGTCGTCCAGTCCGGTGGCCGACAGCGCCGCGGCACCGGCGACCGCCGCATGCCGCTCGACCAGCGCGAGCGCCTTGGTCACGCTGCGGTTCGCGACCACCACGGCGCGCGGCCGCGCCGCCAGCAGCGGCCCCAACACGCCGGCCGCGGCGCCGCCCGCGCCGATCAGCAGCACGCGACGACCGGCGAGCGAGACACCGGCGTTGCGCTCGATGTCGTTGACGAGACCGACGCCGTCGGTGTTGTCGCCGAGCCAGCCTTCGGTGTCGAAGCACAGCACGTTGGCGGCCTGGGCCAGCCGCGCGCGGTCGGTCAGCCGCTGCGCTTCGCGGACCGCCTCGAACTTGAACGGCACCGTGATATTGCAGCCCTTCGCACCGCTCGCGGCCAATGCACGTACGCCATCGCGAAAGCCGTCGAGCGGCCACAGCACGCGCTCGTAGATCAGGGCCTGCCCGGTCTGGCGCGCGAACTCGGCGTGAATGAACGGTGACTGACTGTGCTCGACCGGGTTGCCGGCGACGACGTAGCGATCCATGGTCAGGGGGCTAATTGTTCGGGGTCGCGCTCAGCGTGGTCTCGAGACCGTCTTCGCGCGTGAACTTGAACTTCGAGGTGATCACGAGCTGGTCGGCTCGCCGCCGCATCGGTGCGGTGAACGGCCCGAACGGCGCCGCCGCATGGACGATCGCGACCGCGCGCCGATCGAGGACCTTCGAGTTCGATGGCCGCACGACCTCGGTGTCGACGACGCGGCCCTCGGCGTCGACGGTCACGTTCATCGTCAGCTCGCCATACAGCTTGCGCCCCTGGTTTTCGGGAAAGTTGCGCGTGCCGCGCTGCTCGATCTTGCGCCGCAGCTGGTCATAGTAAAGCGCATAGACCTCCTCGCGGGTGGCCGGGCTGATGTAGCGCTTCTTCGGCCGCGCGTTCTCTTCGTTGACGCGCTTCTCGATCTCGGCGAGCAGCTGCACCAGCTGACGGCGACGCTCTTCCTGCGCGGCCTCGTCGGGGTTGCCCTGCTCGCGCTGCGGATCGGGCGCCGGCAGCAGCGCAAGCTCGCGGCGGATCTGCGCGAGCAACTGCTGCTGCGTCTCCTGCAATTGCTCGATGCGCTTGCGCGCCTCCTCGTTCGAATCGCCGAGCTCCACCACCGCCGACGGCGGCAGCGGCGAGGTGGCGCGGCCTGCGAGCGCGTCGCCGCCGCCGGCCAGTGCCGCCTGCGCGATCGCCTGCGCCTTCTCGGGGGCCTGGCCCGAGCGCGAGTTGACGAGGATCACCTCGAGCGGCGTGTCCTGAAAGATGCGGTTGAAGCGATCCGGGTCGACGACGCGCACCAGCAGCAGCGCGGCGTGCACCGCGAACGACACGATCAGCGCGATCTGCAGGGTCGAGAGCTTGCGCAGCATGCGGGCCGGGGCAGTCGCTGCGGATCGTTCAGGCCGCGGGCGCCGCATCGGCGGTACGCGCCGCATCGCTCGGCTCGGCGTCGCCCGGCAGGTCGATCGCCAGCGTCAGCGGGCCGGCGTTGTCGGCCAGCTCGTCGCTGTCGGTCTCGGGCTCCGGCTCGGCGGCGGGCTGACCTGGCGCGGCCTCGTCGAGGCGGGCGAGCACGTTGGCATGCACGTCCAGCGTCAGCAGATCGGTGCCGGTGACTTTGACGCGCACATGCGCGCCGCGCGGCATCGCGTCGGCGCCGAGCGCTCGAAACACCAGCGGCAAGCGCTCGGCGCGCACCAGCCCGTCTTTCATCACGACCGCATCGAGCTCGTCGATGCCGTCCTGGGCCAGCGCGCGCAAGGCCCAGTAGCGCTCGATGCCTTGCTGGAAGCCGTTGTACGCGGCATAGGCGGCATCGAAGGACGAGATGACCGCGAACAGCTGCACGTCCTTCGGCTTGAACGGCGCGGCCAGCGCGGCGGTGCGGCCATGGCGGGCGCAGGCGATGATCTGCCACTGGTTCACCAGATCGACGTAGCGGCGCAGCGGCGAGGTCGCCCAGGTGTATTGCGCCACGCCCATGCCGGCGTGCGGCGCGGGCTTGGTGCCCATGCGCACCTTCACGCCCGGCGCCATGCTGGCCTGGCTGCGGTAGATGCCGGGCACGCCGCAGTCGGCGAGCCAGCCGCCCCAGGTGCTGTTGGCCAGGATCATCGCCTCGGCCACGATCAGGTCGAGCGCGGTGCCGCGCTGGCGCGTGCTGATGATCACCCGCTCGGTGCCGTCCGGCGCGCTGGCCTCAATGCCCTCGAGGCGAAAGTTGTAATCCGGCCGGTTGAAGTTCTCGGGCTTGCCGCGCACGACTTCGCGCTGCGCCTTCAAGTGCTTGGCCAGGCGAAACGCGAACGCCAGTTCGGGCGCGAACGCGTAGTCGGCCGGCGCATCGCCGCTCAGGCTCGCCTCGGTGATCACATCGTCGAGCTGGTCGTGGCGCAGGTTCGCGACGATCGGCACGCGCTCCAGCCGGGTCTCGCTGCCGGTGAGCGCCAGGCTCGCCTCGTCGAACGTGAGGTACAGCGAGACCGCCGGGCAGTCGCGCCCTGCGGTCAGCGTGTAGGCCTGGACCACATCGTCGGGCAGCATCGTCAGCTTGTGGCCCGGCATGTAGACCGTCGAGAGCCGCTCGCGCGCGACCTTGTCGATCGGCGCGTCGGGCGCGAACGCCAGCCCCGGCGCGGCGATGTGCACGCCGAAGACGACCGTGCCGCTGCCCAGGCCGCGCACCGACAGCGCGTCGTCGATCTCGGTGGTGTGCGAATCGTCGACCGAGAACGCCTGCACCGCCGCCAGCGGCAGCGCCTCCTTGATCGCCGGCGCCTGCAGCGCCGGAAATCCGGTGCCTTTCGGGAAGTTCTCGAACAGGAAGCGCCGCCAGTGGAACTGGTACGGCGAGTCGATCGCGCCAGCCGCCTTCAGCAGTTCGAGCGGCGCGGTCTGCGAGCGGCGCGCCGCCTCGACCACGGCCTTGTACTCGGGCGCGTTCTTGTCCGGCTTGAACAGAAGGCGGTAGAGCTGCTCGCGCACCGCGGCCGGGCATTGGCCCTGGACCAGCTCCCCGGCCCAGGCGTCGATCTGCGCGGCGATCTGCTTCTTGCGCTCGATGCCGAGCAGCGCGGCCTTGACGATCTCTTCGGGCGCCTTCTTGAACTGGCCCTTGCCGATGCGCCGGAAGTAATGCGGTGCCTCGAATAGACGGAACAGCGCCGCGGCCTGCTTCTCGACGCCGGCGCTGGCCTCGAAATACTCGCGCGCCAGATCGGCGAAGCCGAACTCGCTGTCGGGGGCGAATTCCCATGCGAGGTCAAGATCGATCTCTTGCGAAAGGGTCTGCGCGGCCTTGAGCAGTTCGGCGGGCTGGGGCTGCTCGAACTTGAGCAGCACATGGGCCGACTTGGCCTTGACGCGCTTGCCCGAGTCGAGCTCGATCTGCATCGAGCTGTCGGTCTCGGTCATCACGCGGCCGGCGAGGAACTTGCCGGCGTCTTCGAACAGGGCATACATGGCGCGATTGTCGCTTGAAGTCGATGCTCGACCGCCGGCCCCGGCGTTCGCGGCATCGGTCTCACCTCACTTCAATAGCTTCGGCCGCGCCGGTATTGCGCATGGGCGCGCGGCGCGAGGCCGGCGCCGCGCGCCAGTGCCGCGAGCGATGCGCCCGCGTGCGCATGGCAGATCGCCAGGCCGAGCGCATCGGCCGCGTCCTTGCCCGGCAGCCCGGGCAGCGCGAGCAGGCGACGGACCATCTCCTGGACCTGCTCCTTGCGCGCCTGGCCGTGGCCAACGACCGCCTTCTTCATCTGCAGCGCGGTGTACTCGGCCACTACCAGCTCGCCGGCGACAAGCGCCGTCAACGCCGCGCCGCGCGCCTGGCCGAGCAGCAAGGTCGATTGCGGGTTGACGTTGACGAACACAATCTCGACCGAGGCGCAATCGGGCTGGTAGCGCGCCGCGACCTCGCGCACGCCGTCGAAGATCACCTTCAGGCGCAGCGGTACCGAGGCCGATGCGACCGCCTCGGTCTTGATCGTGCCGCTGGCCACGTACAGCAGCTTGGCGCCCACCGCCTCGATCACGCCAAAGCCGGTCGTGCGCAGGCCGGGGTCGATGCCGAGGATTCGCATGCGGCAGTATCGGTGACAGGTTGACGGGCGACGGCGTCAGACGCCGAAGTACCAGCGCACCGAATGAAAGAATACCGGCGCCGCGAAGCACAGCGGCGCGACGCGGTCGAGCAGCCCGACCGCGCCGGTCACCGACGCCTTGCCGCCCCAGCTGCGCACGCCGGCGTCGCGCTTGAGCGCCTTCATCACGAACTCGCCCAGCGTGCCGCTGGCGCCGGCGATGAAGCCCATCAGCAGCGCCGCCAGCGGCTGGAACGGCGTCGCCCAGTACAGCAGGCCGCCGGCGATTGCCGCGGCCGCCCCGCCGATCAGCCAGCCGCGCCACGAGAAGGTGCGGCTGATCGCGCGCGCGACCGGGCGGCGGCGCAGGCGCCGGCTCGCTGCCTCCTGGGCGATCTGCGCGACCGCGACGACCGCGACGAGGTACAGCACCATGAACGCGCCGCGCTCGGCGTAGTCGGGCAGGCTCAGCAGCAGCAGCGCCGGCGCATGGCTCATGCCGTAGACGCAGACCATGATGCCCCACTGGATCTTCGCGGTGCGCTCGAGAAAGCGCTGCGGATCGTTGCCGAACGCGCTGACCACCGGGATCGCGAGGAACACATAGACCGGGATGAACACCGTGAACAGGTTGAACTCGCGCGTCGCGACGATCGCGTACTGGAGCGGCAGCACGACGAAGAACGCCAGCAGCAAGCTGCGGTGGTCGCCGCGGCGCGTGTGCGTCAGCGTAACGAATTCGCGCAGCGCCAGGAACGACACCAGCCCGAAAAGCAAGGTCGAGACGATCCCGCCGGCGACCCAGGCGACCCAGAACAGCATCGCGCCGACCCACACCGCCCGCAGGTCGCGCTTGAACTGTTCGTGGTCGGAGCGCTGCACGTCGCTGCGGTCGCGCAGGCTGCGGGTGAACGCCAGGATCGTGACGATGCTCAGCAGCCCGAACAGCACGACGAACAGCAGCGCGACCTGCTGCGTCACCGACAGCGAACGCAACGCGCCCATCAGTGCCGCCGCCCGAGGCGTTGCGCGGCCCGATCGAAGGCGAGGCGTGGTCGGCGGGCGAGGGGCGCGGCGCGGTCCATCAATGCACCGAGCGCAACGCGATCACCGCGGTGCGCGCGCGTTCGAGGAAGGCGCGCTTGTCTTCGCCGGCCTGGAGGGCGAGCGGCGCGCCGAACGTGACCGAGCACAGGATCGGCACCGGCACGACCTCGCCCTTGGGCATCACGCGCTGCACGTTGTCGATCCAGGCCGGGATCAGCTGCACCTCGGGAAAGGCCTGCGCCAGGTGGTACAGGCCGGCCTTGAACGGGGCCGGGTCGCCGGTGTGGCCGCGCGTGCCTTCCGGGAAGATCACCAGCGAGTCGCCATGGCGCAGCGCTTCCGTCAGGGGCTCGAGCGGGTCCTCGTCGGCCGAACGCTCGCGGCTCACGTAGACCGCGTTGAAGATCTCGCGGGTGATCCAGTGCTTCAGCGTCGAGCTGGTCCAGTAGTCGCGCGCCGCGATCGGTCGGGTGACGGTGCGCAGGTCGCTCGGCAGCGCGGCCCATATCAGCACCCAGTCGAAATGACTCTGGTGGTTCGCGAAGTAGATGCGCTGCTCGGCCTTCGGCGGTGCGCCGTACCAGTGGCCCTGCGCGCCGGTGATCAGGCGCGCGACGCCGGCGAGCATGAGGCCGGCGGCCTCGGGGAGCGTCATGCCGCGCGCGAGGGGCTCAGAGGCTGTGAGGCTTTCGCCCCTCAACCGCCGAATGGCCTCTGAGCAAGCCGACGGCACTGCACAATTGCATAGGTGCTTCGCTCCGTCGGCCTCAGTGGCGGAAGTGACGCACGCCGGTCAGCATCATCACGATGCCGCGCTCGTTCGCCGCCGCAATCACTTCATCGTCGCGCATCGAGCCGCCGGGCTGGATCACGCTGCTCGCGCCGGCATCGATCACGACATCGAGCCCGTCGCGGAACGGGAAGAAGGCGTCGCTCGCGACCGCCGAGCCCTGCAGGCTGAGCCCGGCGTTCTGGGCCTTGATGCCGGCGATGCGGGCCGAGTCGACGCGGCTCATCTGGCCCGCCCCGACGCCCAGCGTCATGCCGCCGCCGCAGAACACGATCGCATTGCTCTTCACATATTTCGCGACCTTCCAGGCGAACAGCAGGTCGTCGAGCTGCGCCGGCGTCGGCAGCTTCGCGGTCACGCAACGAAGTTCGTCGCGCGCCAGTTCGCGGTTGTCGGCGCTCTGGATCAGCAGCCCCGAACCGACGCGCTTGACGTCGTGGGCATTGCGGCCGCGCCCCATGCCAGCGGCCGGCAGCGCGATCTGCAGTACGCGCGTGTTCGGCTTGGCCGCGAAGAGCGCCAGCGCCTCGGGCGTGAAGCTCGGCGCCATCAGGACCTCGACGAACTGCTTCGCCGCCAGCGCGGCGCCGGCGCCGTCGAGCTCGCAGTTGAACGCGATGATGCCGCCGTAGGCCGAGGTCGGGTCGGTCTTGAAGGCCTTCGCATAGGCCTCGGCGGCGTTGGCGCCGAGCGCCACGCCGCAGGGGTTAGCGTGCTTGACGATCACGCAGGCTGCTGGTGCGTCGGTCTTGTCGAAGCTCTTCACGCACTCCCATGCGGCGTCGGCGTCGGCGATGTTGTTGTACGAGAGCTCCTTGCCCTGCAGCTGTGTTGCGGTGACGAGCGAGCCGGGGGCCGGAGCCTGATCGCGGTAGAACGCGGCGTTCTGGTGCGGGTTCTCGCCGTAGCGCAGGTCCTGCAGCTTGACGTAGCGCGGGTTGCTCTGGGCCGGGAACGCGCCGCGCGTGCCGTCGGCGTTCAGCGACGACAGGTAGTCGCTGATCGCGCCGTCGTAGTTCGAGATGCGGTTGAACGCCGCGACCGCGAGCGCGAATTTCGTCGTGGGACTCACCGCGCCGGCCTGTTGCAGCTCGGCCAGCACGCCGGCGTACTGTGACGCGTCGGTCAGCACCGCGACGTCCTTCCAGTTCTTCGCCGCTGAGCGCACCATCGCCGGGCCGCCGATGTCGATGTTCTCGATCGCGTCTTCGAGCGTGCAGCCGGGCTTCGCGACGGTGGCCTCGAACGGATACAGGTTCACGACCAGCAGGTCGATCGTCGCGATGCCGTGCTGCGCCAGCGCGGCCATGTGCTCGGGCAAGTCGCGCCGTGCCAGCAGGCCGCCGTGGATCGTCGGGTGCAGGGTCTTGACGCGGCCGTCGAGCATCTCCGGGAAGCCGGTGTGTTCGGCGACCTCGGTGACGGCGAGACCGCCCTCGGCGAGCAGCTTCGCGGTGCCGCCGGTCGACAGCAGTTTCACGCCGAGCGCGTCGAGGGCGCGCGCGAATTCGAGCACGCCGGTTTTGTCGGAGACGGAGAGCAGGGCGGTCAGTGGCATATGAACCAGTCGGAATGGAAGAACCGGGGCAAGCGGCGCGGCGCGGCGTGCGTTGTCATTTGATCAATTTGTGATCGACCAGCTTGCGGCGCAAGGTGTTGCGGTTGATGCCCAGCCATTCGGCCGCGCGGCTCTGGTTGCCGCCGGCATGCTGCATCACGACGTCGAGCAGCGGCTTCTCGACCACGCCGAGGATCATCTCGTACATCGCCGCCGGCTCGACGCCGCGCAGATCCTTGAAGTAGACCTCCAGGCTGTCGCGAACGCATTCTTCGATGTGGGTCGGTTTCTTCATGCGAAGCTCATCTCGTCGTCTTCGATCGGTGCCGGGATGTCGGGCAGCCGCTGGTGCGCCTGCGCCAGGTCGTCGAACCAGTCGCGCACCGCACTGAGCTGGGTCTCGCAGCTGTCGATCGTGTTCATGTGCGCGCGGAACGCCTCGCCGCCGGGCAGCGCGCGCACCGCCCAGCCGATGTGCTTGCGTGCGCTGCGCACGCCGGTGCCGGCGTCGTCCCAGCCGTACAGGCCGTAGTGATCGTGCAGGTGCTCGAGCAGCCAGGCCTTCGCCTGCTGCACCTCGGGCGCCGGCAGGTGCTCGCCGGTCGCCAGAAAGTGCGCAATCTCGCGAAAGATCCACGGCCGGCCCTGGGCCGCGCGGCCGATCATGATCGCGTCGGCGCCGGTCGCGGCCAGCACGTCGCGCGCCTTCTCGGGCGAGTCGATGTCGCCGTTCGCGACCACCGGGATGCGCAGCGCCGCCTTCACTGCGCCGACGGTCTCGTACTCGGCGCGGCCCTTGTAGCCCTGCGCGCGGGTGCGACCGTGCACCGCGATCATCGCGACGCCGGCCGACTCGGCGGCGCGTGCGATGCGCAGCGCGTTTCGCTCGCTCTCGCACCAGCCGGTGCGCATCTTCAGCGTGACCGGCACGTTGCGCGGCGCGCAGGCCGCGACGACCGCCTCGACGATCTCGAGCGCGAGCGGCTCGTCCTGCATCAGCGCCGAGCCGGCCCACTTGTTGCACACCTTCTTGGCCGGGCAACCCATGTTGATGTCGATGATCTGCGCGCCGCGGTCGACGTTGTAGGCCGCGGCCTCGGCCATCATCGCGGCATCG
>Ga0207648_10003980_pt1 | contig 15344 bp, 19 predicted proteins | sample KBSMisM32_FD_184310 | JGI IMG/M metagenome (GOLD analysis project Ga0207648, IMG submission 184310) | Miscanthus rhizosphere microbial communities from Kellogg Biological Station, Michigan, USA - KBS Miscanthus M3-2 (SPAdes) (version 2) | ecosystem: Host-associated > Plants > Roots >...
CCTGCGCCGGCTCGGCGATCGCGGAGGCCGGCGCGCCGAGGAGCTTCATCGTCGAGCTCTGCCACAGCGACATGTAGTCCCACCACAGCTTCATCTGCGATTCGGCGAGGCGGACCGGATTCGCCATCATTTTCGCGGTGAGCTCGAGGAAAGCCTTCGCGATGCCGAACTCGTCGACCAGCATCGACTTGCCGGAGTCGGCCTGGCGCGCGATGACGTCGCCGAGCAGCTTCGCGCTCTTCTCCGCGGCGGAAGCGAGCGATTGCGACAATGCGGCAGGATCGCAATCGAGTGCGGTTGACGCGGGCGGGGGCGTGGTCGTGGACGTGGACATGGTGGTGGCGGGAGACGGTTCCAGTTAAGGTGATTTCAGTCGAGGGCGGCGAAGCGCAGCTCGCCCGACGGCGATTGCTCGCGCGTCAGCTTGCCGGCGCGCCAGAGGTAGTGCAGATGCGCGACCGCTTCGCCGATCGCGAAGAATCGTTGTTGCAGATCGAGCGGTCTGCGGAAGAGCGTCGGAATCAAATCGTTCGCCGACACGGCAGGCACTTCGATGCGAAGATCGATGCGATCGAGCATCGGCCCCGATATCCGGCCCTGATATTCGCTGCGGCAACGGTCACCGCGTGCGCAGCGATAGCCAGGCTCACCGGCCATGCCGCAGCGGCAAGGATTCATCGCCGCCACCAGTTGGAAGCGCGCCGGATACCGCACATGGGCGTTGGCCCGCGCCACCACCGCTTCGCCGGTTTCAATGGGCTGCCGCAGACTGTCCAGCACCGCGCGCTGGAATTCCGGCAGTTCGTCCAGGAACAGCACGCCCAGATGCGCCAAGGACACTTCGCCGGGCTTGACCTTTACCCCGCCGCCCACCAGGGCCGGCATGGAGGCGGAGTGATGCGGATTGCGGAAGGGCCGGTGCCGCGAAATCGTGCCGCCTTCCAGCGCGCCCGCCAGGGATTGGATCATGGAGATTTCCAACGCCTCGCGCGCATCCAGCGGCGGCAACAGGCCGGGCAGGCGTTGCGCCAGCATCGATTTACCGGCCCCGGGCGGACCCAGCATCAAGAGATTGTGGCCGCCGGCGGCGGCGATCTCCAAGGCGCGCTTGGCGCTTTCCTGGCCTTTCACATCGCGCAGATCGGGCACAGTCCGCCTGCTTTCGGCGATTTTGGCGACCGGCGGCGACAATACCGATGCGCCTTTCATATGATTGACCAGCGCGATCAGCGATGGCGTGGCCAGAATGTCGCCGCCGCCGGCAAAGGCCGCTTCCGCGCCATTGCCGGCGGGACAGATCAGTCCGCGATTTTGTTCGGAAGCCGCCAGCGCGGCATTCAGCACGCCCGCCACCGGCGTCACCGCCGCATCCAGCGACAATTCACCCAACGCCACATAATTCGCCATTTCGCTGGCGGGCAGCACGCCCATCGCCGCCAGCAGCCCCAGCGCGATGGGAAGGTCGTAATGCGAGCCTTCCTTAGGCAGGTCGGCGGGCGCGAGGTTGACGGTGATGCGCTTGAAGGGCACCGCCAGGCCGATAGCGGACAGAGCAGAGCGTACCCGCTCGCGGCTTTCCGCCACTGCCTTGTCGGCCAGGCCGACAATGGTCACCAGCCCATTGCCGCCTTCGCCGATATGGACTTGAACGTCTACTTCGCGCGCATCGATACCTTGAAACGCGACGGTATAAACATGGGCTACTGTCATTTGGACATGCGGCCCCCTGCCGCTCGCTCGGGCTCGCGGCGTTCGCCCTTTTTCGCAGGTCCACTGGACCTGCTCACGCGCCTTCGGCGCGCCATGGGCTCACCCTTGAAACGCGACCGTATACACATGTGCAACTGTCATTGATGCCTATTGATGAACGCCGCCTCACCCTAGGCACGCCGCAATGGGTTAGCGCAATCATCCTCGTGGACCAATTAACGCAGGCCGATGAAATCGGCTCATCAAGAGGAACGAATCCTTCGGAGACCAAAAGAGCGCTTCGGTCAAAGGGTTATTTTAATAACATTTCCTAATCGTGCCGCGACATTTGCGCTTGTCCAATAGGCGGCCTTGCTGCGCGAAGTTTGTTCAAGAAAGAGACGTAGATTCTCGTCTAACACTTGGTCCCACAGGATCGTGCGGGTGTCGCCTGTAATGACGTAACGTCTCTAGGAGCGGACATCATGAAGCCGATCAAGTTGCGCGCGTTGAACGCGCCATGACCAACGAAGGAAATCTGGAACGCGCCCGGACAAATCTGCGCAACACCGAAGCGGATATTGCCCGCCAAAGGAGCATCATCGCTCGGCTTGAGAAGAGCGGGCGTCCCACACTGGGCGCCCGCACCATGCTGGGCCTGCTGGAACAGGAGCTGGGCCATTGCCGGGAAACGCTGAAAGCCCTGCAGCAACAGAGCCACAGGTCCCATTGAGGTTATTTACGCTCAAACGGATCTCGTAACCCGCCCATGCGTGCGATGGCGGTCTTCACGCCGATTGCGCCACCCAGTCCGAAGGCTGGCATGTCGCGATAGATATTCTCGCAATCCTCGGGCTTGAGACTATAGGTCTCATGCCAGATGCCGATAGCGTGGTTGTCCTTGGCCTTGCGGTTGAACTCCGCCCAGGCGGGAATATGCGTGCCCTCGCGGTCGTGGGCAAAGGCGAACAGCTTTTCCATACTGTCCCAATACTGCACCAAGAGCGTGATGCGGCCGGACAAGAAATTCTTTTGCCACAACAGGCCGGCATCGGGCTTCTTCGCCAGCTCGGCCTGCATCCGGGTCATGGCGCGCGCCACCGCGCTCCAGCGATGCACCGCCAACAGATTGTTGACGCGCATGCCGATCAAAAACAGCGCAAACGGCTTGTCGGGAATAGCTTGCTGTCGGCCCTTGATAATCGCCATCGAGCGATCATGCCCTACTCAGGCGCTACGGTCACCTTGATGCCGTCGGTGGTGTTGCTGCAGATGATCTGGCACGACAGGCGCGAATTCGGTTCCACCGCCAGGGCCATATCCAGCATGTCGATCTCGGCTTCCGACGGGGCGGGCAGCTTTTCATACCAGCCTTCATTCACATAGACATGGCAGGTGGCGCAGGCGCAGGCGCCGCCGCATTCCGCGGCAATGTCCAGCCCGCCGTCGCGCAGGATTTCCATTACGCTCCAACCTTCGCGTCCGTCCAGCGTATATTCCTTGCCCTGGCGGTCGACGGCGTGGATCTTCATGATTTGACCATTCCTTCTACAGTCTTATGTGCCGCTCGCTCGTGCTCGCGGCGTTCGCCGCTCGAAATGGTCCACTGGACCATTTCGTTCGCCTTCGGCGACCGCGCCTCACTCACGAGACACCCAATTTCTTTTGCAGGTTCGAAGACGAAGTCGTGTACTGAAAGCGCAGCTTTTCGTTGGGCCTGCAGATGTGGAACGCGGCCTGGGACATCAGCGCCGCTTCATGGAAGCCGGACAATATCAGCTTGAGCTTGCCGGTATAGCTGTTGATGTCGCCGATGGCGAAGATGCCCGGCGTCTGGCTTTCGAAGCGGGCGGTGTCCACCGGGATCAGGTTTTCATGCAGGTTGATGCCGAATTCGGCGATCGGGCCCAATTTGATGGTCAGGCCGAAGAAGGGCAGGAAGGCATCGGTCTCGTGATGCCACTCTGTCTTGTCGGTTCCGGCCAGGGTGACGCCGGTCAGCTTGCCGGGCTCGCCATGCACTTGCTTGACGCTGGCGACATGGAATTTGACTTTGCCGGCAGCTTCCAGCTCGCGCATCTGGTTGACGCTGTGCTGGGCGGCGCGGAAGCCGTCGCGGTGATGCACCAAGGTCATGCTCTTGGCGAGCGGCGCCAGGTTGATCACCCAGTCGAGGGCGGAATCGCCACCACCAGCGATAAGTATGTTCTTACCGCGGAAGGTCTCCATCTTGCGCACGGCGTAATGCACGCCGATGCCGTCGCCGGCATTTTCGAATTTCTCGATGCCCGGCACCGGCGGACGCTTGGGCTGGAACGAGCCCGCGCCGGCGCCGACCACGATCACCGGCGCGACGATTTCGGTGCCGGCATCGGTCTTGAGCTTCCAGCGGCCGTCGGAAAGTTTTTCCAGCGCCGTCGCCATCTCGCCGAAGTGGAATTGCGGATCGAACGGCTTGATCTGTTCCAGCAGCCGGTTCACCAGCTCCTGGCCGGTGACGATGGGCAAGCCGGGAATGTCGTAGATGGGCTTTTCCGGATATAGCTCGGTGCATTGGCCGCCGGGACGGTCCAAGATGTCGACCAAATGGCATTTGAGGTCGAGAAGTCCCAATTCTAATACGGCGAACAGGCCGATCGGGCCCGCGCCGATGATTGCGACATCCGTTTCGATGGTCATTTTCGGCTATTCCACACTTAACTTGCTGTATGTCAGGAGAAAACGTCGCTTTTATATGTAAAAATGACAAAGCCCACAATCCCCGCCTATAACAGTGCTGCGATGCAAAATGACGCCCCCCTGAAAAAGCCGGACGCCTGCGATTCCATGGCGGAACTGAGGGCGGCGATCGACACGCTGGACGCGCGGCTGGTCGCCCTGCTGGCGGTGCGCCAGGCCTATATCGAACGGGCCGCCCAACTCAAGACCGATCGGGGTCAGGTGCGCGATGCCGAGCGGATCGAGGATGTGGTGGCCAAGGTGATCGCCGAAGGCCGGCGGTCAGGTCTGTCAGCGGAAATAGCCGAGCCGGTTTGGCGGACGCTGATCGAAGCGTCGATCAGACACGAGTTCGATGCTTTCGATAGGCGCTAGGCGGCCGACCTAACCTCATCCACGTCATCACCCGGCCGAGCGAAATAGCGAGGTCCGGGTGATCCATTTTTAAAGAAATTGGATCCCCCGCATGCGCGGGGGATGACGTGGAGGGATGGCCCGCATTCGCGGGCCATGACGATAGGGGGAACAGGATTCAAGCCGCCGCCAGGTATTCCTGGATAAACGCCTGAACCGCCTCGCCTTCGACGCGCAAGACCTCGATGACCTGGATCGCGCGGTCCTGGGAGAGGGCCGGATCGATAGGTTCCGCAGCCGCCGCCGCCTCGCCCACGGCAAAGGCGCCAACCCCGCGGGCGGCGCCCTTTAGGGTATGGGTCACTTCCCGCCATTTGCGGACATCGCGCTGCTGCAGGACGGTCAGCAGCTGGCTGACCATGTCGTTCAATTGGCCGTTGAACAGCCTCAGGATCTCGGTGTTCAGGGTGCGGTCCCCGCCGGTGTAACGGGCCAGGTGACTCATATCGATGGGGGCGTCGGCCATGTCGTCGGTCTCGAAAAATGCCCCCAATCCTGTTCCGCCCCAGGCTAAAGCCGCGTTAATGGCGCTTTACGGAGTTGTCCCTATCCTCATTACCCGCCGACCCTCGAAACACCCGGGAAATCATGCTTAAAAGGCAAGGAGGGCGGGGAATTTAAGTAAGGGCTGACAGCCATGGTCAGGAGTTTTGGACAACCCGTTCCGTTGGAAACGCCGCAGGCGCCCGAGCCGGCGCCGAAGCCGGTCGAGCCGCAAGCTCCCCAAACCATCATCCTGCCCAGGTCCCATCCCAGCCGCTTTGGCTTGGTGGTCCTGTTAGTGGCCGGCGTCATGGCGCTGCTCTGGATCAGCGTGGGTGCCGCTTACCTCTGGGGCTGGCTGGGACCGCAGGGCTTGATGACCCTGGATCCGGCGCGCAAGGCGCTGGCCTCGGCCGCCGTCTTCCTGCCGGCTTTCCTGTTCATGGCGGTGGCCGCCGTCTTGGCGCGCAGCGTCGCCATGAGCGATGCCACCCGCGTGCTGCTGCAGACCAGCGAGCGGCTGTTCGCCGCCGATGAGATCGCCGCCGGCAGCGCCGCGCGTTTGGCGCGGGTGGTGCGGCGCGAATTGGACGGGCTCAACACCGGCTTGGATGTCGCCTTCCAGCGCATGCGTACTTTGGAAGCGATCCTGGAAAAGCAGATTTCCACTTTGGACGATGCCGGCGCCCGCGCCCAGGTGCGCAGTGAGACCATCGCGGTGCGCCTGAACCAGGAAAATGCGCGCATCGCGGCCGCGGGTGACGGCCTGATCGACGCCGCCGGCCGCGCCGGCGAAACGGTGGCGGGCCGTGCCGCGCAGCTCAAGGCCACCATGGAATCGGCCGAAGGCACGCTCAAGATGGCGACCCAGTCGCTGGAGGTTCAGGTGGCCGGCTTTCGCTCCGCCACCACCGCCGCCGCCGAAGCGCCGTTGGAAGCCGCCAAGGCGCTGGAATCCCAAGCCACGCGGATCGCGGAAGTCTCCGACAATGCCATCGGCCGCGCCGAATTCGTGTTGGCGCGCCATGAAAAGCATCGCAGCCAGATGGTCGAGCTGGTGCAGCGGCTGCAGGACGAAAGCGCGAATTTCGAGGCCGTTCTTTCCAAGCAGCGCGGTCAGCTGGAACAGGCCATTGCGGGGGTGGGCGGGGAGACTCAAAAATTCGAAACCATCGCCAGTGATGCCGAACGCCACTTGGACATGCTGATGGCCAATGCGGTGCATCACACCGGCCAATTGACCAATGCCTTTGTGCGCGAATCCGAGCGGCTGAAGGATGCCACGGAGAATGCCCATGCCTTGCTGGCAAGCCTGGCTGTGGCGCTCAAGGATGCCAGCATCGGAGCTTCTACCTTGATCGGAGAAAGTGCCGGCCAAGCCAAGCAGGATGCCCGCCTGTTGGTGGGCGAGGCGATGGCGGAATGCGAAAGACTGCTGCGCGCCTCCGGCGAGATGCATACCGAAGCCGGCCGTATACGCAATCTTTTGACCGAGACCACCCGTGACCTGGAAAAGCATTTGAACAGCCTGCCCGGCCTGGCGGAAGAAGAAGCGCGCAAGGTTCGCCACACCATGACGGCAGAAACCCAAGCATTGCTGGACATGTCGGCCCGCACCATGTCCACCCTGCATGCGCGTTCCGGCGGCAAGGTCGGTCCTGTCGAAACGGTCGGGCCGATGAAGCCCGCGCCCGAGCCGGAGCCTGAAGGGCTCAAGGGCCTGGCGCGCAAGCTCACCTTGCGCAGGTCCGAGCGCCGCCCGGAGAGCAAGAGCTGGGAAATGAAGACCCTGTTGGCCGCCGCCGAGCAGGAGGGCGAAGAGATTCGCCTCACCCCCCAGGGCGCACAGCCCGCCGGCGTGGGCGTCAACACCGCCGCAACGGTGGGCGCGCTTCAACTCGCGCTGGCCGACATGGCGATCAATCTGTCGGCGTTGGATACCGCCCAGCCTGGAGACGAGGAGTGGAAGCGTTATCTGTCCGGCGACCGCGCCGTGTTCGCGCGCCGGCTGGCCAATGCCATCGATGAGACCGCGGTGGACCGCATCACCACACTCTATCGCGACGACCGGGCGTTCCACGATGCAGCCGAAACGTATCTGGCGGAATTCGAAAATCTTTTGGCGCGCGCCCGCGAAGGCGATGGCGGCGGGCTGCTGACATCGACCTTGCTGTCGGCGGACACCGGCAAGGTGTATCTGGCGATCGCGTATGCTTTAGGTCGGCTGTAAGCGCCTCACCCTTGCCGCATAAAACCCATCCATGCCGCCTTGGTCGCTGAGGTGGCAGGGCAGAGTGCGCAGGTCGCCGTCCGGCGTGATCCATTCGCTGTGGCCGAACACTTCATTCGCGGCGATAGGCGCGCGGGCGAATTCCGGATGCGAATTCAAAAATGCCGCGACCTGCTCTTCGCCTTCCTCGCGGTCCAGGGAACAGACGGCAAAGACCAAAGTGCCGCCCGGCTCGACTATCGCCGCGCCGGCCTCCAGGATTTCATAGGCCGCCGCGGCGGAGACCGTCACATCGGCGGCGCCTTTGATCCAAGGCAGGTCGGGATGGCGGCGGATGGTGCCGGTGGCGGTGCAGGGCGCATCGAGCAACACCAGCGGCGCCTTGCCGCCAAAGTCACGCGCGTCGCTTTGCACGATCTCTGCGGTGAGTTTGGTGCGCGCCAGATTCTCGCGAATGCGCATCGCGCGCGCCGCGTCGATCTCCACCGCCGTCACCTGGGCTCCGCGCGCCGCAAGCTGCATGGTCTTGCCGCCCGGCGCCGCGCACAGATCGATGACGTTTTTGCCCACGACATCGCCCAACAGCAAGACCGGCAAGGTGGCGGCGGCGTCCTGCACCCACCAATGGCCTTCGGCAAAGCCCGGAAGCTCTTCGATGCGGCCCTGCGCTTTCAATCGCCGCACCTTGCCGAAAAGAGGCTCGCTCTCCGGTGCTTCGCCGGACTTGAGCACAATGTCGACAGGCGCCTCATTCTGATGGGCCCGGGCGATCAGCCGCGCGGTGCCCGCGTCATATTGTGCCGTCCAGCGTGTCCACAACCAGTCGGGAGTGGACAGACGCTCGCGGTCCAGGCCCGACAGCACGGCTTCGCCTTCCTTGGCAATTTTGCGCAGCACCGCATTGATCAGCGGCTTGAAATGCACCGCCTTGGAATCCTTGGCCGCCAATTCATTGGCGGCATCCACGGCGGCATGAGGCGCAACTTTCAGGATCAGGAGTTCACAAGTGCCCAGCAGCAAGATTTCGCCGGCAGCGCCTGACTTGTGCGGCGCCAAAGGCTTGGCGACAAACTTGCGCAGCACGGCGTCGAGTGCCCCCATGTGACGCAAGGTCTGGCTCACCAAGGCGCGGGCAAAACCGGCGTCGCGCGCGGCAAGGCCGGCCAATTGGTCCAGGCCGGCATCCAGCGGACGGCGTTTTTGCAAGACGCCGGAAAGAATGGCGAGCGCCGCGCGGCGCGCGGGCAATCCGGGGGCGATAAGTCCGGTATCGGTCATCGCACCTGTTTAGAGCAAGGCAGCCGCCGGCCAAAGTCCAAGACTATTGCGGGCGGAGGCTTGCGGGGCATTATCTGCACCTTCCACAGGCCAGCGAGGCGGGCATGACTTCATTCGACTTGACGGGAAAGGCCGCGCTGGTGACGGGCGGCAATGGCGGCATCGGTTTGGGCATGGCCAAGGGCCTCAGCGATGCGGGCGCATTTGTGATGGTGGCGGGCCGCAATGCCGAGAAGAACCGGCGCGCCGTCGAAGCTTTGGGAAAAAAGGCGGGCGCCGTGACCTTGGATCTGGCCCAGGACGGCAGCGGCGAAGCCGCCGTGGCCGCGGCCGTTCAGAGATTCGGCCGCCTCGACATTGTCGTGAACAATGCCGGCACCAATATCCGCAAGGCGCCGCAGGATTATTCCTTGGCGGAGTGGCACAGTGTGTTGAACATCAATCTCACCAGCATGTTCACCTGCTGTCAGGCTGCTCATCCCCATCTGCGCCGGCAGGGCGGCAAGATCATCAATATCGGCTCGATGATGTCCTTGTTCGGTGCCTCCTTTGCCGCGCCCTATGGCGCCAGCAAGGGCGGCGTGGTGCAGCTCACCAAGTCGCTGGCCGCGGCCTGGGCAGGCGATAAGATTCAGGTCAATGCCGTGCTGCCGGGCTGGATCGACACCGAACTCACCAAAGGCGCGCGTGAGCAGGTGACGGGATTGCATGAGAAAGTGCTGGCGCGCACGCCCGCCGGCCGCTGGGGTGTGCCGGAAGATCTGGCAGGGATCGCGGTGTTTCTGGCAAGCCCCGCATCAGACTTCATTACCGGCACGGCGATTCCGGTGGATGGTGGATACGCGGCCCAAGGCTGAAGGCGTTAGTCCCAGGGGCCCCGGCGGCTGGGCGCCGCATCCGCACCCGCCATCGCACGCAGGCGCGCGATGCGTTCCTCGGTGGGCGGATGGGTGGCGAACAGGCCGGAAATTCCACCATGCAGCGGATTGACGATGAACATATGCGCCGTCGCGGGATTGGCGTCGGCGGGATAGTTGGGTGTGCGCCCGGCGGCGCGCTCGATCTGTCCCAGCGCCGAGGCCAGCCACATCGGCCGGCCGGTGATTTCCGCGCCGGCGCGGTCGGCCTCGTATTCGCGCGAACGCGAGATCGCCGCTTGCACCAACACCGCTGCGATCGGCGCCAGTAAGGTCACCAGCAACATGCCGACCATGCCCATGGGATGGTCGCGGTCGCGGCTGCCGCCCATGAAGAAGGCCATATTGGCGATCATGGAAATCGCGCCCGCCATTACCGCCGTGATGGTCATGGTGAGGGTGTCGCGATGCTTCACATGGCCCAGCTCATGCGCCAGCACGCCGGCCAATTCTTCCTGGCTCACCTGTTCCATAAGGCCGGTGGTGACGCAGACCGCGGCATGGTTGGGATCGCGGCCGGTGGCAAAGGCGTTGGGCTGCGGATTCTCGGTGATATAGACTTTGGGCATGGGAAGCTGCGCCTGGGCGGCCAGCCGTTCCACCAAGCGATACAGATCGGGCGCGCTGGCGGCATCCACCTGGCGGGCGCCATACATGGACAACAGCACCTTGTCGGAATTCCAATAGGCGAACAGGTTCATCGCCAGCGCCATGCCGAAGGCGATCACCATGCCGGTGCCGCCGCCGACCAAGGCGCCGACCGCCAGGAACAGGCCGGTCATGGCCGCCATCAGGATGCCGGTACGCAGGGTATTCATCTTTTCGCTCCTAGGACCTTCTAGATGTATGATCGCTTTATGTCGGAACAAGCCACAGACGCCGAAATCGCCGCCCGCATTGCCGAAGCGGGAAAGCGCGCCAAGGCCGAGGCCGAAGAGCGCCGCGCGAATGAGAGTAGGGCTCAATTGCCGCCGGAATTGGGCGGACCCAAGGGCCCCGAACCCACCCGTTACGGCGATTGGGAGCGCAAAGGCATCGTCTCCGACTTTTAAAAAGCTTCTTCGGACATTTCTTCCAAAACCCGCCGCACATCCTGCGGCCAGGCTTCAATATGGGCGGCGAAGTCGTCGCGCTGGCCAGCATAAAGCGCCCGCATGGCTTCCTCATAACCCGGCGCATTTCCCACCAAAGCCGTCGCCAGCCGATAGGCGGCATCGCGCAGCCGGCGCTGCTGCGACTTGGGATCGCGGCTGGCCTGCTCGACCAGCTTGCGCAGGGCGACCGAAGCCCCGCCGGGCTGGGTTGCCAGCCAGTCCCAATGCCGGGGCAGCAAAGTGACTTCCCGGGGGGTCACTCCCAATTTCGGCCTGCCGGGGCGGGGGCCATCCTCTTTGGGCGGAAAACGGGGGTCGACGTCCACCACCCGGCCGGTTTCCCGGTCGAAAATCAGGCAATCCGGCACCTGACTGGAAGTGCCATAAACCTCAGCCAAAGAGCCGGAAGTGATATGCTCAAAGCCGGAGAAGGCGGAATAGGTCATGCACCATATTTATCCGGGTGTAATATTGGTGTCAATATCACCCGGATGAAACTAAATCACTGTTATCCCTTGATGCTGGCGCCGCTAAGGTTCATCTAAGAGGTCCCCACCGGAAACACCGCCATGTTCATCCAGACCGAATCCACCCCCAATCCCGCCACTCTGAAATTCATTCCCGGCCGCGAGGTGATGGGTGAAGGCGCGGTGGCGGACTTTCCGAGTGTGGAAGCCGCCGATCGCTCGCCCTTGGCCAAGGCGCTGTTTGCCATCCCTGAGGTGAGCCGGGTGTTTTTCGGCTCCGATTTTATTTCCGTGACCAAGCGCGACGGCGATTGGAAACACCTCAAGCCCGCGATCCTGGGTGCCGTGATGGAGCATTTCACGCGAGCCTTACCCTTGATCGAAGGTGCGGCGGAGGAAAGCGAAGAGAGTTACAGCGAAGACGATGCCGAGGTGGTGGAGCAGATCAAGGAATTGATCGAGACCCGTGTGCGCCCTGCCGTGGCGGCCGATGGCGGCGATATCATCTTCAAGGGATTTGACGGCCAGAGCGGTGTGGTGTCGCTGCATCTGCAGGGGTCCTGCGCGGGCTGCCCCTCGTCCACCATCACCTTGAAAAACGGCATCGAGAATATGCTGCGCCACTATGTGCCCGAAGTCACCGCGGTCGAAGCGGTGTAATGAGCACCGAAGAAGCTTATCTCGCGGAACCGGACCACGCGATTTCCGACGCGGCGCTGGATACGATCTTCCGCGCCGCGCGCACCATGCGCCAGTGGCGGGACAAGCCGGTTTCCCCGGCGCTGCTGATGGCGATCTATGACCTGATGCGCTTGGGGCCGACCGAGTCCAACATCACGCCGGCGCGCTTTCATTTTGTCGTATCCAAGCAAGCCAAGGCGCGGCTGGAGCCGCTGCTGGACGAAGGCAACCGCAAGCAGACCATGGCGGCGCCGGCCACCGCCATCGTGGGGTATGATCTGGATTTCGCCGCGACTTTGTCCAAGCTGGCGCCGCGTTCCGCCGAAAGCATGAGCGCCATGTTGGCCCAGAATCCGGAAAAAGCCCGATACATGGCCATGCGTGGCGCCGGCCTTCAGGGCGGCTATTTCATTGTCGCGGCCCGCGCCCTGGGGCTGGATTGCGGACCGATGTCGGGCTTCGACAATCAAGGCGTCGACAAGGAATTTTTCGCGGGCACGCAGATCAAGTCCTATTTCCTGTGCAATCTCGGCTTTGGCGTTCCCGGCAGCGTGCGTCCGCGCGCCGCCCGCCTTGGTTTCGACGAAGCTTGTAAGATTCTCTAGTGATTATTCTCGCTGTCGATACCGCGCTTGGCGCCTGCTCTGTCGCCTTGCTGCGCGGCGAAGAGATCCTCGCGCATATCTTCGAGCCCATGGATCGCGGCCATGCCGAAAGGCTGGCGCCGATGGTCGATGAGGCGATGACCCAAGCCAATTTGGATTTTCCGGAACTCGACCGTTTGGCCGTCACCACCGGACCGGGCACTTTCACCGGCCAGCGTGTGGGATTGGCATTCATGCGGGGGTTGCGGCTGGCGCTCAAGCGGCCATTGAACGGCATCACCACTTTGGAGGCGATGGCCGCTGCCGCCATGGCGCAAACGGGTCATGCCAAGGCGGCTGCGATCCATGATGCGCGGCGCGAGGAAGCCTATCTTTTGCTGATCGAGGGCGAGAGCGTGGTGCAGCAACCGGCGGTGATGGGTTTTCAGGAGGCGGTGGAACGCATTCGTGCTTTCGGTCCTTGCGCGCTGGCCGGCACTGGTGCTTGCGTCGCGGCGGACAGATTGGACAAGAGTTTTGAACTGTCCACGGTCCGCCAACCCGATGCGCTGTGGGTGGCGCGGTTGGCGTTGCGGCAACCGGCTTCGCGGGATGTGCCCGGTCCGCTGTATCTGCGCGCCCCCGATGCCAAACTGCCTGGTGGAAAAGCACTTGCATGAGATTGTGATCCTGGATTCCACGGCCGATCCCGCTCCCTTGGCGGCGCTGCATGCCGCTTGTTTTGCGCAAGCCTGGGATGCGAAGGCGATTGCCGAATTGCTGGCGACCCCCGGCGCATTTGCGATTCACAATCAAGACGGTTTTGTGCTGGCGCGGACGGCGGCCGGCGAAGCGGAAATTTTAACCCTTGCCGTGGCGCCGCATGCGCGCGGGCGCGGGCTGGGGCGTGCGCTTCTCGACAGGGCCATCGCCCAGGCCGAAACGCAGGGCGCACAGGCCTTGTTCCTGGAAGTGGGGGCGGACAATCCCCATGCCCTGGCGCTTTATGGCGCATTGGGGTTTGCCAAGGTGGGGCTGCGCAAAAGGTATTATGGCGCCGGGGACGCTTTGGTGCTCAGGCTATCGCTGCCTCCCAAATTCGCCTAACCTATTGGGGTCAAACAGTAAGGAGCAGCCGTGACGCGGATCGAAAAAGCCTGCGTCGATAAAGGCCTGAGGATGACCGAGCAGCGGCGCGTCATCGCGCGGGTGCTGTCGGATGCCGCCGACCATCCCGATGCGGAAGAATTGTACCGCCGCGCCTCGTCGATCGACCCGCATATTTCCATCGCCACCGTCTATCGTACCGTCAAGCTGTTCGAGGATGCCGGAATCCTGGAGCGGCACGATTTCCGTGACGGCCGCTCGCGCTACGAAGAAGTGCCGGAGTCCCATCACGACCACCTGATCGATGTCGCCACCGGCAGCGTGATCGAATTCCGCAATGAAGATATCGAAAAGCTACAGCGCCGGGTGGCGGAAGAACTGGGCTTCGAGCTCATCGACCACCGGCTGGAATTGTACGGCGTGCCCAAGGGGCGCAAGCCGCCCCAATCCTCATAAAGTCATGATCCCGCGCAAGCGCGCGCAGTCTTCGCGAGCGGCCGCCTGAATGTCCCGGTTGCGCGCCGCCGCCATCATATTTGTTTTTCTGGGCGTCACCTTGCCGGCCATGCCGTTTCAATGGCTGCTGCTCAAATTGAAAAGCCCCGCCGCCCGCACTTTTCCCAACCGCTATCACCGCTGGGTGGCGGCGATTTTCGGCATCCAGATCCAGGTCGTCGGCAAACCGGTGCGCGGCGAAGGCGTGCTGCTTGTCGCCAATCACACCAGCTGGGCCGATATTGTGATCTTCTCGGCGGTGACGCCGCTGTCCTTTGTGGCCAAGGCGGAAGTGGCGGGCTGGCCGTTTTTCGGCACCTTGGCCCGGCTGCAGCGCACCGTCTTTATCGAGCGCGAGCGCCGCAGCAGCACCGGCGAGGCGCGCGACGTGATCCGCGAGCGGCTGTTGGACGGCGACACGCTGCTGTTGTTTCCCGAAGGCACCAGCAATGACGGCAACCGGGTCTTGCCCTTCAAAAGCGCGCTGTTGGGCGCGGCCGAGGCCATCCTGGCCGGCGGATCGCATGTGAAGGTGCAGCCGGTTTCCGCGGCCTTTACCGGCCTCTACGGCCTGCCTATGGGACGGGAGAACCGGCCGCTTTTTGCCTGGTATGGCGCCATGGAGATGGTGCCGCACCTGTGGGAGGCCTTGCTGGCCGGGCCGCTGGATGTGGTGGTTCAGTTCCACGAGCCCTTGAGCCTGGACGCCATGGACCGCAAGACGCTGGCCACCCGCGCCCGGCAAACCGTGCAGAATGGCGTGGCCCAGGCCTTGGCGGGACGCGCCTAACCTTGCGATAACCCCAGCCGTCATGAAGAAGCTCTTCGTCAAGACCTATGGCTGCCAGATGAACGCCTATGATTCCGCCAAAATGGCGGATCTATTGGCGCCGTTGGGCTATGCCGCGACCGATGCGCCGGACGGCGCCGACATGGTGATCCTCAACACCTGCCACATTCGCGAAAAGGCGGCCGAGAAGGTCTATTCCGAACTGGGACGGTTGAAGGCGCTCAAGGCTGAAAAGGCCAAGAGCGGCGAGCGTATGCTGTTGGCGGTGGCGGGCTGTGTCGCCCAGGCCGAGGGCGCGGAAATTGTCGCGCGCCAGCCCGCGGTGGACCTGGTGGTGGGGCCGCAATCCTATCACCGGCTGCCGGAAATGATCGCCCGCGCCGCGCGCCGACAGGGC
>Ga0207648_10003981_pt1 | contig 15340 bp, 15 predicted proteins | sample KBSMisM32_FD_184310 | JGI IMG/M metagenome (GOLD analysis project Ga0207648, IMG submission 184310) | Miscanthus rhizosphere microbial communities from Kellogg Biological Station, Michigan, USA - KBS Miscanthus M3-2 (SPAdes) (version 2) | ecosystem: Host-associated > Plants > Roots >...
TCCGCGGCACGGTTACGCTGTAGGAGTCCACAGTGCCTTGCCCGCAGCGATGCCTCCTTCGTCCTGTCGTAACCACCGGTTACAATTTTCCGGTTTCGCGGCCTCGTCGTTGGTGACACACTAAAGCGTCGAGTCCAGGGACCGTTCCCGCGGCGCAACTTCGCCGCGGGAACACCGCGAAGATCGAATGCGAACATCGGCAGTCATCGCGCATCGCTTGCTGTCCGCGGTTGGGCTTGCCGTTGCCGTCGTCACTGCCGTCGCTGCATTCGCGGCATCGGCCGCTTCCACGCCCGTCCTCGGTTATGACGACGCCCGTCATCTGCTGGCGCGCACCGGTTTTGGGCCGACCGATGCCGAAGTCCGCGCCTACGCAACGCTGACTCGCGAAGCCGCGGTCGCGAAGCTCCTCAAAGAAACGCAAACGACGGCAAGCACTACCCCGCCGGGGGGTGCGCTCGACACGTCGCCGCTTCAGTTTCCGAATCCGGAAACCTCCTCCGCCGAGGAGAAGGCGAGCTTCGCGCAAGCGCAGGCGCGCGAAGGAATCGCGCTCCGCGCCTGGTGGGTGCGGGAAATGCTGACGACACCGTCGCCGCTCACCGAGCGGATGACGCTTTTCTGGCACAACCACTTTGTGTCGAGCCAGGCCAAGGTGCGCTTCGCGCGGCTCATGTACCGGCAGAACGTCACCCTGCGTGCCAATGCCACCGGCAACTTCGGCGTGCTGCTGCACGCGCTGGCGAAGGACCCCGCGATGCTCGTCTATCTCGACGGCGTGCGCAGCCGCAAGGGAGCGCCGAACGAGAACTTCGCCCGCGAGGTGATGGAGCTCTTCACGCTCGGCGAGGGCCACTACACCGAGCAGGACGTGAAGGAAGCCGCGCGGGCCTTCACCGGCTGGAGCGTCGACCGGGAGACCGGCGAGTTCATGGTTCGCCCACGCCTGCACGACCGCGCGATGAAGACCGTGTTCGGCACGAGCGGGCGGTTCGACGGCGACGACGTGCTCGATCTCCTGCTCGCGCGCCGAGACACCGCCCGTCACCTGACGGAGAAGCTGTGGCGCGAATTCGTTTCGCCGGACCCCGATCCCGCGGCAGTGCAGCGCATTGCCGAGCGCTTTGCCGAATCGCGCTACGACATCAAGGTCGCGCTCTCCGAGCTTCTCCTCTGCGACGCGTTCTACGCTGCCGAAAATCGCGGCGTGCTGGTCAAATCGCCGGCCGACCTCGTCGTCGGCACGTTGCGCACGCTTGGCATCGAGCCGGAACAAGGGGTCGCGTTCGCGGTTGCGACGGCCGTCATGGGTCAGAGCCTGATGGCGCCGCCTAATGTCAAGGGATGGCCCGGCGGCGAGGCGTGGATCAATGCGACGACACTGCTCGCGCGGAAGCAGTTCGTCGATCGCGTCGCCCGCGCCGACGGCATGAGCACCCGGTCGGAACGGATGACGTCCACGCGCCCGGCCAAGGCTGGCGGCGCGCTGGAGCGCGGGCTGTCGAGCCTGCATTTCGACAGCGCCCGCTTCATGGGCCAGTTTCCGGGCGCCTCGCCTGGCGAGCGCGCCCAGTGGGCGCAGCGGCTCCTGCTGCCGGTTGCAGCGCAGTCGACGGAAGAGCCGCCGAACGATGCCACCGCCATCGTGCATGGGTTGTTGCTCGATACCGCCTATCAGCTCAAGTGACCATGGACCGCCGCGCCTTCCTGCAGTCGTCGATCTCCGCCGTTGGACTCAATGCGCTCGGCATCGGCGCGACCTCGCTCGCGTTTGCCGCTGCGCCGCAGGGTGCGACCTATCGCAATTTGCTCGTGCTGATCGAGCTGAAGGGCGGCAACGACGGCCTCAACACCGTCGTGCCTTATGCCGACCCGACGTATTACGCTTTGCGCCCGAAGATCGCGATCGCCCGCGACGACGTGCTGCAGCTTTCGGATCGGGCGGGACTGCATCCTGCGCTGGCCCCGCTCCTCCCCTTGTGGAAGAACCGGGAGCTCGCGGTGCTGCAAGGTGTGGGCTACCCTGGGCCCAATTTGTCGCATTTCCGTTCGATCGAGATCTGGGATACCGCGTCCGGGAGCGACGCGTATCTCACCGACGGATGGCTCACGCGCGCATTCACGGCTTCGCCGGCGCCTCGCGCGTTCGCCGCCGATGGCGTCATCATCGGCAGCTACGACATGGGTCCGCTTGCCGGCGACGGCATCCGCGCGGTCGCGTTGTCGAACACCGAGGCGTTCCTGCGCCAGGCGCGGCTCGCTGGCGCTGCCGGCGAAGCGCGCAACAAGGCGTATCGGCACATCCTGCGAGTCGAGGCGGACATCGTGCAGGCGGCGACGAATCTCGATGCGCGGCACGAGTTCACGACGGAGTTTCCGCAAGGCGGGTTCGGCAACGCGATCAAGACCGCATGCCAGATCATCGCCAACCCTTCCGGCGTCGCCGTGGTTCGCCTGACCCTGTCGGGATTCGACACGCACGGCGCGCAGTCGGCCACGCAGGCGCGCCTCCTGGGCGAGCTCGCGCGTGGAATCGTCGCTCTGAAAGGGGCGCTCACCGAGCTTCGGCGGTGGGACGACGCTTTGATCCTCACCTATGCCGAATTCGGCCGCCGGCCGCGAGAGAACCTTTCCGCCGGAACGGACCACGGCACCGCCAACGTTCATTTCGCGCTGGGCGGGCGCGTCGCGGGCGGTTTCTATGGCGAAGCGCCCGTTCTCGATCGGCTCTCCGGTGACGGCAACCCGGACTACGCGGTCGATTTTCGTGCGATCTACGCGACCGTGCTCGAGCGCTGGTGGGGCCTGCCGTCCAAGCCGACGCTCTCCGAGCGGTTCGCGCCCGTGCCGTTCGTCAAGACCTGATCCGGCCCGCGCGTCGCCGCGCCGAGCGCCACCGCGGACTTCAATGGGCCGCGTTGGCGTCCCAGGCGGAGATGAATTCCAGCCAGTGCGGCGCGTTGATCGCCGCGATCCGCTCGCGCGCGAGCGAGACTTCCTTTGCGTACTCCCCCGCCGTCAGTTCGCCGCGCAGGCGGCGGAACCGGAGATAGACGAGGTACGTGTTCATCACGTCCGTTTCGCAATAGCGGCGGACGTCGTCCTGTTTCCCCGCGGCAATCGCGGCGTGGACTTCGCCGCCGTCCATCCCGAGCTTGCCGGGGAATCCGCAGAGTCGCGCAAGCGCGTGGAGTCCTGCCGTGGCGCGGGGCTGGTACATCGCCAGCACGTCCATGAGGTCGAGGTGCCGCGTGTGATAGCGGGAGAGGTAGCTGTTGAACTTGAAGTCGCGGTCGTCGTCGCCCCAGTCCCAGTATCGGGCCGCCGTGACGCCGTGCATCAGCGCGCGATAGTTGAGCACCGGCAAGTCGAAGCCTCCGCCATTCCACGAGACGAGCTGAGGCGTGTGCTTGTCGATGAGATCGAAGAAGCGGCGGATGAGCTCGGGCTCCGGATCCTCCTTGGTGCCGACCGAGGCGATCTTGAAGCCGGAGTCGTCGCGCAGCGCGCAGGCGATCGCGACGACCTTGTGGTAGGGAAGCTGCAGGAAATCGGATCCGCTCTGCGCGCGCCGTTTCTGCGCCATCCATTCGACGACCGCGGCATCCGACACCTCGTCGCCCACCGCGTGCGCGCGCCGCAGTCCCGCCGCGTCGGGCACCGTTTCGATGTCGAACGCCAGGATGGGCGTCACGCCGGAAACACGCCTGTGGACAGGTAACGGTCGCCGCGATCGCAGACGATGAAGACGATCGTCGCGTTCGACACTTCGCGCGCGATGCGCAGCGCGACGGCGCACGCGCCACCCGCGGAGACGCCGCCAAAAATTCCTTCCTCGGTCGCGAGTCGCCGCGCCATCTCCTCGGCGTCGGCCTGCGAGACCGATTCGATCCTGTCGACGCGAGCGGGATCGTAGATCTTCGGCAGGTAGGCCTCCGGCCACTTGCGGATGCCGGGGATCTGCGAGCCTTCCTCGGGCTGTGCGCCTACGATGCGGATCGCGGGATTCTTCTCCTTGAGGAAGCGCGAAACGCCCATGATCGTGCCGGTGGTTCCCATCGCCGACACGAAGTGCGTGATCGTTCCGCGGGTGTCGCGCCAGATCTCGGGGCCCGTGCCGCGATAGTGCGAGAGAGGATTGTCGGGGTTCGCGAACTGGTCGAGGATGATCCCCTTGCCCTCGTCGCGCATTTTCTCCGCGACGTCGCGCGCGTGCTCCATTCCCCCTGCTTTCGGCGTAAGGATGAGCTCCGCGCCGTAGGCACGCATCGCCTGCCGCCGCTCGATCGAGAGGTGGTCGGGCATCACCAGGATCATCCGGTAGCCCTTCATCGCCGCGACCATCGCGAGCGCGATTCCGGTGTTGCCGGACGTGGGCTCGATCAGCGTGGCGCCGGGCCGGATGTCGCCGCGCCGCTCGGCTTCGACGATCATCGAAAGCGCGGGACGGTCCTTGACCGAACCGGCGGGATTGTTGCCTTCGAGCTTGCCCAGGACGACGTTCGTCCCTTCGCCTGGAATGCGCAGCAGGCGGACGAGCGGCGTGTTGCCGACAGTCGATTCGAGCGAGGGGTACATGCGCGGCAACGTGTTGCGACCAAGCTATTGTAGCGGACGCGCGAGCCGCCTCCCACCCATTGCGCGAACGCCCGGCTTCGCACGCGCCACAAGTGAAAGACCCCGCCTTGGCGAGCGGGGTCTCTTTCAATCGAACCGGGACGGCGTTTACTTCTTGGCCGCGTCGCTCTTCGTGCCCGACGAGACAGGGCCCTTGGCCATCCGTTGCGGCGACGACGCATCGGCTGCCGCAGGTGCCGGCTTGGTCGATGCGGGGGCGACGGTGAGGTCGCCCTTGAGTTTCTCGAAGCGCTTGGCGCCGATGCCCTTGACGTCCTTCAGCTCCTCGACCGACTTGAATTGCCCGTGCGCGCTGCGATAGTCGAGGATCGCCTGCGCCTTGGCCGGCCCGATGCCGGGCAGCGCGATGAGGTCGTCCTTGGTGGCGGTGTTGAGATTGAGCGCGGCGAACGCCGTGACGGAGAACAACGCCAGGACGAGCGCGAATGCCAGTCGCTTCATGATTCCCTCCATTGGGAGCTTGGGAGCTGCGCGGCGGTTCGGGCGTCGCGCGGAATGCGCGAACCTCCGCCGTGCCCCGAAAGCTACGCGGAGGATGAGCCGGCGGAAATCAGCCGTTCGACGTAACGCGGAACGGCTTCCTCGATCGACTGCATTGGCGCCGTGTAGCCCGATGCGCGCAGCCGCGTGAGATCCGCCTCGGTGAAGCTCTGGTACTTGCCCGCGAGCGCAGCCGGGAGCGGAACGTAGCGGATGACGCCGTCGGCCGTGAGCTCGGCGAGCGAGCGCGGAGCCTTGCCGGCGGCGGCGCGGCACGCATTGACGGTCGCCGCTGCGACGGCGTTGAACGTCGCGGCGCGGCCGCTGCCGAGATTGAAGATGCCGCTCCGTTCCGGATGATCCAGAAAATCGAGATTGACCTTGACGACGTCCTCCACCGACACGAAGTCGCGGCGCTGCTCGCCGGCGGCAAAGCCACCCGACCCTTCGAACAGCGAGACGCGGCCCTCGTCGCGATATTGCCGACAGAAGTGGAACGCGACCGACGACCCGCGCCCCTTGTGCTGCTCGCGCGGACCGTAGACGTTGAAATAGCGGAAACCGGCGATCTGCGCGGTGCGCTCCGGCAGCATCCGGCGGACGTGCTGATCGAAGAGGAATTTCGAGTAGCCGTAGACGTTGAGCGGCACCTCGCAGGCGCGCTCCTCGCGAAATTCCGCGCTGGAGCCGTAGACCGCCGCGCTCGACGCGTAGAGAAACGGGACGTCGTTGTTCTGGCACCAGTCGAGGAGCGCCAACGAATACCGGTAGTTGTTGCGCATCATGTACCGGCCGTCGGTTTCCATCGTGTCGGAGCACGCGCCCTGGTGCAGCACGGCGCCGATGTCGTCGTCGAATTCCCCGTCGGCGAGGCGCACGAGGAACTCGTCCTTGTCGACGAAGGCCTCGATCTCGCAATCGACGAGGTTCGCGAACTTGTCGGCGCGCGTCAGGTTGTCGACGGCGATGATCCCGTCGTCGCCGCGACGGTTGAGCGCCTTGACGAGATTGGCGCCGATGAATCCCGCGGCCCCGGTGACGACGATCTGCATGTTCGAGCCCGTCAGATCTCGAAGTCGACGCGCTCGACGTTGCTGACGATGAGCGGCACGCGAGGCGCGACGGCGCAAAGGAGCTCGTAGCCGACCGTCGATGCGGCGCGCGCGACTTCGTCCACCGGCAGGCCCTCGCCCCAGAGCGTCACGGGGGTGCCGATGCCCGCGTCCGGCAACTCGGTGATGTCGATGGTGATCATGTCCATCGACACGCGGCCGGCCATTCGCGCCTTCCGGCCCTGCACCAGCACCGGGGTCCCGTACGGCGCGTGCCGCGGGTAGCCATCGCCGTAGCCGCACGCCACCACGCCGATCCGGCAGGGGCGCGTCGCGGTGAACGCGCCTCCATAGCCCACCGTCGCGCCCGGCTCGAGCGACTGCACCGCGATGATCTCCGAGCGCAGCGTCATCACGGGCTTCAATCCGAGGGACTCCGCCGACTCCTCCGCGAAAGGCGTCGCGCCGTACAGCATGATTCCCGGCCTCACGATCTCGCCGCCGATCTCGCCGTAACGGACGACGCCGGCGGAATTGGCGAGCGAGCGCGGAAACGGCATGCCGCGACACGCCGCGTTGAAGATCGCAAGGGGCTCGTTGATGCCGTAGTCCTCATCGGCGCGGGCGAAGTGCATCATCAGCCGCAATACGGCGACGGACGGACAATTGTTGAGGCGCTCGACGGCGGCGACGACTTGCGTCGATGCAATGCCGAGGCGGTTCATTCCCGTGTTGATCTTGATGAACACTTCGATCGGCCGCTCGAGGCGCGCCTCTTCCAGCATCCGCAGCTGCGCGTCGTTGTGCACCACAACGGCCAGCCGGTGCTGCGCGATCTCAGGGAGCTCGTCCCGCGAGAAAAATCCCTCCAGCAGCAGGATGCGGCGCGAGTATCGAGCGTCGCGCAAGCGGACCGCGGCATCGAGCTCGACGAGGGCGAGGCCGTCGGCGCCATCCAGCGCGGGGAGCACCTGCTCGAGTCCGTGGCCGTACGCGTCGGCTTTCACGACGGCGAGCACTTGCGTTTCGGGCGCAAGCTCGCGCACGCGGGCGAGATTGGAGCGCAACGCGGGAAGGCTCACCTGAGCGTGGAGCGGACGGGCCATCGGTCGCTTTAGTCGGAATGCGAGAGAAAGACCGGAGGCATGGCGCAGGGCGCCGGCCGGCGTGCGCGGATTCTCCCGCTCAGGCGTTCATGGTATAAAGCGCGGGCCGCGGGCAGCACCGAACAATTATATCAATGCCCGGGCTCACGACGCGTTTCGCGGCTTTCGCGGGACGGGAGTCATGCCGCGGGGGACGATGAAGTCCGGCTTCTACACGATCATGGCGGCGCAGTTTTTCAGCTCGCTCGCCGACAACGCCTTGCTCATCGCCGCGATCGCGCTGCTCCGCGACTTGCACGAGCCGGGCTGGATGACGCCAGGCCTGAAGCAGAGCTTCGTCCTGTCCTACGTTCTGCTTGCCCCGCTTGTCGGCGCGTTCGCCGATTCGATGCCGAAAGGACAGGTGATGCTCATCACCAACGGCATCAAGATCGTCGGCTGCCTGCTGATGCTCATCACGGTTCACCCGCTCGCGGCCTATGCGATCGTGGGCTTCGGAGCCGCGGCGTATTCGCCCGCCAAGTATGGAATCCTCACCGAGCTCCTGCCGCCGCAGCAGCTCGTCGTCGCCAACGGCTGGATCGAAGGCACGACCGTTGCGTCGATCATTCTCGGCGTGCTGACGGGCGGCATCCTGATCGGCCCGAAGATCGCGACGGTGCTGCTCGGCTTCAACATGCCCTATATCGACACGGGCATCGACACGCCGCCCGAGGCCGCCATCAGCGTGATCATGCTGTTCTACGTCATCGCGGCGGTGTTCAACGGATTCATCCCGAACACCGGTGTCGATCACCGGATGGTGAACCGCAATCCCCTGTTCCTCATCGGCGAGTTCGCGCACTGCGTCTCGCTGCTGTGGCGCGACCGGCTGGGCCAGGTGTCGCTCGCCACGACGACGCTGTTCTGGGGAGCGGGAGCGACGCTGCAATTCATCCTGATCGACTGGGCGGCGAAGGCGCTGGGCCTCAACCTGTCCCAGGCATCGATGCTGCAGGGCGTCGTCGCCGCCGGCATCGCCGTGGGAGCGGTCATCGCGGCAAAGTACGTATCCCTGCGCGGTGCGGTGAAGGTGCTTCCGATCGGCGCCACGATGGGCGTCATTGTGATCTCGATGATCTTCGTCACGCAGACGCCGATCGCCATGGTGTTGATGGTCGCGATCGGTGCGTGCGCCGGGTTCTTCGTCGTGCCCATGAACGCGCTCCTGCAGCATCGCGGCCACGTGCTGATGGGCGCCGGTCATTCGATCGCCGTGCAGAACTTCAACGAGAACATCGGCATCCTGGTGATGGTGGGGCTCTATTCGTTCATGCTCTCCAACGGCCTCGACATCCAGACGGCGATCGTCCTGTTCGGCCTCTTCGTTTCGGGAACGATGGTGCTCGTGATGTGGCGCCACCGGCGCAATCAGGCGATCGGCGATCTTCTGCACTTGATCGGCGTCGACGCGCAAGGCGGCGCACACCCGGGAAAGGCGAGCCGCAAGCACTGACCTCTCGGCGCTTGCGCTACAGGAGGATCGGCCGGTCGGACAACTCGTTGCCCGCCGCGTGCCCTTCGCGCGGATAGTGACGCGCGAGCAGCGCGTTGATCTCGGCCAGCCCCGTTTCGACACCTTCGCCGAAACGTCCTTCGCGAAACGCCTTTTCCATCTTTTGACAGATCGCTTCCCACGCCGCGGTGCCGACCTGCGCGTGAATGCCGCGGTCGGCGACGATCTCGACGTCGCGGTCGGCGAACAGCAGATAGACAAGCACGCCGCAGTTTTCGGCCGTGTCCCAGATGCGGAGCGAGCTGAAGACTTCGATCGACCGCGCGCGAGGCGGAACGCCGTGCAGCAGCCTGCTGACCGGAAGCGCCGCCTCGACGGCGAAACGCAACTGGCCGCGGTGGCGGCGTTCGCCGTCGGCAATGGCGGCCTCGATGCGCTGAAGCGACGCCTTGGGGAACGCGCGGCGCACCGATGCGCGATCCGTGCAGAGATGGCGGAAGAGGCGGCGAAGCGGATGTCGGCCGGTCATGTCGTTTCTCGCGTTCCCCTCGGTTTCCTCTCAGTTTCCTCTCACCAGCTCCCGGACGAGCCGCCGCCGCCGAAGCTGCCGCCCCCGCCCGAAAAGCCGCCACCGCTCCCGCCCGAGCTCCCGCCGCCCCAACTGCCGCCGCCGAACCCGCCACCGGTCGACGTCCAGCCGCCGCCGCGATGTGCCGTGCCGCCGCCCATTCCCATCAGCGCCATCACGATGAACCCAATGATGGCGCCGATGATCCCGAACAGGATCGAACCGGCGAGAAGCCACACAAGTGCGCCGACCGATGCGCCGCCGACCATCGAGCCGCCGACGCGTCCGAACATCGCGCGCAGGACGCCTCCCGCCACCGGCACCACGAAGAACAGGACGAACAGGATCTGCTCGATGTCGAACCCGCCGCGGCGCGCCTTCGCCGCGACTTCGGTGACGGGAGACGCTTTCTCGCCGCCCACGACCGCAATGATCCGGTCGACGCCGGCGTTGATGCCTGCGGCGAATTTGCCGTCGCGGAACGCGGGCGCCACGTCTTCGCGGATGATGCGGTTCGCAGTGACGTCGGGAAGCACTCCCTCGAGGCCGTAGCCCACTTCGATCCGCATCTTGCGGTCGTTCTTCGCGATCAGGAACAGCGCTCCGTTGTCCTGTCCCTTGCGGCCGATTCTCCACTTCTCGGCGACGCGCAGCGAGTACGCCTCGATCGGCTCCTGCTGCGTCGACGGCACCATCAGCACGACGAGCTGATTGGAGGTGCGCGTCTCCCAGTCGGCGAGCTTCGCTTCGAGCGCAGCGGTTTCCGCAGGGGCGAGCGTCTGCGTGAGGTCGGTGACGCGCGCGGTCAGCGGCGGGATGGGCAGGAGCCCATCCGTGCCCGCTTCCCACGCCTGTGCCGACAGCCCGGTCGCCGCCGACCAGAGCCATGCGGCGGCCACGAGCGATGCCGCGCGCGTCATGGCGATACGGTCGTCGTCAGGCCTTCTCTAGAGGCCGGTCGAGGTACCTGCGACTTTTGGGCGCTCCGCATCGGCCTTGGGGGTGGGCGCCGGCGAAGGCGGCGTTGCCGGCGTGGCTGGAGCGGGTGTCGCCGGTGCCGGGGTTGTCGCGGGGGCCGCAGGCGCGGCCCCGGGCTTCGTGAAGTCGACCTTCGGCGGCGCGCTGATCGTGGCCTCGTTCTCGACCGTGAAATTCGGCTTCACGTCCATCTTGAAGATCATCGCCGTGAGATTGGTCGGGAACTGGCGGACCGTCGTGTTGTATTCCTGGACGCTCTTGATGTACCGGTTGCGCGAGACGGTGATCCGGTTTTCGGTGCCCTCGAGCTGCGCGGTCAAGTCGCGGAAGAGCGCATCCGACTTCAACTGCGGATAGTTCTCCGACACGACGAGGAGGCGCGACAGGGCCCCGGTGAGCTCGCCTTGGGCCTTGATGAATTTCTGGAAGGCGACGGGATCGTTGACGAGCTCCGGCGTGGCCTTGATGCCGGCGACGCTCGCTCGCGCATTCGTCACTTCGGTCAGCACCTTTTCCTCCTGCGCCGCGTAGCCCTTGACCGTGTTGACGAGGTTCGGCACGAGATCGGCGCGGCGCTGGTACTGGTTCAGCACCTCGGACCAGGCGGCCTTGATGCCCTCGTCCTGCCGCTGGAGGTCGTTGTAGCCGCACCCGCCGAGAGCCAGCGCGGCGAAGACGGCGATGAGGCCAGCAAATTTGCGAATCATGGTTCCTCCGGACGAAAGGCGTCGGCGCGAGAGATGCGACGACCGCACACTTGGGGCCAAGCGGGCCCCAACGCAAGGGCAGAACGAAACAATACTGGGACGAAATGGCAGCGCGGGTTCAATGCGCTCCGGAAAACAGCGACGCATCGGCGACGGCGCGCAGCGTGCGCCTGGCAAACAGGAGGTCTTCCCAGGCCTTTTCCTTGTCGGGCAGGTTGCGCAGCAGATAGGCGGGATGATAGGTGACGACCAGCGGGAGGCCGCCATAGCGGTGGACGCGCCCGCGCAGGCTCGCGATCGTCGCGTCGTTCGCAAGGAGGGTGTTGGCGGCGCTTCGGCCGAGCGCCACGATCACCTTGGGCTTGAGAAGAGCGACCTGGCGGTCGAGGTAGGGGCGGCACGCGTCGATTTCGCCGGGCTCGGGCGTGCGGTTGCCGGGCGGCCGGCATTTGAGGACATTGGCGATGTAGACATGCTCGCCGCGCCTCATGCCCAGCGCTGCCAGCATGTTGTCGAGGAGCTTCCCTGCCTGACCGACGAAGGGCTCGCCCTTCGCGTCCTCTTCGGCGCCGGGCGCCTCGCCGACGAAGAGCCATTCGGCGCGGACGTCGCCCACTCCGGGCACGGTCTTCTTGCGCGTGCGCGCGAGACCGCAGGCCACGCACGCATCGACGTCGGCGGCGAAGCTGCCCCAGTCGAGGTTCGCGATGCGCACGACGCGTGCTTCGCTTTGCGCCGGGTCTGCGGTTGGCGGAGGCGCCGAGGGCGCAGGCTCCCGTGCCGCCAACGCGGAATCGGCCGCGAGCCCCGGAAAGTCGCGCAAGCGCCACGCGGGACCGAGGCCAAGCTCGCTCAGGATCTCGTCTTTGGTGGGCATCGCTTTAGGACGTGCGCGCGTTTCAGGTCGCGGCGCCGAGGGCACGCCGCATGACAATCGCGTCTTCACGCGAACCATCGGCCGTCGCGCCTGGATAGTAGTCGACGCGGCGGGCCACGGGTGCGAATCCTTCCGACTCGTACAGCCGGATCGCAGCGATGTTCGACGTGCGAACCTCGAGGAACACCTGCTCGACGTGGAAGTTCCTCGCATCCTCGACGAAGAGTCGCAGGAGCGCGCGTCCGATCCCTTCGCGCCTTGCGTCCGGCACCACCGAGAGATTGAGGATTTGCGCTTCGCCGGGCGCCAGCATCAGCACGCCGTACGCGACGATGCGGAATTCACGTTCCCCCACGCGCGCCGAGTAGCCCGCCGCGAGCGCGTCGCGGAAGTTTCCGATCGTCCATGGCGCGGCATGGATCTGCGCCTCCAACGCCGCAACATAGGCGAGGTCGGCGAGACGCAACGGCCGCCATTGCGGCTGCGCCCAGGAATTTCGTGCGGGGGTCGCCATCGGAAGTGCTCTAGAGGCGCACGCCTTGCGCCTGTTCGGCGGCGGTCAGCGCCACGCGCTCCCGCACGTATACCGGCACCGCGTCGACCGCAGCGACGCCTTCGCCTGCGGCGAACCTCGGCAGCGCGAGCTCGCCGATCGATCGTGCCGTCGGATGGGCATCGAGCGCGGTGTCGGCAAGGAGGAGCTGCGCTGCGAGCGCAGGATACGCGGCGAAGCCGTTGCCCGCGCCGAACCAATCGGGCGGAGCCGGCGAAGGCTCGCGCCGGATGTCAGCAGGCGCCATGACCGCAGGCGCGCTCGATTCCCGCCACGCGTCGTCGACGCGAACGTAGGACGCGACATAGACCTCGCGCATCCGCGCGTCGAGACAAGCGAACACGTGGCGCCAGCCACGGGCGCGCAAGACCTCCTGGGCCAGCGCCTCGAGAGTCGGAATCCCCACGACCGGAAGGTCCGCGCCAAGCGCCAATCCCTGCGCGACGCCGCAACCGATGCGCACGCCCGTGAACGAGCCGGGCCCCGCGCCGAATGCGATGCCGTCGAGATCGGCAAGCGCCCATCCGGCCTCCGCAAGGACGCTGCGCACCATCGGCAGCACGCGCTCCGAGTGCGATTGGCCGGCATGCTCGTCCGAACGATGCCACTCGCGCCCGTCACCGACGGCCACGCTGCACCACTCGGTCGACGTGTCGAGCGCCAGGATACGCATCGGCCGGATTCTACTCGACCGGGCGGATGCCGTCCGCGCAGCACCGCACAGTTACAATCGCTGGGAAATGTCCATCATGTCCACATCTGCCCCAGCCGCCGCCCGTGTTGCGCCCGCGCCGGTCGTCGCGAAGATCGCATCGCTCGACCAGGAGGGCCGCGGCATCGCACGCATCGACGGCAAGGCGGTCTTCGTCGAAGGCGCGCTGCCCGGCGAGGTGGTGACGATCACGACGCAGAAGAGGAAGCCGACGTTCGACCTGGCGCGCGCCGATGCGGTGCTCAAGGCCAACGCGGCGCGGGTCGAGCCGCGTTGCCCGCATTTCGGCGTCTGCGGCGGCTGCTCCCAGCAGCATTTCGATGCCGCCGCGCAGGTCGCGGCGAAACAACGCACGCTCGAAGATGCGCTCTGGCGCCTCGGCCGCGTGCGCCCCGCGCTCCTGATGCCGCCGATCCACGGGCCTTCGTGGGAATACCGCCATCGCGCCCGCCTTTCCGCCAGGTACGTCGTGAAAAAAGGCGGGATGCTGATTGGATTTCACGAGCGAAAATCGAGTTATGTCGCCGACATGACGTCCTGCTCCGTGCTCCCCCGCCGGATTTCCGACCTTTTGCCCAAGCTCCGCGCGCTGATCGGCGGCCTCACCGTGCGCGATCGGTTGCCGCAGATCGAGTTGGCAGTGGGAGACGGCGAGAACGCGGCGCACGTGCTCGTGTTGCGGATCCTCGATCCTCTCGCACCGGAAGACGAATCGGCGCTGCTCGCCTTCGCGGACGCGCACGGCGTGCAGTTCTTCCTCCAACCGGGCGGACCCGGAACCGCGGCGCCGCTGCGGCCGAACGAGCCGGCACTGGCGTACGCGCTACCGGAGTTCGATCTCGAGTTCCCCTTCTCGCCCACCGAGTTCACGCAGGTCAATCCGGCGATCAACCGGGTGCTCGTCCGGCGCGCGATCGGGCTCATTGACCCGCGCCCCGGCGAGCGCATCGCCGACTTCTTCTGCGGCATCGGGAACTTCACGCTGCCCCTCGCGCGCCGTTGCGGCACCGCCGTCGGCATCGAAGGCAGCGCTTCGCTCGTCGACCGCGCGACGCAGATCGCCGGGTTCAACGGACTCGCGGGCAAGGCGACGTTCCAGGTCGCCAACCTGTTTGCGGCCACGCCCGAGAGCTTCGAAGCGCTCGGGCCGCTCGACAAGATCCTGGTCGACCCGCCGCGCGAAGGGGCGATCGCGCTCGTCAAGGCGCTGCCCGGCGACGGTGCGCCGGAGCGGATCGTCTACGTCTCGTGCAATCCCGCGACGCTCGCCCGCGACGCGTCGGTGCTGGTCCACGACCACGGCTACGACTTAGCGGCGGCCGGCGTCGTCAACATGTTCCCGCACACGTCGCACGTCGAATCCATCGCGCTGTTCGCGCGCTAGAGAGCGTGCCCGGGCAAAAAAATCGGGGCGACGTGCCGTCGCCCCGATGTCCGCCCTAGCGGGTCTCGCGTGGAGGTTCAGTCACGCTGCCCTGAAAACACCAGCAGCAGGTTGAGCAGGCTGATGAAGATGTTGTACACGCTGAGGAACAGGTTCAGCGTCGCCATTACGTAGTTCGTCTCGCCGCCGCGCACGATGTTGGTGAGGTCGTGCAGCAGATACAGCGAAAAGATCAGGACCGCGACCGCCGAGATCGTCACCGACAGCGCCGGGATCTGCAGGAAGATGTTGGCGAGCGAGGCGACGATGAGCAGCACCAGGCCGACGAACAGGAACTTGCCCAGGAAGGCGAAATCGCGCTTCGTCACCGAGGCATAGCCCGCAAGCGCGAAGAACACCGCTGCGGTAAGGCCGCCGGAAAGGGCGACCAGCTGACCGCCATTGCGGAACCCGGCGGCGACCGTCAGGATCGGCGTCAGCATCAGGCCGGCGATGAACGTGAAGGCGAAGAGCGCGAGAACGCCCCACGCGCTGTCGCGCAGCCGCGTGACCACGAAGAGCGACCCGATCATCACGCCGAACATGAGCAACGGCGTCATGACGGGCGCCGCCTTGAACAGGCTGATGAAGTTGAGCTGCATGCCCGCCAGCGCGCCAGCTACCGTCGGCAGCATCGACAGCGCGAGCAGCCAGTACGTGTTGCGCAGCACCCGTTGGCTGTCGACCGCCGAGCCGGCTGTCTGCGCCGGCAGCGACGGCGCCGCGCCGGCGCTCATTACAGGTTCGAATT
>Ga0207648_10003987_pt1 | contig 15324 bp, 15 predicted proteins | sample KBSMisM32_FD_184310 | JGI IMG/M metagenome (GOLD analysis project Ga0207648, IMG submission 184310) | Miscanthus rhizosphere microbial communities from Kellogg Biological Station, Michigan, USA - KBS Miscanthus M3-2 (SPAdes) (version 2) | ecosystem: Host-associated > Plants > Roots >...
GCGCTCCTCGGCGCTTCGAGTTCGGGATCCCTCCTCGCTGCGCTCCTCGGCGCTTCGAGTTCGGGATCCCTCGTCGCTGCGCTCCTCGGGATGACGCGCGACGGCTTCGCTTCGCGCGTCAGCTTCGCTTCGCGCGTCACGTCTTCTCCCCCGCTTTCGCCACGTTGTATTTGCGGACGACGTCCCGGACGCCCGGGATGGCGCGGATCCGCCCGACGATCTTCTCGAGCTGCTTGAGATCGGAAGTCTCGAGCGAGACGGTGACGAACGCCTCCTTCGTCTCCTCGACGCGCGCCTCGATGCGCCGGATGTTGGAGCCCTCGCCCGCGATCGCCTGGGTGACGTCGGCAAGCAGCCCGGGACGGTCCTCGGTCGACACCTCGAGCTCGATCGCGTAGGACGCGCGCTTCTCCCCCGCCCAGGCCACGTCGATCTGGCGCTCCGGGTCGTAGAGGAGGTTCCGGACGTTCGGACAGCTCTGCGAATGGACCGAGACTCCCCGGCCCCGCGTGATGTAGCCGATGATCTTCTCGCCGGGCACCGGGTTGCAGCACTTGGCGAGGGTGGCGAGCAGGTCGTTGTGGCCGACGACGACGATGTCGGGCAGACCGAAGGGCAGGATCCGCCGGACGACCCGCGAGACGGCGGACTCCTTCTTCTCGGCCTCGGGGCGGGCGAGCTCCTCGGCGGACACGAAACGCTCGAGGGCGTTGCGGGGCGCGAGTTTTCCGTAGCCGATCGCCGCGAAGAGGTCCTCGGGCTTCGAGAATCCCCAGTGCGGCAGCTCGCGCGCGAGGGTCCCGTCCGCAGAAAGCTTCTTGAGAGTCCGCTTGAACTTCTTGAGCTCGCGCTCGATCAGCCTGCGCCCGAGCTCGACGGCCTGGCGCTTCTCCTCTTCGTGGATGAAGTGGCGAATCTTGTGCCGGGCCCGGCTCGTGACCACCGACGAGAGCCAGTCGCGCGAGGGGGTCTGGCCCGGAGAGGTCAGGATCTCGACGATGTCTCCGCTCTGGAGCGGCGTCCGCAGGGGCACGAGTTTGCCGTTGACGCGGGCGCCCACGCAGCGGTGGCCGACGTCCGTGTGCACGCGGTAGGCGAAGTCGATCGGCGTGGCGCCGCGCGGGAACGCAAAGACCTCGCCCTTCGGGGTGAACGTATAGACCTCGTCGGGGTAGAGGTCGATCTTGAGCGAGGAGAGAAACTGCCGCGGATCGGACACCTCGCTCTGCCAGTCGGCGAGCTGCCGGAGCCACTGGAATCGGGCGTCGTCGGCATGCGGCCCCAGGCGTCCCTCCTTGTATTTCCAGTGCGCCGCGATGCCGCGCTCGGCGATCAGGTCCATCTCGCGGGTGCGGATCTGGATCTCGAACGGCTGGCCGGTCTCGCCGATCACGGTCGTGTGGAGGGACTGGTAGAAGTTGGGCTTGGGCATCGCGACGTAGTCCTTGATCCGGCCCGGGACGGGGCGCCAGAGCTGGTGGACCATGCCCAGGGTGGCGTAGCAATCCCGGGTCTCGGGCACGACCACCCGGAAGGCCAGGATGTCGTAGAGCTGCGCGACCTCGACGCCGTTGCGCTTCATCTTCAGCCAGATGGAGTAGTAGCGTTTCATCCGGCCGGAGACCTCGGCCGGAATGCCCGCGTCCGCCAGGCGCGCCTCGATGCGGCGGCGGATGTCGCCGATCATCGTCTCGGAGACCTTCATCCGCCGGGCGACTTCCCGCGACAGCTTCTCCTGCGCCTCCGGCTCGAGGTAGAGGAAGGCCAGGTCCTCGAGCTCCCCTTTCACGCTCCCCATGCCGAGCCGGTGCGCGATGGGCGCGTAGATGTCGAGCGTCTCGCGGGCGATCTCCCGGCGCTTGGATTCGGGGAGGAAGCCCAGGGTGCGCATGTTGTGGAGCCGGTCCGCCAGCTTGACCAGGACCACCCGGAGGTCCGAGATCATCGCCAGGAGCATCTTGCGGAACGTCTCCGCCTGCTCCTCCTCGCGCGAGACGTACGAGAACTTGCCGATCTTCGTCAGGCCGTCGACGAGATCCGCGACCTCGTCGCCGAACTGCTGGGCGATCGCCTGCTTGGTGGTCAGGGTGTCTTCGAGGACGTCGTGGAGGAGACCGACCACGATCGAGACGTCGTCGGCCTTCAGGTCGGCCAGGATCGAGGCGACGTTGAGCGGATGCACCAGGTACGGCTCGCCCGAACGGCGGACCTGGCCCTTGTGCTCGAGGCCCGAAAAGACGTACGCCCGCCGGAGGAGCTCCTGGTCCGAGTTCGGGTTGTAGGCCTCGACCTTTTCGAGGATTTCCTCGAAGTGGATCACGGCTTAAGGGTACCGGGGGAAAAGTCGAGAGTCGAGTGTTGAGGGTTGAGGGTCAGGAGCGGAGCTTCAAACCCTCGACCCTGGAGCCTGGACCCTCGACTTTCCTGTTCAGCGCCCCTTCTGCTTCTTCTTGCCCGGCGTGGCCGGCGCGATCGGCTGCGCCGGCGGCGGCTCCACCTTCACCGGCGCGGGCACGACGGCGAGCTTGCGGCCCTTCTTCCAGTCGTTCCAGATCACGACGATGGCCGCCGCGACGTAGATCGAGGAGTACGTGCCGACGATGATGCCGATGATGAGAGTCAGGGCGAACGTGTTCAGGACCTCGCCGCCCAGGAAGAAGAGCGCGATGACCACCAGCATCGTCGCGCCGGAGGTCAGAATCGTCCGCGACAGGGTCTGGTTGATGGAGCGGTTGATGACGACTTCGAGCGGCTCCTTCTTGGGCGTCTTGAGGTTCTCGCGCACGCGGTCGTAGACGACGACCGTGTCGTTGACCGAGTAGCCGACGAGGGTCAGCAGCGCCGCCACGACGATGAGGTTGAACTCGCGGCCGAACAACGCCAGCAGGCCCACCGTGATGAGCGTGTCGTGGACGAGCGCCACGATGGCGCCGACGCCGAAGGGCAGCGACCGGAACCGGAACGCGATGTAGGCCAGCATGCCGATGGTCGACCAGATGACCGCGTAGAGCGCCTTCTTCTGGAGGTCCTTGCCGACCTGGGGGCCGACGTTCTCGGCGGAGAGCAGGACGAAGGGCCCCGCGACGGTGTTGGGCTTGATCCAGGCCTTGACGGCGTCCGAAATGCCGGCCACCGAATCCACGTCCGCCGGCGAGCGAAAGAGGCCCAGCTCCGAACGGCGGGCGATGACGCGCTCGGCCGCCTGCGCGTAATGTTCCTCGGGATTCACGTCGGGCTTGCCGGCCACGTGGTCCGGGTCGGCGGCCGCGAGGCGCACGGCGAGCGTCGCCCGGCCCTCGATGTTGATGTCGATCTTGTTCGGGTCGGTCTCGGCCTGCAGGCTCTGCCGGAGCGCGCGCAGGACTTCGCCGGCGACGTCGCGGCCCTCCTTGGCCTGCTGCTGGACACGGATGAGAACCTCGTTCTTCTCGGGCTCCTCGTAGCGCTGGATCCCGATCTCGCCGAGGCCCGCCCCGTCCAGGTCGGTGCGCATCTTGTCGATGTCGGGGCGCTCGGCGAGGCGGATCACGATCGCCGTGCCTCCCGAGAAGTCGATGCCGAACTTCAGTCCCTTCTGGACGAAGACCGTGAAGAGACCCACGGCGATGAGCGCCCAGGAAGCGCCGATCGCCCACCACTTGTACTTGAGGAAGTCGATGTTGGTCTGACGAAAAAACTCCATGACGTCTCGGCTTTCTTAGATCGACACGGTGTCGATGTGCTGGCGGCGCCCGTACTCGAGCTCGAAGATCGTGTGGGACACGAAGACCGCCGTGAACATGGAGATGAGCAGGCCGATGATGAGCGTGACCGCGAAGCCCTTGACCGGCCCCGTTCCGAACTGCAGCAGGAAGAGGGCGGAAATGATGGTGGTGGCGTGCGTGTCGACGATCGTCGCGAAGGCCTTCGAGAAGCCGTTTTCGATGGCGGCCTTGGGCGCCCGACCGTTCCGCAGCTCCTCGCGGATGCGTTCGAAAACGAGGACGTTCGAGTCGACGGCCATACCGATCGTCAGGATGAAGCCGGCGATCCCGGGCAGCGTCAGCGTCGCCTCGAACATGGCCATGGCCGCCGCGAGGAGCAGGGCATTGAGAATGAGGGCGAAGATCGCGTTCCAGCCGGCCCGGCGATAGTACAGCGCCATCGCCACGAAGACGATCAGGGCGCCGACGACCGAAGCCCGGATGCCCTTCTTGATCGAGTCCAGCCCGAGCGAGGGACCCACCGTCCGTTCCTCGAGGTACGTCAGTCCCGCCGGCAGGGCGCCGGCCCGGAGGACCAGCGCGAGGTCATTGGCCTCCTCGGCCGTGAAGGAGCCCTCGATCACGCCCTGCTCGGTGATGCGGTCCTTGATGTTCGGCGCGGACTGCACGCGATTGTCGAGGACGATCGCCAGCTGCTTGCCGATGTTCGCGCCCGTCGCGGCCCCGAACTTCTGCGAGCCGGCGGCCGTCAGGAAGAAGGACACCGAGTGCGCTCCGAACTGGCCCTGGGAAGGCCGGGCGTTCTTGAGGTCGCGGCCGGTGATGACGGCCTGCTTCCGGACGGCGTAGTACAGCCGGTCGCGGCTGCCCGAGACCGCCTTCGCCTCGAGGATCTTGAACTGATCGCCCGAGTAATTGGCCTTGAGGGCGTCCTCCGTGGACGGGCCCGATTCGACCAGCGAGAGCTCGAGGAACGCCGTGTTCTTGATGAGGTCCTTCACGCGCTTGGGATCGTCGATGCCCGGGAGCTGGACGAGGATGCGGTCCTTGCCCTGGCGGGCGATCAGCGGTTCCGCGACGCCGAACTCGTCGACGCGGTTGCGGATCGTCTCGACGGCCTGGGCCGTGGCGTTGTCTTCGATCAGCCGGCGGGACGGGTCCTTCAACGTGAAGGTCCACTTGCCTCCGCCGGTCGAGTAGGCCCAGTCGGGCAGGAACCGCTTGACGGTGTCCTCGAGCTTGGCGAGGTCCGTCTGCGGAGTGACGGCGACGGTGAACGACGAGTCCGTCGGGAACTCGACGGGGCCGATGCCGGCCGCCTTGGCCTCGCGCTGGAGCGTCTCGGTGGCGTCGTCGCGCTCGGCTTTCACCGCGTCGGCCGTGTTGACCTGCAGGACGAGGTGGATGCCTCCCCGGAGGTCGAGCCCCAGCTTGATGGCCTTCTTCAGGGCGTCCTTGACCGTGGGATTGCCGTCGCCCACCATTTCTTTCTTGGCGTGCCGGTAACCCGTCCACACGTAGCCGGCGATGGCGCCCACCACCACCAGCAGGATCAAGAGCACTCGCCAGCGAAGCTTCTTACCCAAATCGCCTCCCGAAAAAAAAAGAACGGCGCAGTGTACCGGAAGAGCCGACGGGTTTGAAGCGGCGCCTCGACGGCGCCGCAAATGAGAGGGAACGTCGGCATCGGCGCCCTCTCCCGCAAAGCGCCGGTCGTGTTAAGTCGTTGTCGTGCTTGTAGTTGCCTCGGGCTCGCCCTCGAGGCCGGAAATCGCGCTGCGGAGAACCTTGATCTTGGTGTTGTCGGAGATCTGGAGGATCACGAAGCCTCGCTCTTCGTCGAGCGCCGTGATCCTTCCGAAGATGCCGCCGCCGGTGATCACGGCGTCGCCCTTCTTGAGCTTCGAGAGCATCTCCTGGGTCTTCTTCTGCTTCTTGCGCATGGGCGCGATGAGAAGGAAGTAGAAGATGACGAAGATGAAGATCATCGGGAGGAACTGCACGAGCCCTCCCGCCGCGCCGCCGGGCGCGGGAGCCGTCTGAAGCAGAGAAATCAGCGCAGTCCACATAGCGGGCGCATCATATCAACCGGGCAGCCTCGTATCTCGAATCACTCGAGCGCGAACTCGAAGGTGCTGACCACCCGGATCTTCTTCTGCACCGTGCTCGTCGGGGAAAACGCTCCCGACTCGTCGTTGCCGTCGGTCCCGAAGATCTGGATCTGCCCCTGATTGGCCGAACGGATGCTCCCGACCCGCGCCCCCGAGTCGGCCGCGAACTGCTGGGCCATCTCCCGTGCGTTCTTCGTGGCCTCGGCCAGCAGCTGGGGCCGCAGGTCGTTGAATGCGGACACGACGAAGCGGGGGTTGGCCGGGCTGCCGCCGTCTCCGCCGTCGAGGACGACGCCGGAGCGGAGGAGCTCGTCGGTCGCGCCGAGCGACGAGCGCACGAGGTCGACTTTCGGCGTGGTGACCACGAGGGAGGCCGTCAGGATGTAGCGCAGGGGATCGCCGCCCTGCGGCTGGCCGTACTCCCGGGCGAGCTTGTCGATGGTCTTGATCGGCGTCCGCTCGATCTCGGAGTCCTCGAACCCCTGCTTCTTGAGAAACGCCACGGCGGCCTCGCGGTCCGCCGCAATCCTGGCCTGGGCGTCTTTCACGTCGGCGCTCGCGCGCCGGAGGTTCAGCGTCCAGATGGCCCGGTCAGCCTTGACCTCCTTTTCGACCAGCCCCTTGACCGTCACCGTCCGGACCGCCGACCGCAGCCGTTCGGTCCCCCGTCCAATGAAAAAGCCGGCGACGGCCAGTCCCACGAGGGCGCAGAGACCCACCACGACCGCGCCGGTGAGGCGCCCGTTTTTTTCTTTCGACGAATCCATTGTCTGCGGACTCCTGACGCGCCCGGCCGCTCTATTGCGGCTTCGAGAAGGGCAAGGGCTCCGTCCGCGGCGGCACCGCGCTGCGGGCCGCGTCCGCGCGGTCCCAGAACCGCAGGAAGTTTTCGCCGAGGACTCCGCGGACGACTTCTTCGGAGTGCCCGCGGCGCAGGAGCTCTTCGGTCACCTTCGGCAGCTTCGACACGTCCTCGAGCCCGGTGGGCGGGTCGTCGATGCCGTCGAAGTCGCTGCCGAGCCCCACGGACTGCGGGCCGCCGAGCTTCATGACCCGCTCGATGTGATCGACGACCTTGGTCCAGTCGGCGTCCGGGTAGTGAATCGTCTTCGTGATCTTGAGAACCTCCGCGGCGGAGGTCTTCGGGTCGTCTTTGTACTTCTCCTGGACCGCGTCGATCTGGGGTTTGACTGCGGCCCGCGCGGAAAGATAGGCGTCGACGGATTTCTGGTCCAGAAAGAGCGACGAGAAGTTGACCATGACGACGCCGCCCTTCGCCGTGACGGCCTTGATCTGCTCGTCCGTCATGTTGCGCGGAATGTTCGAAAGCGCGCGGCAGGAGGAATGCGAGGCGAAGACCGGCGCCTTGGAGACGGCGAGGACGTCGGCCATCGTCTTCTCCGAGACGTGGGAGACGTCCACGAGCATGCCCAGCCGGTTCATCTCGAGGACCACTTCGCGCCCGAAGTCCGTGAGCCCTCCGTGGACGACGTACATCTTCGGATCGAAGTCCGTGCGGAAGAAGTTGCCCGAGGAATCCGCCCAGGCGTTCGTGTTGGTGTGCGTCAGCGTCATGTAGCGCACGCCCAGCCGGTAGAAGGAGGAGAGCGCTCCCAGCGAATCCTCGATGGCATGGCCGCCCTCGATGCCGATGAGGATCGCGATCTTGTCCTCCTTCTTGGCCTGCCGGATGCCCGCCACCGAGTCGGTGAAGACGAGGTCCTTGGCGTGGGAGTCGACGATCCGATGGATGAGGTCGATGAACTCCAGAGCCTTCTTCGCGGAGCCACCCGACTTGGCGTAGTCGGCGTTCACGTACGCCGCGAGAAACGGCGCCGTCACTCCCCCTTCGCGCCACCGCGGGATGTCGATGTGGCCGACGGTGTTTCGGACGGCGAGGTCTTTCCAGCGGTTCTCGAGCTCCTCCGGGACGTCCTCGTGGGTGTCGACGATGATCGCGCTCTTCTGGAGCCGCATCGCCCGCTCATGAAGCGTCTCGGCAGCCGGGAGGGCGGCCGCGGCGAGAAAGGAGCCGAGGGCAACGGCGAGAGCGGTGCCGAGGGCCGGCGCGACGGCGGTCTTTTTCATGCGCGGGAGGCTATAACAGGCGGATCCGGTAGGGACCACGTGGGAATCACTGCCGGGCGATCGCGGCGCGCCCTCCCCGCAGCACGTATTTCTGGACCTTCCCCGTGGCCGTCTTGGGCAACTCGTCGAGAAACGTCACGCCCTTGGGGGTCTTGAAGCCCGCGAGGCGCTCGCGCGCGAACTTCTGGAGCTCCTCCTCGGTGACGTCGGCGCCGGCGCAGCGGACGACGAAGGCATGCGGCGCCTCGCCCCACTTCTCGTGCGGAAGCCCGACGACCGCGGCTTCCTGGACCTCGGGATGGCGGAGAAGCACGCCCTCGACCTCGACCGACGAGACGTTCTCTCCGCCGCTGATGATGACGTCCTTGAAGCGGTCGCGGATCTCGACGAAGCCGTCGGGATGGACCACGGCGGCGTCGCCGCTGTGGAACCAGCCTCCGCGCATGGCTTTCGCGGTCGACGCCGGATCGCGGTAGTAGCCCTCCATGACCACGTTGCCCCGGGCCACGATCTCTCCCAGCGTCTTTCCGTCGGGCGGGACCTCGTTCCCTTCCTCGTCCACGACGCGGAGCTCGCCCGATGTCAGCAGCTCGACGCCCTGCCTCGCCTTGACCGTGGCGCGCCCGCCCGCGTCGAGAGCGGCGTGCTCGGGCCGAGGCTCGCAAACCGTGATGAAGGGCGAGGTCTCGGTCAGCCCGTAGACCTGCGTGATCGTCCAACCGAGCTCGCCTTCGACGCGCTCGATCGTGGCGGCCGCCGGGGGCGCTCCGGCGGTCATGACGCGGACGCCCCGGCGCGCGCCTCGACGCACCTCTTCGGGCGCGCCGGCGATGCCGATGAGCACCGTCGGCGCCGCACAGAGCATCGTGACCGACTCGCGTGCGGCCAGATCGAACACCGCCACCGGGTCGACCTTCGGCAGGCAGATGTGCGTCGCACCCGCCGCCGTGACCGTCCAGACGAAGGTCCAGCCGTTGGCGTGAAACATGGGCAGCGTCCAGAGGTAGCGATCCTCGACGCTCATCGGGTGGTGGAGCAGCGTGCCGATCACGTTCGTCCACGCGTTGCGGTGCGTGATCATCACGCCCTTGGGGCGTGCGGTCGTGCCGCTCGTGTAGTTGATGGAGATCAGGTCGCGCTCGGAGAGCGGCGGCGGCGGCCGGTCGTAGCCCGCGGGCGCCCGCTGCAATTCCGTTTCGTAGTCCAGCCATCCTTCCGGCCCGGGCCCGTCGAAGGCCACGACGCGCTCGAGCGCCGACAGCTTCCCGCGCACGGCCTGAACACGCTCGATCCCGTCGGCGTAAGCGCAGACGACGCGGGAGCCGCTGTGCTCCAGGATGTACTCGACGTCGTCGGCCGTCAGGCGGTAGTTGATCGGGACGAGCACGGCGCCAATCTGCGGAACCGCGTAGAACGCTTCGAGATGAGCGTGCGAGTTGTTCGCGAGCGTCGCGACGCGGTCCCCCGGACCGATCCCCAGGCTCCGCAAGAACGCCGAGAAGCGGTCGCAACGCTCGAAGAACTCGCGGTAAGTGAACCGCCGGGAACCGTCGACGACGGCCTCGCGCTCGGGATAGAGCCGCCGGGTCCGCCTCGCGAACTCGAGCGGCGTGAACGGAGTCTCCAAGTCGGGCACCTCCCAAGGGGCTCGGAAGGGATGTTATCGCCGGTGGACGGCGGAGTGAGCGATCAGAGTCTCCCGGCGCAATGCCTCAGGCTCCCTCGGGCAGCTTCTCCTCCGGCGGCGCGACGAGGGCTGCCAGGCGGCTTTCGGCGATGGCGTCGCGGATTTCGCCCATCCACGCCAGGTAGAAATAGACGTTGTGCATCGAGAGCAGCATGGGCGCCGAGAAGTCCTTCAGGACGAAGAGATTTCGCAGATAGGCCCTGCTGTGTCGCCGACAGATCGGACATCCGCAGCCCGGGTCGAGCGGCCCGAGGTCCTCCTTAAAACGCTCGTGCTTGATCGTCAACTCGCCGCGGCTCGTGTACACGTGGCCCATGCGCCCGTTCCGCGTCGGGAGCACGCAATCGAAGAGGTCGATCCCGGCGCGCACCGAAGCGAGCAGGTCGGCGGGCGTTCCGACGCCCATCAGGTAGCGCGGCTTCTCCTCCGGCAAGAGCGGCGCCGTGAACGACGTGACGGCCCGAATGGCCTCCTTGGACTCGCCCACGGCGACGCCGCCGACCGCGTACCCCGGGAAATCCAGCGCGCGGAGCGCCTCGGCGTTGTTCCGGCGCAGGTCCTCGTGCGTCCCACCCTGCACGATCCCGAAGAGCAGGCCGGGCCCGGCATAGGCGCGCCGGCCGCGCTCCGCCCAGGCGAGCGTCCGGCGGCAGGCTTCCTCGATCTCGCCGCGCTCCGCCGGAAACGCCGGACAGACGTCGAGCGCCATCGCCACATCGACCCCGAAGGCCGACTGCAACTCCACCGCCCGCTCCGGCGTCAGGAAGTGCTTCGTCCCGTCTTCGGGAGAGCGGAACTCCACGCCATCGTCGGTGACGCGGCGCCGCGAGGCCAGGCTCATCACCTGGAAGCCGCCCGAATCCGTCAGGATCGCGCGGGGCCAGCCCATGAAGGCGTGGAGCCCACCGGCCTTCCCGATCGTCGCCGAACCGGGCCGCGTCATGAGGTGATAGGTGTTGGCCAGCACGACGCGGCAATCCCAGGCTTCCAGCCAGTCGAACGCCACGCCCTTGACCGCGCCCCGGGTGCCCACCGGCATGAAGCACGGAGTTTCGATCACGGAGTGCGCCGTGCGCAGCCGGCCCCGTCGGGCCGCGGATCCGGTGTCGCGCGACTCGATCGAAAACACCGACGCTTCGCTAGAAGTGGAGGCGCACCGACGCCGCGCCCCCGAGCGCCTCGCGGTCCGCATTGTTCGGGTTCAGGCCTCCGGTCGGCCCGAAGAGAACGGCGAGGTCGACCGAGAGGATCGGGATCCCGAAGCCCACGCCCAGGCTGTACGCCCACGTCGGATCGACCGACTTGAAGTCGTAGGTCGCTCCGCCGCGGAAGGCGAAGAGCGGGATCTTGATCTCGGCGCCGAGCGAGATCTGCTGGCTCTCGACGCCGGGGACGAGCGTGTCGCTCGCGATGAGGTCGCCGTCGCCGGCGAGCGTCAGAAACGAAAGGACCGAGACGGCCACGCCGCCGCGCAGCTGACGCGGGAGGGGAATGACGCCGGGACTGCCCGTCACGTCGGCGACGGTGAACTCCGGCTGGGTGAGCGACGTCCCCGAGATGCCGAGCTTGAGGATGCCGAAGTTGACGCGGGCGCCAGCGTCGAACGTGAACTTGTTCGTCGTCCGTGCATTCTCCTGGAACGCGTCGTGGATCAGGTCCGCGAGGTCGCTCCCGCTGCACTGTGAGCCGACGACGACTCCGCAACTGGCGAAGTAGGTGACGCCGGAGACGTAGCGTCCGGCCGCGCCCACCTCGAGCATGCCCTCGAGGAGCTTCAAGCCGTACCCGACCCTCGCCTCGCGTGCCGAAAGGCCCGAGAGATAGAGGCCGGTCTCGTTGAACTGCAGGCCGTTGTCGGGGCCGCCGCCCGGCACGATGTGCTGCCGATCGATGATCGGGTAGATGCCGACGTAGGGCACGTCCCCGATGGAGACGGCGAACCCCTTGTAAGACGCGACCAGACCCACGACCCCCGATCCGACGACGGCGGTGCCCGGCTGCGCGACGGAGAGGATGCCCGCGATCGCTCCGGGGATGAGGTCCGGCCGCTGCCCGTCGAGGATCTCGTCCCAGGGCAGCTCCGACAGGTCGACGATCGTCCCCACGAGGTTGTTGCGGTTCTGGGCGGCGAAGGAACCGAGGAGCTGAAACTCCAACCCCTGCTGGCTCGCGAGGGCGGCCGGGTTGGACCAGATGGCCGAGTTGTCGTCGACGGCTCCGACCTGAGCGCCGCCCATGCCCGTGGCGCGGGCTCCGGCCCACGGATACTGCGCCCGGACGGGAGCACCGATTGCGAGAAGGACCGCCGCGAGACAGAGGCAGCGGAGAATCCAGAGACCGTTCCGCACGGCGCCGGATCTTAGCATCCGGATCGGTTGACCCCTGTAAAGGTGCGTGCTAGGTTTGGCCGCCTTTCGAGGGGGAAATGCCCGATCTCGGCAAGAAGTACGATTGTTTCAACTGCCACACGAAGTTCTACAACCTCGGCAAGCCCGAGGCGATCTGTCCCAAGTGCGGAGCGAACCAGAAGAACGCGAAGTCCGACGACGCTCCGCCGCCGGCGCCGCGCCCGCCTCGACGCTCGATGCTCCTGGAGACCATCCCCGACGAGAATCCCCCGGAGTTCGGTGAAGAGACCCCGGCGGAACCCGAGGAGGCCGACCTCGACGACGACGAGCTCGAGGAAGGCGAGGAAGCCGCCGAAGCCGAAGAAGAGGAAGACGAGGTCTACTGAGCAGACCGGCCGCGCGCGGCTGGCTCTGCTCGGACTCGGCTCCAACCTCGGCGACCGCCGCGCGCATATCGAGCGTGCGCTCGAGGAAATCTCCCGCGTCGCCCCGATCCTCGCGACCTCGTCGTTCTACCGCACGGAACCCGTGGGATTCGCGAAGCAGCCCGCGTTCTGGAACCTCGCCGCCGCAATCGCCTGGAGCGGGGGGCCGGCTCGCCTGCTCGCTCTGGTGAAGCGCGTCGAGCGGACCGTCGGACGCACGCCGAGCTTTCGAAACGGGCCGCGGGAGATCGACGTCGACATCCTCGACCTCGAGGGAATCCGGAGGGCGGGCGCCGATCCGATCCTTCCTCACCCGCGGCTGTCGGAACGCCGATTCGTGCTCGCGCCCCTCGCGGAGCTCGCTCCGGGATGGCGGCACCCGGCGACCGGCGATTCCGCCGAGGAGCTTCTACGCACCCTCCCCCGCCAGCCCGGGGTCAGGCGGCTTTCTTCCAGGCCGCGAGGTTCGCTCGCGCCTCGTCCTGCAGGACGAGATCCTCGATGAGGTGCACCGGCGAAGGGGACTCGGAGACGACGCCTTCCTCGAGCGCCAGGGCCTCGGCCTTCTCCTTCGCATCGCCCTTCCACAGAGCCATCGCCAGGTAGTGACGGTTGGCGATGGCTTTCGGGTCGACCTGCACGGCCAGCCGGAGGGCCCTGAGCGCCTCGTCGCGCGAGACCCAGCCCGTCAGGAAGGGAATCCACGGCGCCTCGTCGTTCAGCCGCCCGAGGATGCGGTAGCCGCCGCCCTCTTCGAACTTCGGATCGAGGGCGATGACCGTCAGCGCGTAGTCCCGGATCGTGTCCGCGGCCCCGGTCTTGGCGGCCTCGACCTTGCCCGTCGACAGCGCCCACTGGCCCCAGGCGGCCGCCGCCCAGAAGTAGGTCGGCGCGGCATCCGTGCGGTCGGAGAGCGAGCCCGCGAGCAGCTCCGGCGTCAGATCGATCAGGCCCTTGATCCCCTTCTGTTCGAGACTGCGGTTGAGGATCCCGATCGCGTCCTCCGAGACGCGCCGCGCTTTCACGAAGACGGCCTTGCGCTGATCGGGATCGAGTCCGGTGTAGAGGCCCTTGAAGTAGAGCGCCCGGACCAGCTTCCATCGCGCATCGAGGAGATCCGGAGCTTCGCTCGCGCGGTCGTAGAAGGAGATGGATTGGTTGATCGGCGCCACGCTCGCCTTCAGTCCGACCCGTCCCTCCTGGCGTCGCCCGTAGAACCGGTCCCCTTCCGCCACGAGCGGATTCGGCGAACCGCTGCTCGGGAAGTAGGCGCGATCCGGAAGAGACGGACCCGTGCTTTGCGCCAGGAGCGGACCGGGAAAGACGGTCCAGGCGACGGCGGAGGCGAGGACGAGTGCTGCGTACCGCAAAGAGCGCATCAGCGATCAGTTTATCCGAACCGCGGGGATAGACTCCCGCGGCGAAGGAGTTCTGCATGACCGATCCAAAGCCCATGCCCGTGAAGTTCACAATCGACGAGACGACCGCGCAGGGCCACTACGCGAACTTCGCGAACATCCTGCACAACCCGACGGAGTTCGTCTTCGACTTCGGCCGCGTCGTCCCCGGACGCCCGGACGTCAAGGTGCTCAGCCGCGTGCTGACCACCCCTTTTCACGCCAAACAGCTACTCCGAGCCCTTCAGGAAAACGTGGCGATCTACGAACGGGCGTATGGAGAGATCCGGTCGGACTTCGGCGTGACCGCGGCGGTGCCGGTGCCGACCGATACGAAGACGAACTGAGAAAAGTCGAGGGTCAAGGGTCGAGCGTCCAGGGTTGGAGCCCCCGTCCTACTCTCGACCCTCGACTCTCGACTCTCGACTTTTTCCCCGGATCACTCCCCCGCCCAGCACCAGATCCCCGTCATAAAACACACAGGACTGTCCCGGCGTGACGGCACGGACCGGGGAATCGAACTCGATCTGCGCGGTGGCTCCGGCGTTCGGCGTGATGGTCGCCGCGACCTCGGAGGCGCGATGCCGAATGCGGACCCCGGCCCGGAACGAGCCCGCGGGAGCGGCCGCCGAGAGCCGGACGTCTCCGATCGTCGCGCTGCGGCTCTCCAGGGCGGATTCCGGCCCCACGACGACGCGATTCTCCGGGGCGTCGACTTCCAGGACGTAGAGACGCTGCGTCGCCGCGATGCCGATGCCGCGCCGCTGGCCGATCGTGTACCGGTAATGGCCGGCGTGCTCGCCCACGCGGCCGCCGGCGGCGTCCTCGATCACTCCCGCCTGTGGGGGCACCGCGAAACCGAGCGTCGTCGCGTGGCGCGCGACGAACTCGCCGGCTCGTGTCCCGGGGGGAACGAAACAGATCTCCTGGCTCTCTTCCTTGTCCGCGTTGGGCAGGCCGGCGGCGCGCGCTCGCGCGCGCACTTCGCTCTTCGTCAGGTCCCCGACCGGAAACCGGGCTCCGGCGAGCTGCTCCTCCGAGAGGTCGTAGAGGAAATAGGACTGGTCCTTCGCGGCGTCCCGACCCTTTCGGAGCACGGCTCGACCGCTGAACTCGTCGCGCCCGGCGCGGGCATAGTGCCCGGTCGCGACGGCCGCGCAGCCGAGGGCGCGCGCGCGCTCCCAGAGCGTGGAGAACTTGACCTTGGTGTTGCAGGTCGAGCACGGGATCGGCGTCTCGCCGGCCAGGTAGGCGCCGACGAAGGGCCGGACGACGTCGCGCCGGAACTCCTCCTCGAGATTGAGCACGTAGTGGCGGATCCCCAGCGCCCACGCCGCGCGGCGCGCGTCTCCGAGATCATCGAGCGTGCAGCAGCGCCCCGAGCGGCCGGCGTCGCCGGAATGATCCCAGAGCTGCATCGAGAGGCCCACGACCTCGTGGCCCTCCTCCCTGAGGAGAAGAGCCGCGACCGACGAATCGACCCCGCCCGACATGGCCACCGCGATGCGCATGGGCAAAAGGTATCAGGTCCCAGCTGTCACTCTCGCCTGAAGGGGCCTTCCCG
>Ga0207648_10003993_pt1 | contig 15304 bp, 15 predicted proteins | sample KBSMisM32_FD_184310 | JGI IMG/M metagenome (GOLD analysis project Ga0207648, IMG submission 184310) | Miscanthus rhizosphere microbial communities from Kellogg Biological Station, Michigan, USA - KBS Miscanthus M3-2 (SPAdes) (version 2) | ecosystem: Host-associated > Plants > Roots >...
TGGATCGTGCAGTAGTAGGCGTAGGTACCCGGCTGGTCGAACACCCGCGAGTAGGTCGCCTTGGGTTGGAAGTCGCCCTCGAGCACGCCCCACGTCGTGGCTTTCGGATCGTCGACGGGGACCACGTCGTGCGTGTTGCGGCCGTTGTTGGTGAACACGACCTCGGTGCCGGCGACGACCGCGGTCTGCTCGGCGACGAAGTTGTTGTCGAGCGCGACGACGTTCACGCTTTGGCCGTTCGGCGGATAGTTCGTAGCACGAGACGGCCCGTGCGCTGCCGATGTCGTTGCACCCAGGCTGTCGTCCGGATCCGCGCCGCACGATGCCAAGGCGGCCACAAGCGTGAGTGTGACCACCGTGCTGATTGCTGCCCGCACTTTTGAAATCCCTTTCCGATGCGCCCCCGACAGGGCCGATCGACCCTACCGGCGCACCCCGTGCAAGCCCGATGTGACGCTCGTCGCTCGGGGCGCGAGTGTCGAGCTCAACCGTCGATCGCCACCTGCAGCGCTGAGGGCCGCTCGCCGCTCATCGCGATCTGCATGTCGCGCTCGACGGCCGTGACGACGAGGCGCAACTTGCCGGTCAGGGGAACAGTTGCATCCACGACGCCGAGCACGAGCTGGCGTTCGGTCCACGATTTGGACCCTCCGACCGCCCAAGGCTTGAACACCCAAGTGTTGCTGACGATCGACGTGCAGTTGAGCCCCAGCGCATCACAGATCTGGAGATCGGCGGACATCGTCTGCTGCTCGGTCGTGTTGAAGTTGTTCACGCCGCTGAACAGGTCGAGCGTCACTGGACCGTGCAGATGTGATCCGAGCGTGATCGGTCCTACCCAGGCGATGCTGCGCGCCGCACCCTTCCTCAGTGTCAACCCGGCTTTGCCGTCACCGTCGACGTCGGGTTCCGTCGCGCCTACAGCTGCAGGTTGGTTCGGAGTGAAGGTGCGATCGCCGACGCCGACCGGCGTGAAGTAGAGGGCCTGCACCGGCGCGGCCGGCGCGGTGGTCGTCGTTGTGGTCGTCGGCGCAACGGTGGTCACAGGTGCCGCGGTCGTCACCGGCGCGGCGGTAGTGACGGGCGCAACGGTGGTCGGCGGGGCAGTGGTCGCTGGCGGGCGCGTGTTCGTGGTCGCCACCGTCGGCAATGGCCCAACCGTTGTGATCGGCAGCGCCGCAGTCGTCGTCGGGCCCGCAACAGTGCTGTCGACGACTGCGACGGTCGTTGTCGTGACAGCCTCGGTCACCTCGACCACCGTCGTGGTTGGGTCGGTGTCGACCACCGGTCCGCGACCGGGAGCATTCCCGTCGATCGACGGAAACACGTCGGGGTCAGTCGTGGTCGTCGTCGTCTTGGCACCGCCTGCGGCGACGTCGGCGTACATGGCGGGCGGGCGATGGGGTGCCTCGGCGGAAACCGGACCGGAGCCGAGCGTCGCCGCGGTGAGCACGGTGGCCGCAGCGACTCCTCCGATCGCGTTCGTCGCCGCGGTGATGACCGGCACCTGCCCGATGAACGGCAGGTTCGACAGCCATGCCAGCGGCCCGAGAGCGAACTGCAGGCGACGCAGCCCGACGTTGAGGAAGGCGCGAACCACCGCGGGGTCGAACTGTCCGCCCGAGCACCGAGCGATCTCCTCGCGCGCCGCGGCCGCGGAGATCGGCTTCTTGTACGAGCGCACCGAGGTCATCACGTCGTAGGCGTCTGCCACGGCCACGATGCGCGCCCCCAGGTGGATCCGCTGGCCGCGAAGGCCACCGGGATACCCACGTCCATCCCAACGCTCGTGGTGCTCTCCGATCGCGCGGCGCCACTCACCCAGCCAATCCGTGAGGCACTCGGTCAAGGCCATTCCCTCCGCCGGATGAGTGGCCAGGATGGCCCACTCGTCGTCCGTCGGCCGCTTGTCGCTCGTCAGGATCTCCTGCGGCACGCGTAGCTTGCCGACGTCGTGCAGCAGCGCGGACCATCGCAGCAGGTTCGCCTGCGATTCGGGTAGGTGCATCTCCTCGACGATCAGGTCCGTGTACGCCCGCACACGCTCGCAGTGGCCCCGCGTCAATCGATCGTGGGCGCTGAGCGCGGCGACGAGTTCGAGCATCATCGACGCACGATCGATCTCGGTGGTCACCACGCCGTCCAACCGGCTCTGCTCCACCAGCGTCTTCAGCTGCTTCGTCGTGCCGGTGCGCATCGCCAGGCGGAACCGTGAAGGGGCGTTGTCCGGGAAGATCAATGTCATCTTCAACAACGCAGTCAGCGGAAGTAGTCGTCGCATCACCCGGTCGGTGCCGAGCAGCACTGCGGTCGACAGGGTGCCGACAAGCACCCACCACAGCCATTTGTTGAGCCCCAGGAGATATGGCGGGAAGTAGTGCGCGGCAGTCAGCGACACGGTGACCGAGAGGGCGACCGGCAACAGCGCCACGCAGACGCGCAGGAGCAGTGCCAACCGCGGATGGCCCTGCCACCGCGCGGCAGCAGTGGAGGTGTGTTCCATCTGCGTAGGGCCGCCCATATCTGCATTTATCGACCGTGAGCCGCCACGTCTTGATCACATCCGCGGGAGCGGAGCGCCACCCACGGAGTCGTCTACTGGACCTCGTCCACGCTCACCCCGGCCAGGCGGCACTCGTTGATGAACTGATCGACGCGGCGCTGGACCTCGTCGAGGGTGTCGGGACCGACCGGCTCGCCGCGCAGACCCGACGACTCGAAGTCCAATCGGGCCAACAGCAACGCACCGCTCAACGACTCCTCGGCCCTCGCGAGACCCTTGGCACGCCCTTCGCCCTTGATCAGTAGGTCATGGGCGTCGTCGCAAGCGACGATGGTCGGCTCGATCTGATCGAGGGCCAGCCGCGGACTCGTCTCGCCGTACACGCGCAGCAGATTCGCGTACTCCGCCGACGACGGCGTCAGCCGGTCCACGCACTTCATGACCATCGCGATCTCCGCGTCGGACAGCGGTCCCGAGCCGCCCGAACAGGCTGCGAGCAGCGTCACCACCAGGAGGGTCCGCTTCACTGGCACTCCAGTGCCCCCGCCGGCGACAACTCAAACGGTCGATCTCCGACGAATGGTTCGGAATGCGCCGAATCTTGTGGATGATCTGACCAAACCTTGACATTTTTCACCTCAACTGCGCCGCACACTGCACCGATAGCTCAGTGAGGCATGGACTGGTCATGCCCATTGGACGCATCCCGGGCGGCGGCAATGAACCTTCGAGTGATCAAGCGGCGAGGTGAGGAGGACGACCTCGATGACGCGACGCGCGACGAAGGCTTCTCCCTCGTCGAGGTCGTGATCACGATCGTGCTCATCGGCATCGTCGTGATCCCGTTGATGGTCGCCTCGGCCACATCGGTGACCGCTTCGTCCCGAACCCGTGAAGCCGCCGAGACCGAGACCGTCCTGCAGAACGCGGCCGACCGCCTGAACCGCGCAAATCCTCAGTGCAACTACGACCCGTACATCCAGGCCGCGTTGAAGGCGAAGGGCTGGGATCCCTCGCTGGTGACCGCCGCCTACGAGTACTACCAGCCGGGGTCCTCGGTGCTGGCCGCCACTCCTGGCACCTGGCAGCCCGGTGCATGCCCATCGGGTGGCCGATCGGCCATGTTGATCCAACGCGTGACCATCACGATCCTGAGCCCGTCACACCAGATCAAGCAGACGATCCGAGTGATCAAGAACGATGTCTAAGCCACGAAAGGGACGGTTACGACACATGTTGCGATTCAAGAAGGGACCCGAGCATCAGAGGGACTTGGGCATGACGTTGCCGGAGTTGCTGGTCAGCGTGACCCTCACGGCCATCCTCGCGACCTCGCTCGCTCTGGCGACCAACGTCATGCTCTCCAACCGGGACAACACGATGGGCCGCGCCAACAACTCGCGTTCTGAACAGAACGTCGGCTTCTTCATGCCGACGGACCTGGCGTCGTCGGAATCGGAGGACACCGATCCTGCCGCCATGCCGTGCGGTCCCAGTCCGGCGTGCCCACCCGGAGCCGTCACCGACGGATCCAATGCGTTGTTGCTGACGTGGAAGAGCTCCGTCGTCGTGGCCGGCAACCCGGTCGTGACCGTCACCAAGGTGTCGTACCGCGTTGTCCTCGTCGGCGAGGAGTACCAGTTGATCCGCGTCAAGTGCGACTCGGTCAACGGCGCCGCCCCGACGTGCAACAGCCAGATCGTGCTGCACGACCTGACTCCGCCCCCAGCCGGAGTGGACTTCGTGCCAGGTGTGACCAAGCCCGACTGGATCATCACCGTCAGCAAGGCCACCGATCCGCTCGACACCAGTGGCCCGGACGCCACGCCGGTCGTCGATCCAGGACTCAAGAACAAGAACGGTCAACGCGTCGTCGTGACCGTCAACGGCGGCGGCGGAGGGACGAGCGCCAGTGGTGGCCAGAGCCAGATCTTCCTGAGCGCCGGCGGCACGAACCGTGAGGCCGATCTGTCCACCGAGGACCTGACGGGCGCGCCGACGTTCACGGCGGCACGGTCTCGCTGCGGCGGCAACATCGGGATGGTTGTCGATACATCGGGGTCGATCTCCGCGGCCCAGATGCAGACGATCAAGGGCGGTATCCAGAACTTCCTCAACGAGTTCGCCGGAACGCCGGTGAAGCTCGAGGTGGTCACCTTCTCCGACACCGGCAAGATCCTCGGGTCGAGCGCCGCCGGCGAGGCCAAGTGGTACGACATGTTGGTCGACTCCGATGTTCAGGCGCTGAAGACGCTCATCGGCGACCCGAACGTGGCAACGAGCGGAATCGCTCCGGGAGGCCACACCAACTGGGAGGACGCGTTCATGCGAATGCTCCGCAACGTGGATGGGACGATCCCAGCGCAGATGCCGTCGAAGGTCATCTTCTTCACCGACGGCGTTCCGACCGCCAGTCGGTTGAACTCCACGTCATCCACTGCTGCTGTCGTCGCCAGCCCGCTCGATGCCGGCCTGGGGACGGCTTTGACCAGCAACCTCCAGCAGGTCGGCTGGAACCGCGCTGAGCGAGTCGTTCGGGATCGCGGCAAGGTCGACGTGATCGGCATCTTCGTCGGCACGCTGCCCACCAACACCACAACACACCAGCCCACGGCGGCGTACGAGAACTGGACGACCGCCAGTGCCGGCTATCACTGGGAGTACGCCCTCGGCAACACCGTCGTGTTCCAGCGGGGGTATCACCTTGGCTGGCAACGCGGCAACAACCTCGTGTACGAGCGTGCCTATCACACGGCGCCACAGGTCGGGAACAACGTCACGTTCGAGAAGGGCTTCCACTACGTCTACGAGCGCAACAACAACGTCGTCTTCCAACGCAGCACCAGCAGCAAGCTGCTGTACCAGAAGTGGAACGGCAGCACGTGGACGAGCTCCAACGCCACTACGTACTTCACGGGTACACCGCACAACACCACTCCCGACAGCAGTGACAACTTCCGAACGCAGATCACCGGATCTCTCGGCAACAACTGGGACTCGACCAACGCACCGGTCCTCAATCAGACCTTGTACGACGGCACCAACACCACTCCGGATGGGTCGGACGGCTTCCAAACCGCCGTCAACGGGTCGCTGAGCTCGAACTGGACGGCAGTCACCCAGGCCCAGTACGACGGGAGCAACACCACGACCGATTCGTCGGATGGATGGCGGGTCACCAAGGTCTACTCGACGCCCTTCGACCAATGGGAGACCAGCACTCAATCGGCGTTCCTCTCGGGGAACTCCAACAACACGGAGGCCGATGGATGGCGCACGTCAGCTTCCGGCACCGCCACGGCGTGGACCGACGTGACGTCGACGCAGTACAACAACGCGAACATCACCGCCGACGCGACGGACGGCTGGCAGAACGGCCCCTCGTACACCAGCCCGTTCAGCTCGTGGTCGACCACGACGGCTGCGATCTACGACGCCGGCAACACGAACAACGGCTCCACCGACGGTTACCGAGTGTCCGTCAGCGGTACCGCGACGGCCTGGAGCGATGTCACCCAGACCCAGTACAACAACAGCAACACGGCAGCAGACGCCAGCGACGGTTGGCAGACCTACAACATCTACTCCTCGCCGTTCGACAGCTGGGAAAACACGACTCAAGCGATCTACGAGACGGCCGGCAACAACTCCAGCTCCGGTACATCCGACGGCTGGCGCACCACGACGACCGGTACATCGACTACGTGGACGCCCATCACTGTGACCCAGTACAACAACAGCAACACCACGACCGACGACACCGACGGATGGCGGACGTTCAAGGCGTACTCCGCGCCGACGACCTACTACGACTTGGCGACGAAGCCGATCTCGGCGATCGACCTGCTCGGCAACGTGGTCGTCGGTGACCTGAGTGGCAACACCGGCTCGTACAACCGAGTGGATGCACCGCCGACCGGGGTTCCGTACGCCGACAACGCGGCGGCGGCCGCCGACGTGTTCGCTCTTCCGGACTACGCGCGCTTCTCGGAGGCCCTCGACAAGATCGTGTTGGGCGAGTGCGGTGGCACAGTGACGCTGCAGACCAAGAACGTCGCCGACAACCTCGGCGCCAAGGACCCCTTCACGTACCAGAACTCCACGGACAACACCGTCGTGAAGACCTCCTCGGCGTTCAAGAGCGGCACGTTCGACGTCGCCTTCCCCGGTGAGGCGGCCAAGACGATCACCATCACCCCGCAGGAGTTCACCAACCTCTCCGCATGGAGCCACGTGAGCTGGTCGTGCAAGTCGAAAGCCGCGCCGTTCCCGTTCACGGAGACGCCGGTGCCAGGCCATGCACCTTGGACCAGCATCACGCTCACGGTGCACGCCAACGAGGCGATCTCCTGCGTCCAGATGGTGAGTTACCACGGATGAGAGGGCACATGAAACGCCAGCTGCGTCATCTCAGGCAGCCCACGCAGGTGAAGGGCCGTGACGAAGGGTCGACCCTGATCCTGTGCCTGGTCGTCATCATCATCGGCGCATTCTTCGTGCTGCCGATGATGACCTACATCATGACCGTCAACCAGGCCAGCCGGTTGCGCATCGAGAGTGCCAACTCGTCCGAGGTCGTCCGGGGTGGTCTGCGCTCCGTGCTCTACGACCCTGCAGGGTTGTACCAAGCCTGCGCGAACTCCGGTGCGTCCGACGCGTCGGCGATCAACCTTGCCGTACCCCCGGGGCTGGCGATCACGACCAAGTGCACGACCACGGCGATCGCCTCGCAGTGGGTGCCGACCGATCTGCGGTGGGCGCTCGCCACCACGATGGTCGGGGCTTCGGCGGCGATCCCGCCGCCCTATGTCGCACCGCCGTCCAGGCCTGATCTGGACGGGACGATCTCCGCACAGTGGTGCACCAGCGCGGTGACCGACTCGTTGCCGTGCGGCCGCACCTACCCGAACAACGCGTCGACCGACCCGATGACGTGGGTCGCGGATGCCACCACGACCTCGACGGGCAGCAAGATCTTCCTGCCATACGTCCCGCCAGTGATCGACACGCCGGCCTTCGCCGGTGGGTACGACCTCGACCTCGGCGGTGGCCAGAAATGCAAGATCTTCTTCCCGGGCCGATACACCGACAACGTCGTGATCACCGGCACCACCCCTGTGTACTTCGTCTCCGGTGTCTACTACTTCGAAAAGGCCGTGCGCCTCAGCGGTGACGCCCAGGTCGTCGTTGGTGCGGGCGCAGTCGACGGTTGCGTCGACAGTGATGCCATCGCGGTCGCCGACGCCGGCTACGCAGATGCCACCAGCAACGGCGTCGGGGGCACATTCGTGTTCGGTGCGCAGGGACGCCTCGTCATCGACACGACGACGGCCAGCACCACTGGCAGCGGAGTGAGCCTGACGATCAACCGGCGCTTGGTCGATCCGACCGACCCCGAGAACATCATGAACAACGTCGCCATCATGTCCGTCAACGGTGTGGCCGCAGGTGCGGTCACCATTGACTACGACGTGCCGGGAAAGATCCACGTCCCGGCCAGCAAGGTGTTCTCCACGCCTCCGGTCGAACCACTGAACCAGAACTTCCACGCGTCGACTCTGCTGCCGATCACACCAGGGACGCTCGACACGGCCTTCCCCTGCGCATGGGCACCGGCTCCGGCGGTGCCTGCGCCGACATGTCCGATCGTCGACGTCAATCTGACGACCACGGCACCGGTGACGATCAACGTTCCGGGATACACGTCGGTTCCTCAGGGCGGCTTCTCGCTGTACACCGGGCCCGGGATGACCGCGAACAAGAAGATCTCGTTCGGTGGCGGCATCTTGACCGGCACGGTCGGGGTCTCGGCGGACAAACCCGCCTCGTTGCAGCTCGGACTGCTCAACTCCGTGGTGCAGAAGACCTTCAAGATCGTCAGCCAGACCACCAACACCAGCCCGCGGGTCACGGCCACGGCGCTGGTGCAGGTCAACCAGACCGGCGGCTACGCCATCAACTCCTGGGTGACGTCGATCGGCTGATCGTCCGTAGCTCGGCGGTACGGTGGGTCGCCATGTGCGGCCGGTTCGTGTCCTCCAGTTCGGCAGAAAAGATCGCTGAGTACTTCGGCGCGTCGTTCGATGCGGAGACGACGCTGCCGGAGAACTTCAACACCGCGCCGACCAACGACATCTACGGCGTCGTGGCCGGTCCGGACGGTGCACCGACGTTGCAGGTGTTCCACTGGGGGCTGGTGCCGGTCTGGGCGAAAGACACCAAGATCGGTTCGAAGATGATCAACGCCCGCGCCGAGACGATCACCGAGAAGTCGGTGTTCAAGTCGGTGTTCAAGAAGCAGCGGATCATCATTCCGATGGACGGTTTCTACGAGTGGCAGCAAGGCAGTGAGGGTGCCGCGCTCACCAAGGCGGGCAAGCCCAGCAAGCAGCCGATGTTCATCCATCGCCTCGACGGTGAACCGCTGGCCGTCGCCGGTCTGTGGACGACGTGGCGCGACAAGACCGCCGGCCCCGATGCACCCTGGCTGCACAGCTGCACGATCATCACGACATCGGCCAACGGCACGATGGCACCGGTTCACGATCGCATGCCGGTGATGCTCCCGGCCACGAAGTGGGACGAGTGGCTCGATCCGGCGAACGGCAACATCGAGGAACTCCAACAACTGCTCGTTCCCGCACCCGACAACCTGCTCACCATGCACAAGGTGTCGACCGACGTCAACAACGTGCGCAACAAGGGCGCCGAGCTCATCCAACCGATCGAAGGCAGCAGCTAGTCCATCGCGGCGCGGATCGCCGCGGCGGCGGCCTCCAACTCGGCGGGGTCGACCGACGCGGCCGCGTTCTCGAACGACAACTGACGCATGCTGTCCGTCGGGATCACGTGGATGTGGGCGTGCGGCACCTCGTAGCCGGCGATGATCACACCGACACGCTCGCAGTCGAAGGCCTGCTTCTGCGCTCGCCCGATGCGATGGGTGACGTCGAAGAGATGGGCGACGAGATCGGCCGGCGCGTCGATCCAGTGGTCGATCTCGTCGACCGGTACGACCAGCACGTGTCCACGGGCCAGCGGGTTGATCGACATGAACGCCACGCAACGGTCGTCGCGGTGGACGAACGTGCCGGGGATCTCCCCGGCGATGATGCGGCTGAAGATGGTGGTCATGGACGCCGAATGTACGCTCGGCGCGATGGAAGCGGAAGTGCTGGCGCCGAATCGCTACCTGACGATTCCGAACGCTTTCACGCTGCTGCGGCTGTGTTGCATCCCGCTGTTCCTGTACCTGTTGTTCCCTCGCGACAACCAGATCGCCGCGGCGTGGCTGCTCGGTGGGCTCGGCGCGACCGACTGGGTCGACGGATGGTTGGCACGCCGGCTGAACCAGACGAGCGAGTTCGGCAAGATGTTCGACCCGACGGTCGACCGCATCCTGTTCATCGTTGCGATCGGCGGGATCATCGTCGCCGGGGCCGCCCCGTTGTGGGTGGCATGGGCCGTCGTCATCCGCGAAGTGCTGCTCGGCGGCACGGTGGCGATCTGCACGTTGTTCTTCGGCATGAAGCGGTTCGACGTGACGTGGTTGGGCAAGTGTGCGACCTTCCTGCTGATGTTCGCGTTCCCTGGATTCATGCTCGGCTCGAGCACTTTTCCCGGGCACGTGCTCTTCCAGATCGGCGCCTGGCTGCTGGCGATTCCGGGCCTCGCGTTGAGCTACTACACGGCGTTCACGTACATCCCGACCATCCGTGCCAGCCTGCGCGAGGCGCGCAAGACCGCCCGCTAGTCTCCGTGACCATGACGGTTCCCGAGCACCTGCTGTACTCCAGTGACCACGAGTGGATCGCCGTCGACGGCACGCGCGCCCGCATCGGGATCACCGACTACGCGCAAGACGCGTTGGGCGACGTCGTCTACGTGCAAGCGCCCACTGTCGGGGCATCGGTGCAGGCAGGCGACAGTTTCAGCGAGGTCGAGAGCACCAAGTCGGTCAGCGACATCTACGCACCGGTGTCGGGAACCGTGGTCGCCGTCAACACCGATCTCGACAGTAAACCCGAGACCCTGAACTCCGATCCGTACGGAGCCGGGTGGATCTGCGAGATCGAGATGAGCAATCCGGCCGACGTCGAAGCCCTGCTGGACGCGGTTGGCTATCAAGCTCTCATCGACGGTTAGTCTCCATCTGATGGCGTACGTGTTCTGCAATCAATGCGGCCACCGGAACCCGCCAGAATCGGGGTTCTGCTCGTCATGCGGCAGTGTCCTCGACCGACTCGCCGACCACACCATCACGCTGGCAAGTGTCGATCCGCTGCAGGACGCGCCCGGAGCCGATGACGACGTCGTCGTCAACGTCGGCGACCTCGCCACGGGTGTCGCCTCTTTGATCGTCCGCACGGGCACACAGGCCGGGGCGTCGTTCGCGTTGCGCGATCAACTCACACGACTCGGGCGCCACCCGGACAGCGAGATCAGCCTCGACGACATCACGGTGTCGCGCCGACACGCCGAGGTCGAGCGGACTGCCGACGGCTATGTCGTACGCGACGCCGGCTCGCTCAACGGCACCTACCTCAACGCGGAGCGGATCGACGACGAGGTCGTGTTGCACCAGGGCGACGAGTTGCAGGTCGGCAAGTTCCGTCTCGTCTTCTTCGATCGCGCTGACGGCTGAGCGCGTGGTCATGCAGGAGCGTCCGTATCTTTCCATTGGTGAGGTGCTCGGACTGCTGCTCGAAGAGTTCCCCGATGTCACCATCTCCAAGATCAGGTTCCTCGAGAGCCAAGGCCTCATCGACCCCGAGCGCACCGCGAGCGGCTATCGCAAGTTCTACGACAACGACGTCGATCTGCTGCGCGTGATCCTGCGCGAGCAACGCGAAAACTTCTTGCCGTTGCGCGTCATCCGCGACCGGTTGGAGAGCGGGGCGATCGAGGATCCGACCGGTCCGACGACTCCACCACGCGGCATCCGCAACCAGCATCCGGACGACACCGACATCTCCGCCGAGGTGCCACGGCAAGCCGACGAAGTCGCCACGCCCGCGCAACCGCCAGCCGACATCACGGCGGAGGTCGCCCGTCCCGCGGCCGCAGCCACCACTCCCATGGCACGCGCGACCGAGTCGGCACCGCGCCACGATCGCCACGACAGCTTCGGTCCCAACGATCTGTGCCAACTCGCCGGCCTCACCGAACCGCAACTGGCAGAGCTCGAGTCGTACGGACTGCTCGCCGGCAAGGGGAGTGGGGCAGCGACCACCTACACCTCGGGCGACCTCGCCATCGCACAGGCCGCCGCGGGGTTCATGCAACTCGGCATCGAGGGCCGCCATCTCAAGGCCTGGCGGCAAGCCGCAGAGCGCGAGGCGTCGCTGTTCGAGCAGATGATCCTGCCGCTGTTGCGTCAACGCAATCCCCAGGCGCGCCAACAAGCAGTGGAGACACTGACGTCGCTCACCGAGCTCGGTGGCGAGTTGCGGTCGGCGATCGTCCACTCGGCGCTCAGCCATCACCTCGACGGCTGAGATCGCGGGCGGTCGCCGGCTCCCGAAGCTGACAAGTGCACCGCGCCCCCGAAGAGGTACGCTCCGATCGTGATCGCGATGGAGTTGGTCGGGGTGCGGGTCGAGGTTCCCGCCAACACACCCGTCGTCATCCTTCGTGAGCAGACAGAACCCCACCGCGTCCTGCCGATCCTCATCGGATCTCCGGAAGCGTCGGCCATCCACACGGCGTTGTCGGGCATCGTCGCCCCCCGCCCGATGACCCACGACCTCATCGTCGAGTTGCTGCGCAGCACCGACGCCGCTCTCGACAGGGTCGTCGTCACAGAGATCCGCGACCACACCTTTTACGCCGAAATGCACCTCCGCGTCCGCGGCACGGCATCGACGGTCTCCTGCCGGCCGTCCGACGCGATCGCCGTCGCCTGTCGCACCGGCACGACGATCTACGCCGAGGAGACGCTGCTCGAAGAGGCCGGTCTCGTGGCCGCCGACGATCTCACCGATGACGAGCCGGAGGACGAGACGCTGCTCGACGAATTCCGCGATTTTCTCGAAGAGATCAAGCCCGAGGACTTCGAGACCTGATCACAGAACGCGCGTGAATCCGCGCGCCTAGTGTTTGACTGTCGTCGGTCGTTCGCCTAGTCTGAACTTCCTTACATTGCCGTAGTTACGCAGGTGTGAGTCGGAGGCATCAATGAGCGAGGCAGGCTATAGCGGCACGAAAGCCGCGACCATCGTCGGCATCACATATCGGCAACTCGACTACTGGGCCCGCACCGACCTCATCCGACCATCGCTGGCCGACGCCAGCGGCAGCGGCAGCCGTCGCCTCTACAGCTACCGCGATCTGCTCGAACTGCGCGTCATCAAGAGCCTGCTCGATGCGGGCATCAAGCTCGAATCGGTGCGCACTGCGTTCGAATACCTGCGCACCCACGTCGACACCGACATCGCCAGCGCCCACCTCGTGATCAGCGGCAACGACGTCATCCTGTGCGACGGCGACCAGTTGATCGACGTGATGCGCAAGGGCGGTCAGGGCGTGCTCAACGTGCTCGCCATCGGCGGGGTCAAGTCCGACCTCGACTCGACCATCGTCGAGCTTTCCGATGGCTCGAAGTCCGCCTCGGCCCGCCGCGCCATGTGATGAGCGAAGCTCACACCAGCCCGCTCGACGCGGTGCATCGCCGGCTCGGCGCGAAGATGGTCCCGTTCGGCGGTTGGGAGATGCCGCTGTCGTACCCATTGGGCACGATCGACGAGCACCTCGCCTGCCGCAACGACTCGGTCGTCTTCGACGTCTCTCATCTCGGCACAGTTCGTGTGCGAGGCGCCGGCGCGATCGATCTGTTGCAGTACGCGTTGACCAACGATCTGCACAAGGTCGCCCCGGGCCGGGCGCAGTACACCCATCTGCTCGACGAGAACGACGCCTCCGTGCTCGACGACATCATCGTGTGGTGGATCGCCGACGACGTCTTCGATGTCATGCCCAACGCCAGCAACACCGAACGCGTCCGCGCCGCGATCGGTGGCGACGAGACGACCGGGGAGCGCGCCGTGTTGGCCGTGCAAGGTCCTCGGGCCAAGGAGCGGCTGGCGACGGTGTTCCCTGCGGCCTCGGATGTCGGGCGCTTCCGGGTCACGACAGCGGCGTGGGAGGGACACGACTGCGTGATCGCCGGTACCGGTTACACCGGTGAGGCCGGAGTCGAGATCGCCGTGCCGAACGCCGGAGCCGCCGACCTGTGGTCGGCCATCACCGCCGCCCGCGTGACGCCGGCCGGCCTCGGTGCTCGCGACACACTGCGACTCGAGGCAGCGCTGCCGTTGCACGGCCACGAACTGGGTCCCGGGATCACCAGCCTTCAGGCCGGCCTCGGCTGGGTCGTCGCCTGGTCCAAGGGCGACTTCCGCGGCCGCAAAGCCCTGGAGGCCGAACGCGACGCCGGCGTCGCCCGCAAGCTCGTGGGAATCGCCACCGACGGTCGCCGCCCGCCGCGCTCGGACTGCGACGTTCTCGTCGACGACATACCGGTCGGCACGGTGACGAGTGGCAACTTCTCGCCCGTGCTCGGGCACGGCGTCGCGCTGGCGTTCATGCCGCCCGACACCGAGGCGGGCACGACGGTGTCGATCGATGTGCGCGGAGCTCGCCTCTCCGGACGTGTCGTGCCGACGCCCTTCGTCGGCAAGCACTGATCAGCGCTTCTTTGCCGCTGCCTTCTTGGCCGGTGCCTTCTTCGCTGTCGGCTTCTTGGCCGCAGCCTTCTTCGAGGCCGCCTTCTTGGCCGGTGCCTTCTTCGCAGGCGCCTTCTTGACCGCCGTCCTCCTGGGCGGGGCCTTCTTGGCCGTCATGTGTTCAGTCGCGACGACCGCAACGACGGGTGGGGGAGCGGTCGGGGTCGACGGTGACCCGCTCGACCGGAGTGCCGAGAACGCCCGAAGGCCGAACAGACCGCCGGCGGACTCCGCCATCTGCCCGAGCGGCTGCAACCGTTGCGCCAGTTCGGTGAGCATCGTCATGAACGTGCTCAGCTCGGTGGGGAAGGTGCTGAGGCCCGGAGCGTTCAGCACATCCGCCAGTTTGGACAGACCCGGAGCAACTCTGTCGACGGGACCGTTCAGCTGCTGCACCATCGCGTCTGCCGCCTTGATCGTGCGCGTCAACTGCGGCACGAGCACCTTTATCGGTTCCTCCAAGGTGTCGAGCATCTCGTTGATGCGATTGGCCATCGAGTTCATCTGCTCCATGGTCTTGTTGAAGTTGTCGACAGCCGACAAGAAGTCGCCGACCCCTCGTTGGAACTGACCGATCGTCTTCGTGATCGCCCCGACGGGATCGCCGAGCATTCCGAAGAGATCGCCGAAACCTGGAGGGGTGTTCTGCGGCATGGAAAAACCGTAGCCGCAGTTCCGATCAGTGTGAGGTAGCGGCCAGCACTTCGAGCGGTTCGCAGCTGCAGATCAGGTTGCGATCACCGTAGGCGGAGTCGATGCGCGACACCGGGGGGAAGTACTTCGAGGCGCGAAGCGACGGCACGGGGTAGGCGCCGAGTTGACGGTCGTACGGTCGCTTCCATTCGCCGAGCAGATCCTCGGCAGTGTGCGGTGCGTTGCGGAGTGGGCTCTCGTCGACGGACCACACGCCCTCGGCAACATCGTCGATCTCGCCCTTGATCGCGATCATCGCATCGCAGAACCGATCGAGCTCGTACAGCGACTCGCTCTCGGTCGGCTCGACCATCAGCGTGCCGGAAACGGGAAAGCTCATCGTCGGGGCGTGCAGTCCGTAGTCGATGAGGCGCTTGGCGACGTC
>Ga0207648_10003994_pt1 | contig 15303 bp, 19 predicted proteins | sample KBSMisM32_FD_184310 | JGI IMG/M metagenome (GOLD analysis project Ga0207648, IMG submission 184310) | Miscanthus rhizosphere microbial communities from Kellogg Biological Station, Michigan, USA - KBS Miscanthus M3-2 (SPAdes) (version 2) | ecosystem: Host-associated > Plants > Roots >...
CTACGAGACCGCGACGCTGACCGGGGCCTTCACCTACTCGCTGACGAACTGCCTGCGCGGGCGCATGAGCACCACGCCTGCGGCGCACACCGCCGGGGCCTACGCCGTGCGCCTCGACGAAGGAGTGTTCAAGCATCCGCTCGCCTATAATCGCCTCGGGACAAACGTCTACGCCAAGCTGGTGAGCTTCAACACCAAGGGCGCGGGCGTCCAGGACATCTCCACCCTGAGCTACTACACGTTTGCCATTCCCGCCGCGCCAGACATTCTCCCCAAGGTCTCCGGCGTCACCATCACCATCCAGACAACTGAGTTCCCGTGAGGAAAGCGTACGATCCGGATGGCGACGACAGTACCTACGACGGCACGGACGGCGGCCGTCCGGTCGTCTACGCCGGAGTGGCCTGGACTCCGCCCACGCTCGTCACAGAGGCGGGGCACATCGGCTACGAGATTGCCCTGCACACCGGTTCAAATCCGGAGACTGCGGCGAACCGCGTCGCGGCCATCACCAGGGTTTCGGACCCATCGGCCGTTGATTCGGCCATCAAGCTGCCCAGCAAAAAGAGCGGCACCGCCACCGTCAACGCCAGCGTGCGGATGGTGTTCACGTTCGGCCGGGGCCCCTGGGTAACCAGCGGCACGCCGGACACCCAGACGACCGGCACCGTTGTTGTCCCAGGCATCAACACCGTCAACGCGGTCGGCAGCTCACCGAACGCGAACGCTGCTACCATCGCCGTCGACAACAAGAGCATCACCCTTCAGCCTGCGGATTCGAGCAACCCGGGCGTCGTCATTCCCGGAGCCCAGAACTTCGGGACGGGAACAAAGAGCTTCGGCGGCGACGTCAGCGTCGCCGGAGATCTCACGGTCGTCGGCAACATCTCTGCCGCGAACTTCGGTGGCGGCAGCGGCGGATCCCCAGACATCATTCTGTATGGCGGCGGTGAAGACGGGAATCTAAGTTCAGGTTTTGGAACGATAACCCTGACGCGCGACACCTACTACAACAACATCACCTTCAGCGCGACGGACAAAATCATCTGCGACGGCTGGCGCTGCTTCGCCTCCGGCACGGTGGACATGGCTGCCGCTGGCGCCGACGCGATTGCCCAGAAAGGCGCCGACGGGAGTAACGGAACCGGGACGACTGGTGGTGCAGCGGCCACCGACAACACCTTCGGCGGGGCCGTGCGCAGCCTCGGCTGCGCCGCGAGTGCGCAGGGTGCACAGGCAGGTGCGTCCGGCAACAGCGCGGGGCTCGCTGGCGGCACGGCGGTCGGCGGCTCGATGTCCGGTAACTTCAACGGCGGTGTCACCTACAGTGGCGGCCAGGGCGGCACGGGCGGCGCCCAGGCCGGAGGAACGGTCATCGCTCCGTCTGGCACGCCGACGCGCAACATCGTTGATCGATGGACCGTCGACATCTCGATCGCATTTCAGATTTCCAACGGCGCGAATAACACCGTCGGATTCTACGCGGGCGCCGGTGGCATGGGCGGCTCTGGCGGCGGCAGCAGCGCAAACACGCGCGCGTCGGGCGCGGGCGGTGGTGGCGGCGGTGGCGGGCAGACGATGTGGCTGGCCTTCAAGACCATCGCTCGGGGCACGAACACCACGGCAGGAATCATCTCGCTGAAGGGCGGCAAGGGCGGGAATGGTTCAAACGCAGTAGGAACAAACTGCGGTGGTGGCGGCGGAGGAGCCGGTGGCGGAGCTGGATGGGGCTTTCTTACATATAAAACATTGACAGGCAGTTCTATAAGTAATGCGATAGATCTCAGCGGTGGTGGCGGCGGGAACGGTGGGAACGGCACGGGAACCGGAACGGGCGGGAACGGCGGCGACTCCGGTCAGTCCGGGCTGTTCTATGTATTCGACACAACCAACATGACGATCACCCGCACGGGCTGGGTCAACGGCGTCACCGGTACCGCGCACACCGGCGCGACGGGCGGCGCGGGCGCGACGAACGTGCAGCGGATCAGCCTGTAAGGAATGGTGAGACTGTCAGAGGTCTGAATCGAAATCCCCGGGTGGAATGGAGGAGCAACCCAAACACCGGCGGGATTCCAGAACGATTCGCTTCTGGAAGAGCGTCTGCGCATGTCCGCCCGTCGGGCGGGACAACCTCCCTCACAAGAACACCACGGAATGCAACACGATTCGTCTGGTTGTTTCCGAGGAGTCCGCTTAGTGCGAGCACCCCAGGACTAGCATAGTCTTCGTCCTGCTCATGCCCGAAGCCTGAGCACAACCAACCCGAGACGGTTGGCGAGCGCCGTCGAGAATTGAAGGAGCGTTACCGATGGGCGCGATGTCAGACTACTGGGAAAACAAGGTCATCGACCACCTTTTCCGGAACACCAGCTACACCGCACCGACCGCTCTCTACGTGGCCCTCTTCACGGCCGCACCGAGCGACTCCGGCGGCGGCACCGAGGTGAGCGGTGGCTCGTACGCGCGCACCGCGCTGGCGCAGTCCACCACGAACTGGGCAAACACCCAGGCGTCTGGCTCCGGCGCCAGCACCGGCACCGGTGGCACCACGTCCAACAGCGTTGCCATCACCTTCCCGGCGCCCACGGCGAACTGGGGAACCGTTACCCATGTCGCCGCGTTCGATGCATCCAGCGCCGGGAACATGTACTTCTGGGCTGCGCTCACCACGAGCAAGACCGTGAACAACGGCGACGCCGCACCGTCGTTCGCGATCGGCGCGCTCACGTTCCAGATCGACAGCTAACTTTCGGGCAGGCGTGAGCGACCTGGGGCGCCTGCATGGGCCCCAGCAGTCCTGCCTGCTCATCGGATGTCGGGCGGCTGCCGATGGCGTGGAACCTCTATGGAAGGTGACTGAATGCCTCGGCTTTTCACCAACAACGCTGCCACCACCCTGGCGAGCGACATCACCAACAGCGCCACGTCGCTGACGGTGGCAAGCGGCAAGGGCGCGCTCTTCCCGAGCCCGTCCAGCCCCGACTACTTCCTGGCGACGCTCGACGACGGAACGAATGTGGAGATCGTCAAGGTGACGGCGAGATCCGCCGACACGTTCACCATCGTCCGGGGGTTCGACGGGACTAGCGGCACTGCGTTCGCGGCCGCGACGCCGACCAAGGTGGAGCTGCGCGTCCCGAAGAGCTACCTGAACATCGCGCACCAGGCGGACTTCCAGAATAACGAGTGGACGGCGTTCACGTCCGATGCGACGGCGAACCCGGCGACGAATCCGAACGCTTTCCCGTACATCAAGAGCGTCGCGAATCGCCCGCTGATCACCATGAAGCCGACCGATGCTTGGTCGAACATCATGCAGCCGGCACTCTTCGGGAACTCGCACTTTATCATCCTCCCGAACACATCGACGACGGTGGGCGTGTGGGGCAGCTCCGTTACGAGCGTCGGCACCGTCAGTCACACGACGCCCACCACCTCCACTGGCATCATCTGCAACTTCGCATCGACGACGACGGCGAACTCCACCGCCGGAACTGGTGGCGCGGTCACGAGCGTGTTTCGTGGATCAGACGCCAAGACCCCCTGCGGGTTTTTCTTCGCGGCGCGCATCTGGCTACCGGATGCGAGCTACGGTTCCGGCGCGACGGGGACGCGCATCTTCGTCGGCGTCTGTTCCGGAACGATGGCCAGCACCGTCGGCGCCGACGACCCGGGCGGACACCACGCTGGATTCAGCTACTCGACCAACGCTGGAAACACCGCGTGGCAGTTCTCGACGAAGGACAACACGACGAGGAACTCGAACACGACGTCGCTCACGTTCACCGCGCAGCACATGTACGACTTCTTCATCTACTGCCCGCCGACCGGGTCGACGATCTACTGGCGGTGTGAGGATTTGACGAACGCCGATCCGCCGACGACGCAGACCGGCAACACCACGTCGAACCTTCCTGGGTCCACAACGCTCCTCCGCGCTGGCTTCCAGCTCTCGACGCTCACCACCACCGCGCGCAACATCGCAACGAAGAAAGTCTACCTAGAGACACTCCGGTAGGAGGCCTGCCGTGGCGATCAGCTACGTCAACAGCACCACCGGAAACGGCACCGGAAGCGCCACCGTTAACGTCCCGTCGGGGACGTCCAACGGTGACCTCATGCTGCTCTGGCACACCGTCGACGGTGCCCAGACGCAGGTCTCTCCCGTCGGATGGTCGCAGGCCATCTACCAGTACGTCGACGCAAACTCGTTCGTTGGCTGCGCGCTCTATTACCGATTCGCCAACAGCGAACCTGCGTCCTACACCGTTAGCGGCACGGGCGGAGTCGAGTCGCGGGCCGTCATCGCGACCTACCGGGGCGTAGACAACGTCGGACAGAACCCGTTCGACGTCATCGGCGTCGCGGCCTCGGCGGACATCCCGGGAACGTCCGGCAACGGCAGCCCTCAGTCCGTCAACCTCACGGCGAAAACCACCAGCTACACCGGCTCCATGGTGATCGCCTGTATTGCCACTGCCACTGCTGCCGGCACCGGCAATGCGGTTTCCACATCCTCCGGGATGACGATCCGCGCCCAGACGATTGGGAGCGGCATCAACGGAGCGGCGATTGCTGACGTTCTCCAGGCGTCGGCCGGCACCACCGGAACCAAGAACTTCACAATCAGCGGCACCTCCACCGGAAACCCGACAGCGATTTCCGGCTGTCTCGTCGCACTTCGAGACCAGCAGCTCTACGCGAACGCCGTCTGTAGTCCGGCGGTGGTGTCGACGGGCAAAGACCTCGGGCTCACCGACGGCACTCGCAAGGGCGCCTACGTCAATAACGACGCGGTCAACGTCACCGCAGTTAACGCCACGCAGCCCGTATCTTCCGGCACCGCGCTTTCTGCGAGCGCCACCTGCGTCAGCACCTGCACCGCCGCGCTGACTGTCGCAGTGCGCTTCACCGCTGCCGCTGCCTGCGTTGCGACGGTAGCGGCGTCGCTCATCAGCGTGGAACTCGTTCAGCGCGTGGCGTTCGGCGCGCTGTCTCCGGGACAGGGACTCTCCTCGACCGCGTTCACCATCCGTCTGCCGCAACCTACGCGGGGCGGAAACTGCCTCGTCCTGTTTGTCGACAACAACCAGGCGCGGACGATCTCTTCCATCACCGACAACCAGGGCAGCACGTGGAGCACCACGGCTGCGGCTGCCGTCGCTAATGGCTCCATCCGCACCTCCTGCTTCACGCTGCCGAACGAGGTCGGCGGCATCCAGAACATCACCATCACGTTCTCCTCGGCGGAGAGCTGCTGCCACTTCCTGGTTCTTGAATACAAGGGCGTAGCCACATCCTCGAACATCGGCGTAACGGCGACGAGTTCGAGCGGCACCGCGCCGAGCATCTCGACGTCGAGCATCTCTCCGACCGCCGGCAACTTTCTTCTTCACTACGCTTTCCAGAACGCCAACACGATTGGCAACCTCGGAACCACGGTTGTCTCCAGCTGGACGGCGGCAAGCGGGTGGGACCTAGAGGCTGCCGACTACGCCAGCGGACGCGGCACCACCACGATGAACCAGAGCGCCTACGCGCTCCAGGTTCGGCAGGTCCAAGCGTCAGGAAGCATCACCCCGACGCTGACGACGAGCGGCACGAACACCTACAACACGCTGGCCGTCGAACTCGTCTCCGCAAACGCCGGCACCTCGCGCGACTCCGGGGCGCGGGTGGTGCGCCAGACGTTCTTTACAAACACGAACATCACTGACGCGACGTGGACGCAGCCCTGTCCGACGAGCGGCAATCTGATCGTCGTCACCGACTGCGCAGGCATCTGCCAGGCGATCCCTACCGATTCCAGCGGCGCCAATACCTGGCACATGCCGGTGACGGGCGTAACGGGCGGAGTCGTCTCGCTCTCGTACGCAACGAACGCAGCGCCGTCGACCGCGATGACGATCGGCTTTGCGATGACAGATCGCGCGACGGTTCCGAACACGACGATCTGCGTCTACGACATCATCGACGCCCACGCGACGCCATACGTCCAGGCGACGACGTCTTCTGTCCTCAGCGGTTCCTCTACATCCACGGCGCACTCGCCGGACATAACGCCCACCAATCCCGGCGGAGTCATCGTCGCCACATGCTCTATCGGCATCGGGCCGTGGACCAGCATTTCATCTCCGACTGGTGCGCACTTCATGTGCGTCACGTACAGCGGAGAGACAGATCTAGATACATTCAACAACGCTGACGGCTATGGCCTCTACTATTACGGGGCCAATCTTTCGGCTCAGAACTGGACTTGGTCGAGGCCAGGGACCACCAATGAGCTAGTCTTTGCAACAGCGGCTGAGTTCAAGAGCGCGCTCGTCATTTCGCTCTTGGCCCCAGTGCAGGCAACATCCGTCTGCACGGCTGCGCTGACGACGCAGATCCGCCTAGCAGCCACACCGACGGACACCGCTGTCGCCACCGCCGCCCCCTGGAGCGACTTCCGGTGTGCGGCTGCGGACGCGGTTGTCTGTACGCCCACGCCCTGGAGCGACTTCCGGACGGCCGCTGCGGCGTCGTCCACGTGCACGGCGGCGCTTACCACCGCCATTCAGATGGCCTCGGCGGCCCAGGCATCATCGACCGTCACTGCCGCGCTGAACACCACCATCCTGGCGGCATCGGCTGCCGCTGGGACGAGCACCGTCAGTGCGTCGCTGACGACGGCCATCCAGTGTGCAGCGGCACCGACCTGCACCAGCACCGTCACCGCCGCGCTGACGACCGCCATTCAGATGGCGGCGGCGCCGACGGCCGCGAGCGTCGTCACCGCCGCGCTGACGACCCAGACTGCCCTGACCTCGGCCGCTTCCTGCGCGGCCACCTGCTCTGCGTCCCTGAGCACCGACATCCGCCTGGCGGCCACACCCACCGCCACCAGCGTCGTCACGGCGGCGCTCAGCACGTCCATTGTTCTTGTGGCGGCTCCCACGGCGACCAGCGTCGTCACCGCCGCTCTCACCACGCAGATCCCCCTTGCGGCTGCCGCCACATGCGCCGCGTCCGCCACGGCATCGCCTTGGTCGGACTTCCGGTGTGCGGCGGCAGCCACCTCCACCTGCAGCCCGACGCCATGGACGGATTTCCGCACGGCGGCCGCCGCGACGTCGACCAGCACCGCTGCGCTGTCCACGGCGATTCAGCTGGCCAGCGCCGCCACCGCGACCAGCACCGTAACGGCGGGGCTCAACACCACCATTCTCGCGGCCTCCGCTGCCGCCGGCACGTCTAGCGTAACGGCCAGCCTCACCACCGCCATCCAGTGCGCGTCGTCGGCCGCCGCGACGTCTGTCTGCACGGCGGCCCTGTCGACGTCCATTCTCCTGGCATCCACGGCGGCGGCCAGCAGCGTGGTGTCGGCCAGCCTTACCACGGCGATTCAGTGCGCTGCGGCGGCGACGGGATCTGCCAGCTGCACGGCCGCTCCGTGGAGCGACTTCCTGGCCACGCCGACGGACAGCTGCGCCGTCAGCGCTACGCCGTGGACAGACTTCCGGGCTGCCCCGACGGCGAGTGCGACATCCACCGCAGCGCTGACGACGGCCATCCAGCTGTCGACGGCTGCGGCGTGCACGTCGTTCGTCACTGCCGGACTGAACACCACCATCCTCGCCGCGTCCGCAGCGGCGGGAACGTCGAGCGTCACAGCGTCACTGACGACGGCGATTCAGTGTGCGTCGTCGGCGTCGGCCACATCGACATGCACGGCGGACATCACCACCGCCATCCGGCTGGCAGCGTCGGCGGTGTCGGACGCGACGGGGACGGCAGACCTCAGCATCACCCCCAGCGGGTTTGCGTCCGACGCATTCGCTGCGTCGACCGTCACCGCCGTCCTTTCGACGGCGATTCAGTGCGCGGCATCTGCCAGCTGCACGGCGACGTGCAGCGCCGATGTCACGACTGCCATTCAGCTGGCTGCCTCTGCCTCGGCCACCAGCGTCAGCACGGCGGCGATTACCACGAGCATCCTCGCCGCGACTGTGGCGGTGGGGACGTCCGTCGTCACTGCGGATCTGACGATTGGGGCGGGCCTCTACTCTACCGCCGCTGCATCGTCGGTCGTCTCGGCGGATCTATCTACTGCCATTCGTCTCGCCGCTGACGCTCTGTCAGCGGCGTCTACCACGGCAGCGCTGACGACGTCCATCCTGGCCGCGACTGTGGCGGCTGGCGACTCGGTCTCCACGGCAGCGCTGACGACGGCGATTCAGTGCGCCTCGGCGGCCACGTGCTCGGCTGCCTGCTCGGCAGACCTGTCGACGACGCCGACGGGGATAACGGCGAACGCGGTCGCGGCATCCACCGTCACCGCCGACATCACCACCGCCATCCTCCTGGTGGCGGCTCCGGCGTGCACGACTGTCGCGACGGCGGATGTCACGACGAGCATCCTGGCGGCCTCGGCCAGCGCAGGGACGTCAGCGTGCACCGCAGATCTCACGACGGCCATCCGCTGCGCTACGGCGGCCAGCTGCGCGCCCGTCTGCACGGCGGACCTCTCGACCGCCATCCAGGCAGCGGCCACGGCGACGGCCGCAGCCACGTCCACGGCGGCACTGTCGACGAGCATCGTCCTGGCGGCGACGGCCGCCTGCGCGTCCACCGTCTCCGCGACGATGACGGTTGGCAGCGGCATGACGGCGGACGCCACCGCGTCGTCCACCGTTACCGCCGCCATCACGACGCAGATCGTCCTCGTGGCTGCCGCCACCTGCGCCAGCGCCAGCACGGCCGCAGTAACCACCGCCATTCAGCTGGCCTCCGCCGTCACAGACACTGCGTCCTCGACGGCGGCCCTGTCGACGCAGATTGTTCTGGCGGCCGCCGCGACGGCAGATGCCACTGTCACCGCGCCGCTGACGGCGCAGATTCGTCTGGCGGCGACGCCGTCCTGCGCGGCGGTGGCGACGGCAGATCTCACCACCGTCCCCTACGTCTACAGCTGCCATGCCTCGGATGCGGTGGCCTGCACGGCCGCGCTGTCGACGCAGATTGTTCTCGCCGCATCTGCCGCCTGCGCCACCGTCGCGCACGGTGCCATCACCACATCGGCGGACTGTGATGCCGATGTCGTTTGTTCCTCGTCTGCCAGCGGCGACATCAGCACCGCCATTCAGCTGGCCGTCACCTGCCTCACGACGCCGAACATCACCGCGTCGCTGACGACGGAGATTCCCCTGGCGGCGACGGGGACGACGGACTGCCGATTCATCCCTTGGTTTGATCCCATCGCCGTCGCGGCCTCCGCCTCGTGCACGTCCACCGCGCGGGCCACCCGGATGCTGCCGCCGGATGGGTACTACTCGCGCGGACAGCCGCAGCGCTGGAAGCGGGAGCCGGCTCCGTACCGGCAGCCCCCGGGCGGCAATCCGGAAGATCCGTCTGATCCGAAGTTCGGAGGGTTCAAATGAGCCAGCTGGAGGCATCGGCGGTATGCACCGCCACTGCGGGAACCACCCCCTGGAGCGACTTTAGGGCGGCCCCGGCCACCGTCTGCACGGCGGTGGTCCGCACGCCGACGGTCTTCTACCTGCCCAGCTGGCCCTACCAAGTTCTCGGGCGCGGCCATCCGGTGTCGGCGGCGCGTGTCGCCGGGTCCGAAGTCGTCGGTCGCGGGTGGAGCCCGGACATCTGGGATGGCTCGCAGGGCGCTGGTGGAGGGCCGTAGATGGGTCGCATCGTCCACGAGAAACGCCTGCGCGGCGTCCATCCGCAGCTGGTGCTGGTGCCCAAGGCGTGGGGCGTCCAGCTGCCCTTCGACGTGCTGATTACCGAGGGTGTCCGCATGGACGTGCGGCAGCGCGCGCTGTACGCCCAGGGGCGTAGCACTCCGGGACAGATTGTCACGATGGCCGAGACGGCGGCTCTCACCGCGCACGGACGGCGTCTGTTTCCCGGCGGCGACATTTTCGGCTGCGCGTTCGATGCGGTGCCGTGCACGGGCCCAGTCGGCCAACCGAACTACAATGACGCTCCTGCCTTCGAGAGGATGGGCGCGATTGCTGAACGGATGGGGCTGGTGTGGGGCGGCCGCTGGGCCACCTTCCCTGACAAGCCTCACGTGCAGCTCCCGGACTGGCGGAAGTACCAGCCCGTCGGGGATGAGGTTCCGGATTTCAGCGATGTGACGGGAGGCTCGTCCACCGCATGAGGTTCTCACCCCGCCGTCCTCTGGGAGTCCTGACGTAATGATCCTCTCCGGCAAGCAGGTCTGGATCACCTTGGGCGCCGCTCTTCTGGTTGGCGGCGTGGGTGGGAGTTTTCTCTCGGGATGGAAGAAGGCCCAGGGCATTCCCGAAGTGTCCGCCGCCGCTGACGCAGGGACGTTCGTCCAGGTCGATGCAGGAGTGCACGTCAGCGACACCCTCCAGCTGCACCTCGGGGACTGGACGGTGGTGCGCATCCCGACAGCGCCACCACCAGCGCGGCCACGCGCGGCGCCGGACGCGGGCCCGGCGACGGTGGAGGTTCTCTCCGGCGGCGCCGTCTGCCCGGATTCGTTCGTGATGCTCCCCACCATGAGCCTGTCTGGCACTACGCGGGCGGACGCCGACACGGGCGTCCTCGCGCGTGCGAACGCGGGCGCGCAGGCCCAGGTGCAGCTACCGAAGCCCGGGCTGCAAGTCACCTGGGACATCGGTGGCGGTGTCCAGCACAACGATGACCAGCAGCTGCACCCTACCGTCAACGGCGCGCTGGGAATCGCCTGGGGAGAGAACGGCGTGAAGCTGGCGGGGGGTGTCGCGCCGCTGCGTTGGGACAACTGGAACGTCTCGCTGCTCTACGGCGGCCGGTTTTGAGGGGCGCTCCTCTCCGCGCTCTTGGCTACGAGTGGCTCGCCCCACCCCACGGACGTTACGGCATCGGCCTGCTCTGGCGCTGCACCACCCATGACAACGGATCAGCCCACAAGGTTACCGTCTACTTCCTGAACCCCACCGACGGCGGCGACGCCATCCGCCCCTCCGGCGCCCTGGGCGTCTGGCAGTACGGTGGCGCCCCCGCCACGTTCACCTTCGTCACCAGCGGCGGCAACGACGTCCTCGACTTCGGCCCCTGCGGCCGCGTGCGCGTCATCGAGGGTTGGGTCGAACCGGTGAGCTAGGCCTTCGCTGTCTGACTGACGGTTGTCGGGCTGCCGCACAACGCGGCGCTTGAACCCGAACCCGCGCGGGCGTAGACGGCACGGGCCCGCTTGGGATTTCCCCGGGCCGGCGTCCAGGAGCACGCGTCATGGCGGAAGTTGATCGCGGCAACACCTTCGAGAGGTCCCTCGGTGAAATCCGGAACCAGACGCAGCAATTCTCCTCGCCGTACGCACGGGAGATCGTAAGTCAGTGCGTCCAGATGCTCCAGACGGCTTGGAACATCGAGAGGGGCGGGACGCACACCGCATCGACGTCGTCGAAGGAAGACGAGCAGCGCCGCAATCGATGAGGCACACGTGGCAGGCCACGTATCCGCGAGGGACGTGGCCGCTGTTTCGGTGTGACGTCTGTGGACGACAGCACGTCCCGCGCGCGCAGGAACTAGGAAGCAGCACACCTCCCGCCTGGTTCGATGCGGATGATTGCGTGAAGCCCAAACCGATGTCGCTGGATGATCTCCAGTGGCTCATGGGCACCGGACGCTACGGTCAGGGTTAGCGCGCAGGAGAAAGGAGGCGAGCAGCGCGCAATGCCGGCGACGCCCGATCGGGGACTCCCTCCGCCGATCGGGCGTCGTCCTGTTCTCGCGGCCTAGGTCTCGCACCTAGTCCCATTGCTGGGCGCCCTGAACTTCTAGCTGCCGCGAACGCGCTGCCCGGGGGTCGAACCCGGATCTTCCGCTTGATTAGGGCGAACGCTCTGCCTTTGAGCTAGCTGCGCACGTGGAGCCCGGGGCTGGATTTGAACCAACATCTTCGTCGCCAACGACGCGACGCTGTCCTATCGATTGGACGACCCGGGCGTAGAGAGGAAGCTGCGACAGGAACCGGAACCGTGCACGGGGCCCCGGGACGAATCCGATGGCCATCGCCTGGTTGTCCCAGGGGGCGTCCGGTTCGCGGATCAGCACGTGGGGCTCCGGCCGTTCGTGCCAGCGCATGAGCGCGGCCTCGTCCGGCACGGACAGCACCACGGCGAATGTGTCTAGGGGCAGGAACCCCGGGGAGGACTCACCGGCGGCATGAACGGCGGCGACGATTGCCATCCCATCCGGGAGGTCTTCCCTCACCAGGATGTAGTGGACGGCGGGGGCGTTGGGGCTAGCGGCAATCCATACGGGGACAATATGCACGGCGTGGGGCGGAACGCAAGCCCTAGTCGGCGTCGGGCACCAGGAACCGCTCGACCGCCGCGCGGTCCAAGGCAAAGCGCGGCGTCTCGGCGGCGACGGACCAGGCGCCGTTCTCATCGCGGCAGATGAACCGCCCGGCCCGCAGGTGCGAATGCAGCGCCGCCCAGTTGTGTCCCTTGGCGAAGCAGAGTTCGTGCATGTCCGACTTCGTCTTGCCCTGAAGTTCTTTGTGCGAGTACAGGCTCTGCGCGAGCATCGAGATGCTGTTTCGTTCCCAGTCCCGCTGTCGCCAGAGAAAGTAGTTCGACACTTCCGCCTCCGGCAGGACGAACGCCCGGGCGTCGAAGTGCGCGGGCTTGTCCGCCATCATCGTCATGGTGGCGGATGCGATGGCCGCGGAGATGCTGACAATCTTCTGGAGGTTCCCGTCGAACCACGCCTGGGATTCGAGCCGTCGGAAGTCGACGAGCAGCACGTTGATTTCATCCGACTGGGTGAACGCACAGACGGCATTCTGCGCCTCCTCGCATACCGCCCGCGCGGTGGCATTCATCCAGTGCATCAGCGTCGGGTCGAAGGGCTTCTCCATCCCTCTGGTGAACGTGTGAAACGCCCGTCCGTCGATGCGAAGCATCAGCGGCATGCGCGGCGTCAGGTACATCCGATTGACGTCCTCGTAGCGCTTCATCCTGTCGCCAAGCGCCTCGGTCATTCGCCCCGTCCCATCTCGTCGCGGGTGACGACATCTTCGTCCGGCACTGGCGCCGGCCCGTCGCGGTAGCGCAGCGGTTTCGTTCGGTACCAGTCCGGCCACTTCCGCCTGGCATCGTCGTGCCACCGGCGGATCTTCGTCTTTGACCAGCAGGACCAGAACGGGACGTGCCTCGGATTGCCGCAGCCGTGGACGCAGAGATCTACCGGCTGCATCAGGTCGCGGAGCGCCTGTGTCGGCTCGGCCTTCAGTGCCTGGACAACCGTCTCCATGCTTTCGGCGGTGATGGTGATGGTCGTCTGGATCGCGAACTCGCACGACCCGTCGCAGCCGATTCGGTGCGACGCCGGGCCCCACGCGCCAGCGGGAATGCACGGCGGCTCACTTCCCACGGCAGTCCTCGCACGGGCAGCTTGGGTCCGGAATCTCCGCTTCGTGGACCTCCGGATCCGTGGGCTCATCCGAGACAGCACGCTTCACGGCCGCACGCGCGCGAGCCTTGTCGCCCTTGCGCCACTTCCGGCCGAGCCAGCTGGCGTCGTGCCGATACCCTTCTCGCTTGAAGTCATCCATCGAGTAGCCCCGCCGTCCGAGCTTCATCCAGGAGCAGATCGTCGTGCGTGCTCCTGTCGCCACCGTAGCAATGCGCCGCCAGCCTTTCGGCCAGCGCCTTGGCGAGCACGTAGTACTGACGCTTCGCCGCGCGCCATCCTCCCGCGTGGCCGCACTTACAGGCGATGCGCATTTCCGCTTTCATCGCGCGCGAGATATCGGTCCAGGCGTAGGTGTGGACATGGCGAGTGTTCATAGGCGCCTCTTGTATGTGTCGACGCAGAACGAGTTGATCCGGTCCCAGTCCGGATCCTCCGGCAGCGGCGACTTCGGAAGTTCGGTCTCGATGTCGCGCACGCGCGCGAGGATCTCATGCGAGACGATCTCCTTTGCCCATTCCCCGCGCTTGACGGAAAGCACCGTGTCTCGAAGTCTTGGAACCAGCGGTAGGGTGAGCGTCCCGTTGTAGGCGATCTCCAGGCCCTCGTAGGCCAGCCGCAGGGCGTGCGCCGCATACTTCACGTCATACCCAAAGCGCTCGACCAGCTCCGGGCGGTTCGGGACGTTCCGCTGGACGCTGGCCATCATCCTGGTGTGCTGCGCCGTCAGGTAGCCCAGGAACCGTCGCACCGCCTGGCGGCTCATAAACGCCGCGCGGATGCCGCGCAGTTCCCATCCCTCGGTCGTCGCGTCCAGGACGTCCGCATCGGCGCACCATAGGGGCAGCAGGGCCGTCGGATTGCCCTTCGCAGCGAGCCGCAGGTACTTCTGGAGCCCGTAGTAGACGAGGTCCAGATCCCCGGGACCGGACCGAACACCCTCCGGCTGCGTCCGGAAGACCACCGTCTCGATCGCCGGACGGATGCCGATGATGTGATCTACCGGCTCGACGAAGATGCCCATCTCGTCCCGGTCGTCGGTCCCTTCGATGGCGATGCCGTGCACCCCGGAGCCGACGAGCGTCCGAAGAATTTCCCCCCTGCGGGCGGCATCGATGTCGCCATAGCGGACGCCGTCGTTCATCTGAATTCCAGGATCTGTCGGAGCCGCGCCTGGAGACGTCCAAGGCACATGCCGCAGAGATTGAGGTCGCAAAAGTATGCGCCCGCACCAAGCACGTAGTCGATCGACACCGATTCGCTCCATCCCGGTGTTCTTCCGGATAGCGCGCCGCACATGGAAGTCGGACTATCGCGATCGTCGTTCGGCCTCCCGGTGTCCGGCCGCCGAATGTGCCGGGCCGGCGGGGTTGTCACGATCGTTGCCTGGCTGCTCATCGCCTCCTCCGCGTCTTGGGCTTCTGCCCGTGGTTCCGCTTGTACCGCGTCACCTGTTTGTTCTCGCCGCGATGCGGACGGCAGAACGAGCACTGGCCCGTCAGTCGGAAGACCCGGTTCCGTTCCTTCAGACGCTCGACGCGGTCATCCATCGCCGTCGTCTCCCGACCCCGCCAGCGCACGCATGCTGGCGTCATGGACGCGGAACGCTTCCTCCACTAGCTCCTCAAACTTTGTCGGCTGGGCCTTCCGCCGGACGTTGGGCTTGGCCACTCCCAGCCGGCCGTGGCGCTCCTGTCCCGTGGCGCCATGCTTCTCCGGGTGACAAAGCTTGCACCGTGGACGGTGCTTCGACGCGTGCGATCGGCTCATCGAAACCACCTCCACGGCTTGAATGCGAGCGCCCACATCAACCAGGCGCATGAGTACATCCCGACGATTGCCCAGGCCTTCTGCTCCGTCAGCTCCATT
>Ga0207648_10003997_pt1 | contig 15299 bp, 17 predicted proteins | sample KBSMisM32_FD_184310 | JGI IMG/M metagenome (GOLD analysis project Ga0207648, IMG submission 184310) | Miscanthus rhizosphere microbial communities from Kellogg Biological Station, Michigan, USA - KBS Miscanthus M3-2 (SPAdes) (version 2) | ecosystem: Host-associated > Plants > Roots >...
AGTGGATCGCGTCGTAGAGGCTGGTCCCGCCCCAGGCCTCGAGCCCTTCCACGAACTGCTCGAGGCGGCCGCTGTCCCCCGTGAACTCGGCGCTGCCCTTGACGCTCTCGTTGAAGGAGACGACGAGCGCGGAGTCCACTTCCTCGAGCTTGTTCACGAAAGCGAGGGCGCCCTCCTGCATGAAATGCATGTTGTGACGCATGCTGCCGCTGCAGTCGAGCACGAGGGCCACGGAGAGGGGGATGCGCTCGGGGCCCGCCCCCGCCGCCTCCCGGAAGTAGGAGACTTCCTGGGGCACTCCGTCTTCGAGCACTTCGATGTCTTTCGGACCCAGCCCGCGCACGAACTTTCCGGCCTTGTCGTAGACGACCGCGGTCACGGAGACGACGTCCACGTCCACCTCGACCCGGAAGGGCGGCGGCGTGGGGCGCGGGGAGGCCGAGGGCGATGGGGACGCGGCGGATGGCGCGGACGGCGCGGGCGACTGGGCGAGCAGCGTCGCCGCGCAGGCGAAGACGGCGAGCGTGGCGCCGGCGAAGCGGGCCCTGGTCACGTGGTGCGGAGAGAGGGCGCGGAGCGCCGCGACATCCGGCGCAGGACGAGGTAGGCCACGACCACGAGGGCGGTGGCGGCGATGAGGGGGACGACCACGGTGAAGACGAACATCGCAACCGCCAGCACGTCTTCGGCGACGCTGATCACGGGGTTGGCCAGCCCTCCGGTGAGGGTGGTCGAGGCCGCGCGCAGCACGCTCTTCGCCGCGTGGGGCACGAGCGCGGCGGGCGCGCCCACGGCCACGCCCAGGGCGAGCGCGGTCAGCGGATCGCGCACCTGCCACATGACGGAGGCGGCGATGAGCGAGCCCGCGGCCGGGCGCAGCACGGTCGAGAGCATGTCCAGGGCGTGATCCACCGCCGGCACCTTGTCGCCCACGATCTCGATCGCGGTGGCCACGCCGAAGAGGATGAGGGCGCGGTTGCTGGCCAGGAACCCGAAGGAGGGCCCGAGGGAGAGGACGCCCGCGCGCGCGAGCCCGCCCACGAGCAGCAGGGGCAGCCAGGCGCGCAGGCCGGCGCAGGCGGCCAGGCCGATGGCCAGGCTGATCGACGAGACGACGTCGGCCCAGGCCACGGTGTCCATCGATCCGAGACTAGGGCCGGGGGAGGGGGGTGTCAAGCGTGGCGCCCCCGGGGGCAGAGGCGGCTATTCGGTCGAGATCTCGATCCGGAACGACTCCACCTCGCGCATGTGCTTGCGTGCGAACTCCATCTGCCCGCGGGCCTGGCGGAGCTGGATCGGCGTCGGCCCGTCCCCGCGCAACGTGAGGGTGGATGTGGCCATGACCACGTCGCGCCAGGCCGGGTTCTCGACGCTGCCTTCGTTGACCTGGTACGTGACGCTCAAGCGGCGGTTCTCGCCGACCACGCGGGGCACGTCGACGCGCAGGACGACGCGGCCCGGCTGGACCTCTGGCGGCGAGAGCAGGACGTGCGGCGCGGCGAGGCCCGCCTCGTCGCCCGTGAACGCGAACGTGTTCACGACCGCGCCGGGCAGGTCCCGCGGATCCAGCGTTCCGTCCGCCCAGGCGGCCACCTCCGCCTCGTCGATGCGGATGTGCAGGCGCAGCGTGGGATCGACGGGCGCGTCCTTGCGGTCCCAGGCCTGCCAGAAGCTGGCGCCCGTGAGCACGAGGACGAGGTGCGCGGTGGGCACGGCGGGGACGCGCGGCGCCGGCGCCACCACGGTCACCTGCTCCCGGCTCTCGTGCAGGATCTCTTCCTTGCCGTCGCGGGACAGGCGCTCGATGCTGTTCTTCGGTATCAGGATCGAGGCGAACGGCAGCTTGACGCGCAGCGACGTCTTCGATTCGGACGCGATCGTGCCCGTGAGCCGGTCCCCGTTGAGCAGCCATACGACCACCGGCGGGCCGGGAGTGGGAACGGGAGTGGGCTTCGGCGCCGGAGATGCGGTCGGCGAAGCGGACGGAGGCGGAGAGGGAGCCGGGGACGACACCGGAGGCACGGCCTGCGCGAGGGCGGCGGCGGCGAGCAGGCTCGCCGCGAAGGCCGCCGCACCCGTCCTCACGTCAGGAGCCCGCAGGCAAGGCAGCGTGTCGCCTCCCCGCTGGCCACGAGCTTGAAGCACTCCGCGAAGCAATCCGGATCACTGCATACACGGATGCCGCACTCGCATTCCCAGCCGACGTCCGCCGGTCCGGCCAGGGACCGGCTGCAGTTCTGGCACGCCATTGTGATCGGCTTCTCCGCGGCCATGCGGGCTGGGTCGTCCCGGAGTGAGGGCGCATACAGGACGATGCATTCGAGTATACCAGCGCCTTGACCGCCCCCAGGGCGGCGCCTAGAATCCCGGGCGATGGCGGGCTCCGACGACGATCGCCGCCGACATCCGCGGGTGCGGTTGGATGGGCGTACCGGAGGCCGCGCGACCGTCTTCGCCGATTTCAAGGTCGTCGCCCTCTCCGAGGACGGCGCTTGCCTCGAGATGTCGACACCCCTGGCCGTCGACTCGCAGTGCGACATCACCTTGAACCTCGCCCACGTCACGGTAGACCTGCGCGGACGCGTGGTGGACGTGGAGCAACCCGCGGAGGCCGCGGTGTATCACGTCGGCATCTCGTTCGTGAAGGTCGAAGCGCTGGACCGCGCCCTGCTCGAGTCGTTCCTCGACCGCGAACGCCAGCGCGCGGGCGCATGAGCGGCGATCCCGTCAGCGGCACGGCGCGGGCCCAGGTCCCGGCGCGGCTCATCGACCTCAGCCTGGGGGGCGCGCTCCTCGACCTCAAGACCGCGCTCGACGTCGGGGCCATCCACGACTTCGCCCTTCAGCTCGACAGCGACGTCGTGTGGGTGCAGGGCGAGGTGAAGCGCTGCCGCCAGGTGCGCAACGAGGGCTTCGAAGTGGGCATCGAGTTCCTCGGCATCGATCCCCACGACCAGAGCCGCCTGCAGGCGTACCTCAAGCGCCGCCAGGCGTAGGTCTTATCTCAGGGGGGGCACTCATGCCTCGCAGGTTGGGCATTCGCGACCCCCCCTGAAACCCCCCACCGCTGCGCCGCCGCTACGCGGCGCCGCGCTCCTGGTCGGCTTGCTCTATCGTTTCTTCGACCCCAGTGACTTCACTTCCAGAGGGTTGTAACGGTGCACGAGAGGCAGATCGTGCATGGTCAGCAGGCCCGGGCGCGCGCCCATCACCTTCGGGATCGCGTTGACGGTGATGGCGGCGGTGGCGGAATCGCCGGCCACGCCGCCCGCGATCGTCATGTCGATGGGCGGCACGCCGTCGATCAGGATGTGGTCGCGCGGCTGCTCGGCCCCGACGTACATCTGCAGGTCGAGGGTGATGGCCAGGTCGCCGCTGCGATAGCCGCGGGCGGACTGCTTGATGCCCGCGGCCATGCCCGCCGGGATGCGCAGGTACTCGGTGTCGAGGTCGCGGGGGGCGATGGCCGGCTCCAGCGTCTCGTCCACGCGGTCCAGCTTCCAGCCCAGCGCGGTCGCGATCATGTAGACGGACTGGGGCAGGCCCACGTGGCGGACGGTGCCCTCGGTCATGGCCCGGCGGAACTGGTTGAGGTTCAGCCCCGCTCCGACCTTGCGCTGGAGGGGCAGGCGGCGCGTGCGCGCATCCACCACGCGGGTGACGGAGACGCGCGTGACGTCCGAGCAGGGCGCCGTCAGCATGAGGGCCAGCGCATCCATCGCGTAGCCGGGGTTCACCCCGGTGGCGAGCACGGACACCTTCTTCGACGTCGCCGCCTTGTCGATGTCGCGCCAGGCCGCCGCCTGCTCGGGAACCGGGAAGGCCAGCTCCTCGCAGGTGGTGACGACGTGCATGCCGCGCTGGATCAGTCCCAGGAGCTGGGGCTTGATCGTCTTGAGCGACGACGACGTGCAGAGGACGGCCACGTCGGCCCGGCTCTTGCGGATGAACTTCTCGGGGCTGCCGTCGACCTTGACCCGGAGCTTGCGGCCGAGTCCGAGGACGATCCCGAGGTCCTTGCCCGCCTGGTCGGGAGAGAGGTCCGTGGCCCCCACGACCTGCAGGCCGTCGCGATCGAGAGTGAGGCGGGCGATGGATTGTCCGATGGGGCCCAGGCCGATGTGGACGACCTTCAGGGTGCGCGCCATCTATCCGGCCCTCCGCAGGGCCGGGGTCTCCGCCTCTTCTGTCTTCAGCGCTCTACCTCCAGGGTGGCCACCTCTTCTTCCGCGTCCGCGGCCAGGATCACCGTGGACTGGATGGGAAGGAGGGTCGTGAAGTTCTTGCCGCCGGACTCGAGGGTCACTTCGTAGAAGCCGTCGGGCGACACGCGGACCAGCCGGCCCTTGGCCCCCTTCGCTCCCAGCGTCTCGTTGTAGACCTTGATGCCGGCTTCGCGCTCGATCATTAGGGCACCCCTTTCAGCGGCTCGCCTTTACAGCGCTTTCAGGCTCTTGCGCACGATCTCGAGGGCCGTGTCCGCTTCCCCCGCCGTGAGGTTGAGCGGCGGACGGAAGCGGATCGACCGCGGGCCGCACGTGAGCAGGAGCAGTCCGTTCGCGATGAGGGTCTCGTGGGCCTTCTTGCGCAGCTCCGGAGTGGGGAGGTCGAAGGCGATCATCAGCCCGCGCCCGCGCGCGTTGCTCATGATCCCGCCCAGGTCCGCCTGCACGCCCGAAAGGCCGCGCAGGAGGTGATCCCCGACGACGCGCGCGTTGTCGACGAGGCGGTCCTCCTGGACGATCTCCAGGAAGCGGCCGGAGCGGACCATGTCGGTGAGGCCGCCCCCCCAGGTGGAGTTGATGCGCGAGGAGACCTTGAATACGTTCTCCGGCTCCTCGTCCACCTTGGGGCCGACGAGGCAGCCGCAGATCTGCATCTTCTTGCCGAAGGCGAGGGCGTCCGGAGTCAGCCCGAAGTGTTCATGAGCCCACATCTTCCCCGTGAGGCCGATGCCCGTCTGCACTTCGTCCACGATGAAGAAGCACTCGTGGTCGTCCGCGAAACGCTCCAGGGCCTGCAGGAATGCGGGCCGGAAGTGGTGGTCGCCGCCCTCGGCCTGGATGGGCTCGATGATGATGGCGGCGATGTCGTCCGGGTTGTCCTCGAAGGCCTTCTTCACCTGCTCCATCGCGCGCTGCTCGGCCGCGGCGACGTCCTTCTCCACCTCCGCGGTGACGGGGAAGCGCAGCTTGGGGTTCTCCACCCGGGGCCAGCGGAACTTGGGAAAGAGGTCGGTCTTCCTGGGATCGGTGTTGGTGAGGGAGAGCGTGTAGCCGCTGCGGCCGTGGAAGGCCTCGCGGAAATGCAGGATCTGCTGCCCCTTCTCGCCGGCCACGCCCCGCGCGCGGTTGCGCCGGACCTTCCAGTCGAAGGCGACCTTCAACGTGTTCTCCACGGCGAGGGCGCCGCCTTCGATGAAGAACGCGTAGTGCAGGTGGGAGGGGATGGCGATGCGCGCGAAGGTCTCGACGAACCACGCGTATTCGACGGTGTAGACGTCGGCCAGCGAGGGCTTCAGCTGGGCGACGCGGGCGAGGACGCGCAGGAAATCGGGGTCCTTCATCTTCGGGTGGTTGTAGCCGATGGGCGTGGACCCGAAGAACGTCATGAAGTCCAGGTACTCACGGCCGTGTCGGCTGTCGTAGAGCCACGAGCCATGGCTCTTGTCGTAGTCGAAGACGAGGTCGAGCCCATCCGCGAGCATGTGGCGGGCGAGCAGGCGATGGACATCGGCGGGTGCGATGGGCGCGGTGGCGGTGGTGGTCATGACCGTATGGGGCTCCCGTTCTGGAGGTTCTCGAGCGAGGGGGAAGCGCGTGAAGAACGGACCTGAGTCATCCCTCGGTCGAATTGCGACAAAGTCTGTCGAATCAGGTACTTGGCCACCATCCGATCGGGCAGCCCGCCCGGAAGTGGTCGAATATTAGCATATCGGCCGTAACGCGCTGTGCGCGCGGTACCCCGCACGTTCGGACACCGGCCCGCGCGCGGCAGCGGATATAATCCCGCGCGATGGCCAGCGGGATCGACCCGGGCTTCCTGCGTTCCTCCGATCTTTTCGAAAACCAGCCGGACGAGGTGCTGCACGCCGTCCTCGACCAGGGCCGCGTGGAGGACTACGGGCCGGGGGCGATCGTGTTCCGCCAGGGCGACCAGGGCGACCGGCTCTACATCGTGAAGACGGGCGTGCTCGAGATCCTGGCGGCGCCCTCCGACTCCGCCGATCCCATCCCCGTGGCCTACCTCGGCAAGGGCGAAGTGCTCGGCGAGCTCGCGCTCCTCACCGGATCGCCGCGCTCGGCGACGGCGCGCTCGCCGGAGCGGGCGGAGCTGTTCACCCTGGAGAAGGCCGTCTTCCTCGACCTCATGAAGTCGCTGCCGCCCTTCAGCCGGAACCTCTGCCTCGTCCTGGCCAAGCGGCTCGAGGCCACCACGCTGAAGGTGCCCCGCGCCTCCTCGAAGCAGCTCCAGGGCAACCTGAAGTTCTTCGATCTCGCCACCGTCATCCAGACCCTCATCGGCTCGCACCAGACGGGCAGCCTGGTGGTGACGCAAGAGGGGGGCAAGCAGAAGGTCGCGGAGATCTTCTTCTTCAAGGGCAACATCGCCAAGGCGCGCGTCCGCCATCTCAGCGGCGACGACGCCGTCTTCCAGCTCTTCCAGTCACCGCTGGAGGGCGAGTTCTCCTTCACCGGCCGCACGGTCGCGGAAGAAGAGGTCCAGACCGACATCACGATGCCGGCCATCTCGCTGCTGATGGAATCGGTGCGCCTGCAGGACGAGCTGCCCCTCCTGCAGGAGAGGGTCGGCGATCCCGCGCGCGTCTTCCGGCAGAAGGCCTCGCACCTCACCTGGGCCGACGTGGACACCGTCGAGCTGGCGGCGGCGGTGTGGTCGCGTCTCAAGAAGGGCGCGTCGATGAACGACCTGCAGCAGACGGTGCCGCGGTGCTCCTACGCCGTATACAAGACGATGCTGGGGCTGATCGACTCCGGCCAGATCGAGTAGCGCGCCGCGCGGCGTTCCCACCGCAACCTCTTGGGGTGCGGCCGTTGCCCGACACCATCCGTCCGCCAGCCACCCCCCCCTCGTTGGTGGCCGCTTGCGCTTTCGGCCCGGGTGACACGGAACACGGTCCGCCTCCGCGTCTACTTCGTCATCTTCTGTTATGTTCCACACGGGACCCTGAACCGTTTCAGCTCAAAGGGGACTCCGTATGACGACCGTGCTTGTCTGCGCCACACCGGAAGTCGAGTCGGACCTGTGCCGGACGCTGTTCTGGCGTGACGACCTCGAGCGCTACGTGGCCGACCGCGCCGAAGACGCGGGCGCGCTGGCCCTCACCACCGAGCCGCACATCGTCGTCGTGGATCTCGCCCTGAAGGGTGCCGATCGCCTGATCACGGGCTTGCGCCACCAGACCCTGCCCCATCCCGTCTCCATCGTGGCCCTCACCCACGATCCCGACGAAGCGGCCGACAACGAGGAAGCGGCCAGCGCCGTGGACACCGTGCTGACCCTTCCTTCGAGCCCGGCCTGGGACGAGAGCCTCGTCCAGGTCCTGCAGGTCCCCACGCGCAAGCAGGCCCGCTTCGACGTGCGCTTCGACGTGGTGAGCATGCTGCGCTCGAAGCCGGGCGCGCACCGCGGGCTCGTCCTGAACATCAGCGCCGGCGGCCTCCTCGTGGAATGCGCGGGGCTGCCGATCCATCCCGGGGACGACGTGACGTTGAGCCTTCCCATCCCCGGCCTGCCCAGGCCGGTCGAGGGGCGCGCGCGCGTGGTGCGTACGCCCGTCGAGGAGCACATCGGGCTGCGCTTCGAGGCCTTCGCGGGGGACGGGGACGCGAGCGTGCGGCACTACCTGGAGACGCTGGCCGCCCAGCAATCGCCGGCGCCCTAGCTCAAGCAGCGTCCCGGCCGCGCGCGTCTTCACCCGCTTCGAGCTGGCCAACCCATCGATCGCAGAGCCAGGCGGGCACGAAGCCCACGACCCCGAAGGCCGCGTCGATGACGCGCCACCAGAGCGGGATGCCCCGGATGTGCCCGAAGACGAGCGCCCAGGGCGGGACGAGGGCGCAGGCCAGCATGCCGAAGCGGTAGAGCCAGCGGTTCCGGACGGGATCACGCAGCGCGCCGACGAAGGCGAGTGCGATCACGAAATGGCCGAAGGCCAGCCAATCGGTTCCGTAGAACATGAACGGCGCCGCCGTCTCCGTAGCCTCGATCCCGTCCCGCACCGTACGCAGCCAGCGCGCGACGTCTTCCGGCAGCGCGCCCCCGCCACGGAGGTCCGGGCCCAGGATGCGGACGCCGAGCCGGACCTGCGTCGGAATGGGCAGCGCGGTGGCGCCGCTGATCACCAGCCCGGCGATGAGGAAGAACGTCCAGGCGCGAATACGCGAACGGAGGCGCGCCACCGGATCATTCTCCGGCACGCACGCTAGAACTTGCTGGTCTCGACGCGGCTGGCCTCGCGGATCTTCTGCTCCAGCGAGCGGCCTTCCGTGCGCGCCTCGTCGATCTCGTCGCCGAGACGGCGCATACGCTGCCGCTTGGCCAGGAAGAAGAAGTTCGCGGCCTCCAGGGCCAGCCCGGTCACGATCGCCACTCCTGCCGCCTCCCAGGCCAGACCCGCGTCGATGGGGTGCTCGTTGCGCATGATCTGCCAGAGCGCGTAGGCGAGAGCGACGCCGAAGCCGTTGACCCCGAGCCCGAAGCTCCCGCGCGCGTGGCGCAGCTCCGCGTCCAGGCGGTCGATCAGGGCCTTGTTCGCCTGCAGGGCGTCACGGAGCGGGCCGACGTCGGCGATGACGAGGCGGGGCGCGCCTTCGCCGCGCGCGACCTTGTGGCGCATCCCGCAGCTGCCGCACTTGACGTGGTCGCCGTGCTGGTAGCTGCCGGGGACCGCGATCTCCGATCGGCAGTGTGCGCAGCGTAGCTTGTGGACCGCTTCCGCCATGTCGATCACCCGCGGCCTGCCGGTACGGCAGGGGTGCGCGAGGATAGCACGAAGCGATATAAAGACGACATGACTCGAGAGGCGGCGTGACACCCGACGCGATCGTGGTGGGCGGTGGGATCGTCGGCCTCTCCGCCGCGCGCGAGCTGGCCGCGCTGGGCGCGCGCGTCGTGGTGGTGGAGCGCCGGCGCGTCGGGGAAGAGGCCTCTTCGGCCGCGGCGGGCATGTTGGCCCCCCAGGTCCACGCGGACGCGGACACGCCGCTCCTCGAGCTTTCGCTGCGCGCGCGCGACCGCCACCTCGCCCTGGCCGGCGAGCTGGAGGCGGAGACGGGGATCTCCGTCGAGATCTCCTCGCTGGGCGCGCTCGACGTCGCCTTCACGGACGAGGACGAGCGCGCCCTCGGCGCGCGTCTCGCCTGGCAGCGCGGCCACGGCCTGCCGGTGCAGGCGCTCACCGCGGAGGAGATCCGGCAGGCGGAGCCCAACGTCAACCCCGCGGTCCGCGGGGGCGCGCTCGTCACCGGCGATCGCCGGCTCGACAACGTGCGCCTGGTGCGGGCCCTGGCCGCTTCCGCGGTCACGCGCGGCGCGTCCCTCCTGTGCGGACGTCCGGTGACGGCGCTGCTCGTCGAGGACGGCCGCATGGCCGGCGTGCGCACGGGGACGGAGGTCCTGCGTGCCCCCGTGGTCGTGAACGCGGCGGGGGCGTGGGCGGGCCGGCTGGAGGGTGATCCGGAGCCGCCGCCCGTCGAGCCCGTGCGCGGCCAGATCGCGACCTTCGTGGTGGCGCCGGCGCTGGTGCGCCACGTCGTGTGGTCGGCGCGCGGCTATCTCGTGCCGCGGGCGGACGGCCGCCTCATCGCGGGGACCACGCTCGAGAACGCGGGGTTCGACAAGAGCGTGACCGCGGGCGGCCTCCGCACGGTGCTCGACATCGCGCTGGAGATCGCGCCGCGGCTCGTGGACATCCCCATCGTCGACACCTGGGCCGGCTTGCGCCCCGGCACGCCGGACGGCTGGCCCATCCTGGGACGGGGCGCGGTGCCGGGCCTCTTCCACGCCGCCGGCCTCTACCGGAACGGGATCCTGCTCGGCCCCCTGGCCGGGGAGTCGGTGGCCCGGCTCGCCCTCGGCCGTCCGCCCGGAGTCGACCTCGCGCCCTACGCGGTGACGCGATTCCGCGCGACGCGGTGACCTCTGGCGGCCACCATCGTGGGTGGGTGGCGGGCGGCGGGCCCGCCGCGGCGGCGCCGGTGGATGCGCGCCACCGCGAGGCACTGCGGCGCTGGCTCGCGTCCGGCGTGCTCCCCGCGGCGCGAGACGACGCGGAGGCGGCCGCGATCGTCGAGGCCGCGCGCGAGCAGCGCCTGATCGCGCTGTTGCACTCGGCCGTCGAGACGGAGGGAGGTGCGGCCTGGTCCGGCGCCGTGCGCGGGGTCCTCGCGGACGAGCATCGGCGCCTGCTCGTCCGCGGCGTCGGCCAGCTCGACCTGGCCGCGCGCGTCGAGGCGCGGCTGGCCGCGAAGGGCCTGCGGTCGCTCCCTCTCAAGGGCGCCGCCATCGCCGAGTCGCTCTACGCCTCGCCGGCCGAGAGGCCCATGGCCGACGTGGACGTGCTGGCCCTCGACGATTGGCCGTCGTCCGTGCGCGCGCTCGAAGAGGCCGGCTTCGAACGCGCGGACCGCGCCGACCACGCCTGGTCGTTCATCGATCCCGAGACGCGCTCGCTCGTCGAGCTGCACCACAGCGTGACCTCGTGCCGTGAGGTCTTCGGGCTCGACGTGGAGGCGCTGTGGGGCCGGGCTCGGCCCGCGGCGGGCCAGGTCCGCCGCGTTCCCTCGACGGAGGACCTGCTCGTGCAGATCGCGCAGCACGCGCTCTTCCAGCACGCGGGCGTCCTCTGGCTCGTGCAGTGGCTCGACGTCCGGCGCCTCCTCGAGCGCGACCCACCCGATCCCGCGCGCCTCGCCCGGGCCGCGCGCGAGTCGCGGGCAGCTCTGTGCGTGCGGGCCGCGCTCGCCGCGGCCGCCGCGATCGTCGGTGCGCCTGTCCACCCGGAGCTGGCCCCGGACGCGGCCGTGCCCTCCGCGTTGACGGCGTGGTTGGAAGGGGTGCGACGGGATCCACTCTCCGCGGTCACGCCCGCTCCGCCACCGCTGGCGCGACTGCGCTGGGCGCTGGCCGCGGGCCGAAGGTGGTCGCTGATCACGGGAACCCTGCGACCACCCGACGCCGAGACGGGCATCGCGCTTGGTTCCCCGTCGGCGATCGTGCGACGCATGGCTGGCCTCGTCCGCCGCTGGGGCTCGACGCTACTGCGCTGAAGCGGCCGGCCCTTGACGCAGGCCGCGACCGTCCTATGCTCCGCAGGATGACGATCCTCGGCCGCCTCTCCATCGCCGGACTCTCCGCGTCATTCCTGGCCGCGCCCGTGGCGGCGCAGACGTTCGGGGACGAGGTCGCGTTCCTCCAGAAGCACACGAAGGTGGTGGTGCTCACGGACGGCAAGAGGATGCGCGTGGCCGTGGCCCCGGATCTCCAGGGACGCGTGATGACGTCGTCCGCGCGCGGCGATGCCGGGCCGGGCTACGGCTGGATCAACCGCGACCTCGTGGCCTCGTCGAAGCGCGACGTGCACTTCAATCCCTACGGCGGGGAGGACCGCTTCTGGCTGGGGCCGGAGGGCGGCCAGTTCGCGGTCTTCTTCAAACCAGGCGAGCCGTTCGACCTCGCGCACTGGTACACGCCCCCCGCCGTCGACACCGAGCCCTACCCGATCACCTCGAGCCAGCCCGATCGCGTCACCTTGGACAAGAAGATGATGCTCACGAACCGGGCCGGCACCTTGTTCGACCTCACCCTGCAGCGCGTAGTGCGGCTCGTCCCGCAGGCGCAGGCGTTGAAGGACCTGGGACTGGCGGGCACGGAGCGCGTGGAAGCCGTCGCCTTCGAGTCCGAGAACCGGATCACCAACACGGGTGCGCGACCGTGGCGGAAGGAGAGCGGACTCCTGTCCGTCTGGATCCTCGGCATGTTCAAGCCGTCGCCGCAGACGACGGTCGTCGTGCCCTTCACTCCGGGCCCGGAAGCCACGCTGGGCCCGATCGTGAACTCGGCCTATTTCGGGAAGGTGCCGTCCGAGCGCCTCGCCGTCGGCGCGCGCGCGATCTTCTTCAGCGGTGACGGGCGGTACCGCAGCAAGATCGGCATCCCGCCCGCGCGCGTGCGTCCCGTGCTCGGCAGCTACGACGCGAGCGGGGGCGTGCTCACGCTCGTGCAGTTCGACCGCCCGGCGGACGCGCGCGACTACGTGAACTCGATGTGGGAAGTGCAGGAGGAGCCCTTCGCGGGAGACGTGGTCAACAGCTACAACGACGGGCCGCCCGCGCCGGGTGCGAAGCCGCTCGGGCCGTTCTACGAGCTCGAGACCTCGTCACCCGCGGCCGCCCTGCCCGCGGGCGCGTCGCTCGTGCACCGCCATCGCACGATCCACCTCGCGGGCGATCGCGCCGTCCTCGACACGATCGCAAGCAAGGCGCTCGGGGTCTCCCTCGACGTGATTACGTCGGCGCTCGCCGCCGGAGGGTCCGCGCCGAAGTAGGGCTTCAGCCGGCGAGCGCCGCGATCGGCGGGGCGCCCAGAGTCCCGGGCGCGGCGCCGAGCCAGCCGGCGATGGTGGACGAGACTTCGGACAGGGTCGCCGCGGGCAGGTCGCCGGCCGCGTCGGGCGCCTCGGGGGCATGCGGCCGGAGGGCCAGCATCTCGTCCACGCCCTCGGCGAGGAAGAGGTACAGGGTCTTTCCGCGATAGGCCGCGCTCTTCTCGGCGTTGAGCCACACGTAGTAGGCAAGCTGCTCGACGTCCACGAACGAGCCGAAGGGGTCCTCCACGATCGGCACCTGGTCGGTGGGACGCGGGCTGGAAAAAAGCAGCAGGCTGCTGAACGGCTTCATCTTGTCCCGCACGCCGAAGCGCGCCACGAGCAGGCGGGGCTGCGCGCGCTTGAGCGCCTGCACGCTCGACCATTCGACGAAGGTGTTGTTCACGAGCAGGGCCCCGTTTCCGCCGAGGAGCACGTCGCGAACGAACGCGCGCACGACGGCGTCGGAGCGGAGGAGCGCGCCTTCCGGCGGCGCCAGGTCCAGCTCGCGCACGTAGGCGGCCAGCTCCTGCGGACCGGACACGCCTTCCAGGACCTTCTTGTACAGCGACCGGGCCAGCGCCTCCCGGTAGGTGCGCAGACGGGCATGGCTGAGGCCTGTCGCCGGTGCCATCGCCGCCTCGCACAGCGCGTGCAGCGTTTCCCCGGCCTCGACGATCCAGGCGTCGGCGGGATCGAGGCCGAAGGATGGAGAGACGCGGCCCGGCGAGCCGCTCGCGAACAGTGCGCGCAGGAAGGGCTCGGTGCCGGTCACGTTTTCGAGGCGAAGGGGAACGCGCCGCCCGATCCCGCGAAGGCGTGCCCACAGCTTGTCTCGTTGGATGGCGATGCCCTGGCCGTAGAGGACGACGACCACGCGGCGGGGCGCGTCGGCGGGGTAGAGGGCCAGATCGATCCCCGGCTGCAGGGCCTGGAAGACCTGGTCGATCTCGTGCCGCCAGCGGGGAAGGAGCCCGTGGCGGCGCAGGAGCAACTGCGTCGCGTCGTGGAGGCGGTGCGGATCGCTTTCCTTCACGTCGCGGCAGCCGGCCTCGGCTTCGACGAGAGTCACGCCGGTCAGGACGTGGACGGCGGCCGGAGAGGCCAGGCTCTCCAGGAGCGCCGTGAGGTAGGCCTTCTCCGGCGCGAAGAACGTCGGCCACTTGTCCGCTTCCATGCCGATGAACGCCCGCAGCGTCACCGGCATCCGCCCCAGCGACTCCCGGTGCTGGCGGAGGAGGCTGGCCGCGTCGGCGACGGGGGCGGGGCTCATCTCAGAAGGCCAGCTCGGACAACGGCCGCCCTTGACCCTCCGGCATCTTGAAGCCGAGGACCCGCGCCACGGTGGGGGCCACGTCCAACGTGCGAATGAGCCGGGGCGACACGAGCCCGTGGGGCACGCCCGCGCCTGCGGCGAGCAGCCACACCCGCCGGCAGGACTCGTCACCGCTGCGGTGGTTCTGGAACCCGTTGCCGCTCGGGTCACCGTCGCGTCCCATCTCGGGAACCACGATCAAGGTCGTGCGGTCGTGATAGGCCGGCAGCGACTGCGCGTGCTGCCAGAGCCCGTGCACGAGGCGGTCCGTGCGCCGGATGGCCTCGAGGTAGAGGGAGTACGCGCCGAAGTGGGCGACGTCGATGTCCCAGAAGTTCACGAGCAGGAGCGGAGGCGCGAGCCGGCTCATGATCTCCATCGTCATGAAGTAGGTCAGCTCGTCGCCGCTCGTGGGTACCAGCGGATCGTTGAAATAGTCGAGGAGCGATTTGGCCAGGGTGGCCCGGACCTCCTTGCCGATCTCGCGGCCCGTCTCGTGGACCTTCCAGCCGAATCCCTCGTAGCCTTCGTCGAGCGAAGACACCATCCGCTTCGCGAGCGCCTCGCGGTCCTCGACGCCGGGTCCTTCGCTGGTCGCCACCGCGGACCGGATCGCCTGCAAGAGGAAGTGCTTGGGCAGGATCACGTTCGCCGCGCAGGGATCGCCCCAGTCCCGGAGCTTGCTCCCGCCGAGGAGGCCGAAGCTCTTGTTGCTCGCCACCACCCAGGCCGCTTCGGCCGGGAGCCGGCGCTCCTTGCGGAAGCATTCGAAGACGGTCGGAGTCGTGGGGGCCTCGCTGCCGTACGCGTCCACGTTCTGCAGGCAGCCGGTGACGAGAGCGCCCGTCGCGTTGAAGTGCCCGGTCAGGCCGTCGTAGCGCGCCTCGGGAAAGAAGAGGCCCTGCGGGACGAGGTCGTTCACGAGGTGCGGGATGTTGGGCCAGCCCTCCGGCGCGAACGTGTCCTCCCAACGCACGCCACCCCCGAACGTCACGACGATCGCGCGGGTCTCCGTCGCCTCGGCAGAGGCCAGCGTGCGGCGGGGGAGCACGGCGTCGGCCAGGAGCGCGGCCGCGCCCCGGAGGACGTCGCGCCGGTCGAGAAGGAAGGGCACCGCGATCCTCCAAGGCGCTAGAATGCGGTGAACGGGACTCTACCATGCGATCGACGCTCGTCGCGGCCTTCCTTCTCTGGCCCGCGCTCGCGCAGGGGGCGTCGGACCGCGCTGACTGGAAGCGCGACGTCCAGCCCATCTTCCAGGCGCGCTGCACGCGCTGCCATGGCGCCGAGCAGCAGCGCAGCCAGCTCCGTCTCGACTCCAGGACGGGAGCTCTGCGCGGGGTGATGTCGGGGACGGTCGTGATACCCGGCGACAGC
>Ga0207648_10004005_pt1 | contig 15291 bp, 11 predicted proteins | sample KBSMisM32_FD_184310 | JGI IMG/M metagenome (GOLD analysis project Ga0207648, IMG submission 184310) | Miscanthus rhizosphere microbial communities from Kellogg Biological Station, Michigan, USA - KBS Miscanthus M3-2 (SPAdes) (version 2) | ecosystem: Host-associated > Plants > Roots >...
CGCCGTCTGGCCGATGATGGCGCAGCCGACCTCCCGCGTGACACGGCGGAACGTGTCGATGTCGGGCTGGGTGACATAGCCCGGAATGGAACGGAAGTACTGCCGATCGTTGAAGTAGCCCAGTCGAATGGGCAGGCGCAGGCGGCCCCGGATGATGACGTATTCGAGCCCGGCTCGGAACTGCTCGGTGTCCTTGGGGATCTCCAACGGGATGAGAGTGGGATAGGGCACCGTCTCGAAGATGTTGGGCGCACCCGTGGCCCCGAGATCGAAGAACTGGTGGATGGCTCCGTCCGACCAGCGCGTCCACGTGTAGTCGACGGAGACCGTGAGCGCGCTCCGTGGGCGGAAGGAGGCGCCGATCCCGAGGGCCGGCGGGAAGATCAGCCGCGGGTCGAGCTCGAGATCGTCGCTGGTCACCCTCCGCTCGCGGATCACGACCTGCCCGGTGCCGTCCGGCAGTGGATCGCGGCGGAGGCGGCTCTGCCACAGCCGGCCCTCGTAGCCGGTCTTGTAGACGGCCCCGATGTTCAACCACTCCGCGGGCGTCCAGATCACGCCGACGTTGACGTTCCAGGCGCGAATGTCGTACCGGAACTCCTGGTGACTGACGCCCAGGGCCACGGGCTTGTCGTAGGTCTGCTCGTACCCGTTGAACCAGCGATTGAGGGTCGCGCCTGCCCGTAGCGTTCGTGTGAATTGCCACCCGCTTCCGAGCGCGACCACGTCGAAGCCGCCCTTGGTGGAAATGGTGGAATGGCGGACGAAGGAGGGTTCTACGGGCGCGCCGGCCGCCGGCGGCGCGGGGAAGAAGTTATCGTCGATCGTCCGGTCGGCGGCGAACGAGATCACCCGCTGGAAGCTCAGCTGGGCGGCCCCGGAGAGGGACCCAATGGAGACTGGAAAGGTGGCGGCGAGGAAGTCGGGCTCGCTTCCGTGACGGCGATCGTCCGAGAAGTCTTTGGTGACGTTGTTCGTCGCCCGGCTCTGGAGGTTCCCGCCCGAGTACACGAAGGAAACTTCGGGCACCCGGAGGTAGCTGAGGCCCGCCGGATTCCAGGACGCCGCCGTCGCATCGTCGGCACGGGCCAGGAACGCTCCGCCCATACCCAGCGCCCGGGCCCCTGATCCCTGAACCACGTTGGAGCGGGCCTGCAGGGTCAGCTGATCCTGTGGCAGGGGAGTGGGGGACGGCGTGGGCGTCTGTCCAGTGACACTGGACGCCAGGCTCAGCAGAGCGACGCTGATCAGTACCGGCCGGAGTCTCACCATTAGAAACAAAAGGCTTACCGAGCGCTCAATCGACCGGCGTCGACCGCCGACGGGCAGCATATCATTGGCGACGGATGGCATCGTTTTCGCGCCTGGGTGCGCAATTTGGCCTCGCCGCCGCCTCCATTGTCCTCACTCTCCTGGCCGCCGAAGGTGTCCTTCGTCTCACCGGATACGCCCCGGCGAGCTTCCAGCACACGAACCGCATCGCCAACCGCGGGCGCAGCGTCCTCCTGGACTGCTATCCGAGCAACCCGCGCGGTTACTTCGACATCGACCTCCACGCCCCTGAGACGTTCCAGAAATATCGGGCCCTGGGGCTGGCGCGTCTCGACGAGGCGGCCGCCCGCACGCCCTACGCGGTCGAGCGCCGCTACAGCACGCAGCAGTTCCGCTCCCCGGAGATCGGGCCCCGCCGGCCGGGCGTCGTGCGCGTGGCCGTCATCGGGGACTCCTTCACCGAAGGCATGGGGGTCAAGGAGGAGGACACGTACGCGCGCGTCCTGCATCGCCTGCTCAACACGGGGACGGAGGCCGGGCACTGGGAGGTCTTCAACTGCGGCCGCCGCGGCTACGACTTTCCCGCCATCCGCGACCTGTTCGAGACCGTGCTCGCCCTGGAGCCGGACGTGGTGATCTACGGCATGGTGCTGAACGACGCCGTCCGCGCGGAGGCGTTCCAGGCGCGCCAGGCCTACCTGAACGACTGGATCCTCGACCGCGGGCGCATGTTCCGTGACGACGACGAGCGGCGGCTGGGGGCGTTGGACTTCCGGCTCTTCGCGCTCGTGCGGGACCGGGTGGAGTCTTATCGGGTCGGACGCGACACCACGCGGTGGTATCGCGACATGTACGGCGAGCCCAACCGCGAGGGCTGGGAGCGTACGCAGGCCTACCTGCGCGAGATGAACGGCCGGGCCCAGGCGCGCGGCGGGCGGTTCCTCGTCGCGTCATGGCCGCTGCTCGTCGGCCTCGAGGGCCGTTACCCGTTCGCGGACGTCTCGGAGACGATCGCCCGCTTCTGCCTCTCCGCGGGCATCGCGCGGCACGACCTGCTCTCCGCGCTCTATGGCCACCGCGACGACTCGCTCTGGGTGCACCCCGTCGATCACCACCCGAACGAGACCGCGCACCGCCTGGCCGGTGAAAGCCTGGTCGATCCGGTACGCCGGCTGTGGACGGACGTCCCGGTCGTGGAGGAAGAGGGGCCGCGCGCGCTCAGCGGCGCCGCGCGCGTGCCGTCGGGCGCGCCGGGTTCGCCAGCAGGGCCGGCGGTGCGTCCAGGTCCGTCACCTCGCCCGTGAAGGCCGCGCCCGTGCGCGTGCCGTGGGCGATGGCCTGCAGGAACGTGTTCGAGATGATCTCCTCGCCCTCCGCGTTGGGATGGATGTGGTCCACGAAGAGGCGGGTGACGTCGCGGTCGGCCAGGAACGCCTTCTCGATGTCGGCCAGCACCACGTTCTGCTCGCGGGCCAACGCGCGCACCTGCACGTTCACCGCTTCCACCCAGGCCTCGCGCTGCTGGGGCGCGCGGAAGTCGTAGCCCACGTTGACGGGCAGGATGGTGGCCAGCACGGGCAGGCTCGACGAGCCCTTCGCGGAGAGGATGATGTCGCGCAGGCTCTCGATGGTGAAGCAGGTCGTGGCCAGCTTGGCCACGCTGTTGCACTCGCTCTGCCCATAGTCGTTCGTGCCGTAGACGATGAGCGTGTAGGCGGGCCGGTCCGAGTTGAGGGGGTCGTCGATGCGCAGGGCGCCCTGGTTGCTCTTGGTCGACCCCACTCCGCTGTTGATCACGGTGGCCCGCGCGAAGTGCTGCTGGAGCTTGGTGCCCAGCGGTCCGCGATAGGAGGGATCGCCGGGGTAGTTGTTCCCCTCCGTGATGCTGTCCCCGAAGGCCAGGTAGGTATTCGGGCGGTTGGAGCCGATGGACAGGACGAGCGGGATGGCGACCTCGGCCGTCGCCGGGACCTGCACCGTGGGCACGCGTCCGATGTTGTAGTACGGCGGGAGCGTCGTCGGGTTGACGGTGGGGACGACGCTGCCCGTGGCCACGCCGTCGATCACGGCGCGCCCCGTTCCGACCGCGCTTCGCGCCGTGCGCCCATTGAGGCCGATCTCCACGTCCGGCACCCGTGCCTGCTCCGTCGCGTCCAGCGTGCCGCTGCCGTTCTCGTCGTAGAAGACGACGACGGTCACGGACTGCGATCCCACCGGAGATGGGCTCGGCCCGGGACCGGTGGGCGAGCTTCCGCCGCCGCAGGCGGCCAGAGGAAGGAGCAGGGACGCTAGGAGCGTCCGTCGGGCGGACATAAGCCGGAGATCATACCACGCCCGCTCGGACGGGCCCGCTCGGGCCGGACGTTATACTCCGCCGGTGACGGTCCCGCCGCCACTCAGAGAGCCGTCGCGTGGCGAGCGCGTCCTGTGGGCGGTTCTCACCGCCGCCTTCCTCCTCGGCGCGTCCGGAGATCGCGTTCCCTGGCTGCGCGGCCCGGCCCCCTATCCGCCGGAATGGCAGTGGCCTCTGCGCGACGCGCCGGCCGCCGGACCGATCGGGCCCGCGCTGGCGGCCGTCGCCGCCATCCTGGGCCTCCTGGCCTTGTCGGGCACGGCGTGGGCGCAAGCCAATCCCCTGCGCGCGCGGCGCGTGCTCCTGGGACTCGCTTCCGTCTTGGGGCTGGCCTTCCCGCTCGCCCTGGTCGCGGTCGAAGGGGGCGGCGTGCTCGCGACGATCTTCGGCCGTGTGGCCTACCGCACGGCCACGTCGTACTACACCGTGGCCATCGCACCGGAAGCCGCCGATCCCATCGAGTTCCTGCGCCGCCATCACGAGCTCCTGCCCACCTTCCGCAAGGGCGCGAAACACGCGGCCACCCATCCCCCCGGGCCGGTGCTCGTCTATCGCGGCCTCATCGGGCTGTGCGAGCACGTTCCCGGCCTCACCTCGGCCGTTCTTTCGTTGTCCGGATTGCCGGAGTCGAACCCGCGTCGCGCCCGGCCCGAACACGCCGCGCACACGCGGGCGGCTGGCGTCCTCGGCGGCGTGTTGATCCTCGTGGCGTGCGTGCTCACGGCCTGGCCGATCGCGGGACTGGCCCGCGCCGTCGGCAGCGGGCCGCTCGCCTCGGCGCGCCTCGGGATCCTGTGGACGCTGCTCCCGGGTCCGGTGCTCGTCCTGCCGCAGTTCGACCAGGCCCTCGCGCTTCCCGTCGCCGGCTCCGCCCTCGCGCTCGCCTGCGCGCTTCGCGCACCGACCCGCTCCCGTGCCGCCGCCTGGTCGATCGTCGCCGGCCTCGCGGGAGGGATCGCGGTGTCCCTGTCGTATGGGGCTCCGGCCTTCCTGGCCGTTGGTGGGGTCGCCGTGCTCGCGGCGGCGGTGGCCGGCGAGACGTCGCTCCCGCGGGCGCTGGGATGGTGCGCGCTGGCGGGCGTGGTGACGGCGGCGTCGTTCGCGGCGCCGGCCCTCGTCGGCCACCACCCGATCGCCTCCCTGCGCGAAGCGCTGCGGATTCACCGCGAGTTCTTCACCGAGCCGCGCGACTACGGCGCCTGGCTGGTCTTCGACCCGCTCGACCTGGCCGTGTTCATCGGCCTGCCCGTCGCCGCGTCGCTGGTTGCGGCCGCCGTCCGCGGCGCGCGGCGGCTCATCGCCGGTGCGCGGCTGCAGGCGGACGAGGCGTTTCGCCTGGGAGCTCTGGCCACGCTGTTCCTCCTGCTCGTGTCCGGCCAGACGCGCGGCGAGGTCGGCAGGATCTGGATCCCGATCATGCCCGTGCTGCTGGTGGCCGCGCTCGCCCGCCCCGCTCGCCCCGAGGACGACTCCGCGCCCAACGCCGCGTCCGCCGCCATGCTCGCCGCGGCCGTGGCCCCGGCCACGATCGCGATCGCGCTGTGGTGGCGGTTCTTCTAGGGCAGCGCGTAGCTGAAGTCGGCGCGGTACACGAGGATCGAGTATCCGATGACGGTGATCGGCTTGCGGGCACGGAAGAGGGCCATCAGGGGCTGCATCTCCGGATCCAGGTAGAGGCCCTGCAGGTGGGTCGCGCTGATCGCGACCACGTCGCCCGGATGGACGGCGCGCACGAGGGTCGAGGGCGGAGGCGGCTGATAGCTGGGCAGCCGGTCGGCGGCAATCCCGTAATACGAGGGATCGGCGGTGCCGAAGTAGCACAGCGTGACACGCGCGATCCCGTTCGTGTCCATGTAGCGCTTGAGGCCCGGCAGCTCCTGGCCCCAGTCCACGTTCGAGTCCACGAGCCACCGCCAGCCCTGCGCGGGCCCGCCCGCGGCCTCGTTGAAGTACGCGAGGTAGTTCGGGTGGACGCGCAGCACGCTGGCCCCGTACCAGAGGGCCAGGATCGCCACCGCCGCCCGTCCCCACCGAGCCCGCGCCGACCAGGCTACGGTCGCGACCCGCGAGGCGGCGACGAAGAGGAACGGATAGAGCGCGAGGACGTGGCGGTGCCCGATGTTGATGTTCTGCGTCATGGTGAGGGCGAGGAAGACCGCGGGGGGGAGCCAGACGAACCATTGGGCGCGCCCAGGGGCGGGATGCGTGAAGGCCAGGACCGCGGCCGCGAGCACGAGGACGAGCAGGGCGAGCGGCGCCTTGAGCGCGATGGCGACGGGGAAGTAGTACCACCAGCCCGTGTCCGAGTATTCGCCGAGCAGGAAGGACGGGCGGCTCGCGAACGACTTGAAGCAGTTCAGGAAGCCCCAGACCCAGGCCTCCGGCAACAGGTGGCCGCCGCGAGCGACGGCCGCGCCGATGCGCAAGGCCGCCCCCGCCGGCGGCGCATCGTGCGCGTGCATGAATGCGTCCACCGTGGGGTCCGGAGTGAGAGCGGACTGGAAGCCGTAGGCGCCCCACACCACCACGAGGGCGATCGCGCCGATCGCGACGACCGTGCTCACGAGGACGAGGAGCTTCGCGCCGCGGGCGGCCACCTCGCGAACGCGTCCGATGGCCACGGGCAGCGGCTCCGGCCTCAGCGCGATCACGAGGGACAAGGCGAGGAGGATCGGCGGCAGCGCGAAGGCCGAGAACTTGGTGGCGAACGCGGCTCCCACCGCGAGAGCGACGGCGAGGATGCGCGAGACGGTGACGCGGTCGACCAGCCGCTCGAACGCGATCACTGAGAGGAACACGAAGAAGACGACGGGCAGGTCGTTGGTGACGAGATGGCCGTGGGCGAGCACGTCGGGATTGAGCACGCACAGGAAGAGGGCCAGGAAGCCCGCGGGCAGGCCCCAGAAGCGCCGCGCCCACGCGAACACCGCAAAGGCCAGGACCATCGCGAGCGCGACGATGGGCAGGCGGCCCCAGAAGAGGAGGCGATCGCCGTCGTTCCAGCGATAGAGGAACCGCTTGCCCCACTCCCAGGGCCGCGCGGTGCGCCAGGCCAGGTCGTCCGGCTCCACGTGCACGTCCATGAAGAGCAGCGGCCAGGCCGCGATGATCCGCGCCAGCGGCGGGTGCAGCGGGTTCATGCGGTGATCGCCCATCTTCACGATCGCGTAGCCGGGCGGGAGATGGATGATCTCGTCGAAGACGGCGGACTTGTGGCGCTCGGAGACGATGGCGAGAGCGGCCTGGAACACCAGGGCCAGCGCGACCGCGGCCCAGGTGAGGCGAGCGGTCACTGCGCGCCGAGGCGCGCGGGAGCCCTCCAGGCCAGCACGAAGGCGCAGGCATAGAGCGCCGCGGCCAGCCCGTAGAGGAACCGGAACCCGAAATACATCGAGTTGTATTCGAGCAGGCCGCCCACCATCGCTCCCAGGAGGTTCACCGCCATCGCGCCGCCGATGGAGACGCCTGTGTCCAGGAAGCGCGCGAACAGGATGCCCGAGAAGAAGATGGGCAGGCTCAGGAGCGCGACCGCGGCCAGCTTGCCGGACAGGGTCGGCGCGAAGCCGCCCGCGCGCGAGACGTACCAGCCGAGGCCGAGGCTGGCCAGGAGCAGCACGAAGGGCACGACGACGCCGCGCAGGCGCCACCGGCTCACCGCGATGGTGGCCAGGAAGGCCATGGCCAGGATGCCCGCGATGGAGATCCCGATCACGTGCCAGGTGTTGCCGAACGTGAGGCCCAGCTCGGTGATGGCCTTCGTCTCCACGAGCATGAAGCCCGCGCCCAGGAAGAAGAACACGGCGTGGCCCAGCTCCGGCTTCTCGCGCACGAAGTTGCGGGTGAGGAGCAGGGACAGGAGCACGACCACCACGGCCATGAAGACGTACGAGCGCGGGTACACGCGCGCCGCGATGTAGAGGAAGGGCCAGTCGTCGGTGGAGACGTCCGCGCGCACGCCCGCGTCCTCGAAGCGCTCCATCACCCAGAAGCCCTGCCGGCGGTCGAGGCTGAGCCCGGCGGGAACGGCGGCGCCGCCGTTCTTCTTCTGCAGGAAGATGACGGACCCGTCGTAGGCCCCCCGCAGGCACAGGGGCGCCTGCCCGTCGAAGGCCTCCGTCATCATCATGTAGATCTTGCGGCCGATCTCCTTCGAGACCACCGCGAACGACAAGCTGAGCAGGCCGTCGTCCTTGAGGCGGGCCCGCGCCTCCCGGATGCCCTCCACCGTGTACACGAACGACTCCAGGCGCACGCTGGAGGCGTGGCTCAGCAGCGTGTGCGAGTCGAGCAGGCCGTACACGATGAGGTCGTACGTCTCGGGAGTCGTGCGCAGGTAGGTACGCGCGTCGTTCACGATGCCGCGCACGCGCGGGTCGTCGTAGGGCCGTTCCGGGTGGTAGAGCTTGCCCAGGCGCAGGATCACGGGATCGATCTCGATCGCGTCCACGTGCGCCGCGCCCGCGCGCAGTGCCGCCGCCACGTCGTTGCCGGTGCCCGCGCCCAGGATGGCCACCTTCCCCGGCGTGCCGTGCACGCGGTAGGGCAGCTCGTAGTAGAAGCCGACGCGGTGGCTCTCCTCGGAACGCGCCTGCGCTTCCGGGGAGAGGTCGTGGACCTTCTGGTAGTAGTGGCCGGCGGCGCGGATGACGGTGAGGCCGCGCTCGCCCGGACCGTGCTCGATGACCTGGTAGGGCGAGTAGATCCGCTCCCATTGGAAGGAGACGGGCCAGGCCAGGATGATGGCGGCGGTCAGGGACGCCGCCGCGCCGGCCAGGACCACGCGCCGGTCGAACCCCTGGAAGGCGAGCAGGGTCGCGAAGAGGAGCGCGAACCACACGAGGGGCGGCGTCCAGAGCGCGCTCACCACGAGGAGCAGGACGACGCCGGCCAGGCTGCCCACGAGGTTCAGCGCGTAGGCGCGGAGCTGCTCCCGCCGCGTCATCAGCCGCCCGCAGAGCTGGCCCACGGGCAGGAAGGCGAGCGCGCTCAGGACGAAGAGCACGGAGAGGAAGGCGTAGGCGGCGATGAACTGGGCCGCGCTCTGCGCGCTCGCGAAGCCGATGTTGCGCTGCTCGGTGAACGGCGTGGCCAGCAGGCTCTGCACCCGCCAGGCGTAGCCGTTGGTCTCGAGGGGCGCGCCGGGCAGGCCGTGGCGCAGGGCGAGGAGCAGCAGCATCTGCCAGGCGAGGAGGGGCACCGTCGCGAACAAGGGGATCCGGTCGCGCCCGGCCAGGGCGTAGCCGAGGCCGAGCCCGGCGAAGCAGGCGAGGAGCCCGAGGTTCTTGTAGAGGGCGAACAGCTCGAAGACGGATCCCTGCCAGCGGATGACGGCGAGCTCGAGGAAGAGGCTGAGCCCGGCCGCGGCCACGATGGCGAGGTCCACGCGCCGGAGGGGAAGCTCGTCGAGGAACGTCGCCTGCGCGCGCGACCACCCGTCGAACGCCGCCTTCCCCCGGGCCAGCGCCAGCGTGGCCGCCACGTTGGCGCCCGCGATCAGCACGAAATGCAGGAGCAGCTCCCGCATCCGCACCTGGTGGTCGGGGCTGGGCAGCAGCCACGCGCTGCAGAGCGTGGTGACGAGAGGCAGGAGCGTGCTGCCGAAGATGGCGAGCCGCGCGGCGCGAAGGAAGTCCGCCGTCATGCGGTCGGCGCCCGGATGGGCCGCGGGCTCGGCAACGACATCGGGCGAGGCGGACAGGCTGGTCACGGGCATTGTTACCACGCGGCCGCGAACGTTGGCAAGGTCGGCGGGACTGTGCGACCTTTCCTGCGCGTGATCCCACCCGAAACGCTGGTCCACCTCGCGCGGCTGCTCGGGCCGCGCCGCCGCCGCCATCGCGCCGCCTGGATGGGCGCCGTTTTCCTGATCGCGCTGGCCGTGAGGTCCCTCTACGCCGTGGACCTCGCGCCCGCGCTGGAATCCCAGGAGCAGCCGGGCTCGCGCATGATGCAGCGCTACGACGAGGGCGCGGCGGCCATCCTGCGCGGTGACGGGATCCTCTTCGTCTCGGGCGTGGACCCCTCCGACACGGGGCTTCTCTCGCGGCCGCCCGGGTATTCGATCCTGCTCGCCGCCATCTATCGCGCGGTGGGGCGCGGCTTCTTCGCGGCCCAGCTCGTTCAGAACCTGCTCAATGCGCTCGTGCCCGTCCTCGTGTTCCTGCTCGCCGACACCCTGGTCGGGCGCCGCAGCGCGATCGGAGCCGGGCTGCTGGCCGCGCTCCTGCCGCAGCTCGCCTATTACTCCGCGCTCCTGACCCCGGACGTGGTGTGCGCGATCCCCGTGCTGCTGGCCTTGGTGTTCCTGGTGCCGGTCGCGCGCGGACGGCGCGTCTCGATTGTGCGGGCGCTCCTGGCCGGAGCGATGCTGGGCCTCGCCGTCTGGCTGCGGCCGAACCTGCTGCTGCTCGGGCCCACGGTCGCGGCGGCGGTGGCGCTGCTCTCCCGTCCTCGTGGCCGGCGATGGGCAACGGCGGCCGCGGTGGCCGCGGGCTCCGTGGCCGCGATCGCGCCCATCACCATTCGCAACTTCGTCCTGTATCGCGCGTTCGTGCCCGTGAGCATCAACCTCGGCGTCGTCCTCTGGGAAGGGATCGGCGAGGCCAGCGGCAACGCGTGGGGCACGCGCACGGACGACATCGACGTGGCCGCGCAGGAGGCGGAGATGTACGGGGATCCGCGCTACGGCGAGTGGTGGGCCTCGCCGGACGGGATCCGGCGCGACCGCGATCGCGTACGCCGCAGCCTGGCCGTGATCGCGGAGCATCCCCTCTGGTTCGCGGGAGCGGCGCTGCGGCGGGCGGCGCAGATGATGGACTACGTGGGGGCGGGAGCACCGCCGGTGGCGGGGCTCGGCGCCGTGCCCCACTCCATGCTCGACAACCTCCACGAGCCGGGACAAGGCGGCTCGGCCCGGCACCTCTGGGGCGCGGACCTCCTGGCCCGCCTGCGCCCGCGGATCACGAGCCGGGATTCCGTCCGAATCGGGCGCATTCTCGGGATCGCGCGGCCCGTCCTGGGTCCGCTGCAGGTCGCGCTGGGCGTCCTGGCCTTGCCTCTCGTGCTGGCGGGTCTGGCCGCGCTCCTGATCGTGGCCCCGCGGCGCGCGCTCTTCACGCTGGTCGTGCCGCTCTACCAGGTCGCCTTCCAATCGATCGTGCACTTCGAGTTCCGCTACGTCCTCCCCCTGCACGCCTGCCTGCTCGTCTTCGCCGGAGCGGCACTGGCTCTCGCCGTCGGTTGGGTCGCGGATAGGATGGGTCGATGAGCGGCACGCTGCGCACGGTGACCCATCCCGCGCTCGAAGCCGTGCCCGGCCTCGTTCACGGCTTCGAGCAGCGCCTCGGTCCCGCGGGCTGGGAGGAGCGCGACGACTCGCGGCGCCGGGTGGCGCAGGCGCTGGCCGGCTCCGGCCGCCTCCACCTCCTCAAGCAGGTGCACGGCTGCCGCGTGCAGACCGCACCGTGGGACGGACGGCCGGAGGCGGACGCTTCCGTGTCGGACGCGGCCGGCCTCGTCCTGGGCATCGAGACCGCGGACTGCCAGCCCATCCTGCTCGTGGATCCCGTGAACCGCCGCGTGGCCGCCGCCCACGCGGGCTGGCGCGGCACCGCCGGCGGCGTGGCGCGGGAGACGGTCGCGGCGATGGTGGCGCGCGCCTCGCGCCCCGCGGACATCGTCGCCGTGCTCGGCCCCTCGATCGGCGCCTGCTGCTACGAGGTGGGAGAGGAGCTGCGCGCCGAGTTCGGGCCGGACGGCGGGGACTTCTTCCGGCCCGGCCCGCGCGGCAAGCCGCACCTCGACGTGCGTGCCGCCAACGTCCGGCAGCTCGAGCAGGCAGGCCTGTCGCCGGAGCACATCCACCACGTGGCCGACTGCACGATGTGCCGCCCCGACCTGTACCACTCGTACCGTCGCGAGGGCAAAGGCGCGGGACGGATGATCAGCTTCGTGGGGTTCGCGAAATAGAAGGCGCGCTCGAGCGGAGGCGCCGCACGCGTACGTCCGTCTGTCCGCAGTCGGGTCCTCGGTATCGCCCGTAGCGGGGCCTGTGTCAGTGCATTCACTCGCGGCTTGCCTGACACCGGAGCGAGCGCGCGCACTGCTTCACGTGGAGTAGACAAGTTCCAGCGCGCGCTCGCGTCCCCGCGAGGGCGATACCAGGTCCTGGCTGCGGACAGCCGGTCAAAGTCCGTGAGGCCGCTACTCCAGCTTCGAGGCTTTCTCGTCCAGGGCCTGGTTGGCCAGGCGGTCCGCGTCCTTGTTCTGCTCGCGGCGCACGTGGGTCACGCTCGCTTCCTGGAAGCGGGAGAGCAGCCCCCGCGCCTTGCCGTGCAGCGGGACCATGTCCGGATGCTTCACGCGGTACTGGCCGCTGATCTGGCGCACCACGAGCTCGGAGTCCGAGAACACCTTCACGGCGGTGGCGCCGTGGTCGAGCGCGTATTTCAGGGCGTGGATCAGGGCCTGGTACTCCGCGACGTTGTTGCTGGCGCGTCCCAGGTAGCCGTACAGCTCCGCGACCACGGCGCCGTCGGGCGTGGTGACGTACACGCCGAACCCCGCGTCGCCGGGGTTGCCTCGGCTGCCGCCGTCGATGTGGATGTGGAGCGGGTCGCTCAGGGCTCGGGGACGGTGACGGGGACGGGCGGCTCGTAATAGAGGATGCGGTTGCAGGCGGGGCACTGCACGATCTCCTCGTTGCGCTTGAGGTCCGAATACAGCTGGAGCCGCAGCTTCACGTGACAGACCTGGCACATGCCGTCGCGGGCCTCCGCCATGGCCGAGCCCCGCAAGCGGATGATGCGCTGGAACATCTCGAGGGTGTCCTCGTCCAGGCCCTTGGCCACGCCGTCCCGCTCCGCGCCCAGGCGCTTGGCGTCGGCGTCCAGGGTGCGCGCGCGCTCGTCGAGCCCGCGCACGTCCGTGCGGTGCCGCTCCTCGCGGGCCTTGAAAGCGACCTCCTCCTTCTTGACCTCGCCCGTGAGCGACTCCGTCTTCTCCATCTCGACCAGGATCTGGTCCTCGATGCCGCGGATATCGCGCTCCACGGCCTCGATCTCGTGGAGCATGGCCGTGTACTCCTTGTTGGTCTTGACGTCCATGAGCTGGCCCTTGTACTTCGAGCGCTTGCCCTCGAGGTCCTGCAGCGATCCCTCGTGGCGCTTGCGCGCCTTCTGGGACTCGTCGAGCGCTTTGCGGGCGGCGTCCAGGTGCGCCCGGTCCGCGGCCAGCTCCGCCTCCAGCTCGGCTTTCCGCTTGGGAACCTCGGCCATCCCCGCCTGCGTTCGCCTCAGCTCGCTCTCGACGCGCTGGAGGTGGATCATTTGTTCGAGGCGGGGGTTCATGCGGGAGGAAATTCTAACATCACGCGGGGAATGCGGCGCCCCGTGCCGGCGTTCTCCCCCAGGATGGGACTGTCCGGCGGGGGTCCGAAACTCTTGACATGGACGTGGAAACGGAGCATAAGGACACTCCCGCGGAGCATGGCCGGGCGAAGCGGAACCGGGGGTGCGTACCGGGGGACGGACGGCTAAAACTAAGGAGAGAGCAAATGGACCGGAGAGAGTTCACCAAGGTGATGGGCGCGGTCGCCGCCGGCATGCTGGCCGGCAGCAAGGCCTTCGGCGCCGAAGAGGCGAAGAAGACCGATGCGAAGGCGGCGGAAGCCCACGTTTGTAAGGGCCACAACGCCTGTAAGGGCCAGGGTGCGGATGGCAAGAACGCGTGCAAGGGCAAGGGCGCGTGCGCTTCGGCCTCGGCCAAGCACGACTGCAAGGGCAAGAACGAGTGCAAGGGCATGGGCGGCTGCAAGCCCGGCGATGCCGGCTGCGCGGGCAAGAACTCCTGCAAGGGCAAGGGCGGCTGCTCGGTTCCGGTGAATGCCGAGCACGTCAAGGACAAGGCCGGCAAGAGCTCCTGCAAGGGCAAGAGCGGCTGCAAGGGCCGGTAACTCCGACCTTTTAGTCGTCCGCGATGGGGAGGGGGCCGATAGGCCTCTTCCCCTTTTCGCGTCTTGAGGCATACTTTCTCTCGGGGGCCAGGGACGGCACGTGGGCAATCGCTTTCAATTTCCTGATCTCGGCGTCGGCGTCGGCCTGCGGACCGTCCACTTCGGCCACATCCTGGCCACGTGGCCGAAGGTGGACTGGTTCGAGGCCCTGTCCGAAAACTTCATGGACACCGAGGGCCGGCCGCTCTGGGTCCTCGACCGCGTCGCCGAGCGCTACCCGGTCGTGCTGCACGGCGTGTCCATGTCCATCGGCAGCACGGATCCCCTGGACCGCGGGTACCTGAAGAAGCTCAAGGCGCTGGGCAAGCGCGTGCGCACGCCCTGGATCTCCGATCACCTCTGCTGGACCGGAGTGTCCGGACGCAACGTGCACGACCTCCTGCCCATGCCGTACACGGAAGAGGCCCTGCGCCACACCGCCGCGCGGGTGCGCCAGGTATCGGAGATCCTGGAGCGGCCGCTCGTCCTGGAGAACCCGTCGTCCTACGTCGAGTTCAAGGACTCGACCATGACGGAGTGGGAGTTCCTGACCCGGCTGGCCGAAGAGTCGGACTGCGGCCTGCTCCTCGACGTCAACAACGTCTACGTCAGCTCCTTCAACCATTCTTTCGATGCGAAGGAGTACATCGACGGCATCCCCGCCGACCGCGTCGTGCAGTACCACCTGGCCGGCCACACCAACAAGGGCACGCACATCGTCGACACCCACAGCGATCACGCGATCCAGGAGGTCTGGGACCTCTACGGCCGCTCCTGCCGCCGCACGGGCAACGTGGCTACCCTCTACGAGTGGGACGAAAACATCCCCGAGTTCGACGTCCTGCACGCGGAAGCGCTGAAGGCGCGCGCGTTCCGCGAGCAGGCCGTGCTCGCCGCGGCGCGGTGAAAGCCCCCGCCGCCGGCGTCTCCCTCCCGCGCATGCAGCGCTGGATGCAGGAGGTCGTGGTGCATCCGGGCGAGATCGCGGAGGCGGTGGCCTCGCCCGCGGCGAAGAAGGCGCTGGGGCGCGCCGCCATCGAGGACGTGATCCTCCCCTCGCGCTCGCTGGAGCCCGCAGACCGCGTCGCCATCTACCAGGGCATGTACCTGATGCGGATGGAGGAGGCGCTGCAGTCCGACTATCCGGGCCTGCAGCACCTTCTGGGCGAACGCGGCTGGAGCGCCCTCGTGCGCGATTACGTGGCCGTGCATCCGTCGGTGACCTACACCCTCAACCGCCTCGGCGATCACTTCCCCGACTTCGTGGCGAAGTGGAAGGGGGCCAAGCGGCCCGAGCTGTGCCACGACCTCGCGCGCCTGGAGCTCGCGCTCGCGGAGGTGTTCGACGCGCCGGAGACGGAGCCCTTGAGCGACGCCGAGATCGCGGCCGTGCCCGCGGAGTCCTGGGAGAAGGCCCGCCTCGCGCCCATCGAAGCGTTCCGTCTCCTGTCCTTCCGGTACCCCGTGAACGCGTACCTGCAGAGCGTGCGCGACGAGGACCACAACCACCCGGACCTCAAGCGCAAGGACACCTACATCGCGATCTACCGCCGTGACTATTCGGTCTGGCGGCACGACCTGAGCGCGCCCGCGTTCGACCTGCTCACCGACCTCGTGGCGGGGAAACCGCTGGGGAAGGCGGTGGCGGCCGCTCTCGCCCGCGGCGGCCGGCGCG
>Ga0207648_10004006_pt1 | contig 15291 bp, 10 predicted proteins | sample KBSMisM32_FD_184310 | JGI IMG/M metagenome (GOLD analysis project Ga0207648, IMG submission 184310) | Miscanthus rhizosphere microbial communities from Kellogg Biological Station, Michigan, USA - KBS Miscanthus M3-2 (SPAdes) (version 2) | ecosystem: Host-associated > Plants > Roots >...
CATCACATGTTTAAAGGGCCTCCAAATGCTGGTAATTGACGACAACACGGTCAGGATCGCCGGACGGGAGATCCTGAAAGCCGCCACCGCCAACCTGCCCGCGGGCCGCCGCATCGGGCTGGTGGGGCGCAATGGCGCGGGCAAATCCACCTTGTTCAAGGTGATCCTGGGCCAGTTGCACCAGGATGACGGTGACATCAGTGTGCCTTCCGCCTGGCGGATCGGCGCGGTGGCGCAGGAAGCGCCGGGAACCGAAGTGAACCTGTTGGACACGGTGCTGGAGGCCGATCCGGAGCGGCTCAAACTGCTGGCCGACGCCGAACATGAGAGCGACGGCCACCGGCTGGGCGAAATCTATCACCGGCTGGAAGCGATCGACGCCTACACGGCCCCGGCCCGCGCGGCGGAGATTTTGGCGGGCCTGGGTTTCTCGGCGGAAGACCAGCTTCGCCCTTGCCGCGAATTCTCCGGCGGCTGGCGCATGCGCGTGGCGCTGGCCGCGATCCTATTCTCGGCGCCCGATCTTTTGCTGCTGGACGAGCCCACCAACTATCTCGACCTGGAGGGCGTGCTGTGGCTGGAGAATTTCATCCAGAAATATCGCGGCACCGTGCTGATCGTCAGCCATGACCGCGACCTGCTCAATACGGCGTGCGAATTCATCCTGCATTTGGAGCGTGGGCGTCTGAAGCTTTACACCGGCGGCTACGACACCTTTATGGAAACGCGCGCCGCCAGCCGCGCCAATGATCTCGCCTTCGCCAAGAAGCAGGATGCCGCGCGCGCCCACATGCAGGCCTTTGTCGACCGCTTCAAGGCCAAGGCCTCCAAAGCGCGTCAGGCGCAAAGCCGCATGAAGATGCTGGCCAAGCTTGCGCAAGTGGAAGTTCCGCCGGACGAGCATGTCGCGCCCATCCATATTCCGGAAGCCACACAGGCCTCGCCGCCGCTGGTCACCATGGATCGCGCCAGCGTGGGCTATGAGCCGGGCAAGCCGATCCTCACCAACCTCTCCTTTCGGTTCGATCCGGAAGACCGCGTCGCGCTGCTGGGCAAGAACGGCAACGGCAAATCCACCATGGCGAAATTGCTGGCGGGAAAACTTTCCGCCATGTCCGGCGAATTCACGCCGGCGCGCAAGCTGGTGGTGGGCTATTTCGCCCAGCATCAAGCGGAAGAGTTGGATACCAGCGTCACGCCCATCCTCACCTTGCAGCGGCTGCGGCCCAAGCTCACCGTCGAGCAGGTGCGCAATCAGCTGGGCGGCTTCGGCTTTTCGCAGGACAAGCAGCAGACATTGGTGGGCCAATTGTCGGGCGGCGAGCGGGCGCGGCTGATGCTGGCATTGGCGACCTTGGACAAGCCCAATTTGTTGATCCTTGACGAGCCCACCAACCATCTCGACATCGACGCGCGCAACGAGCTGCTGACCGCACTGAACGATTTCGATGGCGCGGTGATCCTGGTCAGCCATGACAGACGTTTGATCGAAGCCACTGCCGACCGACTGCTGTTGGTGGCGGACGGCCATGTCACGCCGTTTGAAGGTGACCTCGACGACTATCGCAGGTTCTTGTTGAATGGCGACAATGCACCCGCCCGTCGGGTGGAAAGCAGTGCGCGCGCGGAGACCAAAACAGGCAAAGACTTCGTGAGGCGCGACGCCGCACAGAAGCGCCACACGCTCAAGCCGCTGAAGGACAAGGTCACCGCCGCCGAACATCAAATCGCGCACCTGAATGCCGAGCTCGCCAAGCTCGACAAGACCCTGTCCGACCCGCTGTTGTTCACCAAGGACCCGGCCAAGGCCGCGTCGGTTTCCAAAAAGCGCGCCGAAGCCCAACGCAAGCTGGAAGCAGCGGAAAAGGCTTGGCTCAGCGCCAGCGAAGCTTACGAAACTGCAAGTCTATAAAAGCTGCGATTTGCCGTCCTGCGACAGGCTCCGTGACGGCAAATCGCAGGGGGGTGACAGGGGTTGCAGTCCCTCCCTGTTTCATTAGGCTCCGCCCCCGCATGACCGACAGCAGATTTTACGACCGCGCCGGACCCTTCACCCTGGGAGAGATTGCCGGCCGCATCGGCACCGAGGTCGCCAAGGGCGATCCTGCCGAGCTGAAACTCACCGACGTCGCCTCGCTGGAAAGCGCCGAGGCCGGCGACATTTCGCTGTTCAGCGACGCCAAATATGCCAATGCCTTTGCCGTGACCAAGGCCAGTGTGGTGATCACCAGCGACAAGCTGGCGGGCTTGCCGCATGGCGTCGTGGTGCTGGTCGTGCCCAATCCGCGGCTCGCGTTCGCCCAAGTGGGACATGTTTTCTATCCCCCCGCCAAGCTTCAACCGGGAGTGCGCCCGCATCTACCGGTCCATCCCACCGCAACGATCGGCGAAGGGACCGAAGTCGGCGCCGGCGCGGAGATCGGTCCGGGCGCGAAGATCGGCGCCCGAGTCCGGATCGGCAACAATGTGGTGATCGGACGGGGCGTGGAGATCGGCGATGATTGCGCCATCGGCCCCAATTGCGTCATCACCCATGCGGTCATCGGCAAGCGGGTGGTGATGGGCCCCAACAATTCCATCGGAAATCAGGGCTTTTCCTTTGTGCCAAGCCTGGAGGGGCTTTTGCGCGTGCCGCAGCTGGGCCGGGTGGTCATCGAGGATGACGTGGAATTCGGCTCCAACTGCACGGTGGATCGCGGCGCCATCGGCGACACTCATATCGAGCGCGGCGTGCGTTTCGACAGCTTGATTCATATCGGCCACAATGTGCAGATCGGCCATCACAGCCTGTTGGTGGCGCAAGTGGGCATCGGCGGATCGACCACGGTCGGCCCCATGGTGCTGATCGGGGGCCAAGTCGGCATCAGCGACCATCTCACCATCGGCGCGGGCGCCAGGCTTGCGGCGCGCTCCGGCGTCACCCGCGACATCGGCGCGGGCGAACGCGTGGGCGGCTATCCGGCGCGCCCGCTCAAGCGCTGGCATCGCGAGACCGCGCTGCTTGCCAAAATGGCGCGGCCCAAAAAGACCGAAGAAGAGCAGGACTGAAGGGGACATGGGGCAGGCGCAGCTTTCCAGCATTTTGCCGAAGCTGCATCTCAGGCTGATGCCCACCTTGCTGATGATGTATGTCCTGGCCTTTCTGGACCGGGCCAATGTCGGCTTCGCCAAGCCCGGGCTGGCGGCGGATGCGGGCATCGGCGATGCGGCTTTTGCCTTCGGCGCTTCCATTTTCTTCGTCGGCTATGCCTTGCTGGAAGTGCCCTCCAACCTGATCCTGCACAAGGTGGGGGCGCGGCGCTGGATGGCGCGCATCATGATCACTTGGGGATTGGTGTCGGCCGCCAATGCCTTTGTGGAGACGCCCGCGGCTTTTTATGGCGTGCGCTTCCTGCTCGGCATGGCCGAAGCGGGTTTTTTTCCCGGCGTGATCTATTACCTGACCTATTGGTATCCCAAATCGGCGCGCGCCCGTTCGGTCGGCCTGTTTTATTACGGGGCGCCGCTGGCGCTTACTTTTGGAGGACCGCTGTCGGGCCTGTTGGTGGCGCATGACGCCTTCGGTCTCAAAGGCTGGCAGGTAATGTTCCTGGTGGAGGGCTTACTTGCTTCGCTTGGCGGGATTGCCGTGCTGTTCCTGCTCAAGGACCGCCCAGATCAGGCGCCGTGGCTGAACGCGGAAGAGAAGACTGCCTTGCGCGCCGCCTTGGCGCAGGACGAAGGCGGGCGCGAACATCCCGGTGTGCTAAAGGCCTTGCGCGACAGCCGCATCCTGTTCCTGTCGCTGGTCTATTTCCTGATCCAGATGGGGTTCTACGGACTGACTTTCTATCTTCCTGCCCAGGTTGCGCGGCTGTTTGGCGCAAGTATCGGGTTGGAAGTCGGATTGGTCACAGCCTTGCCTTGGATCTGCGCCTTGACCGCAGTCACGCTGATCCCGCCCTGGTGCGACCGCAAGGGCAATGCCCGCCCGGTGGGCGCCTTCACCATGGCGCTTGCCGCCATCGCGCTGGCTGTGTCGGCGCTGGCGTCTTCGCCGCTGGTGGCGCTGATCGCTTTATGCGTCGCGGCGGCGGGGCTGATCGTCACGCCCGCGCTGTTCTGGACGATGCCGACCGGCCTGTTGGGCGGCGCCGCCGCGGCCGGCGGCATCGCCCTGATCAATTCCATCGGCAATCTGGGCGGTTTCGCCGCCCCCAATTTGCGCGCCTGGCTGGAGATCGGCTTTCAGTCCTCATCGGCCGGGCTGATCGGCTTGGCTGTTGGGACGTTGATTGGATCTCTCTTGTACGCGATGGCACCACGCCGCGCCTAGGGCGCGAGGGATTTTGCGGCGTGAGCAGGAGCGCCGAGCGATGTGTACAAGACGTACATGAGCGAAGGCGCGACGAACTCACGACGCAAAAAGACCGCGCCGTCAGTCACTTCAGGTGCGACTTGGCAATGGCCACCCACTCTTTTTGGCGACTGCGATAGTAGGACGGCGCGCCTTTCACGGATTTGAGAATCTCACTGAACAAAGCTTGGGCGCGGCTCTGCTGTCCGATCGATTCCAGCAACAGGCCGAAGCGGGCGCGCGCCTCCTCCCCCGGATAGCGTGACACCACTTTTTCAAACTGCGCCACCGCTTCGTCATTCTTGCCTTGCAGCGCCAGCGCCCTGGCATAGTCCAGTTCGGCGTCGGCATCGAAGGCGGCGGAGTCCACCTGCTTGAGCTGCAGGAACATCGCTTCGGCTTCCACGCCTTGCCCGGACAGCATGCGGGCACGCGCCAGCCCCTTCAATAAGGTGGGGTCGGCGGATCCCAGCGGTCCCTGCATGGCGCTTTCATACAGTTCAATGGCATCGGCGAAGCGCCCCATGCGGATGCATTCCTCGGCCAGCGCCCGCTTGGAATCCACCGAACCCACCAGTTCCACATTGCGCAGCTTTTCCCGATAGGCACGGCCCGGATCGGCGGCGTTGACCACATTGTCGGCCAGCCGGCGCGCCGAGCGCGACTTCAGCAGATCGGGAATCACCGCAAAGGACAGATAGGCAAGCCAGACCGCGATAGTGGCGTAGAAGTTCAGGAAAGAGGCGACCGCCAGCCCCATCAGCCAGAGCGGCGACTTGCCGTTGCGGATGGCGTGATAGGCGATCGCCAGGCTGACCAGGAAACTGCCGATCATAAAGGGATTGAAAAAACCCACGCTAGCGTTCCAATTCCGAAGCCCTAACTCTGTTTCTCGAACTTGCCGGCCGGCGTTTCCTTCCAATAGGTCACGTCATGCCCCGCTGCTTTGGCCTCTTTCCATGCCGCGCGGGCTTGCGCAAGAGCCCCCTCGTCCCGGCCGTCAAACAACAACACCACCCGGGCAAGGCCGGAAAGGCCGTTCCAATCTTGCGGCAGGGCACCGCCGACATAGAAGAAAATCTCGGCGGAATTGGGGTTGCCCTCCTCCACCGTGATCAGCACCGGCTGGGCGGCCCCATCGCCATCCCCCAATTGCGCATGCGGCAGGAAGCTCTGATCGTCATAAGTCCATAACAGCGTGTCCAGCGCGTCGGAGCGTTCCGCCGAATCGGTCTTGATTGCCGCCCGCCAGCCGCGTTGCAGCGATTTCTCCACCAGGCCCGGGAGCACGTCCTCAAGCCCGCGGCGTTCCAAATGGTAGAACAGCGTCTCAGTCATTCTTTTGAATCCACCAGAAGCGACCTTAATCCACCCATTCAGTTTCGCGTCCGCTTGGCCGCTCGCCCAAGCTCGCGGCGCTTAGCCGCTCAAAATGGTCCACTGGACCATTTTGTTGCCTGTGGCAACCGCGGCTAAGCTTCATAGTGTTCGCGCATCAGCCGATTGAGCAGCCTAACGCCCCAGCCGGTGCCCCAGCTCGGGATCGTGGGCTTCTGCTCACCGTCCTGCCAGGCGACGCCGGCGATATCCAGATGCGCCCAGGCCATGTCCTTTTCGATGAAGCGCTGGAGGAATTGGGCGGCGGTGATGGCGCCGGAATTGGCGCCGCCGATATTCTTCATGTCGGCGATCTTGGAGCGAATCATTTTGTCGTAAAAGGGATCGAGCGGCAGCTGCCAGACCCGCTCGCCGGTAAATCGGCCCGCCGCCTGAATGCGCTGCACCAGCTGGTCGTTGTTGGAAAAGACACCGGCATGCTCGAAGCCCAATGTCTGCACGATGGCGCCCGTCAGCGTGGCCAGATCGATCACCGCCTTGGGATGAAACCGCCGCTGGGTGTAGGTAAGCGCATCCGCCAGCACCAGGCGGCCTTCGGCATCGGTGTTCAGCACCTCGATGGTTTGGCCCGACAATGACGTCAGCACATCGTCGGGGCGGAAGGCGCCGCCGTCGGGCATATTCTCCACCAAGCCGATCACGCCGACCACATTGACCCGGGCCTTGCGCGTCGCCAGCGTCAGCATGGTGCCGGCAACACAGGCAGCGCCCGCCATGTCGCCCTTCATCCCCTGCATGCCGGTGCCCACTTTGATGGAGAGACCGCCGGAATCGAAGCACACGCCCTTGCCCACCAGCGCGAAGGGCTTGGTGCCTTTCTTGCCGCCGTTCCATTGCATCACCACCAGCTGACTTTCGCGCGCGCTGCCCTGGCCCACGCCCAGCAGCGCGCCGAAGCCCTGCTTCTTCATCTCGGCTTCGCCCAGGATTTCCACCTTCACGCCCAGCTTGGACAACTGCGCCTTGGCGCGGCGGGCGAATTCCTCGGGATAGAGGATATTGGGCGGCTCGTTGACCAAGTCGCGGGTGAAGAACACCCCGTCGGCCAGCGCCGCCAATCCGGCATGAGCTTTTCTTGCCGCGGCCGGATCGGGTGTGACGATCCGGATCGCCTTCAATTTTTTTTCATGCTCGTCCAGATTGCGCGTGCGATACTTGTCGAAGGCATAGCTTTTCAGCTTCGCGCCGAAGGCCAGGTGCGCCGCCAACTCCGCCTTTTTAACCTTTGCGCCTTTCGGCACATCGATCTCGAGTGCGGCCTGGACCTCGCCCGCTCCGTAAAGCCGGCCCGCGATCTGCGCCCCCAAAATTTCCAGGCCTTTTTCGTCCAGCGATTCGGCTTTGCCCAGGCCAATCAGCAAAATGCGCGACACCGCCAGACCCGCGGGCGCCAGGACCTCGACCATTTGGCCCGTCTTGCCGGCAAAGCGTGAAAATTTCAGCGCCCGGCTCAAGGCGCCGCCGCTGGCCTTGTCGAGCCGGGCCGCGGCGGGCAACAAGGCGGCATTCGCACCCACCCCTGCGACAGCGCCCACCACGCGGGCTCCGCCTTCTTTTGTCCCTGATTTGGCTGTGACATCGGAAGGCGCAACAAAGGAAAGCTGCATGCTATATCTCCGGCAAGGGACAGGGTATTTGTGGGGAAAATCCTAGTTAAGATGATAGCTTAGGTCGAATCCAGCCGGCCTCCAACAAGGGTCGCCAAAGACCGTGGACAGAGAGATCGCCCGCCCGTCCAGAAGCCTGAGCCGCAATCGGCCGTGGAGGCTGCGCCCCCCGCGGCTGTCGCTCTATGTCCTGGGTCAGCTGCTGGTGCCGGTGGCGGTGCTCACCTTCCTGATGACCAGCGTGATCTGGCTGGTTTCCATCCTGCCCTACCTCAACCTCGTGATCGATCGCGGCCAGTCGGCCTTCACCTTCCTCTATCTCATCCTGCTGGCGCTGCCGACACCCCTTGTCATCATTATGCCCATCGCCTTTTTTCTCGCGGCCCTGTTCACCCTCAACCGGCTGAAAAGCGAGAGCGAGCTGGTGGTGATGGCGTCGGCTGGCTATTCGTTGCGCCAGCTTGCCATGCCGGTGCTGGCGGCGGCTGCCATCGTGATGGCGCTGACCTATGCTTGCCTGCTCTATCTGATGCCGGCGGGCCAGCGGGCCTTGCGGGACAAGGTGGTGGATATCCGCGCCGACATGGCGGGCGCGCTTTTGAATGAAGGTGACTTCAACACCTCCCAACAGGGTCTCACCATCTTCATCCGCCAATTGAGCAGCAAGGGCGAGATCCGGGGGATTCTGGTGCACAACAACCGCAACCGGGCCAAGCCCATCACCTATATCGCCGAAAAGGGGATTCTCGCCCAAACGCCCGCCGGCACCCGCCTGATCATGCTGAACGGCACCATCGAGCATAGCGCCCAAGGCGGCAAACAGCTGCAGGTGCTGCATTTCGAGCGCGACACCATCAACCTGGACCAATTCTCCGAGCCGGCGCGCTACACCCTACGCAAGATGAATGAGCGCTATTTGAACGAACTGTTATGGCCCGGAGAGCAGGGCATCGATCCGCGAATCCGCAATCAGTTCTTCGCCGCGGCGCACGATCGCATCAGCCAGCCCCTGTTCTGCATCGCTTTTGCCTTGATCGCCTTGGCGGCGGTGATGCGGGGACGGCGCCAGCGCGGCAGCATCGCGCTTCGGCTGACGGTCGCCAGCCTGGCCGCAGCCGGCCTGCGCATTGCCAGCTATGGCGTCATGGGCCTGGCGCAGCGCAATCCGCCTCTGGTGGCGATCTTCTACCTGCTGCCTTTATTGGGGGCTGCGGGCGCCATCGCGCTGCTGGCGGGTTATTCGCCCAATGCCTTGGCGCAACGCTTCAGGATGCGCCCCGCATGAGCTGGTCCTGGACGCTTTACCGCTATCTGGCCATCCAATTCCTGATCACCGTCGCCGTGGTCTATGCCATTTTTTTGATGCTGGCCTTTTCCATCGACATCGTCGACCTGTTGAACCGGACCGCCGGTCACAACGTGCCGGGCTCGACGGTGATCGGCATGGCGGTGCTGCAGCTGCCGGATCTGGGCCAGAAGATGCTGCCCTTCGCCATCCTGCTGGGCGGGGTCTTCACCTTTGTGCGCCTGTCGCGCTCGCGCGAGCTGGTGGCGACGCGCGCCGCAGGCATTTCGGCCTGGGATTTCCTGTTGCCGCCGCTGACCGTGGCGGTGCTGATCGGCGTCTGTGCCGTCACCTTGTTCACGCCGATATCGGCCCGGATGTTCTCGGAATTCGCGGGCCTGGAGGCGCGCTATGTCAAGGGCCAAGAAAGCCGGCTTTCGGTGTCGATGAACGGATTGTGGCTGCGCCAGGGCGACGCCAACCAGCAATCGGTGATTCACGCCTTGCGCGTCGCCCAGCAGGGCGAGCATCTGGAGGACGTGCTGGTGCTGCTTTACGGGCCTAACGACCGTTTCACCGGCCGGATCGACGCCAAATCCGCCGAACTCAAGGACCAGTACTGGCTGATCAACGACGCCTGGGTTTCGGACTTGCGCGGTATCCCGGTGCACCATGACAGCTACAAGCTTGCCACCACCTTGACGCCGGAACAGATCGTAGAGAGCTCCACCGCGCCGGACGCGCTGTCTTTCTGGGACCTGCCGGGTTACATCCGCGCCGCCCAGGCCGCCGGCTTCTCGGCCTTGCGCTATCAACTCTATCTCTACTCGCTCTATGCCTTGCCGGCCTTGTTCGCGGCCATGGTGTTCATGGCGGCCAGTTTCTCGCTCAGGCCCGGGCGCGACAGCGGCATGGCGAAAATCATCCTGTTCAGCGCCGCTTGCGGGTTCGGCGTGTTCTTCTTCCAGGACCTGACCATGGTTCTGGGCCGCTCGGGCGCCGTCCCGATTCTGCTGGCGGCGACGGCGCCGGCGCTCGCTTCCATCCTGATCGGCATGACCTTGGTCCTGTCGCAAGAGGACGGTTGATGCGGAGCACCGCCATTCCTCTTGCCGCATTGGCGGCCTGTGCTCTGTTTCCTCCGGCGGCGCCGGCGGCGCCGCAAATCCGCGCACCCGCGATCCAGGCCCCCAGCAGGAATGCACCGATCCTGTTGCAGGCGGACGAGGTCGTTTACGACAGTGAAGCCAACACCATTTCGGCGGTGGGTAACGTCGAAATCGCCGACGAAGGCCGCACGCTTCTGGCCGACCGCGTCGAGTACAACCAAGCCACAGACACGGTGACGGCTTCTGGACATGTCACCATTACCGACACGCGCGGCAATGTCGCCTTCGCCGATCATGTGGTCTTGACCGACCACATGCGCGACGGCGCGCTGCAGGGCTTCGGCGCGCTTCTGGGCAAGACCGGACGGCTGGCGGCGCGCAGCGCCCAGCGCATCGACGGCAATCTGGTGATAGCGGACCACACCGTCTACAGCCCCTGCGAAATCTGCAAGCAAACGGGACAGCGCACACCCTTGTGGCAGGTCAAGGCCGAGCGCGTGATCTATGACCAGACCAGGCACAAAGTGCGGTTCACCAATGCCACGATAGAGATCGAAGGCGTGCCGCTGGCCTGGATGCCGGCCTTTTCCGTACCCGATCCCACCGTGCGCCATGCCACCGGGCTCCTCACCCCCGAAGTCGGCAATTCCACCAAGATCGGCTACTTCACCCGCCTTCCAGTCTATGTCGCCATCACCCCAAGCCAGGACCTTACCCTGGCGCCGATGTTTTCCACCTCCGGCGGCGAAGTGCTGGAAATGGAATATCGCGACCGCTGGAACAGCGGCGGGTTATGGCTGCAAGGCAGCGGCGCCTACAATCCCAACGGCGGCCTGGGCGGAACGCCGGGAGCGCAAACCTACGGCCATCTGTTCGGCTCGGCTCGCGAACAATTCAACGATGTCTGGCGCACCGGCGCGGACCTGCAATTGACCAGCACCAGCGGTTACATGCGATTCTACGACATATCTTTCCTGGACCGGTTGACCAGCGATTTGTTTGTGGAAGCGACGCCGGGCCGCTCCCGCTTCTCGCTGGCCAGCTATTATTTTCAAGGCCTGCGCTCCACCGACATCACCTCGCGCATTCCTTTTGTCCTGCCCAGGCTGGAGCTCTCCTACATTCCGGTCCACAAGGTGCTGGGCGGCACCTTCCGCTTCGACCTCAATGGCGTCGCCATCGGCCGGGACAATCAGCGCAACGACCAGCGCTTCACCGGCGCATTGAATTGGAAGAAACCCTTTGTGCTGGACAATGGCCAACTATGGACGGTCGTGATCGACGCGCGCGGCGATGCCTATCACTTCGACTTTCCGCGCAACGGCCCGCCTCCCGGCACCGACAGCACGCTCCAGCGCGGCACCGCGTATGTGGGCCTGGATTGGCGCTGGCCCTTTGTCGCCAATGACGGACCCAACCGCTCCTATATTCTGCAGCCGATCGCGCAATTCGTCGCCCAGCCCTATGGCGGCAATCCGAGCGGCATGCGGATCGAGGATTCCCAGGACTTCGAATTCGACGACAACAATGTCTTCAGCTTCAATCAGGTCCCCGGCTATGACGTGATCGAAAGCGGGCCGCGCGCCAATGTCGGCGTCATGGCCGAAGCCTTGTTTCCCGGCGGCAAACTGGATGCGCAGCTTGGCCAGACTTACCGGCTCAAGCCCGACCCGCTGCTGGCGGCCTTTTCCGGCAATAGCGGCACGGCTTCGGATGTTGTCGGCAGCTTCTCTGTCCGCTTTCCGCATCTGGATGTGACCGACCGGATCGACATGGATCGCGGCAACGGCACCATTCGACGGCATGAAATTTATGTCACGGGAACCTACAACCGCTCCTCTTTGCAGGTGAGCTATGTCCAGCTGCCCCAGTCGGTGATCAGCTTGGGCCTGCCCAGCCGCCAGGAGATCAACTTCCAAGCCGACATGAATTTGTGGCGCAACTGGCAGGTCTTTGCCGCCGCCCAACGCGACCTCACCAACAACAAGTTCCTCAATACCGAATATGGCTTGGGCTATGAGGACGAATGCCTGGCCATTTCGCTGGCCTATCGGCGCAAATACACCGAAGACCTGGTGCTGGGCGTGCCGCCATCCACCTCCGTGATTCTCCGCTTCAGCCTCAAGACCGGAGACAATGCCATCCGGCCCTTCAGCCTTTTCCCCCGGGACGTGTTCGCATTGACCCATCCCTGACCGGCCCGGCCGGCGGCCGGGGCCTGCGGAAATCCTGGCTTTTCCATGGCACGGCGGGGCAGCCCATTGATTGGAGCGGGAATTTCCGTATTTTGGCGCGGGTCCGGCGGAGCGCCCCGGATGCCCGACCATGGCTAAAGACCAGACGATGCGAATTGCGACCACTCTGCTATTGGGCGCCGCCATTTTGGCGGCTGGAGGCGCCGCAAGCATGGCGCAGAGTGCCGGCCTCAAGCCCCTTCCGGCGGTGCCGCCGCTTAAGGCCGACGTTCGCCAGGCGGCCATAGCGCCCGCCCCGGCAGCGGCGGTGAAAAGTCCCGTTCAGGCCGCTGTGCCGACGCTGGTTTCCGATCCACCCCCCTCCGCCGATCCGGCAGCCGAACAGCAGGCGGTGACCGAAGGCGACAAGCCGCCCCAGGCGCAAGAGCCGGCAGTTCAAGAAGCCAAGAACAACAGCAGCGGCGTGATCGATGCGACGTCGGATAAGGCGGGCGATAAGGCGGATGACAAGAAGGCCGACAATGCCAATTCCATCGTCGCCACCGTGAATGACGAAACCATCTCGGATTTCGAACTGAGGCAACGCGTCGCTCTGTACCTGGCGCTCAACAATATCAACCAGCAATTGACGCCGGAACAAAAGACCCGCATCCGCACCCAGCTCCTGGAAGTGCTGGAATCCGAAAAACTCCAGCTCCAGGAAGCGCAAAAGAAGAAAATCACCGTCAGCCCGCTTGAAGTGGACAAGCGCATCAACGGCATGACCCAGGACAATCGCTTCACCATCGAGCAGCTGCGGCAGAATCTGAAGGCGGCCGGCGCCAGCGAGGACGCCCTGCGGGCGCAGATCACGGCCTCGATCGCCTGGCAAAAGGCGGTGCAGGACGAATATTCCGACCGGGTGAACGTCACGCCCGAAATGATCAGTGCGGAAATGGCCCGCAATGCCGAGAGCGCCAACAAGCCGCACTATCGCGTGCTGGAAATCTTCCTGCCCGTGGACAATCCCGAGCTGGATCCCAAGGTGAAAAAGGAAGCCGAGGACGTCCAGAACCAGCTCCGCCAGGGTGCGCCCTTCCAAATGGTGGCGCGCCAATTCAGCCAGCATCCCTCGGCGGCCACCGGCGGCGATATGGGCTGGATCAATGAGGGGCAGTTGGCGCCGGAATTGAACGCGGCCTTGGCCAAGATGGAAATCGGCGGCATTTCCGATCCTATCCGCTCCACCGGCGGCTATTACATCCTGGGTCTGCGGGAGCGTCAGGAGCCCTTGGGCACGAAGATCCAGGAAGTGCCCACCGGACCCACCGGACCTGAGGGGACATTGCCGCTGGCGCGTCTGCTTTTCCCGGTCGATCCGCGCGCACCGAAAGCCCAGCTCGAGGAAATCTTCAAGGTGGCGGCGCAGATCCAGACCCATTATGGCGGCTGCGCCCAGTTGGACGACCTGCACAACAAGATGAGCGGCACGGTCTATATGGATCTGGGGAATGCCAAGCTTGCCGAACTCAGCCCCCAAATTCAGGAAGCAATGAAGGCCACGCGCCCCGGCGAAGCGGCGATGCCCTTCATGTCGGAAGCCGGTGTCGAATTGATCGGCCGTTGCGACAAGCGGATCGAGGTCAAGACCGCCTATGTGATGCCCACCCGCGAGCAAGTGGAAGACCAGCTGTTCCAGAGCCAGATTGCTGCCCTGGCGCGGCGCTATCTGCGCGACCTGAAGCGCGACGCCAATATTCAGTTGCGCGATGACAGCAAGCCAGATGCCCTCATCCGGTAGAGGCAACGACCTTCCCATTCTCATCACCATGGGCGAGCCGTCGGGTATCGGACCCGAAGTCGGGATGGCCGCGTTCGACCATTTCGGGGGCAAGGCAGGAAATCATCCCTTGAAGCTGGTGGGCGACGCCAGTGTTTTCGCGTCCCGCCAAGACGCGCTGATTCCGACCCAATCGCCTGTCACGGCCGTGCCGGGAAAGCCGGACGTCCGCAATGCCGCTGCTGTCACGGAAGCCATAGAGATCGCGGTTTCCCTCTGTCTGAACGGCGAAGCGGCGGCATTGGTCACCGCTCCCATTCACAAAGCGGTATTGAATGCGGCGGGCTTTGCCTTTCCGGGCCATACAGAATATCTCGCACACCTGACCGGCGCGCCCCGCGCCGTGATGATGCTGGCCAGCGAAAAGTTGCGGGTGGTGCCGCTCACCATTCATATGCCCATCGCCCAAGTGCCCAAGGCAATCAGCAAGCAGGCGGTGTTCGATACCGGCGAAATCATCCTGACCGCGCTCAAGCGCGATTTCGGCATTCTCAATCCGCGCTTGGCCGTGGCGGGCCTCAATCCCCATGCCGGCGAGGACGGCGTGTTGGGAGGCGAGGACGAATCGGTGATCGCGCCTGCCGTCGCGGCGCTCAAGGCGCGCGGCTTTCATGTGCGGGGACCGCTTTCCGCCGACACGCTGTTTCATGCGGAAGCGCGTCAGGCTTACGACGCGGCATTGTGCATGTATCACGATCAAGCGCTGATCCCGATCAAGACGCTGAGCTTCTGGGATGGAGTCAATGTGACGCTCGGCCTTCCGATCGTGCGCACCTCGCCGGACCATGGCACTGCGCTGGACATTGCCGGCCAGGGCAAGGCCGATCCGCGCAGCATGATCGCGGCCATTCAGATGGCGGCGGATATGGCAGATGCCAGAGCCAGATAAGCTTCCTCCCCTGCGAGACGTCATCGCCACGCATGGCTTGGCGGCGAAAAAGTCGCTAGGCCAAAATTTTTTGTTCGACCTCAATCTCACCCGCAAGATCGCCCGCGCGGCGGGCGCACAAGAGGGCGGCGCCTTTTACGAAGTTGGACCCGGCCCCGGCGGCCTCACCCGCGCCCTGCTCAGCGAAGGCGCGGACAGGGTAATCGCGGTGGAACGCGATGCGCGCTGTCTGCCGGCGCTGGAGGACATCGCGCGCGCCTGGCCGGGCAAGTTGGATGTGATTTCCGCCGACGCCATGGCGCTGGACGAAACAGAATTTCTGCCTTCCGGCGTGCGGGTCGCCGCCAACCTGCCTTACAATGTGGGCACCGCACTGCTGGTCAAATGGCTGACCGCAGAATCCTGGCCGCCATTCTGGGTCAGCCTGACATTGATGTTCCAGAAGGAAGTGGCGCAGCGCATCACCGCCAAGCCCGGCACCGAGCATTATGGACGGCTGTCGGTTTTGGCGCAGTGGCGCTGCACCGCCAAGATATTGTTCGATGTCAACAAAGGCGCCTTTGTGCCGCCGCCGTCGGTCACATCGGCGATCCTGCGCCTGGAACCGCGCCGGACACCCTTATCGCCTGCCAACTTGCACGACCTGGAGAAGG
>Ga0207648_10004009_pt1 | contig 15280 bp, 13 predicted proteins | sample KBSMisM32_FD_184310 | JGI IMG/M metagenome (GOLD analysis project Ga0207648, IMG submission 184310) | Miscanthus rhizosphere microbial communities from Kellogg Biological Station, Michigan, USA - KBS Miscanthus M3-2 (SPAdes) (version 2) | ecosystem: Host-associated > Plants > Roots >...
TAAAGATCACACCTACCTACAGCGGTTGCCCCGCCATGGACATGATTCGTGATGAAATCCGTGATTCGCTGATGAGCCATGGCGTGGTTAATTTTAGTATTGAACAGGTCCTTTCGCCTGCATGGACTACGGACTGGATGACGGACACCGGCAAACAGAAGCTCCGGGAGTATGGCATCGCCGCACCGGCTAAATCCGGTTGTTTTCTCACCGCTGAAGACCATCCGGAATCCTGTCCGCATTGTCGTTCCACCCATATAGAAATGATCAGCCGTTTCGGGTCCACCGCCTGCAAGGCCCTGTATCGCTGCCTCGATTGTAAAGAACCATTCGATTATTTTAAATGCCATTAACCGATTATCATGTCGACCATTCAATTTGAACTGAAGAATTCCATAGGCTATGTCGCCTTGAACAGGCCTGAAAAATTAAATGCATTTAACCGGGAAATGGCGCTTGAACTGCAGGACCGGCTGTTGGCCTGTGACGAAGAAGAATCCCTGCGTGTTGTTGTACTGACGGGAATGGGCCGTGCTTTTTCTGCGGGGCAGGACCTCAGCGAATTTTCCACAACTGCCCGTCCTGATTTTGAAACAGTAATCGGAGAAACCTACAACCCGATAATCCGTTTGCTGAAAACCATCCGCAAACCGGTGATTTGTGCGGTCAACGGCATAGCAGCAGGCGCGGGCGCCAATGTCGCGCTGGCCTGCGATATCGTCGTGGCGGCTTCATCAGCCAGTTTTATCCAGGCTTTCTCTAAAATCGGACTGATTCCGGACAGCGCAGGTACTTTTTTCCTGCCGCGCCTGATCGGATTACAGAAAGCAACAGCCCTCATGATGCTGGGAGAAAAAGTTACAGCCGCCGAGGCTGAAAAAATGGGGATGATCTATGCTTGTTATGAAGACGGTGAATTGGAGAATAAAACAAACCAGCTTGCTGAAAAGCTGGCCTCTATGCCTACTACAGCACTCTATCTCACGCGCAAGGCCCTGATGGAGTCTTCATCAAACAGCCTGGAAGAACAGCTGGAACTGGAAAAAAAATTACAGGCTAAAGCGGGACAAACCCGGGACTTCGTTGAAGGCGTCTCTTCATTCCTGGAAAAACGCAATCCGCTGTTTACCGGAAAATGATCAGAGAGCCGCTTTCTCTTTAAGTTCAGGCAGGCTGTTAATCATCGGCAACACCGTCGCCTGCTGAACGTTCATTGTTTTCTCCAGGCTTACATATTCTTTCTGCAATTCAAGAATCTGTGCGTGGTTGTACACGATTTCCTTTCTGAGCTCTGAGATTTTAAATTGCTTTTTCTTCAACTGCCGGCTGCGTAAATAAAATCCGAATCCAAAGGATCCTGATGCCATAAGCACGAGGCTGAGCACGGTTAATGAAATTTCGATGTTAAACATAGTTAAGGTTTGAGGTACGGTTACTTAATGATTTCCACACCACGATAGAGCCGGCCTTCTTTGTCCATGCCTTCTATCACGATGCGGAACTTTGTACTGATATCATTATTATAAAAAGTAAAGCTGATTTTACGGTGTTCCTTGTCGGCGCGAAGTCCGTCATTCCAGTAAAGTGTTGACCTGAAATCGCTGGCTTTCGAATCCGTGATCTTATCCACATAACGGGGACTGTAAAATTCTCTCATGGGTGTATATCCCGTCACTATAGCAAATCCGGTCTTATTTTCCATGATATTATTCTGTTCAATCGCCTGCCTGCTTGTAATAGCCAGTGTGGGTAAGCCCTTACCGGATTTCGGAAGAAATTTAATGAACAGGACCTCCTTCATATTGACAGATTTCAGATCGTCCATCGCTACCGGACTCCCGTCGATCGTGATGCTGACATTTGCCCTCGCAGCATTGGTGCTTTTTTGCGATGCGAATCTTGCATCGCCGCTGTCGTCCGCCTTTTTCAGGGTGGCAGGAAAATGCAGGCTTACAAAATTCTCATTCAGGTAATGGGCAATGCTTTCCGAATTCTTACCCAGGCGGCCCGTATTCGGACTCAACGTATAGCTCATCGCCGTCGAAGCAGTAGAATAGTCGTTGCCCTCGATCAGGTTTCCGTTCATCTCTTTTTCAAGTATCACATCCGGCACCCTTACCCAGGCAAAGCCGGGTACATCCGCATGGGCCGGAGTAAGTGCGGGTAACAGGGAGGAGTACACGCTGATTTGTCCATTTCTGATCTTTGAGGTATGGTTGAACCGGTAAACAACCTGGACCGAGTCATAAAAAAACAGTCCATTTTGGGCAAATTGACCGTTGGCCTGCACGGGAAGCTTAATGACCTGTTTCTTTTTATCGCGGGAAACAAGCAAAAGGGCCATAGAGTCCTGTGCATCGAGATCCATGCTGTTGCGAACTTCTCCCCTAATGGAAAGAAATTCCTGATCGGCAGGATATTTCAATTCGGGCATTTTACCCGAAACCACGGCTTCCCAGTTGAATCTTCTCCAGCCATGGGTCAGCAAAAGCAGGTTCAGGTTCTCGTCTGCCGTCGCCTGATTTTTAAGAAAAGATGCGGCATCGGGAAGAGTTCCCCTGATATCTCCCGAAATCAGCAAATCCGTGAAAATATTACTGCTGCTGTCATGTCCGAGTCCGGCGTCCGTAACCGAAACCGAAAATGCGGCTGTGAGTGTGTCAGGAAGAACAAAAGAAATTTCGTTGCGGCCTCTTTTCTCCAGATTGACTACCTCCTTGTTCAGCTGTATACGGCTCATGTTGTTTCCGTTGTTCACAAAAACCACTCTTTCCGCGATTGGGTTCATATTTCCGTCTAACACTGTAAGCTGCAATACACCACTGGGCAGACCGGAGGCGTCTATTATGCCCTCGCCGGCATTATTCGTAAGGAATACGCTGTTTTTATAGACAAGTTTATGGTGCAGCGTACCCATGACCGTGATCTTGGTCAGGTTGCTCGCGTCGGCGGACCGTTCCATTCTGTAATGAAACTGGCCCTGATGATAAGGGTCTACATGGAGTACGAGGCCATTTACCTTGGGTTCAGGCACCGCCGTACTGAAAGTCTGGCCTGATTCATCGGTCCAGAAAGCAGTTATCCGTTCAGCTTTTTTAGGTTTGATGCTTACTGAACCAAGGCCATTATAAATAGTATGAAAGGAATCCAGGATAGTACCGCTGGCGGTTTTGAGCACACCACGTATCTCAACCGGTTTTCCGTGCTGGTCTGAAGCTTCAAAAGCCAGTACAGAGGAAACACCGTTCAGAAGATCGCCGCCTTCAGGAAAAAAGTCGAGTCTTGTCTGTTGTTTATCCGGCGCCGGTGGCAGGCTGCTGACCGGCATCAGGATGGGAATATCTCTGTCAAAAAGGAAGTTCTGGTCAAAATTCAGCATCCATTGGGTATAAACCTTTACGTGAAGGACACCGTTTTTAACCCAGGCCGGAATGCGGTAATAACTGCTGGCCATACCATCATTAACGGGTGCCACACTGTGAAGCAAAAGTCGCCCGTCGGCATCCGTCCAGTCGAAATACAAATTTTTACTGAGTCCGGAGGGGTGGGATCCACTTAGCAGATAACCCCTCATCCAGACCGTTTCACCGGGCAGGTAATTGTCTTTGTCAAAATGAACGTGAATTTTTTCATCCGGGAAGCGGTTGCTGTAGTCGCTGATCGAGGAATCAAGCGACTGGCCGGAGGCAGTCCTGCCACAGAGGCAGGCAAACAGGCAGAGTAGGATCAGTCGGTTCATTTCACAGGGTTTGGATTCGGACGGATAAAAAAAATCGAAGAAACGGAAAAAGGGGACAGTTTAATGACCCCTTTCCTGCTCTAACTATCGATTTCTATTAACCATTGATAACATTGCTACGATTCAGGTACTTAGCGGTCGGGTGGTAGATGAATAAACAGCTACCGTTCTTAATGGTTTTGATGATCTTGGGACTGATCACATTCGGCATCGCGGCACAACCAAGACTTCTTCCCATCTCTCCATTGTCCTTCATATACTCCGGCGTGATATAGTCAGATCCATGTAATACAATATGTCTCTTGGAAGCCAGGTCGTTAAAACCTTTTTCCAGACCCTGTACTTTCAGGGAAAGACCGTTTTTACCAACATAGGTCTTTGAGGTCAGGAAAAATCCGAGGCTGCTTTTATATGAATCCGGTCTGTTTGAAAAAGAAGTGGCATACTCAACACCGGAATTCATACCGTGGGACACATATGTATTATACAACAACTTTTTGTGGGCTACGTCGATCACATAAAGCCTTTTACTTGAAGAAGACTGCGTAAAGTCGCAGATTGAAAGCACAGAAGTCTTTTTCACTTTACCTTCTTTAACGAGATTATGATAACCCCTCCAGGCATATTCAAAAGCTTTTTGATCCAGGCCGGATTTATCCAGCTGCATTGAATCATATAGGCTGATGGCCTGTTGAATTACCATTTTTACTTCAAAAGCTTTCTTCGCGGCAGCACTTACTTTAAATTCAGTGGTCTTGGTCGTCCCGGTTACATTATCAGTAACCTTTGCGCTCATTTCCGGGCTGCTGTATTTAATGCTTTTATAAGAAGTATGTGTAAGAACAGGAATATGATAGCTCGCTGCAACGACTGCAGTACTGGTAGAAACTTCGATTTTTTTATGATTGCTGGAAATCAGCACCGGTGAAGTAATCACCAACAGCGAGACGCTACTGGTTGAAACAAGTTTAGACAACGTTTTCATGTCGCAGGATTTAATTATTTCAAAAGGTCGATTCGGGTATGGCTGGTTTGCACCAGCGACTTAACATCCTGACCACACAAGGAGCAAATAAATGAATCCGGAGATCTTGTTCCAGGCGTAATTTAATGGTTAGTCTTGCTCTTATAAACGATATCATTTTACCGATATTGTCTTTTTCCTTTAGCAAGATCGGGTGGCTCGTCGTAAAAAAGAGAACAATTCTACTAAGCCAAACTCCCGGCCTGATTCAGTTGCTGCTTCATTGGTGGAAAAGAACTGGTATATAGTTTTCAAGGTTGGTACCAATTCGGAAAAAAGGGAAGAAAGACAGCCCCAGATGCACGGTAACACTTTGATTATAAATATTTTATAACATTTTATTTTGTAAGGTGACGGTCTGTGCCAAAGACTAAAAAATGCCTTTTTTGTCCATCAAAGGGAAACTTTTTCCAGCACCGGGAACCGTGTTAGGGCTAAGGTTAACTAGTGACTGCTTTTATCCGCACGGGTATTCAAAGCCGCAGTCCTAAGACTGTCCGTCAGAGCGTCAATGCGTTCCTGGATCAATCTTAATTCCTTCATAATCAAACTCATGTCGATCGATCCGGCAGCGTATACCGGCCGGTTTGCTTCTTCAGTTCCCTGGAATTCAGCCCTTGTTGAAAACTCGGGCCTTTGAATCCCGACTGTCACGCCTTCCTTTTCCAGATCCCTGTGTAACAGATCGCTGACACTTACCTGGAAGAACTCCCCCAATCTTATCAGCTCCGACAGGGAAGGTTCGCTTTTACGATTCTCCCAATTCCCGATGGTATTCGGGCGCTTATTAAAAAGGATGGAAATCTCATCCTGGTTGTGGCCTCCTTTTTTTCTGAGAAAGCGCAGATTACCGGAGAAAAGCTGTTCTCCCATTATTTATCAATTTTTTTGATCCATATCAGATAACATGATATCATGGGGGTTATTTATCAATAAAATTAGTAAAAAATAACCAAATCAAAAATAAATTGACAAATGGATAATTGAGGAAAACACGTGTGAGGAAACGAAAAGCTCAACAGAGGGTTCGCAGGCGATAAAAGCGGATAAAAAAAAGAGACAGAACCTGCAATCAAAGGATAATCCGCTATATGCCTTAAAAGCACCGTTTGCAAAGTCCCCGCGCACAGTAGAGTGATAGAACTTACCTTGGACACCTTTTCGCGATGGCTACCCGTAAATCCAGATAAACCCGGACAAAAGACATCGCCTGACCGGAAGCATGAGTTCTGTTTACATATTAATCCCCCTGGGATTTCTGATCGGAATCTTTGGAACGCTGATCGGCGCGGGCGGCGGTTTTATCCTCATGCCCATACTGATACTCGCTTATCCCGAACTTCCCGTGGAGACCATCACGGCTGTTTCCATCGTGATCGTGGCTGCCAATGCGATCTCAGGATCCATCGCCTACTCAAGGTCCGGTAGAATTGATTTCAGGGCCGGAGTCATCTTTGCACTCTTTACCATCCCGGGATCCATACTGGGCGTGCTGACAACCCGGTTCATCCCCCGTCATTTCTTCAATATCCTTTTCGGCATCCTGCTTATCCTGCTTTCGGTGTACTTAATCCTGAGCCAGAATAAATCGATGCCTCCCCTGGTTCCAGACAGGAACAAGCGAAGGTGGAAACATCATAAGCTTACTGATGCTTATGGGCAGTCGTATGATTATCATTATAATCAGACCAACGGTATTCTTGTCAGCATACTGGTGGGGTTTCTATCTCCGGCCCTGGGGATCGGTGGCGGAATCATCCACGTACCTGCGATGATTCACTGGCTGCAGTTTCCGGTTTTTGTTGCCACGGCCACTTCCCATTTCATCCTGGCAGTCATGTCAACCGTAAGTGTGATCATTCATGCCATTAAGGGGAGTTACAACGATCCGATGATCCTGCGCATGGTGATCGGACTCATCATTGGGGTCGTGCCCGGCGCCCAGATTGGAGCCTGGCTGTCGCACAAACTTAAAGGAAAGACGATCGTCATTGCGCTGGCTGTCTGCCTCGGCCTTGTCGGCCTTCGTATACTTTTTGGTAAATAGTCGGATTTCTCCCGTCGACTGTCAACTTTCAACCAGTCCTTCGAGCCGTCGGCCAACGGCTTCCGGTAAACGATTCTAGTTATTCAATAATTCTGAGAGAAAGATATAGGGATTAATAGATCCTTCTGTCGGACCGGGACCGGGAAATTCGTAGTATTCCAGAGCAAGGAAAGACTGGGTTTCGTTGACCTTCCATAACCAAAGCTTTTTTTCCGTCTGAAGGGTGATGTCAAGTTCAGGAATTATTTCCTTCACAAGACCATCCCAACATGCTTTTTCAAGCTTTTCCTTAGAAGAAAGCTGATTGGAATCTTTGCTGTCGGTTTCAGCCCACTGGCGGTTGGCAAAACTGCTTTTTATGGGGAGCAGGATTTCCTGCTGTGTGTTTTTCTGTTCCATGTTCTGGGATTTAGGTCCTGTATAATTAGACGAAGTTTTATAAAGGATGTAACCAGAACAGCAGAGGAATTTTTGTTAATTCTGGGACTCTTAACAATTCCCCGTTTAACTTTCGGTTTGAGGCGGCTTTTGGGGATGTTGCCGGCTCTCAGACATGGCGGCCGGTAATATGCAGATTTTTCGGATTACTGTAGTCTGGTCTTCGCCGGATGATCAGAATAAACAATTACATCATAAGGTTTTATTTCAACATCGGTTGCTCTGTTTAGAATTTTCAATCTTACTTCGTGACGGCCTTTGGGAAGGTCATAGTTCCAACAGATTTCATGGCGCCGGTCGTGGAAGGCAACGGGAAGCAGGATGTTTTCCGTTTTTTTCCCATCGACATAAAGTTCCGTTTGAAAAACAAATCCGGATCCGGTTCCCGTATCTGACGATGAGCCGGCGGGATCTTTTCCTTCCGCCTCACCCCGCAGCACGAATCCTGTGCCTTCGAATGCGAAAGATATTTCATCATGTGTTTCATTCCATTGCACCGGAATTTTCAATACCGGATAAATCCCTTCAAAACTTTTCTCCCATCTTACCCTTACCGGATCCTGCAATGAGATCCTGATATACTCACCGTTCACCGATCCTCCATGGCGCCGGATATTTTCAAGGGCCTGTTTCAATCCCACCCGATAGACCGTGTTCAGCGACATGGTAGTGTATTTAAAATCGATCGCCTCCGCTTCCTTTAACCCCATTTTCCAGTAAGCCGGAATTCCTTCATAGCCAAGGATGCAACCCAGGATACCGCCTACAGTGGAAGGATTGCAATCCGCATCCTGGCCGCAGCGTGTGGTGATTTCAAGGGATCGGGTAAAATCCTTTTTACCGTACAACAAGCCTATAACCACATAGGCGGCATTGACCCTGGCGTCGATATTAAAGGGCGCAAACACGCCATCCGGACATCCGGTATCATCCGCCCATTTTCTCTGAACCTCCAGCCAGGTCTGCTTCCAGTCGCCCGGGTATTTCTTATGCCACTCCATTACATCCCGGATGCACTGGTGAAACATGGCTTCTTTCGGAATCATCGAAATCGCACCTCCTATGATTTTCTCCAGATCATTCGTAGTAAAAGCAAGGGAATACATCGCGCTGACAAAAACACCGCCATACCATCCGTCTCCATAGTTCATGATATGTCCGATCTTATCTGATATGGCGGCGGCCGTATTCGGCATACCGGGACTCATCAGGCCGGCGAAATCAGATTCTATCTGGTAGTCGATGCAGTCTGCGTGCGGATTATTTTTCCAGAATCCGGTAGCGGGTGAATGCATGCCTTGCAAAATGTTGTAGCGCGCAGCCTGGTTGGCATGCCAGAGACTATAGCCGGCATGTGCAAAGGCGTTTGAAAAAGAATCTACCGGCACATCGAGTCCGTATTTCTCCATAACGTCTACAAAACTCAGGTCCATATATAGATCATCGTACAGGCCGGGATTGTTGATCATGGTTTCCTTCAGGTATCCGTCGTACCAGAGCAGGGGCTGATAATCGCCAATGAATGTTCCCTGAAAGCGGAATTCATATGGACCGCCAAATGTCACGCCAATGGTTTGTCCGGCCCAGCCTCCCCTGATTTTATTATCCAGTGAAGATTTAGACATCGTGAAGATCTTTTTCTCCGCATTCTTTTGTGCAGTGCCAAAAGAACAAAGGCATACGAAGAAAAATATAAAGCAGGGTTTTTTCATCTGGCGTTTTTGAGTGCTTGACTGAAATTACAATTTTATGTATAAGTGTAAACCATTAGACCTTCTTGAATTAGCATTTATTTGCGTTGTGAAAATTCGAACTACAACAAACCTCCTCTATATTCATCCCATCATCCTAAATCATATACCATGCGTAAACTTTTACTTACTCTGATAACCCTGGTTAGTTTCTCTTTTATGGCGAGTGCCCAGTTCGGCAAAGGATCCGTACTTCTGGGCGGCCAACTTTCATACAACTCTTCAGAGAGTCCTTTCTATCCCGGATCTGATCAATCCTATACACACTCAGGAAACTTTGGCGTATCCGTTGGCAAAGCAGTTAGTGAAAATGCTGTATTGGGTATTAACCTGAATTTTTCGCCTTATTCAACCAATAGTTATTATTCGAATACGAACAATCTTCTTGAATACAGTTATAATACCTATTCGGCCGGGGTTTTTTACAGGGTATATAAGACTCTCGGTAAGGAATTTTATTTATTTGGAGAAGCAGGGGCAGCGTATATCGGGATGCATTCGACTTCAAAAGACGTCAGTAACCAGATCAGCGCAAGTGGATCCAGCAATGGCGCGTCAGCCTATTTCATGCCCGGTATTGCATATAAAATTTCAAAAAAATTCTTCCTGGATTTATCCATTCCCAATGTTTTCAATTTTTATTACCTGGGAGGATCAGCTTCAAACTCTTATGGGGGCCATACAAGCACGGTTTCCGTTTCAACCAGCCTTTCGTCCAACCCGCTGAACGCTTTGTCCATCGGCTTCAGACTGAACCTGTGATTTGACGATAACCCTTTAACCCGTGATACCCGGTTAACGATTGACGATTAACCAGCCGTAAACACGCCTGATAGGGCCTGATTCTGTATCTTGGCTGACGAATTGCCCGATGCCAACATACGCTTTGCGAAATATCCTTATCGTCATTGTATCCATCTCAATCTGTTCGTGTAACCCGGGAGGCAGCCATGAAGATTTCCTGACTGACTCCTCCTCGATTGTTGCGGGCCGCGATCTCTTCATACAGAACTGCAGCGGATGTCACAACTTTAAACAAAGGGGAATTGGTCCTGATTTATCCGGTATAACCCAAACCGATTCCCTGGGCTGGCTGAAGAATTTCATCCGCTCACCCAAGGCCCTCGTCGACGCGGGCGACGAACACGCGAAGGATCTGCTGGATGACTACCATACCATGATGCCTTCTTTCGCCGGATTCAGCGATAAAGAACTGGAGCGGCTGATTGCTTATCTCCATACACATAAAGGACGCCCTGAAGAAAAAGAGGATCCGCTGGCTGTCAAAGATCCCATACCTGAAAAGATCCTTTCCTCCGGCCCCACGGTCTCTCTTGAGCCCTTTCTCCAGCTTCCATACAGCAACGAGAAAGAGCCCCATACGCGCCTTAGCCAGATCGAATGGACCGGCAGGGAGAAAACTCTTTTTGTTCTCGACCAGAACGGCCAGATGTATAAACTCTTTCAGGGCGGACTGATACGCTGGTTCGACATGCGCAGGCTAAAATCCCGTTTCATTTCGCAGCCGGGACTCGCAACAGGATTCGGCAGTTTTGCTTTCCATCCCGAATACGAGCGTAACGGAATCTTTTATACTACTCATTGTGAACCGGCTCATTCGCAAAAAGCTGATTTTGCCATTCCGGACACCATTCACCAGACGCTACAATGGGTGCTTTGTGAATGGAAAAATCAACATCCCGAAGACAGCGTATTTGAAGGAACCAGTCGCGAACTTATGCGACTGGACATGGTCAAAGGAATTCATGGTGTGCAGGAAATCGCTTTTAACCCCCTGGCCGTTCCCGGCAGTGAGGACTATGGACTACTTTATATCGGCGTTGGGGACGGAGGATCTGTGGAAGATGGATTTCCTTTTCTGACCCATCATCCCGATCATCCATGGGGCACCATCCTGCGTATCAATCCCCTTGGTAAAAACAGCCTTAACGGGCAATACGGAATCCCATCCGGCAACCCTTTCGTCAACAATCCGGATTCCAACACGGTGCGCGAGATCTATGCCGTGGGGTTCCGGAATCCCAACCGCTTCAACTGGACAACAGACGGGCAGATGCTCGTGACCAATATCGGTCAGGCTGAAATCGAAGCGATCGACATTGTATATAAAGGTCGTGACTATGGATGGCCGGACCGGGAAGGAAATTTCCTTCTTCATCCGGAAGGAAATATCAACCGGATCTACCAGCTGCCTGAAAACGACAGCATTTATCATTATGTTTACCCGGCGGCGGAATTTGATCATGATGAGGGAAAGGCGATTGCCGGCGGATTTGAATATACCGGGAAGGCCATTGCAGCATTCAGAGGGAAATACATTTTTGGTGATATCCCGGGAGGAAGGTTGTTTTATGTCAGTCTGAAAAACCTGAAGCCCGGCGGTATGGCTCCCGTAAAAGAATGGTTCGTTTCCCTTCATGGCAAAAAAATGTCCCTTAAGGAACTTTGCAGAAATGACCGCGTGGACCTGCGTTTCGCGAGAGATGACCAGGGAGAACTGTATATCTCTACCAAGGCCGATGGAAAAATTTACCGGCTGGCAGGCCAGGAAACTGTTACTTCACAATAAACGACTGCTCTCTTGGAAAAAATCATAAGAACACCGGCAAAAATCCTGTTGGTAATCCTATCAGGAATCGCTTTCTATCTGGGCAGCAGCCTCAACGGAAATATGGGCTGGCTGATGTGGATTGCACCGATACCGGTTTTATTTGCGTCTCTGATAACAAAGCCCCGCGAAGCTTTTGTGATCGCTTTTGCTGCTTACCTGATCGGAAGACTTAGCTGGCTTCCTTATCTCCTGGCCGTGTTGCCCCTGCCATTAGCAGTGATATTTACTTTGCTGCTTCCCCTGATCTATGCCCTCATCGTAGTGGGGGCAAGGAAAATCAATCTCGGATCTCCTCACTGGCTTTCCATTCTTGCTTTTCCGGTCCTCCTATGCGCATATGAATACATCGTATTTATTTTTTCGCCGGATGGCACCGCTACCAGCATGGCTTACACCCAAAGTAATTACCTGCCCATCATCCAGCTTTCTGCCGTTACGGGAATTCTCGGCATAACATTCGTCATGAATCTGTTCGCCTCCCTGATCACACGGGCACTTTATGAAAGAAAAAGCATCCGCAAGTCCCTTGGCTATGCAGGCGCAGCACTCTTCTTCGTGTGCCTTACAATCGGCTACGGAAGGATGCGGCTTATAACACCCGTTAAAGGCAAAAAGATCGAGGTAGGCATGGTTTCCATCGATGAGAAATCTTATGCAGGCACCTATTCGCATGATCCGGCGAAGGAAATGCAACTTACCGATCTCTATCTGCCTGAAATTTCGAAGCTGGCCGATCAGGGTGCAAAAATCATATTACTTCCGGAAAAAGCGATTGTGGTGAGCGACTCCACGCGGCCCTACATACTGGATAAGTTCAGCAGGGAAGCCTCTGGGAAAAATGTGATGCTGATCGTCGGCGTCACGCACTGGAAGGATGGATTTTATTTTAATGACGCATGGGTGATCTCCGCAGATGGAAAGCTGTTGAAGGACTATCAGAAAAACTTTCTTTTTGCGGGTGAGAAAGCCGATGGATGCCGGCCGGGCAAAGGGGCCGGTTTGTTTCTGGCAGATTCAGTACAACAGGGCGTGGCGATCTGCAAGGACATGGACTTTCACCAGTTCATCTTAAGTTACAGCAAACACAGTCCTGCCGTTCTTTACGCACCCGCCTGGGATTTCAAAATGGACGGATGGCTCCATTCCAGGATGGCCATATTGCGCAGTGTGGAAGGCGGCTTCTACCTGTTAAGAAACGCAAGAGACGGAAGGATGACGATCAGCGACTGGCGGGGGAAAATTTTATATGAAGGAAACACTGAAAGCGGGGAAAGGACCACCATGCTCGGTTCGTTCTCCCTGGCCTCCCACCCAACCACCTATGCCCGTGCAGGAGACGGATTTGGAACAGCCTGCTTATTTGCTGCCTTCGGCTTCTTCCTCTTTATGTTCCGGGACAAAACTTCGGGATATTTCGCGAGAAAAAGAGAAGAAGAGAAACTTAAAAGGCAACAGTTCAAGCGCTGAAGCCTATTCCTTTACCTTCTTATATCTTTCAATATTCAGCCTGTTGATATTCAGGTTTTCCACTTTCTCGATGCCGGTCTGTGTAAGGGTGTCATTTTGAAATGCGATTGTAAAAGAGAAATCATGACCTTCCCATGCACGGTCATTGCAAAATTGCAGATGCTCGGTATAAGAACTGTCCTTTAGTGAATAAGTACCGGCTCCGGAGCTGTAAAATGCGTGGGCAGTATCCTTGCCCTGGTTCAAATCATGTCCCACAAAAGCAAAATGCGTTGCGTCGATGATCTTCAAAAATCTTTTGTCCTTCGTATAGTCGGTGACCGTCGTGTCCTTGCCCTGGATGGTGGTTCCGGATATAAGCTCCCAGGTCCCGATCATGGGATTGGCAGTTTCAGTGGCACTGGTGTCGGATGAAACGGGCTGGCAGGCGATGAACAGGGAAATAACAGAAAGGCAGCAAAGCGCGGATTTCATGATGGCGGTTTTAATCACGGAAGATAGCAATTTGTCAGATGGCAATCGCCAGATGCAGCATAAAACGGTTATTGGCCCTGATAACCCCTTCCGCCAGCCTCTGTGAAACAGGTGTCTGCCAGTTACCACCCAACGAAATCCGCTGATAGGCAAGTTCAACACCCAGGGTTGCCATCGTCAGGCTGCCTCCGGAAATATCCACGGTAAATCCATGATCCGTATCGCGCTGACCCGATTCAAACAATATACCTGCATTAGGCGCTATGATCAGGGATTTCTTCGTCCGGAATTTATAATAAAACTGCCCGCTGGAACTGAATTTATTTCCATACCTGTAATTATATGCGTTCGTCGTGTTGATCTTATAATTCGCCGTCACATTCAGCCCGAGGTCCTGAATCCTGACATCATACATTCCGTTTATTGAAAAATCCACGCTGCCCGTTCCAAGCTGGAAGAGGTTGGCATTTTCATCTATCAGTGATTTGTCCTTTGGGTTGTACTGACCTGTAGGTAATTTGACACTTCCCCCAAGCCAGAGCGACTGCACCAGCAAATGGTGATCGCCTGCAGCCGACCTGGAATTCAGCAACTGGTAATAGCCCGACACCGAAATATCACCAATGCCGTTTTTCGATTTGGTAGTTCCCTGGTTGGTCTGCTTGTCGAGACTGTAAGGCAGGGAAGCCATTACCCTGAAATGACGACCGATATTCCATCCGCCCCAAAGTTCGAGCGTCTGATAACTTTCTTCGGTAGTAAGATATGTATGCATCCCGTCTCTCCCCAGGTGACTCAGAAGAGAGTTAAACCGGTACCGGATGCCGATGATTTCCCTGTTGAAATCGGGCAGGATACCCACATAGCTGTTGCCCACCCCGCAGCCACAGATATCACAGGCCAGTGAAGACTGCATTACGAGGATGCAGGCGCCCAGCAGCCATTTCAACTTATTTATTTTTTTCATGTTCCGGAATTAAGTTTTTAATTCTCCGTGTGGTCGTGATCAATCATTGCCGGCAGATTATTCGAAGCATCCACGCTCCGCTGTTCAAACCCTATTTCCGGATCCCCGCTTATACTGATAAGCATATCGCCGTCGAAAAATTTCAGCACGTCAATCATCAGGTGAATATTCGTTTCCTTTCCGCGCTTTACCTGCGGCATTCCCCGTTGGGTGAGATCAAGTGAAATCTTTTTGATATTGTTGATCACCGGAACCGTGGATCCGCCGTATCCTCCGAGATGGTACTCAAATGTGCCCGTTGGGGATGAATTGCTGTTACCTTCTAAATTGAAAAAAACGTACCCGCTGTCGACTCCGAAATACATATCATCGTGTGTGTCCGGATTTAATATGCCGGGCCGCAGGTTCTTATCCAGCGTACTGTGCAGGCTGTCAACTCCGAGAATAAAATTGATTGCCCTGTATTCTCCTTCCGGCACATGGAGTGTTGGCTCATGAGTGGATTCATCCGACTCATCAATAAGGAAATAGCAGCTGTCCTGGGGAACGGTATACACAGTCCCATCGGATCTTACCAATGAAAAATTGCTGACGTAGTATTTCAGTTTGGTAACAGAAAAATGCTCCCCGTTTACATTGGTGTACATCCCGTTGATCAGCTGCAGGTCATCGGACCCCGCAATATTGTCAAATTCAACGGAAAGCGGGCCCGACACAGAGGGGTTGTAGGACACAGGATTA
>Ga0207648_10004015_pt1 | contig 15273 bp, 9 predicted proteins | sample KBSMisM32_FD_184310 | JGI IMG/M metagenome (GOLD analysis project Ga0207648, IMG submission 184310) | Miscanthus rhizosphere microbial communities from Kellogg Biological Station, Michigan, USA - KBS Miscanthus M3-2 (SPAdes) (version 2) | ecosystem: Host-associated > Plants > Roots > Rhizosphere...
CGTGAACGGCCGCATAGCCGGCGCCGGTCTCGATGTTTTCGTCGCCGAACCGAAAGTCCCTGAAGCGCTGCTCAAGCTGGATAATGTCGTGCTGCAGCCACACGTTTCGAGCGGCACGAATTGGACACGTGCAGCGATGGGCCAACTGGTGGTCGACAACCTTGCTGCCTTCTTCGCAGGCAAGCCCTTGCTGACGCAAGTCTGACAACGCTCTCTAGATATGAATGTTCACCACGAAGTCACGAAGGCACGAAGAAGTGCGAAGAGAGATACTGTGTGTTCTGTGTTCTAAGGTAACGATAGTAATTTGCGGCGATTGCTAACCGAGCGGGACAAACTTCGTCCCCACCCACATCCTTCATAATTTCTCTTTTGCCTTTCTTCGTGTCTTCGTGTCTTCGTGGTGAGATTCAAGTAATAGCAGGCACTAGTGAACAGGAGGTGTGATGGCTGCCAAGACCCCGGATTGGAAAGACGAGGGCGCGCTTAAACCGCGCTCGTCTCGCTACGTCAAAATGGAAGCGTTGCCGTGGCGGGCGACTTCATTTCCAGGTGTGGAAATCAAGATTCTGCTGGAGGACAAAGACACCGGATTGATGACCAGCTTGACGCGCATGGCGCCCGGCGCAAAGCTGCCCCTGCACGAGCATACGGAGATCGAGCAGACCTATGTGATCGAAGGACGCCTGGTTGACGAGGAGGGCGAAGTCAAAGCGGGCGAGTATGTATGGCGGCCTGCGGGAAGCAGGCACGTCGCAACAGCGCCTGAAGGCGCATTGCTGCTGGGCATGTTCCTGCGGCCGAACCGGTTTCTATAGCTTGACGGTGCGAGTGACGCACCCAAAGGTTAGATCAACCCCTTCTTCCTCATTGCGGAGATCATGACCTTGGCGAAGCCCTCAGTGGCCTTGCGCACGTCACCCGGCCTCACTGTCCGCGAGGTGCCCGACCAGACCGGGTCCGGCATGTCCGCCCTGAAGAGCGTCGTTTCGGCGACGATGTATTCGGTCGCTTGCACCGTTTGCGGCTCGTAGTAGCCGCTCCAGGCTCCGGTGTAGTAGCCATAGTACTGTCTGTGCATGTCGTACGACGGTGGCGCGCTCGAAGCGGGCGAGACTGAAATTTCGGTCTGCCTGTCCACCATGCGCGTGATGAGAACGCCGTCGGCGCCCGCCTGTTCGACAGCCTTTTGCAAGGCATCTTCCGCGATTTGGCCGTCCCCGGGAATCAGGGTATAACTCGGAATGGCCTGGACGCCGTGTTTCGCCAGGGACTGCGCGAAGGTTTCCTCGAAAGAGCGCCGCACGCTGGTCTGATTGGAAACGCCGACAACCAGCACTTTCGTCAGCGGTCGGCCGGAATAGTGCGGATTCTTCCAACTGTTGGTCAGGTCCGTCGTTGCGCAACCGGACAGGATCGACAGCAAAATCGAGAAGAAAATTGCGCGACGGTTCATCATTTCCGGACCTCCTGTCGTCGGCGTTCCCAAGAACCAGCACGGTTCGCACAAGACCAGTTGCATGAACCTGGCCCGGATATCTCCGCACAATTCTGCGTCCTGATGAAATATCCGGGCTGCCTGGTGTCCCGCCGACGCCAGAGTCAGTCCGACAACGATGTCACGGCGCAATATTCAACGGGATGTCGCCGAATCAGAACTTGAAGAACGCGCTCACCGAAACCATTTGCGCGTCGTCGAGTTCCTTGATGTCGATTTTCTCATACTCGGCACGAACTCCCACCCCAAACAGCGTGAACCAGAGCCCGATACCGTATACCGGCGCGTTGCCATCGTAATCGTTGTGGATGCCGCCGACGTTCTTCTCCAGCTTGTAGCTCAGACCGCCGAGACGGGCCATGAGGTCGACAGGGCCCAATCCGACACCCGCCAGCACTGCATAGTCGATTCCATGTGCCTTGTACGAAACGGGAACGCCGCCGACCGATCCATCGGGGCTGCCCAGGTCGCGATAGCCGACTTCGGCTGCGAGCTTGACCAGAGGAATGGCATCGAGGTTATAGCCGACGAAGCCCTTCCATGCCGTGTCCCTTTCCGTGAAATCCACTCCGCCGGGATTGCCGGTGCTGTCCTTCAATTCGGCCATGCCGATGCCGCCGCCGACATAGACGCCGCTGTCGGCCATGGAACATACGGAAGCGAAACTCGCGGTCAGGATTATTGTTGTCGAACAGACAAATTTGCAAAGGTTCATGGTGTCTCCTCATGCCGGTTATATTCGTGTTCGCTATGCCATGCGCGTCACCATACTGACGCTCGATGGTTCCCGATAGACCGGGTCGCTTTCAAACAGTTCAAAATAGGTCACTGACGCTTTGCATTGTGCGCTCATCCGGCAAAAGTCGAAACTACCGAAGTCCATAACAGGTTTCTTCGAAGCGATTCAAAAGATCGTCGTCCTATTCCACGATTCGGTTGCCGCCGCATCGCAGCGTCAACGCGGGAGAATTGGACCAAAGTCCAATATCGCTCCGGCATGCGCCCAGTTAAATTCCCCGGCAGGCGGTATTTGCGATAGTGCATTGCGCATTGCAACCGGGTAAATTGGGTCGCGAACAGATCGTCGCCAGCGCTGTGGCCGCGCCTGCTACAACCGCAAGAGTTCAGGGTATCCGCCGGGGTTCGTTTTGCAGAAACTCGGCAAGGGGAAGGGATGCGCCGCAAAACCATTTCATTGATGTTCGCAGCCATGGCCCTTGCCATGTCTGTGACGGTGCATGCGAAACAGGTAAGCAACATGACGCCATGTGCCCCGAACGCGGCGCACGAGGTTCACACCCTGGATTCGTTTCTGATCGTCCATGTCGAATGCAGCAACGTTCTGCTGGAAATCCCCGCGCCGATGCTGGGGCGCAGCCTGCTCGTGTATACGGAGTTCTCGGCGCTGTCGACCGGCGCCGCGGAGTACGCGCCGGGTTCCGCGATCGACAGTCGCGTCGTGCGCTGGATGCGCTATGGCAGCAGGGTGGCGCTGCTGACCGTCAACTACGACAACTGGGCGGGCGAGTCCGCGGCGCTGCGTAGCGGGATCGAGGCCATCGCGCTGCCCAACGTGATCGACGTGTTCGAAGTGGTGAAGGAGGGTCCGGACGGCGCGCCGGTCATCGACATCACTTCGATGTTCACGACCAATTCCCCGAAAGGCTTCGCGCTCGAGTTCAAGCGGCACTATCGCATGGCGCAGGTTGACGGGCGGCGTTCGCTGGTGCGCAGCGTGCGAACGTTTCCGCAGAACATCCAGATCGGTTTCTACCAGACCTGGATTCCCGAGGAGAAAGATCTTCTCCATCCAGGGGAGGGGCAGGATCCGCCCCCGGCGGCGATGGGTTTTGCCTTCAAGACGAATTTCCTGCTGTTGCCGGAGAAGCCGATGCAGGCCCGCTGCGAGGATGAGCGTGTGGGCTACTTCTCGCTTCCCTTCAATGACTACAGCAGTGACGAACACCGCGTCTTGAGCCGGGCTGCCATTACGCGCTATCGACTGGAAAAGAAGGATCCGAACGCCGCCGTTTCCGAGCCGGTGAAGCCCATCGTGTTCTACCTGAGTCCGGAGATACCCGCAAAATGGCGCCCGTATATCAAGCAGGCCGTAGAGCAGTGGCAGGCTCCTCTGGCGGCGGCGGGTTTCAGGGACGCTATTTTTGCCAGGGACGCGCCTACTGCCCAGGAAGATCCTGATTGGGACGCGGGCGATCTTCGGTACTCCGTAATTCGCTGGGCGCCGGGTCCGCGCGAAAATGCGTTAGGTCCTAACGTGGTAGACCCGCGCAGCGGGGAAGTGATTTCCTCCCATACCCTGGTGTGGCACGACGTGTTGCGGTTGGTCGAGCTCTGGTATTTCACCCAGGTCGGGCCGCTCGATCCTCGCGCAAAAAAACTGCCGCTGCCAGATGACCTCGAGGGCGAATTGTTGCGCTACGTGATCGGGCATGAGATCGGCCACGCGTTAGGCCTGCGCCACAACTTCAGGGCGCATTCCGCCTACTCGGTGCAGCAGTTGCGCAGCCGGGAGTTCACCAAGAAGTACGGGCCCTCGCCGTCCATCATGGACTATTCCCGCTTCAACTATGTGGCGCAGCCGGGAGACGATGCCTACTTGCTGCCAATCATCGGTGTCTATGATTTTTTCGCCATCGATTGGGGTTACCGGTCGATTCCGGGCACAAGCAACTGCAATGACGAGTGGCCTGTGCTGGACAAGCTGGCTGCCCGGCAGATCGATGACCCGGCCTTGCGCTTCGGTGGAGAAAACGACCCGGCGGCCGTCGATCCGAGCGTCAATACACAAGTCCTGGGCAGCGATCCGATCGAAGCCACCGACATGGGCTTGCGCAACATCGACCGCGTCGTGCCCATGCTGATTCCCGCCACCACCAGCCTTGGACAACCTTACTACCAGTTAGGCGAGGTGTACCAGACCCTGCTGATCAAGCGCCAGAAGGAGCTCGCTTCGGTAGCGAAGCTGGTCGGAGGCGTGGAAGAGACGCGCTATCAGGCGGGGCGCGGGACGATTCCGTTCAAGCCGGTCGCAGCAGACCGACAGCGAAGGGCGGTGAAGTTCCTGCTCGAGCGCGGATTCACCCGCCCCGACGCGCTGATGGATCCGCAGGTGCTGTGGCGCATCGCACCCGTTGGCAGAAGCGACGACTTGCAGGACACCAACCAGAAACTCCTCGCCCAACTCGTGAACCAGGACGTGTTTCATCGCATGGCCGAAGGCACGACTTATCCGGGAGCGGCCGCGACCTATTTGGGCGCCGATCTGCTGCTCGATCTGAACGACGGTTTGTTCCGCGAGCTCAGGCAGGCGCATCCAGTGATCGACCTGTACCGGCGCGATCTTCAGCGCACCTACGTGGCCCTTTTGATGAAGAAATTCTCGGAGAGTGAACGTCCCAGCGAGTTCAGGGTGGCCTTGCGCGCCGGCGCAACGGATCTGGCCATCAAACTGGAACAGGGTTTAAGTAAGGTGCGCGACCCGCAGACGCGGGGGCATCTGAAGGACTTGCGGGCTACCCTCAATTGATGAACCGAGCAATAAAAACTAAATCTCATCACGAAGACACAAATACCCTGGCGTTAGCCCGGAGTACCCTTTTAGAACACGAAGAAACACGAAGAAGGGTAAAGACCCATTGGGGTTTCTTTGGTGGCACGCAAGGTAGATGATAAAAGTTGCTACTCACGTCCATTTGGTAACCCTGACCTTAGTTTTTCTAAAAGGGTACTCCACGCTTACGCGAGGGTATTCGTGCCACTGCGTGATCTTCGTACCCCTCAAGGGGGTATTGAAGTGAATGTCTTCGTGATGAGACTGAGGGAGTAATGTCCGCCGCCAATCCGTACAAAGGGTTCCTTTGCCTGCTTGCGCTGGCGTTATGGATGGTCGCGAATACCGCATTCGCGTGGGTCTATCCGGAGCACCGCGACATTGCGGTCAAGGCGGTGGAGGGCCTCGATCCGGCGCGCAGGGCGGTATTCGACAGCCTGTGGCGCGACGCGCGCCTTACGCACGAGAAGCGTCTCTGCGATCTTGGCGCGGACCCTGAGCAGGGCGTCGCTCCTGCTTGCATAGACTGGGCTGCGTTAACGGCCATTGCGGGAGATCATTCCTGCTCGAGCCAGGACCTGACCGGAACCGTTCTCGATTCGAACTGGATCCTCTCGGTCGCCGATGTCGCTGCGCAACTCAAACTCGATCTTTCGCGCATCGACGTGCTGCCGCCTACAACGCAGGTTCCTGGAAGCAAGGACGCGATCCAGGATCTCAAGCGCCGGATCCAGACTGAAACAGCAAGCGCCGAACGACAGAATGCATTGCGCAATGCGGATCTTCGCCTGCAACGCGCGGACCCGCAGTACGCAACCCGGGCCGGTTCCAACAACGCCCATTTCTTGCTGCCGCGTCCGCGCACCAATACATCTGGCGTCGAGTACGCCGCCCTCACAATGAAGTCCGGCTCCGAAATCAGCGCGGTCGGAGTCTATGCGTGGTATCACCTGAGCGCCATGCAGAAGGCCACGCGTCTCGGCAACGAGAAGCTTGCGCCGGCCGAGCGAGAGGCGCTGGCGCGTGCCATGCTTTTTGATGAAGCCTTCGGGTTGCACTTCCTCGAAGATGTATTTTCAGCGGGACATGTGTCCGGAACCTGGGGCGACACGGCCCAGCGCAAGGGTACGCACGATTACTATAACGGGGCCGGGCTCGAGGTTTTTGCGTGGAAAGGCAGCAGCGACTCGATGGTGCTGATGGGGGATGCCCATATGCAACCGGAAGATGCGGCACGAGCGTCCGCGTCTGTTCGCACCAGCATCGAGCAAGTGCTTGATGCTGCCGCTGGGGTTTCGCGAGCCGCCAACCTGCCGCATACGCCCTCGGCGCCACTCCAGCCCGACCCCTTCGACGTGTGCAAGAAAAACATCATCGAGCAGCGACCGGGCCCGTTGCGGGTAGAGCAGACAGATGCAGGATATGCTGCCTATCGCGCCGATCTCCGTGAAGTTCTGGCGTCGACGCCAGTACCTGGACTCGGTCCGGGGCTTGGTGCCATGCCACGCTTTCGCAGCGAAGTTGGACCATTCGTGGGTATGTCCGGCATGATCGACGGCCGCGCGATTGACGGCGGCTTTACTGTGCCCGGAAATGGATTCATCGGAGGCGTCGAAATCGCCGGTCGGGTCGGCTTGGGTCTCGACGGGGTAATGAGCGATTCGGGAGACGGCCTCGTGTTCGCATCAGTAGGATTGCGCGGCGACTTCGCTTCGACAAACTCGATTGCCGATACGCCCGCCGCGCAGGTGGGCGGAGACCTTACCGCCGCGATTCCCGCGCGTACCGCCGTCTCCGTGCGCCTGCGCATGCCCTTTTATCTGGTACCAGGCGACCTTCTGTTTCTTGCTCCGCTCTATTTCGTTTCGCCCGAACGCTATCAGAACATGGCGGTCGTTGCCGGTAACGGAGGTTTGATCCCGTGGCAGTCAGGTATGGCAACCAGGGCCGGACGCTTTCAGTTCGTCCTGGGCAGGGAGTTGGGCATCACGTTCTACGGATTGATCGGTGACGACAGGGTCATTGCATCCGGCGTTGCTCCGGGCGGACCCGAAAGGTTGATCCAATACAAGTCAATCCAGTTCGACATGCCCATTCTCGAGTACCGTCCGTACCGGGCATTCTCTAGCAATCAGAGCACCGCTCTGCTCTTCCAGCTTTTCGCCGCTGCCGACGTTCCGCGGTCGGCGAGCGTGGTATCGCCGGCAGGCGATCCCTTGCCCGATCTTCGTACTGTTTGGTCGATTGGTCTGCGGATGGTCTTCGATTGGCGCTACTACCCGTAGCAGAACGAGGGCAGAGCGATCAGTCACTGCCTAGGCCGCTGCAATGCCAGTCTCTAGGAAGCCGGGATCGGGTGCTTTCTATGCCGTTTTGCAGCGCCGAGTTCGATTTCAAACTCGTCCGGTCTTGAACAAGTGGGGAACCACGAAGACGCGAAGGCACGAAGAAAATCGACAAAATATGGAATGGTGGGTCTCAATGGTCAATGGATTGTCGGATCATATACTTTCTCTGCGCAATTGAAGTCAAGAATCGTCTCGGCTTTTCTTCGTGTCTTCGCGTCTTCGTGGTCATACTTGGCACATTGACCGCCGTGAATCAGGCGAGAGCGTCATCCAGGGGCGTCTTGGCCGGAAGGCTGAACTGCACCGGCCTGGCGCTGCTGATTGCGAGGTCCGCGAGGCGCAGGCTGTCGCTGAGCAGCGCCGTGATCTGGTCGACCGGCAGTGGCCGGCTGATGTGATAGCCCTGCATCACGTCGCAGCCAAGCGCACTGAGAAGTTCCAGTTGCTCGATGGTTTCCACGCCTTCCGCGATGGTGGTCATGTTCAGGGAGCGTGCCATTGCGATGATCGCGCGCGTAATTGACGCTGCACCCTCGTCAGTGGTGACGTCGAAGGTGAAGGACTTGTCGATCTTGAGAACGTCGATGGGAAAGCGCCTGAGATAGCTAAGGCTGGAATACCCCGTTCCGAAGTCATCCAGGGTCAGACGCACTCCGATGTTCTTGATCTGCCGCATCGTCTCGATCGCGGCATTGGTGTCCCGCATGAGGCTGGACTCCGTCAATTCGAGCTCGAGGCATTGCGCGGGCAATCCGGAGGAACGCAGCACATCGCGCACCAGCGTCGGCACGTCCTGCTGCTGGAACTGGATCGCCGACATGTTCACCGCCACGCACAGCGCGTCGTTGCCCGCTGCATGCCAGGCCATTGCCTGCGCGCAGGCCGTTCTGAGCACCCACTCGCCGATCGGGATGATCAGTCCGGTTTCCTCGGCCAGCGGAATGAAGCGAAGCGGTGGCACCATTCCCAGCTCGGGATGGTGCCAGCGCACCAGCGCCTCCACCCCGACGATGCGACCGCTAATACCATCGACCTGGGGTTGGTAGTGAAGCTCCAGTTCGTTGCGTTCGAGCGCAACACGCAGCGCTCCCTCGAGATCCGCGCGTTCCTGCGCCTGGACTCCCATTTCGCTCAGATAAAGTTGGCATCCGTTGCGTCCCTTCGCCTTGGCTCGGTACATGGCCACATCCGCGTGCTGGAGCAGGCTGTCGAACGTCTCGCCGTCCTGCGGAAACACGCTGATGCCGATGCTTGCGCTCACGTGAAGGTTCCGGCCGTCTTGCGATAGCGGCTCGGCGAAGGATTCAAGCACCTTCGAAGCGACACCGAGTGCAGCGTCGGCATTTGGAACGTTGGGCAGCAGAATCACGAATTCGTCTCCGCCCAGCCGCGCGAGAGTGTCGCTTTGGCGCAGGACACTCATGATGCGGGCCGCGACAGAGCACAACAACGCATCACCGAACGAATGCCCGAAGCTGTCGTTGATGAACTTGAAGCCGTCGAGGTCCAGGAACAGCACCGCAACATGCTGCTCCGTGCGTCGCGCCAGCGCCAACGCCTGCGTGATGCGATCGTTGAGAAGGCTGCGATTGGGCAAGCCGGTCAATGCGTCGTGATTGGCCTGGTGTGCCATCCGATGTGCGTGCGAGCGTCGTTCGGAAATGTCGCTGGCCACACCATCGATGCGAATCGGGGTTCCGTCCGGTGCATGGATGACACGGGCTTTGTCTTCCAGCCAGCGTTCGCTTCCATCCGGCCGCACGATTCGATACTCCAGCGTGATCGCCTTGTTGGCGAGCAGCTCGCCGAGGGAGTTCTCCACGCGGTGGCGGTCTTCCGGGTGGACGATGTTCAGCCAGAGCTTCCCGTCTGCGAAAAATTCGGAGACTGGCCGGCCGTATACCCGTTCGGCGGCGGGGTTGAGATACAGCAACTCGCTTCCCGTCATCGAAATCGACCAGACCACGTTGTCGAGCGAATCGAGCACGCCGGAGAGCTTGTCTTCGGCGCGGCGCAGATCGAGCACGCGTTGCTCGAGGCGGGCATTGGCGTTGGTCAGATCGTTGCGCGCCTGTCGCAGGCCTTCGCGGGCGCCATCAAGGCCCTGCGCCGCAGAGCCGATTTCGGTTTGCAGCGTATTGAAGTTGGCAGCCATATCGCCGACTTCGTCGCGCGTGTTGATGCGCACCGGCGTGATGTCGACCTTGACGTGCGCGGCGTCCAGGTCGCCGCGCCCGAGCGCATGCATTGCGCGGGAAAACTCGGCCATGGTTCCCGTGGCGAGGCGTTTTGCCACGCTGGAGACCTCCATGACGGAGTGGGCGATCATGCCTGGCAAGACGAGAGCCACCGTGATCGAAAGCATGGCGACTGCAACGAAGATATCGGCCAATGCCGTCATCAACACGCTGTGCTGCGGCGGAAGATTGCTGACGGCCAACAGATAGCCGGTGCCATCCAGCACCAGCACCGCAAGCATGGCACCGGTTAGCTTCACTTGCAGGGTGCCGGCGATTCCGGGCAGACCGGCGCGTTTACGGTCGTCATACCGCCGCCAGGCGTAGAGCGCCGATCCGGAGTAAGCGAAGGCCAGGCCGATCAGCACAGTGGTGAGGCCGAACTGCTCGAATCCGAGCAGGGCCGAGAAACTCCAGACGATGGCGGCGGCGAGTCCCAACGTGATCGTCCCGCGCGGGGCGCGGTAGGGCCGATGCATCTGCGGGGCATCGCGCCGCAACAGCCACACCGCCAAACTGGGCAGCGCGATGCTGATGAGATAAGTGAAGTTGGCTGCGGCGATCAGCCAGATCGGGTCACCGATCAACAGGAACAGGATCGCCATCGCAGCCGTGAGCAGGGTGGCGACCCACGGTGCGTCCGTGCGCGAACGGCGCGCGAGTACGCGCGGCAACAAACCGTCCTCCGAAAGCTGCGAGAGCGCGCGCGCGGCGCCCGCCAGCGGTTGCAAGGTGCCGGAGAACATGCTGAGGACCATGAACCAGATGGCCGCCGCCTTGCCCGCATTGCCGAACAGCGGGGCGAAAGTGGGCCCGAGCACCAGGGCCAGATCTTTACCAAGCGGTTCGGATCCCAACGTGCCAAGCCACACCATGGGAAGAACGGCGAAGTACATGCCGGCGAGCAGGCCACTGGCCAGCATGGCGCGCGGCACTGCCTTGTTGGGATTGATGGTCTCGCCCACGTGGCAGGCGGCGGCTTCGAAGGCGGGCGCAGCAAATCCGATGAGATAGAGTCCCGCCATCAGGCTGGTGAGTTGGCCGAACCAGCCGGGGAACGGAGTCGTAAGCTGGAACGTGGTGGCCAGCTGCCAGTCCACCTCGCCCGCCATGATGGGCGCAAGTCCCGATAGGAAGGCCAACAGAGCGGATGCGCTTGCCACGGGAACGGCGAGCCGTGTGACCCACTTGATGCCGAGCAGGTTGAGGAGCATGAAGGTTACGACGAGACCGACAGCCAGGACCGTCATCGGCACTTCCGGCAGATACCATTGATGGATTGCGGAAGCCGACAGGATTGCAGTTAGTCCGCAGGTCGGCACCCAACCCCACCAGTAGCACACCCCCGTCAGGTTGGCCAGCACCGGGCTGTAGGGACGGAACGCTTCAGCGCACGTGGCCGAAATGCCGCCGACACGCTTCGGATACATCAGCACCAATTCGATCCAGCCCGGAGCGGCAACCCATGCGAGCAGAAGGCCGACCATAAGCAGAGGTATGGCGGCACTACCCTGGCCCAAAATCTGATCCTGTCCGACGAAAAGGGCGGCCAGTATGAACAAGCACTGGTTGCTGCCCCCCATGGCCAGCGCAGTGGTGCCGATCCAGCCAAGCGTACGGGGATGCGGAGGCGCCTCGCCGTCGGGCCTGGCATCGTGAAAGTCAGTGGTCATGTGTGTGGCGTCGTTCGTTGAATTGGCATGCATAAGGCGGAGTGCATTTGGTTAGCCGCGGATCTTCCCTTCGAAATGTTATCGACATCGTGGCGCCGAACCTGAGCGAGCGGCGGGGCAGATTTTGCAGATTCCTGGACGTCGGTCCGATTTCGGTTCGCGCCTCCAAACAGGGAGTTAAGTGCGTCCATCTCCAACGCTTCGATAGCCCACGGCCTCTTACGGACGGAGACAGGCTGCGATAGCTGACCTTTGTTGCGACTCTTTCGGGGCAGCGCTACGCTTGGAGAGGGATGCTTGCGGGATCTCTATGGAGGGAGGGGGACCACATGAACGCGGAACAAAAGATCGTCGCTGTTGGTGCTGCAAGCGGAATCGTGGCAATGGCGCTGGCCGTATGGGTTCTCACAAAATCCTTGCCGGCTCCAGTGATCGCAGATGCGCCAGGAGAGCGGCTGGCTTACGCACTACGGGCGAACATTGTCGCGATCGTGCCGTTTTTCATCATGCTCATCACGGTAGGCAATTCGCGTTTCCTGAGCGAGGCGATAGACCCGACCCGCCGGGCGGAGAGTCGTTCGATGGAGATCGATGGGCGCGTCGCCGACAACACGCTGCAGCAGAATTTCGTTTTTGCCGTGGCGTCGCTCGCATTGAGCACGATTGTGCCGCTCCATCATCTGCAAGTTGTGTGGGCGTGCGCAATCGTCTTCGTGGTTGCCCGAGCCGTGTTCTGGCTAGGCTATCGACTCAACCCGCTCTATCGCGCGCCCGGGATGTCGGCGACCGCCTATATGAATCTGGGCATGATCCTGTATCTTCTTTTTTATACCTTCGTGCGTTGATGGTCCGCATCATTGCACATCGACCTCGGCCCAGATCTTTCCAGTTGCAGCCAGGTATGCAGTGAATACGCTGCCGTTCGGCAGCCTGTAGACGCCCACCAAATGCAGCTCCTGTACGTCGCCGTGCAGATGAACGTTGCCCCTTTGGCGATTCAGCACGTTCTCCAGGCTCTGCTTCATTGTTTCGATGGGCCGGTCCATCTCGACAGTGAACCGGGTACGCAGGCGCTCGCGGATCTGGCCCTGCGCGACCCAGTTGGCGGAATTGAGCAGGGCACGGTCCGTTTCGAGCGTGTAGTCGAGATCCGGGAAACTGAGCTTGCGGCTTCCCGCATCGTAGAAAGGCGTGCCGCGCAGATACGCAGTCCCGTTCACGTCGCCTTTGAATAGCAGTTTGATGGCGACTTGCGATCCTTCCCCGTAAACATCCGCACTGGTCACGCGAACGGTGTAGCTGCCCAAAGAAACCGTAGTGCCGCCATTCTTCAGGTCCAGCGCATCGTCGAGACGCGCCTGCACGAACGACTGCTCGACTTCCACCGGAATGTGCATCTCGAAAGTATCCGCTGCCGCAGCGGTGTCCGCGTTCGGGAAAGGCCTTGCCACGACTTCGGGTTTCCCGCCCGCACCGACCACCGGCCTCAACCGCAACTGGATTCCGGTGCGCAATTCTTCGTTCGATACCGAGATCGGCGCGACTCCGATGCCTTCCGGGTTCATCGCCAGCCAGATGCCCGGACGCAACTCGACCGGTTCGTTCATTCTGGCCCAGCCGGCCTCGACCCGTTGCCGCAACTGCAGTTCTGCAGCGAGACGTTGATCGAGGTTTGCCAGCACGGGTTTCAGCCCATCCGCAAACCCGGCCATCAGTGCATCTGTGATGTCGAGTCCGGCCGGATTCAGCACGCATCGGTTGCCGGGCACGATCGGTCCAAGATTCGAGTGCACGCTCGCAGTCAGGTCTGGAAGGATGGCGACAGCGGTATCCATGGATACTCTCGCGGTCCGAGGTTCCTCGGGGTCCGTGCCGCACGACGCTGTGACGAAATCACCGGGGCAGGGGATTTGCTTGCGGCCCTGGAGCCAGTAGCTCAGTGCCATGTCGGTCCTGATCGCGTTGCCGGATCCGGACATGACCAACGGCCCGCGAGCGACCGCATAACCGGCATCGATCCCGCAGGCGGGCGGATTTGCGCCGCCGTTTACCCAATATTCAAACGGCGCGACGCCGGCAGTGCGCGGAACTTCATTGTCAACCGCCGCGGCCACCGGAGCGAGCGGAATGCTGATGGCGATATTCAGATAAGACAGTTGAGGTTTCGGCGGGGACTGGACGGGCATCGGCGGTGCCGGGGTCTGGCAAGCCGAAAGCGCAGCCATTGCAACCAGCGCGCAGCCCAAACGCGCCATCGCAGTATCTCGAGAACGCGCGCTGTGCCTCGCTGACATGTCTTTACCCTCCCCGGTATCCGCACTCGTGAGCAACCATCTCGAGTAACTGTGTGCAATTCGCGCTAGTCCTTGAGCGCCTTGATCATGATTTCGCTGATGAGCGTCGACGAGTCGGTGGTCTCCAGAATGCTCATGTGCGTGGCGTTAAAACCGTAAAGCCGCACCGCATCGCGCTGCGCTTGCCATAGCAATTCACTCGACACCGTGACGGTATCGTCGTCCGCCTCGCCGATTGCAACGCTGCCGCTGCGCTTGAACGAAAACATCAGATGATGCGCGGTCTTTGGCGCCAGCGTGCGCGGCACTTTTCTGGTTTCCGGATCGGCGTAATAGAGGCTGTGCAGGTATTCGCTGTCAGGCGCCATGTCGTACCAGACGCGCACCACGGCGGGAGACATTTTCACGCCGTACGCGGCGCCCTTGTGACCGCCCCAGGGGGTGGAGAGGCTGATGAACAGCGGTATCTCGACCCGACCGGCCAACGCCTGATGGCGAAGGATGAATCCACGCGCCGTCAGGCCGCCCATACTGTGGGCGACAACATAAAATTTCCTGATGCCGTAGCGCGCTTCCAGCTTCATCATGGTTTGCGTCAGATGATCTGCGATAGTGGACAGACGGCCGCCCGAGGGATAGAAGTAAAGGAAAGGCTGGAACCGCTCGCGGTCCATGCGCGCGATGAGGGTACGGAAATTGGTCGGGGTGCCGGTGATGCCATGCACGAACACGACCGGGATCTTGTGTTTGTCGTAGGGCTCCAGGAAATAAATTCCCGGCCGCGCCGTGAACATGAAATCGAAAGGCTTCCACAGGCCCAGCACGCCGTTCTCGTCGCTGAAGCGCGGATCGTCGAGCGAAACGACTTCACCCACCGCCGTGAGCTGACCGAGCGTGGCGTTGGTCTGGTCGTCGACGCTGCGCGCCTGCAATGCCGCGATGTCGATGCCGCCTTCTTCTCGCGGACGTCCCTCGGCGGGAACGACCAGCGCGATGTCCTTGAATGCCTCTCCGGCTTTGCAGGTGATGAGCCTGGCGGGATCCATCCGCAGAAACGGCTCGCCGGGTTCATAGATCAGATTTGCGTTGCTGTCCTCGAACGCCACGATCCCGTAAGTGCCCGTGCCTGCGCTGAACATCCAGCGGCCTGCCTGTTCGAGGACGAAGTGATCCGCGATCTGCCAGGAATCGCGACGTTCCAGATCGTTCCCGGTCAGCCGCGCCAGCACTACGACGATGGGGTGCGGCTCAGCGCCGCTCGTTGCCGAACGCACGCTGCCATCGATGCGGCAGGCGCTGTCGATCTTGCTCTGCTGCTGCGGGACATTGCTGAGGTCGAGCATGACGCATCCGCACAGCATGAAGCCCAATAATCCGGTCGCGATCAAACGGGCGGTGCCGCACCAAGCACATGGCAGGCGAAAAGACAGCGTCATGGAACCATTTTCTGTGGTGTGGGGAAGAACCGCATTCGCCCGATTCCGCGGAACGCGCAGAAGGCTGGAATTTGCGGGGCAGGTGGATCTTCGCTCAATAATACAATACCGGACGCATGTTCAACCCGCAGGGATAGCCTTTATTGCTTCAGCGAAATGTCGGATGCGAAAGAATCGCGAGCAGCACGGTTGCCCATGTTAGAAGCGAACGCCAAT